>Ga0307509_10007750_pt1 | contig 13919 bp, 6 predicted proteins | sample 10_EM_MG_FD_202245 | JGI IMG/M metagenome (GOLD analysis project Ga0307509, IMG submission 202245) | Populus trichocarpa ectomycorrhiza microbial communities from riparian zone in the Pacific Northwest, United States - 10_EM | ecosystem: Host-associated > Plants > Roots > Unclassified | place...
CCCTTGTATATATGTTCTATGTTCAGAAGAAAAAAGTTATGTTTTTTTAATATGGGATAAAATATCTTTTTGGTTTAAATACTTCAACTTGGAAAAATTAGAAAAATAAGATAGTATCTTTTCAATTATATATATATATATATATATATTATGCCAAGGGGCGAAACCCTTCTATTACCCTGATTTTTGAAAGAAATTAATAATGTTCCCTCGCAGCAACGGAAACATAATTCAAAGAGCAAGTTCAGTCACATGTTTCACTGCCAATGTGTCAGCTGCAGAATCTCTTCTTGGTTTATAAGTTAAGAAAGCAGAAAAATGGAACTTTAATTTCATTTCCTCTGGTACCCCTTTGCTTCTATTTCACTTTTCACAAGCTCATCCAAGCATTAATGCTGTCTAGCCATGGTCCTCGTGAACAACTTCTTGCTTTTAAATCAAATCAAACCCCACCCTTGAGGCAACTTCAGAAAAAACATCACATTTGAATTCGAATTTGAAAAAAAAACAAAGGCCAAACAGTGAGTGTGATGTCTCCCAAGCTGGCGTTTACTTTTCTTTACTTTTCTCACGAACTCCAATTCTGACGTATTTTAAAACGCAGCCTCAAAGTGACCAGCCTTCTCTTTTATTTCCATTACCGTTGATGAAAACTGAAACTGGGCAGTCTAATATTGTTCATCCATTTACACAAAAGAAGTAGGCTTTTAATTGTCTTGGAATTATGTTCTCTTCATCGTAACTTTGTGAAAAATTCTGCTTCGCCTAACGTGGAATGTTTTGTTTTTGGATTTCCAAGTGTATCCAAAGATCAAGGTGAGGAAACAGGAAGAAGATGAGGAATCCTCCCCCCCAAATGATCATGTATCCACGCCTTCTTTAAGGGTTAAAAGTGAATCTCCATCTGTGGAAGGTTGTGGTTCCCACGCTTCAGGTATTAGCTAGTCGCTAGATAGTATAACTAAATGAAATATTGTTGGCTGGTTGCAGCCTTGCAGAGTTAATTTAATTCAAAACTACCTGAACTTCTTGCAGAAGAAGAAAATCAAAGTGATTCTTCACCTTCAATGGCAAGATTTGCAAAGCCTTATTTCGTCAGAAACTTGAAAGCACAGCCATTTTCTGCATCCAAAGGTTCACTCTCTCTTACATTATTTAAGACATGGTGCTGTTCTGCCGGTGTTTGATGCAGAAACATTGTTGCCATGAGTACTGACAGAATACTACTTGCAGGAAAATTGAAGGACAACAGACGTATTGGAGAGAATAGAAAACTTAGTTTCGGAGCCAAATCAGCTTTGCGTCCTCGAGCAGTCTTGTCTAGTCCTGGTATCTTGTTTACATCATTCCTCTAAATTGAAATATTTCTCGCTATTGAATTTCTTTCAAGGTGTACCTAGTTTTTCAACTGCAGATTGCTAGTTTTTACATGGATTTGCTTGCAGACAATGACGGGATAATTGGGAAGAGAAACAAATGGAAGAATGAAAGAACCTTGACTTTGAAAAGTTGTAATTCTGAGCTGACGAAGCCTGCTGAAACCAAGGTTATTGCAAATCAGGGTAAATCAGAGAGTCCTCTGATCATAAGAAAGTGCTTCAAGGTGGGTCAATGTGCATCCAGTAACACAGGTGCTCTTAAGCAAAAGGGACTCTCAAAGATCAGCAGTCCGGTCTAGAACACGAAATCAAGCTTCATTGAGATTTAAATACTTTGTCATTACTGCTGCGTTGCTTGTTTATACTTTTATCATGTCACTTGGCTTCGGAAAGCTTTATTTTTTTTCTAGGTGCCAAATCATGATATGTTACCTTACTTTATCAGCGACGGTTCTCTATTCAATTGATTTATATTGAGATTTATCATTCATAGTTCATAGTTAATATGCATCTGAAGGAGCATTAAATCATGCTAGGTGAGAGATGATCTCTCAAAAAATTCAAGTAATTTAGAAATAGGGTTTTCAAATTAGATACTCGGTTAATTAATTGCTTCTAGCAGTTTCATCCATTCTTCATATCCAAGGTGGTTGATAGCTTATACTTGGTGTTTGATAGGTTAAGGTGGCTTATGAATAATACCTGCAAAAGATCTCTTTTAATAGAGGTAAGACTCTCTGATGCTTAAATACCTATTTTTTTAGATAGATAAAATACAATAATATTATAGAGAGAGATGTTCTAAAAATACATATGCAGTAGAAAATAAAGATTGTAAACATTTATTTTGAAGGTCTCATGGTGTATTTATAGACCATGAGTTATGTCCTTTTATGGAGAAAAATGGCTGGAATGTAACTTTATCTTTGTGATATTTTGAGTTACATTGTGAGTTTATATTCCACTTATTTTATCCAGCTAAAAGATAGAGAAATGATTGGTCATGAAAGACTTTAATACATCTAATGATTTTGGTGGAGTATAGAGTTGTATAATTAATTTTATTTGTTGAGAAATAATTCATCTATAATTTTATATATAAATCTATAAAATTGATAGTGTTAAACTCAATCATCTCTTGAATCTGACAAGCGCTAGACCCAACGTGTCTGGGCTAGGCACACTGCCAAGCCCACCACGGCTTGGTCTGGCCAGCACCAGACCCAACGTCGGGGGCTTGGGGCAATGCCAAGCCCAATCGTGGCTGGGTCTTGTGAGCGCCAAACCCAATGTCCTATCAAGCCCATTTTTGGCTGGGTCCGACCGGTGCCAAACCCAATGCCTGAGGCTTGGTGCACTGCCAAGCTCATTTGTGGCTAGGTCTAACCAGCACCAAACCTAATTCCCGAGGCTTGGAGCACTGCCAAGCCCCCAACACTCGGGGTTTGGCGTGCTGCCAAACCTATCTATGTTTGGTTCTGGCCAGCGCCAGACCCAACGCCCGGGATTGGAGCACTACCAAGCCCAATCACGGTTGGGTCTGACTATCACCAGACTCAATGCGCTTTCACTGGGGGCGTGTTTGTGTTTTGAAAAATTTATATCGTGAGTTTTTCTTGATCCAATGTTTTTTTGGTAAAGATATACTAATGAAATCTTTGGTTCATCATTAGACATTTAGTCTTTGAGATAAAATAATATGCAAAGACTTTAATTAACTCCCAGTTCGGGTAGAGAGATGTGTTTTGCTCGTATAAAAAAAGAGTGTAAGTTAGAAAAAGTGAGAAAAAATATGCATCTAGACTGAAAGATACTCTGAATAGGGTGAACCTATACTTAGAAGTTTCTAAGTGATTATAGATTCTTTGGAGAGTAGCAGCCTGTAGCTTTTCTAGCATTTTCATTGGGCTTAAAAACACCCAAAACCTATACTAACATAGTAGCACCCAAAACATGTCCAGTAATATGTCAGTCTAGACCTTTACTTAGTGTTTTTTTTCATATCTGGAGTTATAAAACTCCAAATAAGTCAAGACTAGTTCCATTTAAAAAATAACATCTATACCTACAATGTTTTTAGAAAGACACCAACTCCAAATTACATTGTTTTCAAGTTGTAATTTTGACTAGAAGTTGACTAGTAAAACTATCATAATTTTAATTACATGAAAGATAAATTTGACAAACATACTGAGTGTTTTCATGCATCACAACATCCATTATCATTACTCCATGTTCAAAGAAACTCTTATTTCCTACACATTTTCAAGAACCCTAGAATCACAACATTAAGAGGATTTTTAATTATCATTTACTAACTATGAAATCAACGAGGAAAACTAATGAAGAACACTTTTATCAATAATTTCGAGTTCAAATTGAAGAGTTCTTACTAATTTCTTATTCAATTGTTCTTCCTTTTTATGACCCATACTTGTCCCTCAAGTTCCTCTCCTCCAACCAAGCTTTCTAATTTCATCCTAAATGTGTTTCTCTCCTCACAAACCTATTTGCAAGCTTCAATCTCATAATTTGGAAAGATTTCTTAAATGATTTTTGAAGAAAAGCAAGAGAGAAGCCTCTTCCTCTTTTTTTAGCTACTGTTCCACATGAACAGTAGCAGCAAACATAGTTGCATTAGGTTTTATGGATCAATTACTATTATACCCCAACTTATCCCCCCCCCCAAATCTTGGTTTATTGCATTGACCCGACACTGTGTTTTTATTTTCAAGGTCTTCCCGAACTCTGATCGACCTCAAATGTTAACCTAAGTTAAAATAGTGTGTTTTAATATTCCATGTAAAATTTCAGTCCGATCCAACGATTAGATTGGAAGATACGTTCAATATTGTAATCTGGATAGTTGAAAATTTCGCATACCATATAATTTACTTAAATCATCTTGAGTCTTAGACTAATTCTTTGGAGATTCCTATTCATAATTATCATAAAATATTTCTCTGAGTTTCTTACCACTTTTAGTCCCAATAATGCGATTGTGCGTGGGGATTATACTGAAATTCAATGTTTCTCGCGTAAATGATCATGCATTGATTTATTTGATATTTCCTTTAATTTTACACATAATATCACCCAATTTACAAAATTCTCTCCTTCAAATTATTATTTTTACCTGGTTAGGGAGTTTTCACAATTTATCGTTAACTAATATTTCGCATACTATTTTATTACTTTAGCTTCTCTAAATTTTAAATTAACCTCCTGGAAATGTTCATCTCAATTCATAAGATTTTCTCCCTAATTTATCGTTTTTCAATTAATAGCTACCATATTTAACCTAGATTTATCTATGTTTGACTGGGGGTTTACATTCTCCCCTCCTTATAAAATTTTTTCCTCGAAATTTGAATTCATATATCTATCTAGAACCAAACCCGGATATTTCTCACCTTTCCTACAAGCATACACAATTGTTTTTTTTTCCTTTTTTTTGCATCACTTCAAATCATGAACTCTTTTAGTTTCGTTTTGAGTGTTAACCTTAAAGTTGAAATTTATTCTTCTTTTTCAATCCTTAGATGTCACTTTTATTATCTTCTAGAGAGGTGAGATATTCGAAATTCAGGTCTTCATTGGAATAAGTCCAATGAGAAGCACCAATTTTCTTATCAATTATCAATTGATCATGATGTTCAAGGTGGTTTGGTCTTTACTGTCCATGTTATTTCTCACTAAAATTCATTGTGCAATAACAATTCAGGTCATACCTTGCTTTTATATTCCTAAGCTAACCATTTATTCCTTCAAGTGAATTCTTTGTCTAAGAAGGTAAACATAGATTTGCTTTCTAATCTCCTAGTTTTCAGGGTTATATACTTGAATCATTTATGATCATTTATCTCCACATATTTTTCATAAGAAATCAATTACTTATTATCCATTTCATTCTACATCATAACAGAAATCATTACATCTTAAAGTACAAGTCATCTTTTGTCATTATCTACTCAAAACCTTTTATATCAGCCCCAAGCCATTCCCTTTTATATAAGTACGATTTGAAGCATTATACACTTTAACAATTTCATTTCTAATCCATTCTTTTTACATACAATTTAACCAATTTACTAAAAAAAATCATTCACTTATGTTCAACGAGAAAGAACATCGGTTATACTCACAACACCTCCGAGTATTAACCATTTAGAGGTGGGGGCCATGCTCCATTTCTAGTCCATACCATAATAAATTCACCATATAAATTTGACATATCAATTATAGTTAGAAACATAGTTTTGAAGCCCGGCCCGGCCCGGCCCGGCGGGTCGTCTCGAGACCCGGCCGACCTGGGGTTGGAACCGGGCTGGTTGAAGAAAAAACGAGGGAAGAAAAAACCCGGTGTGACCTGGCTGACCCGGCAAGTTGACCCGGCGACCCGGTTAACCCGGCAAGACCCGGTTGCAAACCCGTTGACTTTTGTTTTTTTTTTTGTTTTGTTTTTTTTTACTAAAACGACGTCGTTTTGATTTTTTTCTTAAAAAAAGAATTGACCCGGCCAACCCGGTGACCCAGTCAAAACCCGGAACCCGGGCTAGGTCTTAAAACTATGGTTAGAAAGTCTACTGAATCACTATCATAAGCTTTGATACCAACTGTAACGACTTGAAATTTCCATGTAACTTTTATATTTCTAATCATCATGTCTGAGTATAATGGGGTAAATGTTTTTTAGCAATCTGTCTAACAATACATCCCATTATTGATTCTTTGGTTTACCAAATTTACAACAGTGTTTTCCCCCTATAACTTATATATTACCTCAGTTCTTTTCTTATCCTCCTAGGTAACACAATATCAAATAACTCTATTATATACACGTAGTAGCCTTCAGCTACCCACCAATTTAATTGTTTCTTCATTTGATTCTTTCACATTGTTTCTCACAATTCATCTTATATTCTTTCCATTTTCCATTTACTTAAAACATACGTGTGATGGATATATACACATATAAACACACACATACACATAACAATAAAGATGCAATAATCAAATGCTAGAAATATAATCATACCATTTAGTACATTTCAAGGTGAAGTTATTAACACAATTTTAAGTATTCATAGTACACAAAAATAAGTAGCTAACAAAATTATAAATAGTGAAACGACACAATCAATGCTAGGCCACGTCATGACATATCCCTTCCTAGGAGAATTGGACATTCCTAGGATAAGTGTTGAGGGGCCTTCAGCCATCATCTGGAGAAAATAAAAGGTCAATTTAAATAAGTTATTTATATTCAAGAAACTTATATTTTTATCAAGGATTATATATCTTGAGGTGATCTGAGATATAGGTATGGGGGAGGTTCTTAGGAGGAAACATGTCTTGTAGATGGCACTAAGATGTTTGCTTAGAATACCCTGATTACTTCACTTGGAAGGTCAGTCACGTTGGTTGTCCTTGTAAAAACAAGAAGATCTATGTCATAGCAAACTGGCTTTTTCAACTCGTATGTGATTTCCCATGAATTGCTTCACTCTAGACAAGCTTCTATCTGGTAAGGCATAAAGTTTTCTCCAGATGACATGTTCTCTTACTCCTCTTATTAAGGCTTGTAAGGCCACTGGCTCAATCAATTCTTTTACCTTGAACATCTCCTTGTTGTAAGGCCACTGGCTCAATCAATTCTTCTACCTTAAACATCTCCTTGTTGAATCTCCTCAAATATACACATGTAAACTTTCCCTCTTATTGAGCAACACTAAACAATCTTATATAGTTTTTATTGGCGGGTATGTTGGTGCTAAAGTGTGCCACTAGCTTGGCACATATGTCACTGAACCCTTCAATAGAGTTAGATTCCAAGTTGTTATACCAAGCATGCGCAGATCCTTTAAAGGTTGTAAGGAGTATCTTGCACATTGAGTCATGATCATGGATGATCAACTTCAAGTTACTACATATATTTTGTATATGCTCTTTTAGGCCGGCTAAGCCATCATAGTTTCCCAAACTTGCTTTAATGGAAATATAGTTTTTAGGGAGTCGAGTGCTCAATATGTGTTTGGACAAGGAAGAAACTCTCCACTAATAAGGGCTATAGACATTCCTTTAGGTATGCTTATACATAGATTGTCTCTTAATTTGTTGTTTGTTGGGCTCTTAGGAACCCTGAGAGCTTGGCGTAGAATGACGGTTATATTAACCGGTGTCCATCCCATATTAACTAGCGGGAGTACATTCTGAGTGTTTACTCTATGTATGGGTATGGCAACAATTACTTGAGAGACTTCCACGAATATCATTCTTAGTAGTCTCTTCTGGGTAGTGTAATCATTTATGGGCTTCTTGTGCAACCGGTGGTCGTGGCGCTAAGGCATTGTGTGTTGTTAAGGGTGTTAAGACTTGTTAGGATGGCAAGGTTTGATTTTACCCCGGGTTACCAATACAGCTTGGGTGAGGAGTTGTACCTGACTAGTGAGTTGTTGAAGTTCTTGTTGGGTAGACATTTAGTCATGATCATGGATGATCAACTTTAAGTTACTATATATATTTTGTATATGCTCTCTTAGGTCGGCTAAGCCATCATAGTTGCCCAAACTTGTTTTAATGGAAATATAGTTTTTAGGGAGTCAAGTGCTCAATATGTGTTTGGACAAGGAAGAAACTCTCCACTAATAAGGGCTATAGACATTCCTTTAGGTATGCTTATATATAGATTGTCTCTTAATTTGTTGTCTGTTGGGCTCTTGGGAACCCTGAGAGCTTGGCATAGAATGACGGTTATATTGATCGGTGTCCATCCCATATTAACTAGCGGGAGTACATTCGGAGTGTTTACTCTATGTATGGGTATGGCAACAATTACTTGAGAGACTTCCACGAATATCATTCTTAGTAGTCTCTTCTGGGTAGTGTAATCATTTATGGGCTTCTTGTGCAACCGGTGGTCGTGGCGTTAAGGCATTGTGTGTTGTTAAGGGTGTTAAGACTTGTTAGGATGGCAAGGTTTGATTTTACCCCGGGTTACCAATACAGCTTGGGTGAGGAGTTGTACCTGACTAGTGAGTTGTTGAAGTTCTTATTGGGTAGGAGTGTCCGCGATAACGAATTGATTTGTCCCGCGTCCTAGTCCAAGTGGGCATTGGTTGTGTGCCATGAAATGCCCTAAAAATGCTAAATACAAGTTTTAGAAAACAATCGATGGCATTTTGATCAATCTTCCCACCGACGGCGCCACTGATGATGTCCCAAAAATTCCTAATCTAGGAATATGGCTCCCAGGTTGGATAGTCGGTTAATCAATTGGTTCTAGCAATCTCATCCATTCTTCCTAGCCAAGGTGGTTGATAGCTTATACTTGATGTTTGGTAGCTTGTAGCTAGTAATTGCAAAAGATCCCCTTTGATGGAAGTGAGGACTCTCCGATGCTTAAATAAGTATCTTTTTAGAGAAAGAAAATATAATAATTTTCTAGAAAGAGATGCTCTAAAAATATATATGTACTAGAAAATGAAGATTGTGAACCTTTGCTCTGAAGGTCTCATGATGTATTTATAACTCATGAGTTTTGTCCTTTTATGGATAAAATGGCTAGAGTCTAACTTCATCTTTATGATATTTTGAGTTGCATTGTGAGTTTATTCCACTCATTTTATCTAGCTAAAAGATGGAGAAATGAATGGCCATGAACTTTAATACATTTAATGGTCTTGATGGAGTAAAGACTTGTATAATTATGCCTATTTGTTAAGAAATAATTTCTCTATGATTTTATATAAAAATCTATAGAATTGATGGTGTTAGACCCAATCATCTCTTGAATCTGACTAGCACCAGACCCAACGTGTCTGGGCTAGGCACACTACCAAGCACATCTGTGGCTGGGTTTAACCAGCGCCAGAACCAATTCTCTAGGCTTAGTGCACTGCCAAACCCATCGCGACTGGGTCAAGTTAGCTCCAGACACAACACCCGAGGCTTTGCGCATTGCCAATCCCAATCATGGGTGGGTCTGGTCAGCGTCAGTCCCAACGCCCGGGGCTTGACGCATTGCCAATCCTAAGCGTGGTTGGGTCCGGCTAATGTCAGACCCAACACCCAAGGCTTAACACACTGTCAAGCCCAATCATGGTTGGGTCTGGCCAGCGCCAGAAGCAACATCGGGGGCTTGAAGCCCATCTGTGGCTGGGTCTAGCTAGCGCTAGACCCAAAGCCTAAGGCTCGGCTCACTACCAAGCCCAAACATGGCTAGTTCTGGTCAACGCCATACCCAATTCTCGGGGCTTGACTCACTGCCAAACCCAATCGCAGCTGAGTTTGACTAGTGCCAAACCCAACGCACCTTCACCGAACGTGTTTGTGTTCCGGAAAATTTATACCCGTAAGTTTTTCTTGATCCAGTGTTTTTTTGGTAAAGATATATTGATGAAATCTTGGTTTATCAACATGGAAGTTAATCTCTAATATAAGTTCTTTAACATGGAACACTAACATGTTTTGAACAAGTTATGGGTGAACGAAAAATTAATCTCAAAGAACCCTTAGTTGACATGTTTTAGTGAAACTTAAAACCCTTTAAAAGAACAATATCTCATGTAAGAAAGATATAAAACTTTCTTGGTGTTTATAAAATGAGTAGTTGAAAAGTTAAAATTAAACTCAAAGGACACCTAAGCTTTTAGAGTGGAGATTCTAGGAAAAGTGGGCTTTAGGTTTAAACCCGCACGCGCATGTTGACCCAACTGGGGTTTGAGTTTTTTGTACAATAATATTTTATGCCATAAAAGGTCATTTTTTGTCAACTGAATTCTGGACTTAGGCCTGGTCAATGAATTTTAATAATCTCTTTCATAAGCATTTTATGTTAACAATTTTTTCAGCTCAAAAAAATTTAGATTTATGATCACTATATTCAGATTTAATTCTTTATTTATGATGGTTAATCAAAGGTTAAATGCTGAAAATTAATTCTTTAACCTTTTAACTTTTAAAATTCACTATAAAAATAGAGCGAAGGAAAAGTTTAAAACAATGTTTTTTCAGATTTTTATGCACTCTTCCTCACCTCATATTTTAGTGTTTTCTTCTCTTTTTATGCTTTGGTTTTTCTTCCAAATCTAGAGCTTAGGTTTATCATGTTAAGAGATACTTGCGTTACACAATTTTTGTTTCAAAGACCTTGTTTAGAAGTGCATCTAAATTAAGGTGGTGTTGTTGGAATCTTAGGAGGCATAATGCAAACATCCTAATTGCATAAGTGAGAAGCAATAAAGTTTAAAGATCAAATGATTCATCCTTGACAACAACAAAAGTTTCATTACTTTAAAGTGTTTTAACAAGTAAATGTCATTCTTTGTTTTAATTTAAGTATGGTTATTTTTATTTTTATTTTTAGTATGCATGCTAGTATTCTTTTATTATCAATTACAAGTTTGAATAGATGTTTAATATGCATGCTAGTATTCTTTTATTATATTTATATTGAAAGCATGTTTGACTTAAGTTTTATATTTTTCATGATTATAGATTTAAAAATGTAAGCATTCTAGGCTTTCTTTAAACTATTTGTAGGTTTTTAATGCTCCTGTTATAATAAACTAAACATCTTTGCTTGTTAGTCTAATATATTTATACATTTTAAAAAACATTTGAAAGCAAGAAACATATAAATTCATATAAGAAAATTAACAAATAAAAAACAAGAAATCAAGCAAAAGCACAATAGTAAAACAAATTCAATGATTGACAAGTTACTCAAGCTTCTAATTTACCCAACAAAACCATATCGATTAAGCAAATATATTATTAAATATTTATCAACCAAATTGATGGTGAAATATTATATTCTATCAAAGACTCTCCCTCGAGTAGAATTGAAATTAGCTACACGCAATAACCTATGGTATTTCTGTGCAAGTTTAATAGCGTGCAAGTTTAATAGCACATAAACGCATTAAGTCCTATAATATTTCAAAACAATAACCGCACAAATAACATTAGCATATTTTTGTTTTTTGCTCAATTCATAAAATACTTAATAAGAAGCAAATAACATGTATAATCTTTTGATATTAATATGCACATGTTTAATAAGGATTGATAAATACTTCAATAATATAAATATGAAATTTGAGAATGTCTTTGAGAGGCTATATTATAGATTTAGCAATAATATTTAGCTTATAATCATATTATTACAAACCAAAATCTTTATATAATTCATGGTGAAAGTGAAATAATAAATATAGCAAAAAACCAAGAAGAAAAGTATAAGGAATAAACTCTATCTGGATTGAATTTCTTAATTGTTAACAAACTTAAATTCAATCTTCTTCTTATTTCTATTGTACCCAACTTGAATTGCAAATTTCAATGTTGAAAAACCCTTGCCCTCAACTTGAATTGTCTTTTAATGGATTCTTTTCTCTCTTTTTTCTCCAATTCCTCTTCAAAACAAGTAGGTTTTTACCGTTGACCTTTAGCTTAATTTTCTCTATCAGAACAACTTATTTTAAGATAGTGATCATCATCAAAGTTGAAGAGTTCCTCTCATCTTTATCTTACCATCAAAATTGTTTTGATTGGACATCTATAACAAAAATCATGTATGTTTTGCTAAGATACATAAGTTTCTAATCCTTAAGAAAGGAAACTTCACTTTCCTCATTTCATTCATGTAAAACGTGTACATAAGTCAAATAAACCTTTTCAAGATTAATTTTTTTATTTAATTAGCTTCTAAATAGACATCATCAATGCCATAAATCAAAATCCAAGTAGAGCCAAAGCATAGTTGGAATTTCAAGAATTAAATGTTGATTTCTCACTCCAAAGCATTCCATGAATTTATTTGAAAATAAATAAGATTGAGAAATTGAAGATAAACTAGTACAAAAATTGAAATTAAGAGAGTGGTAAAATCATATAAAAATGAAGCACATAAAATACCCATAAACTTAAATTTGCTAAAATATAATTGAAGATAAAATAACCAAAGTGACACAATATATCGTCCCTAGTGTGGATTTCTAATGGGGATCTCGGACAGTTAGTACTTGTTTGTTATTGAGTTTTAAAAGCACTTTCAAAAAAATTTAAATTTATTTTATTTTTTTCTATGCTTCAAATTATTATTTTTTGTATTTTCAGATCATTTTGATGTGCTGATGTCAAAAATAATTTTTTTAAAATAAAAAATATTATTTTAATATATTTCTGAACAAAAATTACTTTAAAAAATAACGTTACCACATGCTCAACTACCCTCTTAATTGTTTTTAAACCGCGGGTGAAATCGAACCCTAATCCTTCTACCTCCAAAGATTTAAGTGTCGCACGCCACTAGGGCTTGTTTGGGATTGTGGTTGCGGTTCAAAGTGCTTTTCGCTTAGAAATGCATCAAAATAATGTTTTTTTTATTTTTTAAAAATTATTTTTGATATCAGCACATCAAAATGATTTGAAAACATAAATAAAAATTATTTTTAGAAAAGCGAGCACAAAAGCTAAAACACTCTTTGATTTCTTTAGGCGACTATCTTTTCATGCATCCTCAGTTGACATTTGGATAAGCTATTCTACCATTTATTTTTAGCTTCAATTGTTTTCTACATATTGTCATTTGTTCTTACTTTTATTACATCTATTATTTTTATTAGTTGTTTTTTATAAATATATTTAACTGTCAATATTTTTTTATTACAAGCTATGGTTCTTGGACGCGAGCCAAGCTCGTTAGAGCTTTTAGTTGAAATGCATGTGCAGAGTGATGACCGCTAAAATGGGTGCAACAACTCATTAATAGTCAAGCTCAGTGCTTTGTGGTATGTTGATTTTCAATCATTTTTTTCCTTAAGTTATATTTTCTTGAATTTGATGAATTATTTTTTCTTTTCAATATACATATGATAGTCGGTTGAAGGAGGATATGGGGACAATCATTCAACCCATCAGGATATCGATCCAGATTTGTGGTTGGAGGCAAGATCGTCCGATGGACCTGTTAGAAATCGGTGTACGAACTCTCAAACACTACGGTCGAGAACTTACAGACGACCCGTAGTGCTTTGACTATTGAATGCTCGCAATCGATCCTAAGCATTCAAACTTTGAAGTTCATGGCGATGTTAAACCAACGGATACATGATCAAATGACTCATCTTAATGATAAATATGAGTGACTCACTACTGATTATGTAGAATTTTGCCAATTGGTAATAGAGATGAGATCACAGATGGGTGGTTCATGTGCACTCCCCAATTGGCCCCACAGTCCCGATCATGACCAGCCTCCTCCTTCTCCTCCTCTAGCGTCATCTCTATTTTAGATTTATTGTATTTTAACGTACAAATTATTAAATTTGTAATAAATATTTGATTTTTATATTTATTTATTTTATTTTATTTTCTACTTCTATTCAATATATTTTTAAAAATATATATTTTTAAAATATTACTGACGGGATTACCGATAACACAACTTTATTGGTATATTTTAGAGAGTTGAAAAAGAATTACTGCAAATGCCACTATTACTAATGGGATTACCGACAAAACTAGACCGTCGGT
>Ga0307509_10007751_pt1 | contig 13919 bp, 8 predicted proteins | sample 10_EM_MG_FD_202245 | JGI IMG/M metagenome (GOLD analysis project Ga0307509, IMG submission 202245) | Populus trichocarpa ectomycorrhiza microbial communities from riparian zone in the Pacific Northwest, United States - 10_EM | ecosystem: Host-associated > Plants > Roots > Unclassified | place...
CGTGCAGCGTCGCCGGGATGTCGGTCGCGAGCACAGTGCAGTGTTTCATCACCTCGTGCAGCACCTGCACCAGGCCGCCGCGCTCATCGGTCGAGAGCATGCGCAGCAGCGGCCGGAACGCCAGGCCCTCGTTCGGGCCGAGGCCGAACACGCGCAGCGCCTCGACCGAAAACATCGGCCCGCCATGACCGCGACGCCAGTCGAAGCTGCCCATGCGCGCGAGGTCTTGCGCGCGCGCCAGGCGCGACTTGCTGCGCTCGAGTTCGGCCCGGGTGCGCGAGGCGCGCAGCAGATAGCGCAGGCGCCCGGCGAGCAGGCTCCATTGCGTGGACTTGACGAAGAAGTCGGTGGCGCCGGCTTCATAGGCGCGGGTGATCGAGGCGTCGTCGTCCAGGCCGGTGAGCATCAGCACCGGCAGCGATTCGAAGCCGGGCAACACGCGCAGTTCGCGGCAGGTCTGGAACCCGTCGAGCCCTGGCATCAGCGCGTCGAGCACGACGACATCGGGCAGCCAGTCGGCCAGGATCTTGATGGCCTGCTCGCCGCTCGTCGCCTCGGTGATGGCAAAGCCTTGCTCGCGCAACGCGATCGAGGTCAGCAGCAGGTTGACCTCGTCGTCGTCGACCAGCAGCACCTTCGGGCGCTCGGGCAGGTCGTCGTCGGTGGCTGCGCCGCGCGAGATCATGTCCGCTCCTTCAGCAGCTGCTCGATGGCAGCGAGCACTTCGTCGAGCGCCACGCCCAGGGCGTCGAGCTGGGCGTCGAGGTCGTCAGCGCTGCCGCTGCGAATCATCGCTTCGATCTGTGCGCACAGCTGCGAAAGGTGCATAGCCCCGATGCTGGCCGACGACGACTTCAGCGTATGGGCGACGAGCCGCAAGCCCGCCTGGTCGCCGTTGAGGCGTGCCGCGTCTGCCTGCGGCCGCAGCCGCGCGACCGAGGTCTGGAACGCCTGCAGCACGCGCGCGAGCAGGCGGTTCGCGCCGGTCGGGTCGAGTTCGGTCAGTCGCGCCAACGCGGCCGGGTCGAGCACCGGCGTCGGCCCGTTTGGCGCGGCCTCGGCCGAGGGCTCGTGCACCGAGGCACCGGTGGACTCGTGAGAGTCCGCAGGAGCACGCGGGCGCAGGTGCTGTTTCAGCAGCGCGAGCATCTGGCTTTGGCGGAAAGGTTTGCAAACATGGTCATCGAAACCCAACTCTCGAAGTCGTTGCGTGTCTCCCGGCAGACCTGGTCCGGTGACCGCGATCACCGGCGTATCACTCGTCGTGGCTGCCCCGGTTGCGCCGCCGCGACGCAGCCACTGCAGCCCTTCGGCTACCCCCAACCCCGACACCTGGATGTCGATCAGGATCAGGTCGAATTGTGTCTCACATAGCGCTTGCAGTCCCGCGAGCATGCCAGATGCCGGCGTCACGCGACATCCCACACGTCGCAGCATGCGCGCAGTGAGCTCGGGCTGCACCACCGTGTCCTCCACGACCAACACGTGTCCGTGCAAATGTGGCGTCTCATGGGTCTGGATGACGGGTCCGCACGGCACGCTCGCCAGGCGCGGCCGAACCCGGTCGACAGCGACGAGCGGTTCGCGCCGCGGCCAGTCAGTCGCCGCCGCCAGCCTCGACAGCGTCTGCCGCGTCAGCTGGAGCAGCGCGACCAGGGCGGGCGGTTCGACCGGCACGTCGATGCCGCTCAGCTCGATCACCGCCACGACGCGCTCCGCGTTCAGCACCGGCATCGCGACCGCGCCGGGCGGCGTACCCGCCTCGAGCTGGGTGCGAATCGCCTGGCCGAGCGGCCCGGCGTCGAGGCGGACCGGCTGCGACCTGGCCTGGAAGCCCGGTTGCGCTTCGATCAGCTCGGCGACCTGCGCGTGCGTGGCGTCGACGCTGCGCACTTCGCGGACCACGACCCGGCGCGCGCCGAGTTCGCCGCGCAGCACGTGCGCCACGGCATGCAGCGCGGCATCGAATGAAGCCGCTTCGTCGGCCTGCCGCACCAGCAGCGCAGCGGCGTCGAGCAATGAGGCAGCGGTCAGCACGACGGTCTCGGGCACCGCCGTCACGGCCGCGTGAGAACGCTGCTGCACCGACACCGCCGAGCGCCACAGGCCAAAGGCCGCCGCGGAGGCCGCGAGCGCGACGCCGGTCAGCAGCGTCTCGTGTCCGCCAGGCGCGAGCAGCGCCAGCGCCGCGACAGCGGCGGCCAACCAGAATGAAACGCGGGACAGACGAAACAACATGGTGTGCGGTTCGGCGGACGCGTCCGTCGGCGATCCGCAAGCGCAGCGGCCGACGTCCGCGAGCTCGCATTTGCGGGCAAGGGTCTGACCGTTTTTCGGCAACGCCGCACGAAACTTGACCCTGCGAAATGCCTGAGCCCGCGACCGCGATGAAACGTGCCCGATGGGCTCCGTACAATGATTCGCATGAATCGTCTCGATGGGGCCAGTGCGAATCTGCGCCTATCCTGGCCACGGCGAATGGCTGCGAGTGCTGCGTTGGCCGGCGCCTCGCCGGTCTGGGCCGCAGACGCCGCCGCAGCGCCGGTTTCAGCGACCCTTGCCGCGGCCTTGTTCACCCTCGCGCTGGCCGCGCTGGCACTGACGATCGTCGCGCTGCTGGCACTGCGCGCGGCGCGCACACGGCGCGGAGTCACCGAAGAATTGCGCGCCACGCGGACGCGGGCTCAGGCGCTCGAACAACTGCTCGACGTCTGGGTCTGGCACAGCGACAGCGCACACCAGCTGATCGAGATCCGCCCGCCCGCCGGCGCCTCGACCGGCGATTGGTCCGGCGCCAAGACGCCCGCGGCGCTCTGGGACACGTTCAAACCCGACGACAGCGCTGCGCTGCGCGCCCGGCTCGGCAGCGGCGCGCCGCTGGACGACATCCACGTCAGCTTCAACGGCTCGCACGCGGGCTGCCTGCGCGGGCGCGCCGTTGCCGATGCGACGGGCCGCTTCGCCGGCTACCACGGCACCTGGCGCGGGCTCGCGGCGCCGGCCGCCGCGATGGCTGCCGCGCAAGACCCAATGCCGCACGCGGCACCGATCGCCGCCGCGTCTGACGATGTCGCCGCAGCCGATCACGACTCATTCAGCTACACCGTTTCGCACGACTTGCGCGCGCCGATCCGCGTCGTCGAGGGCTTCACCAAGATCATCAAGGAAGACTACGGCCGATTGCTGGACCGCGTTGGCAACGACCACCTGGACCGCGTGCTCGGCGCCGCCGCGCGCATGAACAACATGGTCGACGCGCTGCTCGCGTTGTCCAAGCTCTCGTCGCAGCCGCTGGCGCGCCAGCCGGTGAACCTGACGCAGCTCGCCGGCTTCGTCACCGACGACCTGCGCCGCCAATGGCCCGAGCGCGACGTGCGCGTCGAGATCGAGCCGGGCATGCAGGTGCTGGGCGACCCGACACTGTTGCGCGTCGTGATCGAGAACCTGCTCGGCAACGCCTGGAAGTACACCGGCAAGACGAGCCCGGCCAGCATCTCGTTCGGCCACCATGCGAAAGATGGCGACGCGTTCAGCGTCACCGACAACGGTGCCGGCTTCGACATGCGCTTCGCGGATCGCCTGTTCGGCGTGTTCCAGCGCCTGCACAGCGCGAACGACTTCCCTGGCACCGGCATCGGCCTGGCCTCGGTGCGGCGCATCGTGCGCCGTCACGGCGGCGAGATCTGGGGCGAAGGCGAAGTCAGCCGCGGCGCGCGCTTCCACTTCTCGCTGCCGCAGCAGGGCGGCGCCGAGCCGCGCTGAGCGCTGACTCAGGCCTCGGGCGGCAAGGCCAGCACTTCGACGGCGTCCAGCAGCAGCTTCGCCTGCTCGTCGATCGAGCGATGCTCAGCTTTCGCGAGGCGATGCAAGCGCTCGAATGCCGGCACGCGCGCGAGCGAATAACGGTGCATCAACACGCCGACGGCCATCAGCACCTCCGGTATCGGCATCGGCGCATCGCGGGGGCTCGCCGGCGCGTTCGCCTCGGCGGCGCGCGCGGCCCCGGCAGCGAGTGCGGCGTCGACCACCGGCAGGATCTGCCCGATGTCGAGCGGCTTGACCAGGTAGGCCACGGCGCCGAGCGCCTTCACCTGCGCGGCCGTCTGCTCGTCCGAAAAGGCCGACAAGAACATGAACGGCAGCTGGCAGTACTCGCGCAGGTAGGCGGCCACGTCGAAGCCGCTCTTGCCTTGCATGCGGATGTCGAGCAGCGCGAGATCGGGGCGGTGCTCGCGCGCCAGCAGGATCGCGTCGTCGCCGTTGTCGGCGTCGATCACGTCGTAGCCCGCTTGTGTCAGGCCGTGCGCCAAGGTGGCAAGCACCAGCCGGTCGTCATCGACAACGAGGATCGTGGCCTTCTGGTTCGACGTCATGCGGTTCGCACTTCGGTCACGCCCAACGCGACGAGGTGCTTGTATCCTTTGGCCGCGATTGTCCGTGAAAGGGGGCGCCTCTGGACAGGCAATCGCCCACCCGCGCCGGGACGACAATTTAACGCCGCGCGTGCCGTGTGATATGTCACACGCATCAGGCCCGATCAGCGCAGGCCACGACCGGCGGCGCCAGCGCCACGGTCGCCAGCACCTCGCCTCCCTGCTGCGCCAGCAGCAAACGTGCGCTGCGCCGCGGCAGCAAAGCGCGCACCAGCCCCAGACCCGACACGCCACCCGGGATGCGGGCGATGTTGAAGCCTTCGGGCAGCGTGCCGGGGTTCGTGATCAGCACCTGCACCTCGGCGTCGGTGCAGGCGAACGTGCAGACCACCGCGGTATCGGCCGCGCCGACGCAATGCTTGACGGCGTTGGTGAGCAGCTCGTTGAGCGTCAGCGCGATCGGGATCGCCTCGGCCTCGGGCAGCAGCCAGCGGTCGGGCGCTGTGCCAGTCGCCTCGAAGCGGATCGGGCGGCCGAAGGTGCGCTGCACCGAGCTCGTGATCGCCTTGATCACGCTCATCAGTTGCAGCGGCCCGCTCTCGCCGACCTGCAAGCCGTAGACCTGCGCGATCGCCTGCACCTGACCGACGACCTCCGAGATCGGCCCGGCCACCTCGGGCTTGCGCTGCGCGATCTGCTGCAGCAGGCCGGCCACGCCTTGCAGGTTGTTCTTGATGCGGTGGTGCACTTCCTTGACCAGCATCTCGCGCTGCGCGATCGCGGCCTCGAGGCGCGCCTCTTGTGCGGTGCGCTGCTCGGTCACGTCGGTCGCGACCAGCAGCAGTTGGTCCGGCGGCTCGCCCGGGCCGGACGACAGCGGCAGATAGCGCGCGTCCCAGACGCGCCGCTCGCCGTCGCGATCGACCACGTACTCGCGCTGGGTCACCTCTGACGTGGCCAGCGCGCGCTCCATGTCACTGCGGCGCTGTGCGGCCGTCTCCGGGTCGAAGAGCTGCTCGGGCGTGCGGCCGATCAGCGCCTGTGCCGCAACACGCTCGCTCGCGGCCGCGACGCCGTTGACCTGCAGCACCGTCAGCGTGTGCGCGTCGCGCAGCGTGATCGCCAGCGGCGCCGCCTCGATGATGCGCTGCAGCTGCGCCTGCGCCTGCGACATGCGCGCCTCGGCCTCGCGGCGGCGCTCGATATCGAGCAAGGCATAGGTGAGCTGCCGGCCGGTCGACTCGCGCGCCGTCGAGACCACGTTGCCGACGACCCAGAACTGGCGTCCGTCGCGCGCCATCACGCGGCACTCGAAGGTCTCGGCCTGGCCCTCGACGAGCTCGGTGAGGTACTCGGTGCGCAGGAACGGATGATCGGGCTCGGGTGTCGCGACGGTCGCGATCGGCAAGTTCACGAAATCGGCCAGGTCGCCGCCGAACATGCGCCGCGCCGAGCGGTTCATCCACTCGATGCCCTGCGGCCCGACGGTGACGATGCCCACCAGCACCGAATCCAGGATCGAGCGCGTGCGATCGGCCTGCATCGTGACCGCGCGCTCGGCGCGGTAGCGCGCATCGACGTTCACGTACGACGCGATGATGCCGCCGGCCGGGTCGCCCTCGGTGACGAAACGCTTGCTGACCTGCACCCAGGGCGCGCGGCCGTCGCGCGTGCGCAGCTGGCGCTCGCCGGTCCAGCGGCCATGGTCGAGCAGGCTTTGCTGCACCGGCGGCCAGCGGCGCGCGAACTCGTCGGCATCGACGAACAGATCGGCGAGCCGCAGCGTCGTCAGCTCGGCGACGCTGCACCCGACCAGGTGCGCCAGGGCTTGGTTGGCGCGCTGCACGCGGCCGTCGCGCACGAACGCGATGCCGACGCCCGACAGGCTGAACATCAGCTCGTTGTCGCGCGCCACGCTCTCGAACTCGTGCTGCCGCGCCTTCAGGCGCGTCACGTCGGACAGCACCGCGATCGCCTCGGCCGCGCCCGCCGTCTGCCCTGCGCCCCGCACCGACAACGAATACCAGCGGGTCCGCTCGACGCCGCCTTCGATCAGCGTCAGGTCGAGCTCGGTCTCGTAGATCGTGCCCTCTTCGAGCGCCTGGTGCGCGTCCGATGCGATGCGCTCGGTGCGCTCGTGCGCGCCCAGCAGTTGCGCCACGGTGCGCCCCAGCATCGTGCCGGTGCCCGGCCCCATGCCGAGCATCGCCTCGAAACGGCGGTTGCAGCGCACGACGACGTCGTTGCGCAGGTAGGCGATGCCGGCACTCGTGCTCTCGAGGATCGTCGTCAGTTCGTGCAGCAGCTGCTCGGTGCGCAGCTGCGCGATGTGCTGCTCGGTGACGTCGAGCGTGACGACCGAGGTCGTGCGCTTGCCCGAGGCCAGCGTCGTCGGCTCGACGCGCGTCAGCAGCCAGCGCTGCCCCAGCTCGGGGTGGGCGATCGCGTAGCGCACCTCGGCGCGCTCGGTGCGGCGCAGCGCGGTCTGCAGGCGCTCGAACTCGGGCAGCGACTCGGGCACGACGATGTCGCGGCTGATCGCATGCAGCGCGGCCGAGGTCGCCGGCACAGCGGCGGCGGCCGAGGCGCTCCCGGCATGACGCTGACGCACCCAGCCGCCCGACTCCTGGAACGTCGCGAGACCGACGCCGGCGGTGTCCATCAGCGCACCGAGCTGCGACTGCGCGAGGTCGCGTTCCTCTTCGGCGCTGCGGTCTTCGATCACCGCCATCGTGCGGCGCTGGCCGTTGGCCGTCTGGTAGCTGCGCACGATGGCGCGCAGCAGCCGCGGGCTCTCGCCCGGCGGCGTGACCCAGCCCTGGCGTTCGAGCGGCGCGTCACCGCGCTCCGGCAACGGCGGCTGCGCCGCGTCGGCATCCCAGCCGAGCAGCTCGCGCAACCCGGCGGGCGCATCGGCCAGCGACACCGGCAGCGCGCCGGCGAGCGCGTCGAACGCGGGGTTGGTGCGCACCAGCAGGCCACGCTCGTCGGACAACACCATGCCCACCGGGCTGAGGTCGAACCAGTCGTCGAGCTCGCGCAGCGAGCGGTCGGCGCGCTCGCGCGCGAGGTGCTCGGCGGTCGTGTCCTGCATCACGGCAAGGTAGAGCCGGCGCCCGGTCTCGTCGATCAGCGTGCGGCGCGCGGCGCGGTAGCGGTGCTCGCGGCCGCTCGTGTCGAGCAGCCGACCGTCCACCAGCGCCGGCTCGGACGCCGCCTTGCCGCTCTGGTGCATGCGTGCCCGCCCGGCCAGGAAGGCCTGCCGCTCCGACGGCGGCATGTAGTCGAGCGGATCGCGGCCGATCGCGTTTTCGCGGGTGTCGCCGGTCAGATCGAGAAAGGCCTGATTCACATCGACGAAGTGGAAGTCCGGGCCTTGCAGGATGGCCGGGAACGGCGACTCCCAGAGGAACGCAATCGTCTCGCGCATGCCGGTCGCGGCCGGAAAGCTGAACGGCTCGGGGCGCAGCTTGACGCCGGCCGCGGGTTCGTCGCTGACCGGCGTGATGTGCAGCGCCGCGTGCTGCGCATCGAGGCGCCGCCACGCGATCCGGACGGCGCGGCCATCGGCCAGGCGCGCGCTCGGCGGGGCGCTCGGCTCGCGCGGGCTGGTCGCGGCGCGGCGCAGCCAGCGCACCGCGGTGCTGCCCAGCGTCGCCTGAAACTGCTCGACCGGCATGCCGGCCTCGCACGGCAGCAGCCGCAGCGCAGCGGTGTTGGCGAGCACGACGCGGGCGCCGTTGTCGAACACCACGACGGCGTCCGAGAGCAGATCGAAAAACTCCCGCCAGCCGCTGGCACTCGGCCAGGGCTCCGGCAAACTCACTCGAGTTCGCTGGCGCCCATCAGCGCGCGCAGCTGGGCACGGTTGATCTCGCTCACACTCATCATCAACTTGTCAGCCGCATCGCGGAACTCGAACAGCGACTCGCCTTCGACCGCCTGCACCAGCTCGATGTACGGCTGGAACGGGCCGGTCTGTTCGGCCAGCGCCTGGCGCACCCGCTCGGGCACCGGGATGGTGTCGAGCAAGGTCGCGAACGGCTGCTGGAACATGCGGTCGAGCAACGAGAACACACCGCAGATGAAGATCTCGTTGCGCATCTCCTCGTCGCCGGTGCTGCGCACGAATTCTTCCATCAGCAGGCCGCGCCGCACGGCAGCGAACATCACCGGCCTGAGGTTCACGTCCTTGCTCGCCGTGGCCAGCAGCAGCGCGAGCCAGCGCTTCAGGCGCTTGTAGCCGAGCATCATGATGGCGTGGCGGAACGAGCTGATCTCGACGCGCAGGCCAAAGGCCGGCGAGTTGATGTAGCGCAGCAGCTTGAACGCGAGCGCGGGGTCGAGCTTGAGCGTGTTCTCGAGCTTCTCGATCGACTCTTCCTTGTCGACCTGGTGGATCAGCTTGACGATCGCCTGCATGCCGGGCCCGGTCTGCAAATGGCCGCTGCGCGCCGCGGTGGTGATCACCGCGTCGTCGATCGGCCAGCCGAGCACGGCCTCGGCGCCGCGCCCGAACGCCGCTTCCATTTCGACCATCGTGCGCACGCCGGACTGCACGTGCAGGATGCTGCGCGTCACACCCGGCGGCGCGCTCGGATCGCTGATGCGGCGCTCGTCGGCCAGATCGATGATCGAATACTTGAAGCACGGCAGCACTTCGCGCGGCAGCTCTTTCAGCGGCCGGCCCTTCAGCAGCATCGTGCTGCCGTTGGCGCGCAGCGCGAGCAGCGCCTCGATGTTGGCCTCGTCGGTGGCCATGAACGACGGCACCTCGACCATCAGGTTGGCCGAGGGCTTGGCCAGCATCAGGTCGTGCAGCAGGCTTTCGCTGACGATGTTGAGCGAGACGCGCCCGCCCGTGGCCGGCCAGACGTTGCCGATCTCGTGCAGCAGCTGACCGATGTCAGGCGCCGAGTCCGGATGCAGCGGGAACACCGTCACGCGCGTGGCGCTGACGGAACGGTTGCGGTCGATGAACGGCGAGTAGCCGAGCGCGACCTGCCCGAGCACCGCGGCATCAGTCACGCAGCGCCTCCGGCACGTACAAGGACGATCGTCATGTCAATTGCTTCAGGTATTGATGTAGTTGAACAGCGACAGCTTTTGCACCAAGGAATAGGCCTTGAGTGCGGCATCGTAGCCGGTCTGCTGGTTCGAGAAGTCGGAAAGGGCCTGCGTCATGTCGAGGTCTTGCGCATTCGACTGTTCGGTCTGGCTCGACAGCTTCAGCGCCGACAGCCGATTCGTCACCGCGTCCACGCGGTTCAGCGCCTCGCCGACCTGGGCGCGGGTGGCCGACATCTGGCCCATCACCGCGTCGAGGTTGCCCAGGTTGGTGGAGTTGCTCTGCGCAATCTGCGAGCCGGTACGCCCCGGCGTCTTGAGGTCGGCAATGGCCTTGTCGAGCGTGTCGAACACGCTCTGGTTCGCGGTCGCCGGCGCGAGCTCGAAGTCATCGCCGTCTGCGGGCTGGCCCGCGATCGCCGCCGACATGCCGTCGACCTGGATCGCCTGGCCCGGGGTGAACGCGACATTGGCCTGTGCGGTCGCGGCGCCGTCTTTCAGCACCGAGTAGGTGGTGACGCCGCCGCTCACGCTGAACTGCACGCTGTAGGTCGAGCCGGTGATGGCCGACGGGTCCGTGACGCTGCCGTTGTCTATCCACGCGCTGCCGGTGCTGGTTTGCGCGCGGGTCGTGAACACGCCGTTGCCGCTGCGTGCGGTCATCCAGGCGGACGCGCCGTCCGTCGTCAACGGCAGCGCTTCGCTCGCGGCCGCCTGCGCCTGGCCCGACGTGCCCTGGTACGAGACGCCGCCGGGTTGGTCGACGAACGGCTGCTGGCTCGCGCCCTGGCCGCCGAACAAATAGCTGCCCGACCCATCGCTGCGGTTGGCCACCGCCAGCAATTGCTGGCGCAGGTTGGAGAGCTGGTTCGCCACCGTCGTGCGTTCGGCGTCGGTGTAAGTCGCGTTGCCCGCCGAGACCATCGCCTCGCGCGCCTGTTGCAGCAGCTCGGTGGCATCGCCCAGCGCGCTGTCGGTCAGCGTCATCGCGTTGTTGCTCGCGTCGACGCCGCGCTGATTCGCCACCGTGCGCTGCACCGAAGCGATCGCGCGCTCGGCGCGCGCGGCGGCCGCCGGGTCGTCGCTGGCGCGGTTGACGCGCTGGCCGGTGGTCATCTGCTCCTGCGTGCTGCTGAGCTTGGCCTGCCGCGCCATCAGCGAATCGAGCGAGGCGTTGTAGCTGTTGGAGGTGCTGATGTGCATGGAACCACCTGTGAGAGTTTGTCGAAACGACGCCGCGGCAGAGGCCGTCGGCAGGTCTTAGCCCGCGGCCGTCTGCAGCAAGGTGTCGAACACCGACTGCGCGACCTGCAGGATCTTGGCCGCGGCCTGGTAGCTTTGCTGGTACTGGATCAGGCGCGCCGCCTCTTCGTCGAGGTTCACGCCATCGGCGTTGGCACGCGCCGTCTCGGCCTGGCTCGCCGCCGCGCTCGACATGGTCGCCGCCGTCTTGCCGCCCTGCACGCGCACGCCGATGCTCGCGATCGCGCTCGCGTAGGCATCGGTGATGCCCATGCTGGCGGTGTTGGCGGCGCCTGCGCCGGTGGCGCTCACCAGCGCGGCCGTGCCGAGCTTGGAGAACGCGAGCGCGTTGCCGTTGTTGGACGCCGTCGAGACCGTCGGCACCACGCTGACCGTGTCGCCGTTCGCGGGCACGCCGGCCAGGCTCAGCTCGAAACCGTTCAGGCTGATCGGCGTGCCGGCAGTCCAGGTGCCGGTGCCGCTGCTCCCGTCGCTCAGGGTCCAGCTGTAGTCGCCGGTCGCGGAGGTGAACGAGATGTCGGCGCTGAGCGTGCCGTCGTAGCTCGGGTCGACCGCCAGCACCGAGCTGACCGTGGCCGTGCCGGTGTTGCTGACGCCCACGCTGGCCGTGAATGGCGACGCCGCCGCGATCCCGGCGGGGCTGGCGAGCACGGTCTGCATGCTTTGCGCCGCCGCCGCCACCGGCTGCATCAGGAAGCGGTCGCCGGCGTTCGCCGTGCCGCCGGTGAGCTGCAGCGTCACGCCGTCAACCAGCACGCCGGCCGCGAGCTGCGCCGGCGTGTACGGGCTGCCGGTCACGACCGATTGATCGGCCGAGCGCGTCAGCGTGTAGTTGCTGCCGTCGAAGCTCAGGGCATAGTCGCTCGCCTGCAGCTGCGAGGCGTCGCTGGTCGTGGCCGTGAACGTGGCGCTGCCGGTGTTGGTCGAGGCCGTGAGCACGCGCGGCGCGCCCACCGAAAAGATCGGCGCTCCGGCGCTCGCCGGCTGGCCGAGGTTCAGCCCGAGTGCCTGTTGGGCGTTGACGGCGCCGCTGACCGCGGCCGCCATCTGCCCGAGCAGGTTCTTGGCCGAAGCCAGGTCTTCGTTCTGGAACTTCATCAGGCCGGCCAGCGAGCCGCCGGCCAGGCTGTCGGTCGGGATCAGGCGATTGCTCGCGCCCTCGCTCAAGGTGAGCATCACCTTGGACGGATCGAAAGTGTCGGGCACGGCCTTGACCGTGTTCGCATTCGCCCCCAGCACCAGGCTCTGGCCACCGCCGATGAAGACGCCGACGCTGCCGTCGTCGGCCGCGATGGTGGTGACGCTGATGGTCGACGCGATCTGGTTGATGAGCTGGTCGCGCTGGTCGAGGAGCTGGTTCGGCGCCTGGCCCGCGCCTTTGAGCGCGGCGACCTGCTGGTTCAGCTTGGCAACCTGCTGGGCGAGCGAATTCAGGCTCGCGACCGAAGCTTTCACATCTTGCGCGACGCCGGTCTGCAGGTCGTTGAGCTGGTTGCCCGCGGCCTGGAAGCGCGACGCCAGCTCCTGCGCCTGGCTCAGCACGACCTGGCGCGCCGACGAATCGGTCGGGTTGTTGGCCACGTCCACGAACGAGTTCATCAACGCGCCGGCCGCATAGCCGACACCCGACTCGCCGATCGGGAACACGTTCTCGAGCTGCGTGAGCTTGTCGAGCCGCGCTGCATCGGAGGCCGAGGCCGAGCTCGTGCTCACGGCCATGTTCGTCAGGTACTGGTCGTACGCGCGCGTGACCGTGGTGACGTTGACGCCCTTGCCGAAGAAACCCGACCCGGTGAACTGCGACGGCGCGTCGGCCAGCACCGTCTCCTGGCGCGAATAGCCGGTCGTGTTGGCGTTGGCAATGTTGTTGCCGGTGGTCTGCAAGGCGGCGTAGCTGGCGTACATCGCCGTCTTGCCGATCGACATCAAGGCGCTCATGCGACGTTCCCCTGCGTGTTGTTCAGCGAAGCGCGTTGCATGCGCAGCGTGGTGTTGATGACGCGCGTGAGCTTGTCGGCGTAGGCCGGGTCGGTCGCGTAGCCGGCGCGCTGCAGGCCTTGCGCGAAGCCTTGCGCACTGCTGCCGGCCGCGACCACTTTCGAGTAGCGCGGGTTGTCTTTCATCATCTGTGCGTAGTCGCGGAACGACTCGTCGTAGCTCGCGTAGGCGCGGAACTTCGCAACCACCTTGCGCGGCTGGCCGTCGACCACTTCGGTCGTCGTGACCTGCGCGACCTTGCCCTTCCAGCCTGCGCCGGCCTTGATGCCGAACAGGTTGTGCGAGCTCGAGCCATCGGCGTTGCGGATCTCGTGCTTGCCCCAGCCCGACTCGTGTGCCGCCTGCGCGACCATGAAGGTCGCCGGGATGCCGGTCTGCGCCTCGGCCGCGCGCGCCGCAGCGTCGTGGGTGCGCAAGAAATCTTCCTGGCTGATCGTGACCTTGGCGGCGCCGCGCGCCGGTGCGTTCGCAGCGCCGGCCGGCGGCACCGCTGCCGCGCTGGTCGCGCTGCCCGTCATCTGGCGCTCGAGCTGGCGCGCGATCACGTCGCCCAGGCCGCCGGGCAAGCCGCTGATCTTGTTGGCGTACTGCGTGTCGAGCATCTCGGTGCTCATCTGCGAGCCGGCGCTGTCGAGCAGGCCGCTGCTCATCGACGACTCGCGCATGCTCTTCATCAGCTGCTGCATGAACAGCGCCTCGAACTGCTTCGCCGCGGCCTTGATGGCCGTCTTCGGATCGCTCGCGGCGCGGGTGCGCAGCGCGCTCAGGTCGTCCGATGGCAGGCCGGCGATTCCCACGATCAGATCACCTCGATCTCGGCGTTCAGCGCGCCGGCGGTCTTCATCGCTTGCAGGATCGCGAGCAGGTCTTGCGGTGTCGCGCCGAGCGAGTTCAATGCCTTGACCACGTCGGCGAGCTTGGTGCCGGCCGGCAGCTGGATCAGCGAGCCGGGCTCTTGCTTGATCGTGATGTCGGCCTTGTCGCGGCTCACGGTCGTGCCGCCGCTCGACAAGGGCGAAGGCTGGCTCACCATCGGCGTCGAATTGATCGTGACCGACAGGCTGCCGTGCGCCACCGCGCAGGGGTTCAAGGTGACGGTCTGGTTCACGACCACCGAGCCGGTGCGCGCGTTGATGACGATGCGCGCCGCCGGTGCGGCGAGCTCGATCGGCAGGTTCTCGATGTCGGCCATGAAGGCGACGCGCGCGTCCACGCCCT
>Ga0307509_10007752_pt1 | contig 13918 bp, 15 predicted proteins | sample 10_EM_MG_FD_202245 | JGI IMG/M metagenome (GOLD analysis project Ga0307509, IMG submission 202245) | Populus trichocarpa ectomycorrhiza microbial communities from riparian zone in the Pacific Northwest, United States - 10_EM | ecosystem: Host-associated > Plants > Roots > Unclassified | place...
TGGGTGATCGGACAGACAGGGATTAGAAATTGTATGTATCCCCATACAATTTCTAATCCCTGTCTGTCCGATCACCCACGTCCATACCCTAGTACTCTGCTCTCTGCAGAAACACTTCTCCGGTCATGTTAGCCCCAATTCTCTTTACTCGCTATTAGCGTCGAAATCCTCGATTGAGCCCTCTTCTCCGGGCCATTCGTACGAGTTTTTCGGACCATGTGCAATAGCTTGGTGTACGATATGATACCATAGCTTTTCTATTATTTCTCCCCGGCGCGGCGACCGAAAATTAACCTACAGCTCACCCTTTCCCGCATTTTGCAGTTTGTTGATACATTTGTACTCGAGTACTGAGTTGACAAAGAGAGAGCAAAGCAAAGTCCCCCCCCCCAAAAAAAAAAAGCAACAGCAACACGGATACACCCTCCTATCCCTTCATTCTCTGTTCGCTCTCGTTCCTTTTTGATGATCGACATAACTATGATAATATCGCAAGGGCATCTCATCCAATTGGTGGCGGGCGGAGAGAATGTCGCTCGGGCGCTGGGATCCCTTCGGGCCTTGCCAGGGTGCTATTTACCGGTTATCATATGGAACGAATCGAAACTAAAAAAAGGCCTAAGTTTGAAGCTGCCACCACCACACACATTGACAAATTTCCTTCTTGTTTCTCGGAGAACCCCATTCAGTTTTTGTTTATGAGATATCGTAGGTACAAGGGCACTAGGACTTGAGCACACCCATGAATTCACTACCGTAGCTTCCGGAGTTGCTTTTTTCCTCCCTCCTTTATTTCTTATTCCCATTCTACTGCAGTTCTTTTTGGCTGATGATACTGGTATCATACAGCATGGTATACTAGGGCTACCGTACGAAGAGGAATGGACCAGATAGAGAGAAATTGAGGGGGTGGGGGAGCGGGAGGCAGCTTTTACACGATTGTGAATCCTCATATCTCTGCTACCCATATATACTTTTCTCACTTGACCTTGACCTTCTAATGACCTACACAACACAACACCACTCCCCTATTGATAGCTAGCCAGAGACAGCAAGAGCCCATCAGGAGGCAAAACCGGATGGTCAGCAACATACCGGTACGGTATGGTATGGTAAGTTCAAATGCAAATGTAAGCCGGGCCGGAAAACAAGCCTCCCCCCTCCAATCATAAAATTTACTGCATTATAATAATAAAGTAACGAAATAAAACAAGTGGAATAGGATAAACAAGAATCACAGTAATCTCGCGCAACGGCAACCTCCAGCTAGAACATCCATGATTATCAACTCATATGGCACGCTGCCCCGGTGCAACAAAAGAAAGTATAAAATAATAAAAAAAGGAAAAAGCCATCGCGATAAGGTCAGCAAACCATGTCCATCTATCTAGTCCAGCCCAGCGCAGCACAGTAAAGTAGATCATTAATCCGCACAAATCCCCCGGAGAAGGAGGTACACCCCCACTCCTTCACTCCTTCACTCCCCACTCTCTCACTCCCTCCACTCCCTCCGCCCTGCGTGTGCAAGTGCAGGAATGAGTGGAGGAAAGGGAAGAAAGGATGCGTGAGTTCCCGTTCTGTGTGTGTGTTTATCAAATTTATTATAAGGAGACACCTGTGTGTGTGTGTGTGTGTGTGTGTATTGTGCGGTAGTACGGATATAGAAAGAGAGAGCTCCCAACTCCAGTGCAAGTATGTGTGATACTTTACCTACCTACCTGTCTACCTACCCACGGTATCTGCCAACCCATCCATCCATCCATTCAGGTGGGCAACAAATCCACCATAAACGCGGTGTATGCCGGCACAGTACAAATGGCATGCGGTGTACTTATAATACAACTACATGTAGACTTCGGCTAGAAATATCACTTCCCCGCCGCCGGGGTTGGAGGGAGGGAGGTCGGGGTGTGTGTGTGGGGGAGGGTGTGTATGTGTGGGGAGTGGCTTACCTATGATAACCTACCTACCGGACCTACCTCCAGCACCCAGTACGAGTACGGTACAGTACAGCACAACAACTCGTAACCGAACCCACGTTCGTAAACACACACAACTGCTGCCGCCAAAAACCCAGTTCAGATCTCTGGTGTTGTCGTTCTGTGGGTCGGTGGGTCGGTGGGGTGGGTCGGTCGTGTTCACAAATATCGTATAATACAATTATGATATTGCGCGGGTAAGTTAGTTGCTTGTTTGCTTGTGCTTGCTTGCTTGCTTTGCTTACTTTACTTACTTACTCACCCATCCACCCCCCACCCCAATTATTACCGGTAAATACCCTGCTCACTCACTTCACTTCGGTTACCGTACTCTACAAGCTGTGCGGAAGCGAGACCGGATACGGTAGTCCAATACTTTGTACTATGGTTGGTTGGTTGGGACTGACTGATGACTGACTGACTGACTGAATGACTGACTGAATGACTGACGTCGGGGGTTATTTATCTATGTATGTATGTATGTATGCATAGTGCGCACATGATGTGGAACCGGACTGAAGGTGGTGAATTACTTTGTTTGGGTTGGAATTTAGGTTGGGTTGGTTTTAGTCGACGGGGGGGGGGGTACTGTACTCGTACTTTGCAGTACGGTAGGATGAGGATGAAGGATGGAGGATGGAGGAAGGTGGAAAGTAGGGTGCATTATTCCTTTTGCCTTGTCCTGCGTTGTATGTATCCATACGGTATCATAGGTCGGTTAAGGCTGTGTGGCAAGTAAGACTAGGATGATTGCTATATACATATCATATTCCAGAGGGCGGAAACGGTGGTGGAGGAGGAGGAAGGGTTCGGGGAAATGTTGGCTGTAGAGGTTAGGTTAGGTTGCGAAGGGAAGGTTTGTTGATGTTGGTTGCGCTCGGAAGCTACTACTGAACGAAAGCTAGTCCAGGCGGGGGGATAAAGAATTATTGGTTTTCTGTTGTTTTTGGTATGTAACCTTTTTTTAGCTAGGGGGTGTGATCACCAGTGAGTGCGTCTACAATTTACTGTAGTGAAGCTCTCTTTCTGGTGGTACTGACCTGAAGGAGAGGGAGATGGAATGACTAAATGTTTAGAGAAAAAGTTCCGGACTTGCTGAGTGAGGCAATAAGGCACTTTAGAGGACAAGGAATGTTAGGACAGATATGATATCATACTAGCATTACTTTACATAGCAGGACACTTGTAGAAAAATCCAAGTACTCGTACGGTAGAATATGAGATATTTGTGATTATTAGATATTCCTTAGGAAATACTACTGTAGGTATGATATGATATACTGCAAGAGGCTAAGGTATTGTTTTAAAAATTTGCGAACAACATTATAACTTCTATTATTATTATTATTTAAAAAATAATACCTAATATCAAATGATTTAAGCTCTCTAAATCTCCTCCCTTTATCGTACTCGAGTACCGTACGGTAGTCGGGTTTTCCCAGCCACTGGCATAATAGTACTACCTTTACCGTAATCTGCTCGCCGGGATTCTCCCGTAATCACGAATGACCCCCGAGCACAAAAACAAAAACAAAAACAAACTAACCCTCCGAATAAGCGGGCGAGACGGGAGAAACCCTTTTGTTTGTTTTTTATCTACTGTGGATTATTACCAAACTCGTTCGCTAACGGCCGCGATAGTGATTGGGGGTTCGGGGGGGGGGGGTCTCCGAGTTTACTGATAGTATTGTGAGTAAGCGAGGGGGTCGGCGCATTTGTACCCCCGTACAGTACTGTACTCGAGTACTCGCACAGTGGCACTCTGCTCTACGGTAGGATATAAGTAGACTTAACTACCGGTACTTGTGTTATACGATAAAACCTCCGTCTCGCAAGTGTGATACTCCAGTTGAGAAGGTTACTGGTAACGAACGATACGGTCTGGGACACCATGTTTTCCTATCCTCCTGGGACCCCCCCTACCCGGGGACTAGGGCAGCGCACGGCAGTCAGGGGACACCGCGCCCAGCGGGTAAACTGCCCCTTCCCATTTGCCCCGTGATACTCGCCTCCCCATCTACGCGGTCCACAGCTGTCAATTGGACAGGTGACAGTGACAGCTTGGGTATGGAGCTGCGATGGGAATGCTGGTGTCACGTTGCTACGGTGGTCGCTCCGATGAGCGGTGTCGCCGCACCGTGCTTCCACTGCAAATGCCCGCGAGGAGCGGTGAAGATGCGAGGGCGACGGGGGACCGGGGGGGAGGAAAGGAAGAAATCGGAGAGTTTTAGAACCTATATACCGGGCTATAATAATATCATCATCACCAGTTGAAGGATCGGGTGATGCATTATTTGAGTGTATGTTAAGAGATGTTATGACATGGAAGACGCGGGAGAATACAAGGGAAGTGAAGGGGAAAAAAGAAAAAAAAAAGCAAGATCGCGAGGTGAGTTAGATATGTAATATGGCAAGCTAAGCTAATGGAAGGGATGTAAACTACAATTCGACCCAGTCGAAGCAAGTAAGACGCACTACTCCCCGCCTCTTATAGTATCCTACTGCAGTCAATCATAGTCGGCTTTCGAACGCCATGTTTTCCTCACCAACGGTCCATTCGGGCCAGACTACAACTCAGTTAGTTTACGGAGAGAGAACGAGTCGGAGAAGGAGATGCATACCATGCTTAAGCGCCTCCCACACGCTCCTACGAGGATAGACCGAGGATAATATCAGTAAAGATTCCATATCTCGGTTATGACCTGTCATGGGCTCAGATGGGGCTCCCTCGCTTACCTCACATAGATTATCTCGAGCCCATTCTTGACTTCCTCAGGGAGCTCACGTACTTCCTTCCTATTATGCACAGGTAAAAGTACCGTCTTTACACCGGCAGTTAGAGCTCCTATCAATTTTTCTTTAATCCCGCCTGCGAAACAAAAAAACAACTCAGGTTAGCTGATGCTAACTCCCTCCGGTGCACTTTGAAAATATAATTGGATAGGGGGATAAGTTTTAGTAACGCACCGACGGGGGTGACTCTTCCTCGGAGAGAAATTTCGCCTGTCATAGCAAGCGTGGGTGATACTCGACGGCCGGAAAACATCGATATCATGGCGATCGTGAAGGCAACGCCTGCGCTTGGACCATCCTGCCGTGATAAAAAAAGTCAGCTGATAATTGCCTAACGGGAGGGAGGGAAGGGATGAATTGGAGGATCGATAAGCTGCGAGTCAACAAATCGCAAGCAACTAACCTTTGGCACCGCGCCTGCAGGACAATGCACGTGCACGTTCCTGTTCTTCGTAAGATCCTCGTCTAGATGGTTCGTAAGTCCCAGGACATAGGCGTGGGCTTTCACCCAGGTTAATGCTACCTCAACGCTTTCTGTATGGTGGGTTGGACAAAAAAAAAAGTGTTGTCAATCGGTTAGCTTGTTCATGCGTTGTGACTTGTTGTGCATTTAATCACAACATGATTGGTGGACGGGGAATCTAAAACATGGGACGAACCTTTGATTACTTCACCTAATTTCCCCGTCAACTGCAGCCTTCCGCTTCCCGGCATCTGTTCGGCTTCTATAAATAATATAGAACCGATGCCACCGATACTGAAAGCAACCAATCCCGTGACAACACCGGGCTTATTGCTCCGTTCAGCAAGCTCCGAGTAATACTTTTCAATCCCGAGTATGTTCTCGAGCTCCGAGACCTCAACCCTAGGGTTGTACGACTCCTTTCTGTGAGCGTCCTTGGCCTCGGCATATTCAACTGCCTTGGCTCGGCAGACGCTCCCTATTTCTCTCTCTAGGTTTCTGACGCCCGATTCCCTGGTGTACGACGTTATGATCTTTGACAGTACATCGGCCGAGAACTCTACCTGACCAGCGGCTAGACCATTGGATTGTAACTGCTTAGGAATAAGGTACTGGGATGCGATATGCAGTTTTTCCAGGGATGTGTACCCGCTCAACTGGATCCTCTCCATACGATCGAGGAGCGGAGGCGGAATTGTGTCCACGGAATTCGCTGTCGCGATAAAGAGCTGATATTACCCAGTTACCAATATTAGCCTAGGATCAGGGAAGTCCATATCCCGCCAACAACGGAAAATGTTTTTCCAAACAAAAAATAGGAGAACGGCGGCTCCCCGCATACTGCCCCGGACAAAGGAGCAATAGGGGAAAGTCGGAGAACGGAGTCGGTAACACGATGGGGGAGTGGGGGGGTGAGGGGGAGTAGGGAGTAGGGATTAGGGGTGCCCCAGTAAGTTCACGGGGGTAGGTGCCTCTTCGGCCGAAAGCCACAGTTGTACTGCAAGGCAGGGGTGCTGGGTGGGGTGCGAGTGTCTTTCGAGCCAAATCCCCAGTAACAACAATCGCATGCGGAAAATTAAAGAAATAATTAAGATCAAATGGGGAAGGGTGGGAAAACAAGACTATGAGATGAGACCAGGGCAAGCGGCACAAGGAGGGAGGGAGGAGGGGAGGAGGAGGAGGAAAGGTAAGGATGAAAGGGGGCATGAGATGTCGGGGGTTAAAATGCCAATCGACCATGGGTCGGGGGATGGATTGATTGCATAAACGAGATAAGCAATTAAACCTCGGGCAAATGAAAGCATACCCAATCGCTCAAAGAGAGAACCCCAGAGCCGGGAAACAGGGGGGAGCTCTTTTTGACATCTCGGGTAGAAAAAGCGGGGTATATTCCTTTTCCCTCTCTTCCTCCCCCCCCCCCTATAACTCTTTCCAATCAAAGAAGGCAACGTGCAGGAAAGTGAAATAATAGAATAGAATATTATCGGGGGAATCGGGAAACATACCACTTTGGATAGATCGATAGGGATGTTGATGTAGTGATCAGTGAAACTCCAGTTCTGCTCCGGATCAAGAACTTCCAACATTGCTGCACTCGGGTCTCCATGGAAGTTGGCTCCTCCGACCTTGTCGATCTCATCTGTGAATCCAGGGTCAGCGCCTATTCCATTGCCGGTAGATGGAGTACCGGTAGACTTGGGAAGGTGTCCAAGAAGGTTCAAGGCAGTCCCAATATTAGGATGTAGAAAGAAGGGTCATTTGAAACTCCCTCGAACAAACTCACCCAGCAGGATTACCGGGTTCGCTACCCCAACTTTCTTCAACGCATTTACTATTAGGCCAGGCATAGCGGCAACATAGGTCCTTCGGTGACCCCTAATTTCCGCTTCATCTCTCACGCCTCCTAAACTGATCCGGTGGAACTTTCGTCCCAGAGCAGCGGCCACACTACGCGCAAGACTTGTCTTTCCGACTCCCGGGGGTCCCACAAGTAACAGGATTGGCGATTTATCGCCCAAGGGCTTCTTCACTGCCACCGCTTCGTCTTTCTTAGGGGCCAGGGGCTTTGTCAACTGGGTCTCCTTGGTTTCCTTGGGGGCATTTTCTTCAAGTTTCTTGGCTTGCTCTTCAACCGCCTTCGCAGCGGCTTCGTTTTCCGTGTTGACTTGACGCTTCAGACGGAGAACTGCTAGATACTCAAGAAGTCGCTTCTTGATCGTTTCAAGTCCGTAATGGTCATCGTTGAGTTGCTTTCTTGCTCTTGCCAGGGTTGTGGCATCCAGCTGGTCTTCGGTAGTTATTGACCACGGTATCTAATCGTTCATATGGACCGTTGGTTAGCATCAAAGGATGGTTATAATTGTGCTACTCTATGGGTTTGGAGGGGAAAAAAAAGTAATTAATAAATAGCCATAAAGTAAACCTCTAGATCGCCTGTATATAGCAAGATTACATTGTAACCGAATATATTAATTACAGGCGATATTCAACACGATTTGTTGTGAGAGGGGGTGGTAGAGAGGCCGGAACTACAGTCGAGCCAACCCAGGGGAGCCGGTTTATTCACATGATACTCCGGTTCTGTGTTTAAACGGAAATCCGCAACACATGCCCTCAGCTTACTCAACCCTTGGCAATGGCCGCGGGGTCCTCATAATGAAGATTAGGCGATCCCTAGGGATTGGTTGAGCCCGAATGCTGGTTACATTGTGGCTATCGGTGAGAAATCTGGGCCCCGGCGGGGTTCCACCGAGTTACCAACCTCTGCTAGAGAATGCATCCACGGAATTATTGGATAAGGAGATCGTTCCTCGGTGTGGCCGAGCACCATCAATCTCGTGATGTTGGAGATATATTTCGCATCATCGGATATGACTCGATTTCCGAAGCTCAGGAAAATCACTTTGCCGGAGCACCCCCGAGATGCCGCGGCTACCGGGTAGAATGTGCCAAAAGAAAAAAGAAATTTAAATAAGAAAATGAAAAGTGAAAGGAAAAAAAGGCTCACCTCTGTTAGAGTCTCCAAATATGTTCTACACACACCGTATTCAGCCTGGGCAGGGCTCATTCTTCTCAGCTTCTGCATTTCCCTCCGTGCAAGCTTCAGGGCTTCAGGGCTTAGCTTGGCCTCCTCAATCTTCTTGGACAATTCGTCCAGTTCCTCGTCATTCTCTCCATCCTGATCCATGTCCCCAAAGCCTGGGCTCCTTTTCATACTTCTCGAGGGAACGCCCGGTAGCAGCGGTAAGCTATCCCTCCTACTCATGACAATAAGTGGAGGAGGAATCTTATCGCTCTTGGTGATAATCGACTTGATCTTGTTAACTTGCCTGGTAAGAATGGTGACCGCCTTCTCCAACCTTTCCGGAACATCAACAGCCAAGAGTATTCGCAACCGTTCGGCGAGCGTAGTTTCCACAGCAGAAACCATAAAATCTGCCAAAGATCCAGCATCGCAGAGTTGCTTCTCAGCGATCAAGAGCTCTAAACGCCGGGCGACCAATGGCGGCAATCCCGCACCCCGGGAGGAGTTCATCTGGAGTAAAGCAACAAGCTCCCTGCTCAAGGCCTTGAGCTGAGCGAAATAGGAATGTGTGGGAACATCAGACTCTTGCACGGGTAGGTCAACAAAGTGCTCCACATCTGCCTCAATGAAGGGAGTTCGTTGTAGAAATTGCTTGACCCTGAACCTGGAAACCCCTTCCACCACGAGAGCCATCCCATTGTCCCCATGAGTGCCAAACGAGTCCACGCGTGAGTGGCCCTCCACACCGACTACCCGGGCCGTGGTACCGTGCGAGAACAATTCCTCCGGGGTGGCTGAGGACGGGTCGATATTTAGGAATGGCAGCTGGGTTTCCTCAACTTCGTCGCCTTCCTCCTCAATTATTCGCTTCTTGTCGTCATCCGTTTTGGCGATCGGTGGGCTAACGGGTGTCGGCGGCTTTAGCGGGATACATCCTATTCGTAGATTGGAAGAATCGAGCGGTGTAGTGCTGTTGGAGAGCTTAGCAAGTAGAGCGGTGATGTCCTGGCGGCCAGAAATGAAGATGCGAACTAAGAGCAAGGGAGTATTTTGTTAGCCGCGTTCCTATCGGGGGGCGCACAGGCGAACTCACGAATAACACCGGGAAAGAGAACAGCAGAGTACGGGAGTGGGATTAGCGGCAGATTATTGGGTTTGTAGGTACCCATATCGTGATGCTGAAGCTGGTTTTCGGGAAAGGGGCGATGAGTGCGACGCGAGAAGCAAGGGTGAACGAGCAACTTGAGTTAGTATTTCCTAACGATGGAATGGAAGGGCCTATTTGGCAGTAAACCGGCAAATCTTGGCTCGGGCTTGTTGGGGACCGGGGAATATTCCAATTGATATATCGCGACGTGGCGAGCGGTTGGAGAGTTGTTCCGGTTGTGGCAGCTTGGATGACCTCGGTCGTAGGTTAGGCTCTTCGGGAAGTTAGAATTATGTAATCAGAATGAGTACTGTTGCTCTCACACGTGAGAACTCTCAACCCCCACTTCGGCCTTTCTATGAGTAACTAGCAGAGGTTGGTCGACCAGACTATTTTGAAGTTTATGTATACTCGAGTAATAGCCATAATGCATTCAATATTTGTGCATAAACTACTCTATGGCCCCCATCGCTTCTAACGCCATCCACTATAGTACCAGACCATACCGCCACATCCACACACGTGCAGCATGATACCTATACGATCTTGATGACCAAATTTGGGGCCCCCACCCACTTTCCGCCAAAGATCGCTGATTCCAAACGCTCCTAACTTAACTAAAAGTAATATAGAAATCAAACTATTCTGTGGGCGGTTATCCAAAATTTCTGGGTATCATAGGAATTACAAGAATTTCTCCACTCCACCATGGGGGCTGAGAGCTTAGGGTTGCATTTGTATGGGAGGCTCACATAGTAAGATCACAAGTACCGTATCTTTTGACCACCGTCATTATTTATAGAATTGCACCATAGGCATTAACCAATAGAGCTTGCTACATATAAATGATAATATCTAGATGACTCCAAAGCTTCTAGAGAATTTTACTATTTATTATTATTATTATTTTGCAAAGCAACAAGGCTGAGATTTTTGTGAAGTAAAAGTGCCCTTTTCTTGGTGTAAAGTGGGCCACGAATTTTGTCGCCAAGGTCCTGCATGTGCATGCACGGTCAATCATCGAGACCCGGTTTTGCAACCGCACCAACCATCCCCAATACATCTCCGATAGGGGGTATAAGTGCCTACTAGCTCGACTTTGGAATTGAGAATATCCCTCTTGAGATCCATTTATGTATATTGGTTTAAGCTGCCCATTTGCCCATTTCAAAACCGTGATAAGCAGAGGGGAAATTATTTGAAGAGATATAATATAATAACCGTAGTTCAAAGCCAAGATCTCTCTGAAGAAAACCGCCCAGGACCCTGTTTTACCGTAGCAAGAGTCCATAGATCCAATGATCGCAATTCTCAAATAGTTTTAATCTTCTGGGTACCGTTGCTCCCTGGCTAAGACCTACCGGTACTATATTCAGTGCTAGGGCGGTAGGTACAGTATATATGTTTGAGCGCGAGCATACCTGTACCCGCCCACTCCCCCTGCGCCTACCGGTGGGGGTGGTGGTGATGGCTCAGAACCACGAATCAATCACTCGAGGATCACAAATTGGCAGGAGGTTAATTTGGATAAGCTATATACTAATTAAACACAATTAGATTTCTGTTGGTATTACACCTTTCCTTCCCTTCTGACATCCCCGACCTCCTCCCCCCCACTCACCCCACAACCCAACCACACATTGAAGGAATCTTATCATTTCAGCTCGCCAGCACCCTCTCATCAATTTTTCTTCTTTCAATTCCTATTTAGTCTAGACAAGAACCTACTCTTCTGGTTTAAACCCCCAACCCCTCCTCTTCCTCCAAAAATCCTATTTTGTGGATCGTTCACTCGAGCGCAAGCCACTCCCACCCCCCCCCCAAAAAAAAAAAACGCTTTCCCGCACTATATCCGTTGGGAACCGTTCGGGAGACTTATCGGCCACCAGTTCGGTATTAGCGGAGGGGGTCAGCCCACAACTGACCAAGGATATATTGTCAAAAATCCAAGGAGCTAGAGAGGAAACTTCTTGATGTCGTGCTACCTGCACTGGGAGGGACCCTGAGTGGATGATTTTGAGATGGAACTCCGTTGCCAGAATTTATATATTATACGCTGTCATGTCATGTCGGCAAACGGCTCTAAGGAACTAGCCACGGAGCTACTTGTAGGACACAGGGCGGACATGACTAGTAACTGGATACCGGAGATAGGCTTCACAGTGCCGTGCCGTTAGAACCCCCCAGCTAAGGAACTAAGTTAACTTGGATTAACTGCCTTAATTGTCCTATTATCGATTCTACTCGAGTGGAAGCTGGCTCGATTAGAAAGCGTCCGACGCTACACGAAGTTTATCCCGGGTTCTTTTTACAGAACCCCTTGAAGAATGGAGGCAGGAATTTCGCTTGCTCCAGTTCTTGATACATGAGCTCTCCAACCACTCAAACCTGAAGGTCCGAATTTTTGAGCTTTATCCCTTTTTGATCACACCCCATTACAGTAGTAGAGTGGGCTCACAGCTTGGGGAGATCGATTCCCTCTGGCTACTACCTTAAGCACCCGAATAGAAGTGAAATACGCTAGGACGTTGGAATTCCCCTTCTCCGCTCTGCGAGCGGAAAACACCTCAAACTCACCCCAGAGTCAAACCGAACAAAAGGAACACGCACTGCACCTTACTAGGAGATGCGATTGCAACGTCCTAGCACCTTTCTCTTCTATTCGGGTACTTACGGTAAGTTAGGACTGTCGTCCCTTCTTCGTGGTGGGTGATGTTGGGTTTTGAGTAAGCCTGTGGCTGCACTCTGAGACTGTCCGGGCATCGGTGTCCTGCCTCAGTAGATGCGGGGGGGGGACGGTAGGGTGCGTTATTGATAACCCAAAGGATAATAATATAAGTAGTGGGGTTGCCTTAGCCTCCAAGCATCGCTGCCTCTGAACACTGGCAGACTAGGTGGTAATCGGAACTGTGCTCTTATAACCTAAGAGTGGTACCCCCAAGTCTAGCATTGGGTGAATCCGGCACTAAGGGGAACTACACGAATACAGGCTTCAGTGAGAATAGGTGTGGATCGAGCGAGTGAGGCTCCATGAACCAAGGACTAGGGCAGCGGATCGACCCCTAGGAGCGGCTACTATTCCCCCATGCCGGGCCTGTCGACGCATCGGGTTAATACTTTAAGAACTGGCCTGATTTGTGAAGAGTGTAGGTAAATTCGGCACCATCATCATCACTCAAGGTTGCAATGTTAATGCATGGAGGTTGGTGTTTGTCTTGGATACGTTTAACGCCACTCTCACCCAGCGGCACCATTCCATAAAAAGCCAAGAAAAGAAAGGCGTATGCAACGATCCTTCCCCCAAACATCTGCGCCTCCTATCCCGCGAGTTTTGACGATAGTGACTGTGATGGCGCGAGCAATATCTCATCTCCGTTTTCGCTTCGACCATAGGGTGCGTTGTTAGATGGATGGGCTTGGCATTGTTACGGGAGTGGGAAGGACAGTCCAGGAGATATGCAGACGGAACGGATATAGGAGAATGTTCTATAAAGGATTTTATCCGCAATGTTCTTTTCTTTGTTATTACTGGATTGTGCGGAGGAATTGGGACATGCGGCAAACACAGCGATAGCCGTGGTGATCCATAGGAGGATTAGGATGTGGTATTAAGTTATGTTTTACTTATACACCTGTCTTTACTGTTAGTTTGATTTTAGTAGAGCGAAGTTGAGAGAGCGAATGAACTAAGTATACAGGAAGTAAAACTTATGTTCCATATCCTTCCTCCAAAGGGCCTTAATGCTTCCTGTATGTTACGAATATATGATATTTATAGATTCCAGGTGAAATCTCTTAGCCTATTGGCTACTTCCGTGCGAGCCTCATTTCCGCACATTGACGGGGCGGAAGGTGGTGGAGGTGGGGTAAAACAATCTGTGTTGGCTCGGGGAGTTAGCTTTCACCCCGCTAGTGGCTGGAGGCCAGCTGGTCCGCAAGTACTCGAGTACCTTCCCCGCCCTTCACAAGAATACTGTAGAATTTGACCATATAGAGACCGTTGCCAAGCAAGTGATGTGCCGAGCTATACTCATTTGGAAGCTTGCTTAAGATACTAAATCAACCTCAACCCAACTCTCTCAACCTCGTGATCATACTCAAGCTTCTGCCTGTTAGGCGGGAGCCTATCTCAAAGTCTTGCGAGATAACTCAGGCCGATAATCTTAATCGTGGACGGAGATTGTCTAGGAAGGCTCAATGATTCAAAAATAGAGGTAGGTAAAGTGATAAAGATTTTTCTAGCGTAAAAACTTATATTGATAAGATCTCTTCTCCGTTGCTTGATAATGTTCAAATAGCTCGGGAGGCAGCTCGATATTTATATGCCGCGTCTGGGTGGTCGCAGGCTACATCAGCAAAAAAACTAGCTTGCGTCCTGTGCGCGCTGTGCGTCTGACGCACCTGACGCACAGAACGTCAATTGCGAATTAGGACGCCACGTCGATCCGACGTTGCGTCCTGATTTGCCTTTGTTTCCACCCTGAATCCTGACGCCACCCGGGCACAGACCT
>Ga0307509_10007753_pt1 | contig 13918 bp, 12 predicted proteins | sample 10_EM_MG_FD_202245 | JGI IMG/M metagenome (GOLD analysis project Ga0307509, IMG submission 202245) | Populus trichocarpa ectomycorrhiza microbial communities from riparian zone in the Pacific Northwest, United States - 10_EM | ecosystem: Host-associated > Plants > Roots > Unclassified | place...
GACGATCAGCAGCAGCGCGGGGAGTCGGCGGACGACGGCTCGGGCGGACGAGATCCGCCGGGCCTCGACGGGGCCCAGGCCCGGGTCAGGTACGGGATCGCCGGGCAGGCGGCCGCCGGCTCGCACGTACGGACCCTCCTCCTCCACGCGTCCAGTTTTTCGTGGAGGGGAGCAGGCGGCGAGTGGGGTGGGCCGACCGGGGGCGAGAAACGGGGAAACACCAAGGGCCGGAACCCATTTCTGGATTCCGGCCCTTGGCCTTAGTAGCGGGGACAGGATTTGAACCTGCGACCTCTGGGTTATGAGCCCAGCGAGCTACCGAGCTGCTCCACCCCGCGCCGTTGTGATGACAACTATACGCCATCCGCGGGGTCCGAAGTCACACAGGTTTCAGCCCGCTGTCAGTCCGCGGTGTTCCCGGCGTGCGTGAGGGTTTCCCAGGAGACGAAGAGGTCGTCGCTGCCGGCCGGGCGGGTGGACTCGGCGAGCTTGTGCGCGGCGGGCACCTTCACGCCGAGCCGGCCCTCCAGGTGGTTGACGGCGACCTCCAGGTCGGGCCCCATGTTCCGGTCGACCTTGCCGCCGCACAGCCAGGCGGGGGCGGGCTCGCCGAGCTGGTAGCGGGCATGGAACTCCAGCGCGGCCTTGAGCCGGTCCTTGACCCCGTCGTAGAGGTCGACGCCCTGGTGCCAGGCGGTCTCGGCGATGTGCGCGGTGGCGGCGAGGGAGTAGCCGACGTGCTTGAAGTTTCGGCACGTCTCCTGGGCGACGCCGTCCTTGAAGGTCGTCTGCTTGAACCAGTACGTCGTCAGCTTCTGCGGCGTGGTGAGCTTCGAGCCCACAGGGGTGAGCGGCACCTTGCCGTCCTTGGCGAGGTAGAAGTAGGCGGGCACGCGGTCGCGGAAGCGTTTGACGGCCGCGTCGAAGGCCTTGTGGTCGTCGAGGAAGACGGCGATGCCGATCGCCGCGTCCGTCATCGCGAGATCCCAGTTGCCGTTGTAGTCGGGAAGGTTCTTGGTGACTTCGGGCTCGTAGGCGGTACGCAGCATCGTCCCGAACCGCTTGACCCGGTCCGCCGGCCACCCGGCCCCCGGCGCGTACCGCACGATCTCCGCCGCGCGCGCCCAGGTCGAACCGGCCCACGCGGTCTGAAGACCGGCGTCGTCGGAGGTGTGCTCCTTCATCTTCGCCGACCAGTCGTCCATGATCTCCCGCGCCTTCAGCGCGTGATGCTGCTTCCCGGTGATGCTGAACAGCAGCGCCTGCGTGTACGCCGCGATCGCGTCCTCGCGCTCCTCCACACAGCCGTGCGCGGCCTTGCCGTTCCAGGGGCAGTCGACGTCCGCGGACGGCTTCGCCGTGTACTTGTACGACCCGTACTTGCTGTCGCGCATCCCGAAGTACGCCTTCAGCCAGGGCTGTTTGCCGGCGGTCACGTTCTTGCGTACGGCGTCCAGCTGGGCCTTGCTGACGAGTACCCCGGGGTGCGTGAACGCGGCGCCCGCGGGGAGCGCCCGGGCCATGGTTCGCGTGCCGGTGTCTGCCGTTCCGCACGAGGCGAGTAGTCCTACGGCTACGGACGCGCCCAGCACCGCGACTGCCCTCATGTGTCCTACCTCCGCGTTGTCCTCCGCACCGGTTCTTTGTGAGCGTGCCGTGGTGGGAGGTGGGGCGCAGGATTTGATGGGCCGGTCGGGGAGCCGGGGGGGGAGGTAGGTACCTCGAAAAAGTGTGACACTTTTCGCGGAAGTGTCACACTTTTCCGGGGTAGGGGTCCCGGGTCAGCCCAGCAGATGACGGTTCGGCGCCTTCGCCCGCTCCTCGTACTCCGGGAGTACGACCACGGTCACCCCCCGCGCGGCCAGCGCCCCGCTCCCGTCCGCCGCCTCCACGAAGGTGTCCGGCTCGCGCCAGGCGGTCACCACCCGCCGTACGCCCGCGTCGAGGATGAGGCGGGCGCAGGGCTTGGGGCGGGAGGCACGGTGGGTGCAGGGTTCCAGGCTCGTGTAGACCGTGGCCGTGGGGAGGCGCGGGTCCTTCGGGTCGATCTTCGCCAGCGCCGCCTCCTCCGCGTGGACCACCGGGTCGCCGGACTCGCGGGAGTGGCCCCGGGACAGCTCCGTGCCGTCGTCCGCCACCACCACCGCGCCGACGCTGAACGCCGTCTCCGAAGGCGGGCAGTCGGCGGCCAGGTCGCAGGCGAGGACGAGCCAGTGGTGGTCGGCGGCGGAGGGGAGGTCGCCGGTGCCGGGGGCGGTGGGTTCGTAGCGCATGAGGACCACATCCTCGATGGGGCGGGACTCGACGAGGCGGAGGCGGCCCGGCTGGTACGTGCCCGGGCCGAAGAGGCGGGGGGCCTTGCTGTCGCCCACGAACAAGGGGGACAGGACCAGGTGAAGTTCGTCGGCCAGGCCCTGTTGGAGGAGTTGGGTGTGGATCGTGCCGCCGCCCTCGACCATCAGGCGGTCAACTCCCCTTACCGCGCGCAGGTGTTCAAGAAGTGCGCGCCAGTCGAGGTCGGGGCCGAGGGGGACGATGGCTGCGGCCAGGCCCAGCTCGCTTGCTCGTTCCGCGCCCTTGTCCGTCGTATAGACGAGCTTCTCGCCGCCCGTGTGCCAGAAGTTGGCCGTCGGGTCCAGGTCGCCGGAGGCGGTGACCGTGACCTTGAGGGGGTACTCCGGCTTGCCCGCGGCGACTCGACTCGCCCTGCGTTGAGGGGAGTTGACCAGGAGGCGGGGGTTGTCCGCGCGGATCGTGCCGGCGCCGATGAGGATCGCGTCGACCGATGCCCTGACCTCGTCGACGCGGTCGAAGTCGGCCGGGCTGGAGAGGAGCAGCCGGTCGGGGCCGGTGTCGTCGAGGTAGCCGTCGAGGGAGACGGCGGCGGACAGCAGGACGTAGGGGAAAGGCATCGACGCGCTCTCTGTAGGAGGCGGGCGGGGTTGGGGCTCGGCGGAACGGCGGGCTTGGTTCAAGTTTGAAACAAACCTACACTGGGGGCATGACGACTCGCTGGCTCACCGCCGAGGAGCAGCGCGCCTGGCGCGCGTACATCGCCGCGACGCACCTCCTGGAGGACGCGATCGACCGGCAGCTCCAGCAGGAGGCCGGCATGCCCCACCTGTACTACTCCATCCTCGCCAACCTCTCCGAGGTACCGGACCGCCGGCTGCGGATGACCGACCTCGCCGAGAAGTCGAAGATCACCCGGAGCCGGCTGACGTACGCCGTGACCCGGCTGGAGAAGGACGGTCTGGTGCGGCGGGAAGGGTGCCCGTCGGACAAGCGCGGCAGCACCGCGATCCTGACCGACGCCGGGATGGACGTCCTGGAGCGTACGGCGCCGGGTCATGTCGAGACCGTACGGGCCGCGATCTTCGATCACCTCACCCCGGAGCAGGTGCGGCAGATGGAGGAGATCAGCGCCGGGATCGTGCGGGCGCTGGAGGAACCGGCGGACGTCCCGTGGCGGCGCCGCTCCACCCCTTCGTGTTCGTGAGTCGTCCGGCGTTCGTGACCCGTCCCACAAATCTGTTGCTTCAAATTTCAAGCATGAGGTAGTCTCCGTGATCGTGGATGTGTTTCAAAACTGAAGCACATCGCTGACGCACATCCGCGTACCTGCCGCCGGACCACGGAGACCCGCATGCCCGACTTCCCCGCCGCCACCCCGCGTGCCCGCGTCCGGGTACCGCTGCGCTTCCAGGACGGCTACGGCGTCGACGCCGAACTCGTCACCTTCCACGGCCTGACCGACGGCCAGGAACACGTCGCGGTCGTCCTCGGCGACCCCGCCCCCGGCACCACCCCGCTGGTCCGGCTGCACTCCGAGTGCCTGACCGGCGATGTCTTCGGTTCCGCCCGCTGCGACTGCGGACCCCAGCTGCGCGAGGCCGTCGAGCGCATCGCCGAGCGCGGCGGTGTCCTGCTCTACCTGCGCCAGGAGGGCCGGGGCATCGGCCTCTACAACAAGCTCGACGCGTACGCCCTCCAGGACCAGGGGCTCGACACGTACGCCGCGAACACCGCGCTGGGCCTGCCCGAGGACGCCCGTGACTACACGGCCGCCGCGCAGATGCTCACCGCCCTCGGGATCACGTCCCTGGACCTGCTCTCCAACAACCCCGACAAGGCCGACCAGTTGCGCGGACTCGGCATCGACGTCCACGACCGCGTGCCGACCGGCGTCTTCACCACCCCCCACAACGTCCGGTATCTACGCGCGAAGGTCCTGCAGACCCAACACACGCTGCCGCTGGGCCAGTTGACGGAGCTGCACGCGGGCTGAGCGCCGCGGTGAGGGACCCGGTGGTGTAGCGGGCTACACCATCCATTCGGGAGGGCACTCCCTCGTGCCGGAGGACGGCCGGCGGAAGGCTTGAGACCACGATCACGCACTCGATCTCGAACGCGATCTGGATCTCGACCGACCGCCGACGTGGAGGCCTTCCCCAGCCATGGCAACTCTCCTTTATCGCTTGGGCCGTGCGGCCTTCCGGTGGCGCTGGTTCGTCACCCTGTTGTGGGTGGCGGTGCTCGGCGCCGTCGGGTTCGCCGCCACCAAGGCCCCCACCGCCCCGGACGACGGCTTCACGATGCCCGGTATCGAGTCGCAGCGCGCCTTCGACCTGCTGGAGCAGCGCTTCCCCGGCACCGCGGCGGACGGCGCGAGCGCGCGGATCGTCTTCGTCGCCCCGAACGGCGAGAAGGTCACCGCGACCGAGAACAGGGCGGCGATCGAGAAGCTGGTGACGACGGCGGCCGACGGCTCCCAAGTCGCGTCCGCCGTCGACCCGTTCACCGCGCAGGCGGTGAGCAAGGACGCGTCGACGGCGTACTCCACCGTCACCTTCAAGGCGAAGGCGGACGACCTCACCGACGCCGCCAAGACCCACCTGGAACGGGCCATCGACACGGCCCGGAGCGCGGGCCTGACCGTGGAGGTCGGCGGCGACGCCCTCGCCACCCAGCCCTCCGCCGGCGGCAGCGCCGAGGTGATCGGCATCGCGATAGCCGCCGTGGTCCTGCTGATCACCTTCGGTTCGCTGGCCGCGGCCGGTCTGCCCCTGCTCACCGCGATCCTCGGCGTCGGCATCAGCATGTCCACGGTCCTCGCCCTGGGCAGCGCCTTCGGCCTCTCCGAGACCACGGGCACACTGGCCACGATGCTCGGCCTCGCCTGCGGTATCGACTACGCGCTCTTCGTCGTCTCCCGCTACCGGGAGGAACGGGAAAAGGGTCACGCGCCCCGCGAAGCGGCCGGACTGGCCGCCGGTACGGCGGGTTCGGCGGTCGTCTTCGCCGGCCTGACCGTCGTCATCGCACTCGCCGGTCTGTCGGTGGTCGGCATCCCGATGCTGACGAAGATGGGGCTCGCGGCGGCGGGTGCGGTCCTCTTGGCCGTCCTGATCTGCCTCACCCTGGTCCCCGCCCTCCTCGGCTTCTGGCCGAACGCCGTACTGTCGCGCCGCGAACGGAAGAAGGGGATGAGGCACGCCAACGGCGAGAACGGGGGCAGCCGTTGGGCCCGGATCGTCGTCCGCCGTCCGATCCCCGTCCTGCTGCTCGGCGTCGTGGGCCTCGGCGCGATGGCCCTGCCCGCCCTCAACCTCCAGCTCGGCATGCCCGGCGACGAGGCCAAGTCCACGGCCACCACCGAACGCCGTGCCTACGACGACCTCGCGAAGGGGTTCGGCCCCGGGTTCAACGGGCCCCTGACCATCGTCGCGGACGCCAAGAAGGCCGCCGACGCGAAGAGTGCCGTAGCGACCGTCTCGAAGGAGATCGCGGCCACCGACGGAGTCGTCTCCGTCTCACCGGCCCGCTTCAACTCGGCCGGCGACACAGCGGTGTTCGCCGCGACCCCGGCCACCAGCCCGACCGACGAGAAGACCAAGCAGCTCGTCCAGACCATCCGTGACGAGCGGTCGGACATCGAGTCGAAGGCCTCCGGCGCGAGCTTCGAGGTCACCGGTACCACCGCGCTGAACATCGACGTGGCGCAGAAGGTCCAGGACGCGCTGATCCCGTATCTGGCGCTGGTGGTCGGCCTGGCGATCGTGCTGCTGCTTCTGGTCTTCCGCTCGCTGCTCGTGCCTCTGAAGGCGGCCCTCGGCTTCCTCCTCTCGGTGCTCGCGGCGCTCGGCGCGGTGGTCGCGGTCTTCCAACAGGGCCACGGGGCCTCGCTGTTGGGCGTCGACCAGACCGGCCCGATCATGAGCCTGATGCCGATCTTCCTGGTGGGCATCGTCTTCGGCCTCGCCATGGACTACGAGGTGTTCCTGGTCTCCCGGATGCGCGAGGCGTACGTCCACGGGGACGGGCCCGGTCAGGCGATCGTCTCCGGGTTCCGGCACAGCGCCCGGGTGGTCGTGGCCGCCGCGCTGATCATGATGGCGGTGTTCTCGGGCTTCATCGGCGCGGGCACCTCGATGATCAAGATGATCGGCTTCGGGCTGGCCGTCGCGGTTCTCTTCGACGCGTTCGTGGTCCGGATGGCGATCGTGCCGGCCGTCCTGGCCCTGCTCGGCGACAAGGCGTGGTACCTGCCCCGTTGGGCCGACCGGCTCCTCCCCCGCATGGACGTCGAGGGCGCGGCCCTGAGCCGCAAGGTCCCGGCGCCGGTCGCCGACACACCCACTGCTCGTCTCACTCCGGTCCCCTAGCTCCCCAGACCGGGGCCGCCGAGAGCGGAGCGGCCCCGTGGTGCCGAGTCCCGTGGGGACGGGGACCGGCACACGTCCCGGGCCCGGCGACGGGGCACTCCCCCCGCCTGTCGCCGGGCCCGCGGACGTCCACATCTCACCAACTGACTTACAAGAAAGGGCATTTCGATGAAAACCTCAGTGCAGGCCGGGGTGGCCGGGCTCCTCGCCTGCGGCACCCTGCTCACCGTCGTCCTGGTCGCCCGCGACGGCGACGGCGACAGCCACACCGGTGTCGCCTACGCGGCCCCGTCGAAGGGCCCGTACGTGGCCCTCGGCGACTCCTACACCGCCGCCCCCGGCGTCACGGACCCCACCGGCACCCCGGCCGGCTGCGACCGCTCCACCGGCAACTACCCGGCCCTGGTCGCCGCCGAACTCGGCATCAAGGCAAGCGACTTCCGCGATGTGAGCTGCAGCGGCGCCACGACCACCGACCTCACGGCGGCGCAGAAGACGGACGACGGCACCAACTCCCCCCAGCTCACGGCACTTTCGTCCCACACCCGTCTCGTCACCATCGGTATCGGCGGCAACGACATCGGCTTCAGCTCGATGATCAAACGGTGCGTGGGGATGGGCGCCCTGTACCGACTCACCGGCAGCGGGAAGTACTTCACCGAGGACGCGCCCTGTCGGCGCGAGTACGTCAACGGCGACTCCGACACGGTGAAGCAGAAGATCAGCACGGCGGGCGACCGGCTCACCCGGGTCCTGACCGAGGTCAAACGCCGCGCCCCCGAGGCCCGCGTCTACGTCGTCTCGTACCCGGCGATCCTGCCCTCCGACAGTGCCGACTGCGGCCGGGAGATGTCCCTCGCCCCGGGCGACGTGACCTTCCTCCGCGAGAAGGAGCAACAGCTCAACACCATGCTGCGGCAACGGGCTTCGGAGGCGGGGGTCGGCTACGTCGACACGTACACCCCCTCCGCCGACCACAACGCCTGCGCGGCGAAGGACACCCGCTGGATCGAACCGCTCGTACCGGAGAACCCGGCGGCTCCGGTGCACCCGAACGCGCGAGGTGAGCGGGGCATGGCGGACGCGGTGCTGCACACGATCAAATCGGCGCTGTAGGGCGGTCGTTCGCGATCAGAGGTGTCAACCCGCAAGTCCGCAACCTAAGTTGCACCCGTGGACACTGTGAGTCACGGCAACTCGCTAGGCCGTCCCGGCAGACCCGGCACAGCATGAGGCGACTCGTCCTCAACGGATCCGGAGACACAGTGAATTCCTCCCCCACCGGTGTCGGCCGCCGCGACTTCCTCGGCCGTACGGCAGGCGTCACGGCCGGCGCGGCCCTGCTGAGCACCCTGCCCACCGCCCCGGCATCGGCCACCCCGCGCAACGACGCGAGCCACCCGGTCAGAACCCAGTCCGGCCTGGTCACAGGCGTCCCCGCCGCCCTCCCCGGCGTCACCGTCTACAAGGGCATCCCCTACGCCGCCTCCACAGCCGGCGAGAACCGCTGGCGCGCCCCGCGACCCCCCGCCTCCTGGCAGGCCACCCGCAAAGCCGACACCTGGGGCGCCGCCTGCCCCCAGCCGGTGACAGGCATCGCCGCCGACAAAGTGCCCCCGCTGAGCGAGGACTGCCTGAACCTCAACATCTGGACAGGGGCGGGCAGTTCGACTTCCTCCCGGGATCTCCGCCCGGTCTTCGTCTGGATCTACGGCGGCCGCAACAGCGCCATGTGGGCCTCGCAGCCGGTGTACGACGGGGCGAACCTGGCGACCAAGGGCGCGGTCGTGGTGACGTACAACCACCGGGTGGGCGCCTTCGGCAACCTCGCGCATCCGGCGCTGAGTTCGGAGGGCGGGTATGGCGGTTCCGGGAACTGGGGTGTGCAGGACACGGTCGCGGCGCTGAAGTGGATCCGCCGCAACATCGCCGCGTTCGGGGGCGATCCGGAGCGGGTGACGCTGGCGGGCTGGTCGCACGGTTCGTCGTTCGTGAACATCCTGATGATCTCGAAGCTGGCGCGGGGCCTGTTCCACCGGGCGGTTCTCTCGGCGGGCGTGCAGTACACCAAGGACCCGGCGCTGGGCCATGTGGCGGGCGGTTACTCGGAGTTGGCGGCGGCGGAGGCCAACGGCACGGCGTTCGCGACGTACATGACTGCATCTACGTTGCCGGACCTGCGCGCGCTGACGGCCGACGAGATCGTGACGAAGGTGTACGCGCAGGGTGCCCCGGCGGCGGGCTTCGGCAACGTACTGGACGGCTATGTCCTGCCGAGGACATACACGGCGGCGATGAAGTCCCGTACTGAGTACGACATCCCGGTCCTCACCGGCAACAACAAGGACGAGAACGGCGCTTCGCCGACGCTGACGATGACGGTCGCGGCGTACGAGACGTACGCGGCGACGACGTTCGGCGACAAGGCGGCCGACTTCCTGGCCCTCTACCCCGCGACGACGGACGCGGAGGCGGCAGCCCAGTACAACGACTACGCACGGGACGAGGAGCGGGTCTCCACGTTCCTCTGGGGCACACAGTTCCGCGTCACGGCCGCCAACCGCAGCCCGGTCTACACCTACTGGTGGACCCACGTCCCCCCGGGCCAGGACACCACCAACCCGATCGAACCGGCGGACGGCGCGGGCGCGTACCACGGTGCCGAGAAGTACTACCTCTTCGGCAACCTGTACGGCACGGACCGCCCGTGGACGGCCGCGGACTACGCGATCGCCGACACGACGTCGTCGTACATCGCGAACTTCGCGGCGACGGGCAACCCGAACGGCCACGGCCTGCCCGTATGGCCGGCGTTGCGTACGTCGAAGCCGGTGTCGATGGAGCTGGGCGACCACTTCGCGCCGCTCCCGGCGGCGGACAGCCAGGCCAAGTACACCTTCCTGAAGGGGTACTTGGAGTCGCAGGCGACGGAGTACTGATCGAGTACTGATCGAGTGCTGATCTCGCACCGACCGGAGGTCAGCTGTGTGCCCGGGCCGTGAGATAGGGGTCCCGGCGGAGGGCCTCGCGGCTGCCGAGGAGGGTGCCCGCGGCCAGACCGGCAGCGGGCAGCAGCAGCGCGGCGGTGGCCCAGGCCGGTCCGGGCAGGGCGTCCATGACGGTGATGGGCAGGCCGAGCACATCACTGAGCGGACCAGCCAGCGAGGCGGACAGCAGAGTCCCGGCGAGCACGCCGACGACCCCCGCGACCCCACCGGAGAGCATGGCTTCACCGAGCAGGATGCGGCGTAGTTCGGGCCGTCCGGCACCGAGGATCCGCAGGATGGCGAACTGGCCGATCCGGGCCCGCGCGCTGTCCCCGGCCCGGACGGCACCGAGCGCGAGCGCGCCGAGGGCGAGGACCAGCACACCGAGCCGCATCGCGAGATCCGCCGCGCCGAAGAGACCGGGCAGGTCACGGACCCGGTCGGACACCGCGGAGGCCGAAAACCCCTTGTTCTGAAGGGACTTGGCGACCGCGGCAACCTGCCGCTGATGCTCGACCACCACCACAGCCGACTGCGCACCCTCCCTGTCCTGGAAGTCTCCCGCCGGCCGCCCTGCGCGTGCCGCGGCAAGCAACGCGGCGGTGTCCTGCGAGAGATAGGCGACGCCCGGCCCGTCGGCCTGCCAACCGGGGTCGTACAGCGCGACGATCTTGAGCTTGACGACAGCGCTGGTACCGGAAGCACCGCCCGTCGCCTTGGTGTACCCGAAGGCGACGGACCGGCCGAGGAGTGAAGTGAAGTCCGTCCCCTGCGCGTTGGCGGGCAGCACGACCTCGTCCGGACCGAGCGGCGCGGTGAACTCCCCCTCGACGACCGGCAGATCGTCGTCCGGGGTCAGAGTGTGACTCGCCAGGTCGTACGTCCCGTTCTCCTCGGCGTACAGAACGGAGGGGTAGTCGGCGACGACCTGCCGAACTCCCTTTACCCGCGCGGCTTCCCGCAGCGCCGAGGTGGTGAGCGAGCGGACCGACGCATCTCCCTCGAACGAGGAGAGTTCGATCTGCGTGAGCCCACCGGAGCCCAACACATCCCGCTCGACGGCACCGGCGGCACCGCCCGCGACCCCGGCGGACGTGGTCAGCAGCGCGGCCAGAACGGCGAGCGTGGGCACCGCCCGCCGCAGCGAACGCCCATCGCGCCTCCAAGTGTGGAAGCTCCAGCGGCTCACCCCGACGTCCCCTCACGAACGCCCGACAGCACACCGTCGTCCAGCACATACCGCTGATCGCAGACCTCGGCGACCGCGACGGAGTGCGTCACGAGCAGCACGGCCGCGCCCCGCTCGGCACACGAACGCAGCGAACTCATCACGGAGTTGGCGTTCTCCGGGTCCAGCCCCGAGGTCGGCTCGTCGGCGAGGACGAGCACCGGTTCCTTCACAGCGGCCCGGGCCACCGCGATGCGCTGCCGCTGCCCGCCGGAGAGTTCGGTGACCGGAGAATCCGCCAACTGCTCCATGCCGAGGTCACCGAGCAGCGCCCGCGCCGCCGCACGGTGCCGGGACAGCCGCGGCCCGAACGCGGCGGCGACGTTCTCCCACGCATTGAGAAACGTGAGAAGCCCGAGGTCCTGCAACACGATGCCGATCGAACGCAGCCGCAGCGCGTCCCGGCCGGCCGGTGACAGCGCCCCGGTGTCGGTACCGGCAATGTGCAGCGAGCCCGCGGCCGGCGAAAGAATGAGCCCGAGAAGGGCGAGCAGGGTGCTCTTGCCGGCCCCGGACGGCCCCTCGACGGCGGCCATCGTTCCCGCCCGAAGGGTGAGATCGGCCCGGATCAGCCCACCACCGGCCGCGTATCTGAAGGCCAGGCCTTCGCTCAGGACGACTGGTGGGGAGGCGGTGTTCATACGGCGGGTGCCCTTCTGAGGTGGGGAAAGAAAGCAGGGGACGGGGGCGGGTACGGGCTCAGGCCAGGAGGTAGTACGCGGCTCTCGTCGCGTCGGCCGAGGCCGCGCCGCCCGGCGAGTCGGCGTACAGGTCGGGAAACTCGGCGTCGCGGTAGGGCTCCAGCAGCGCCGGAAGGTCGTCCCAGAAGGTCTGCGCGATGTTCTGGTCGGAGGCGAGGGCCGCCTGGACGGCGTCGGAGGCGGCCGTCAACTCCCCGTCGTGCAGGGCCTTTCGGGCTTGTGCGACGAGGTCGGTGCCCTCCGTGAGCCGTTCCGCCTGAGTGGCGCACCCCGCGTCGGCGAGCACCACGACGACGCGCAGCGAACGGGCGGGTAGGGCGGCGCCCTCGTCCGCGAAAGACGCCACGGAGGTGCGCGGACAGCCCAGAGCGAACTCGGCGCGCGCCGCCGTGGCGCCGTGGCGCCGTACCAGCTGTTCTGGTTCTCCATGGTCAGGCGTGCCGGTACCGCGCGTCCGGCCGCCTCCCTGGCCCCCGTGTCGGCTTGCGGTCCGCAGGTCAGGGACAGCCGGTGGCATGTCATGGCGAGCATGATCCGGTCGGACGGATCGAGACCGGGATCAGAGCCCAGCCGTTTCAACCGTCTCCTCAGCCAGCCCGGCGCCTGCTGCTGCCGACCACTGGCGGTCAGGGCCCGCGCGGCGTTGTACGTGGCGGTCAGCGTGCCGAGTTGGGTCGGGGACTTGGCTACGAGGCCGTCGGACCGGACGATCGCCAGCGGCGCGGGGAGCGGCTGGGACTTGTCCGGAGCGTCGAGGGCTCCGGAGGCTCCGAGGGTGAGCGCACGCCGGACCAGCCACCGTGTCTGTGTGTCGGGGTCGTGCAGAGCGGGCAGCAGGCAGGCCCGCGCCTGCCGCGTCAACCGCCGTCGGAGCAGCGCTGACGCGGCTCGCTGGATGGGTTCGGGTCCGGTGCAGTCGGCCGTCCGGAGATCGGCGTCGGCGTGCCGGAGAACCCGCGTGGCGCGGGCTCGTACTCCGACGGCCCGCAGTGCCTCGACGCCGTACAGCGCCGGTACGGACTGGTCGGTTCGAGCGGTGTCGGCCGCCAGCCGCGCCAGGGCGGCACGGGGCACCTGGTCGTCGTGGTCCAGGCAGGCCAAGGTCTGCAGGAAGGCGGCACGCATGGCGAGCGAGGTCGTGGCATCGTCCTCGGTGTCCGGCGCCCGCAGATAGCGCAGCGCTTCGCTCTCGGCCTGCTCGCGGAGCCCAGCCCGTTCCAGGACGGCGGCAGCGTCGGCGGCCCTGGAGGTTCCGGGGGTGTCGGAAGCCGACAACGACAGACACACGTACAGCGCCCGCCAGGCGGGGGTGTCGAGCAGATCGGTACGGGCGAGCTGCGCCAGGGCGGCCGGACGAATCCCAGGGAGGTGCTGGTTCCCACCGGGGAGCGCGGCCTCCAGGCGCCCGTACGCAGTCGGGTACGGCGCGGGATCGCGCCCCACCTCGGCACGGGTGGCACGTACGAGATCATTCGCTCCGCGCAGAGCGTCGAGCTGCGCGGCCAGATCGGTGCCGGGCAGGCCAGACCGGTCCACCGGTCCACCGGCGCCGAACATCGCGACTCCCAGGGCCACCCCGGCGACCGCCACGGCCGCGGTGACGACGACTCGACCGCGACGCCCGGTACGCCACGTACGCCTTCGGAGGAGGCTGTGCTCCACGATGCTCAGTCGTTCGCGCAGGCCGAAGCGAACGCCTTGACGCCGGACTTGAAGGCGCCGCCGTCGGAGCAGGTGGTGATGCTCGTATTGAGCGAGCCCCCGGGGTCGGCGATGCCGCTGACGTCGGCGATCCAGGTGTTCTGGTTGGTCCAGCTGACCTGGCGGGTGCTCTCACTCACCTGCGTACCGCTGGGACTCAGCGCGAGCGTGGCCTGCCACCCGTTGGCCTTCACGGTCGCCGTGTTGCTGATCTTGCTGACCTTGTACTTCGCGTTGCCCTTCTTGGTCTTGGTGGACGTCCTGAAGGAGCACTTGTCGGCGTAGGCGTTGCACTGCCACGCGGTGACCTCGACCTTCGCACCCGTGCCGGGCAACGGCGTCGAACCGGAGTCGGAGATGGCCATGGTCGGCGCGGCCGTCGCCGCCGTCAGCAACACGACAAGTCCTGTGGTCAGCAGGATCTTCTTCACTCAGCTCTCCCCGCATTCGTCCCCAACTGGGCGTCGAACTGTATATGTTGCGGGAATATCCAGAAGTGACTGAAAAGTTCCGGTAGTGAGATGGGAAATGTCCCGGATCCATGGAACGGGACAGCCCCGGACGCTACGAGTTCAGTGTCTACAAGAACCCCGGAGACAGGATCCGGCCATTGCAGAGGCAGCCTGATTCACCCCT
>Ga0307509_10007754_pt1 | contig 13917 bp, 15 predicted proteins | sample 10_EM_MG_FD_202245 | JGI IMG/M metagenome (GOLD analysis project Ga0307509, IMG submission 202245) | Populus trichocarpa ectomycorrhiza microbial communities from riparian zone in the Pacific Northwest, United States - 10_EM | ecosystem: Host-associated > Plants > Roots > Unclassified | place...
TTCACCTTCATTTCAGGTGATTTCCCCACGATGAGCGAGCTTAACAAGGAAAGGTGGCGCTCCTGGACATGGCCATGTCGTAAGTGCTGTTGGAACTCGTGCCAAACACTGTCCGTAACCCGCATTTGTTCCTTCAGGGTTACGACAGTCGAAAATTCCTCATATATCGCACGTCCAAGCTGCGAATCTATCGAGTCTTACACCTGATCTGATGGATAATATAACGCGCTACGTAGTGGACGAGCAACAGGATGAAACTGATGCAGGTCACCACATATGATCGCATTGATGCCTCCAAAGGATCGTGAATGTGTGTACTCCCTTCCTTCCCAACGCCAATATTCCGTGACAAAAGACCAAAGAAATCTTTTGCTAGCATAGAATATTCATCAAGCATAAGGTAATATTTATGCTTCCAAAATTGTTGCAGCTTCGCTTTTGCCTCAGCGGTAAGCTGTGCTTCATCCCTATATGATGAGATCCCTCTCCATGACATGTGTAGTCTTGCCATTGATTAATGATGCGGCGACTCCGGTATACGCTGCCTTGGTCAGCATGTACTGAGGGCCTCTTGCCTTGAAACCCTCTGTCACAGTTTGGATGACCTTTGACTTTCCCGTTCCTCCTTCGCCGTGGAGTAGCATATGAAGCGGTGGGGGATTTCTTCCTGCCAGAGTCTGGTCTAGGTGCCATATAATAATATCATATGTACGACGCTGATCTTTGCAATGCGGTCAACCGCTTCCAAAGCCGCTTCCGATACGGCTGCTCGTGCAAGAGGGACACAGTCCTGCATGAACTTCCGTGAGTCTCCAATTGTGGCAATGGTACAACAGAACCAGGGTCAAGATATCGACTAACTTCAAAGCTAGGAGGATCATAACCTGCATTTTGGATTGCAACATCTGTTTCCAGCTGTCTTGTCCACTCCACTAAGCGTGTTAGATCGTCCCCGGATGCATTGCTGATGCATGAAGGGAGTGGGATCGGCCAATCTGAGTCATCGCTCTTGAATATTTTTGCTTGCCTTGCAATTTCAATTGCACAACGGGCATGGAGTGCCTCATTTATCAGTGTTTGTGCGGCAATTACATCTTGCAATGCCTCTTCGGTGAGCCCGACTTCAAGCTGCTCTCTAAATTCGTCAGCTAACTCGTCTTCAATGATATGATATCCAGTGCTCCTGATTGACCACTACCATCCCGGGGATGCTGGTCTGAGTCTGATGATGACTTGCAATCATCCCTGCCTACATTATGCAGTCCAACCTTGTGCACCCCGCCCAATACCATCGCACACTCAAAGACGCCATAGTTTCCATTCGCTTCACATTGAAACACTGGGCATTCAACTCTGCTGATACGAACATTGCAGACATCATCAACATGTGTGTTCTCGTACCACCCAAAGACCCGCTAACCCCACGGCGAAGGAAATTTGCATTGACAGACCCTTTCAATTCTAAATCGAACGGATCCCCAACCAAGAAATCTCGTGCCGGAACTACTTAAATATCTAGGTTTACGTTGTATATTGTACACATAAATCTGCAGTATTTGACCGAAAATAAAGTGTTTGTGATTTTTCTCAGTACTGGCAAGCAAGGGTTCTGTCTACGACGGAGTCGTGGACACTTTCCTAGTGAAGTACAGCAAATCCCAAAGACAAAACCAAACAGCACATAAACATGGGAACAGGTCTGCGAATGCCCATCAGGAGACATATAGGTAAATTGGACGATGCTTCAAGGATAAGACGATGTAAGTTGTAACCGTGGGCTGGCCCTACACTATCGGCTAGATTAGATTAGATACTATCCGTGGCTGTGCACGACCTTCTGTGCCAGCGCGATCATCCTTGCCTACGACGCCATACCGTACGGCCTCGCTCGACGCGATTCCACTGCGCCGACCTCACCATCCGCTGCCAGTTCCAACGAGCCGCGTGTATTGGTATGGCCAGCAGAATCAGCGGCTTTAAACAGCAAGGAGCATCTTCGCAGGGTCTTCAAGGTATTCTTTGAGCCTCACTGTAGAGAATAAGATTCAGTTTGTTCAACGGTACATGAAACAGAAAACTTACCAAGGAAAGTTACAGCTTCGCGTCCATCCAACAAGCGGTGGTCGTACGTCAGGGCAACGACCATGATAGGGCGGATCACGATTTGACCGAACCACCGGCCATATCTTCAAGTGAAAGTTGGTTCGACGTGCGATACGCAAAAAAGTGAAAGGTCGTATGTCAAGGCAACGGCCATGATAGCGCAGATCACGATTCGGCTGTGTTTACAACATTGTGAACGAAGAAATTTATGACCTTGGTGTGTCCGTTAGTCCCCTGGAATGGTCATATCCTCCCTTTCCTGCTCTTTATGCTGACTTGATTAGATAACGACGAAAATCGTGACATGATCTCTGAGTCTGCATGTCCCCCGAGGCGCATTGAACGGGCACGTTCCCTTGGCAAAGAAATGTATGAATATAGATCCGCGAACCAGCCGGATGTCGATGTGATGTTAAATACTGTTCATCCAAAATGACGGAACTCCACAGATACCCCCAGTTGTGGTGGTGCTACTCAAGGATCTTCCTTTAGAGAGTTATTTACACACACTCCCAAGGAGCAAATATCTTCTCCTTCCCAGGTTGGCGTATGCTGTTGGCTTTCCCGCCTCTTGTTTCTCGAACAGATAAGATATCCTCCGCCGCACAGATGCTGAGCCTGCACTGCTAAAACCAAATTTCGCCAATGAGCCAAGCGGTCGAATTGCTGTACGAAGCTCGGACGACGGATATCCATCGAGAAAATTACCAGAGAAGAGAGGCATAAACAAAAGGCCTGTTCCACAAGCCGATGCCCTGGTGGAATTCCGTCACTGAGTCAATGATCTCGCCGGCTGACCGGGTTCCGTCTAACCGAAGCACTCAACGCTGCAAGGCACAGAATAGGGAAGCGTAATACTGTTCTAAAATGATAGGTCGGACCTCGGGGACCGAAACACCTCGACTTCAAATCTGCTCCTCTGCTTCTGTAAAAGAGAGAGAAAGTTATATTTAAGTTGGAGGCGCAGCGTGACATTTCACATATAATCTCTCTCATTCTCAATGCTGCTGATGGCCTCCAGTCAAGGACAAAGCGTGCAGCGAACCAGGCGTTTTTTTCTTTTAGTATATAGCACCCGAAGCTGAGTACTCGACGTAGAACACTGCTGACTCTTTCCCTGCTACCATTTCAGCCACGACACTTTCGCAGTGTTCACCTCCGTGATTCCACTGGCCATTGGCATCCAAGAAGCGATCGACGGGTCGTTCAGTGCACCCAACTTGCTTTCAGAGAGCGGCATTTACCCCCTGCATCCCGGCGGCTACTGCCCTCAAAAAAGCGTCTTGTCAAAATTGTGTCCTAGCGATTGATCACCTGCATTCGCGTCCCAGCGAGCCTCCACCCGCATTACAACATTGCTTCCCGATGATCAGTGCACCCAAAGAGTGGCAGCGGGGTATTCTACATTGCATCGCGGCGATCGTCGTTACCTACATACCAACGTCGTATTCCAACGCACACCCTATATCATCTCCCAATGGCTACCTGTGCCCGAAGAGTGGCAACGGGGGGCCCTCTCAGTCAACATCGCACCCCAGCAATAACCAATGCCGACGCACCTCCCTACCGCATTACCCAACCAGTGGCTAGTAGGCCGTCTTGTACATTCAACATTGCTCCCGACGATTGTCCGCATCTGCATCTCAACGTCACATCCCAGTCACCTACACACACCTCTCACTTTATAGCAATTACCTACCCCAGCGAATGGCCGATATGCCCTCTCATCCATTCGACATCACCCCAGAGATTATCCGCGCTCACATCCCAACGACTATCACCCCACACACGCCCTGCCACGTCGCAGCGAACACCTACACCGAACGAGCAGCCAACAAGCCCTCTTGTCCTCTCGGCGTCGTCCCTCAGCATTTATCTCCACCCACATCCCAGCGTCGTCCACCCACACATACCCTGTCGCCTCCCAGCGATTACCCGCTGGAAACCGGACCCTCTCGTCTATTGCGACATCGTGCCCCAGCACTCGTCTCCCCTTGCACCCTAGTGACTATCTCACACACACTATACCCCAACAACCATTTCGTAACAGGTGCCCACACTGCATTTTCCATTCTACCTAATTATCAAAGAGCCCGATGCCTCTATCCATCCTACATCGTGATGCGACAACCATCTATAGCCGCACTCGCATCGCCGCCCAACAACGCCACACCATGTCGCGCCCTGGCAGTTATCGGCCTTTGCCATATGGTATGTAATCATAGTCACCTTGTCCATCCTGCATAATGCTGTGACTGTACCTCATCCATTCCACACTTTATATCCACGCTCATCCCGCCTGCCCAATCTGTCCATCAGCTGTTTCATCCAAGTTAACCATATTCCACATCCAGTGAGTGCCAGTATATCCCATTTAGTCAATCCACCTCCTATATTTTGTATCCTCATTCGCTTGATGCGTCGTTGGGCTCCTATCTTCCTTCAGATATCTTGCACGAGTCCTGGCTGGAGCTGAGCAGTGCTTCGCACTGTTGTCCATCCATAAACACTCCCTCCCGATGCTCTCATTGTGACATTTGGAATTCTCACCACATTTCTCTATTCGTTATTCTCTCCTTTCATTCCCTCTTCACGTATATATCATTGTGTTTGAAACGTGATGTTGTTACAAATGTTACAAATTGACATCTATCTACGTCCACAAGAGATTATGTAAGGTCAACTAACCTCGATAGCCCTGGTTTGGGACATCATCTCATTACTTAACTACTGACATTCGGCTACTCTGCTGCGATCCTAGTCCTTTTTCATCTCCGACTCGGAGTTGATAGCCTTGATTTACGTTGAGCCCCTTACATACCCACTGTAGTACAACTCCTTCCTTCACGCTTTCAGTTACCAACTTACAAGGAAGGCTTACTATTCTTACCTGGGGCCTATATATTAAGTTCCTCCGAAGCATTATGACAAAAATACACACTAGCATAGAAATAACTAAAGTGCTCAACTGCATAAGAATAACTAAAGTGCTCAACTACATAAGAATCGAGTAACAAACTGGTCGGCGCTTAATCGATCGTTATGTGTTCCGGCAGTTGCCAAGTGTGTTTATTATCTAATCTCTTGGACATTATTGCAATGTTCCTGTAGTTGTATTTAAATATGAGTTTACATAAAAAGTGATTTGGAAAAAATTGATAGCATGAAATTCGTCTCCAGTACGGTGCATTCCGTTTATATCTCATCTCCCTCGGTTCCAAAACGCCGAATCTTTGTAACTAGTTTCCAACATACCTGTAAATATTTCTCAGTGCAGGTTAAGCGACGGAAGATAAGATATCGTACATTATAAATTTAAATCGGGAAATTTACACCATAGATTTCGAAAAAATAAGATAGCAAGTAGCGGCCATCGGGACCAAACTTTGCTGTCGCATTTAAGCCTCGTAGTAAGTACGACGATCCTCCTGAGTTCTCGGGACAATCCAAACTTGATTCAATGCGTAGCCCCTCTGGTTGGTCTGCGATGGAGTATAAGTTCGATATCCTTGGCAGTCGGGGGACCTGTTACCTCTTTAAGAACGGCCAGGGACAGTCACCCCATACGCCAAGAGGGGATACACAACCGGATTGCCGCATACATTGGAGTGTCGTAACTCTTGACTCGTGGTGTATGCAAATCACGGATTGATCGGCGCGTAATGGCCATGCATGCTGTTTTACGGATTTTGGAAGGCACAACCATTTTACATTCACTGGAAGGAGGATTTTGAACTTGTGGAGTCTGGTACTTAAGTACTTGTTTTTGTTTCTGGTAAGACCGTATGAAGTTAATGGCTCCCTGAAGGAAGAGCCCGGGTAATCGCTGCGCTCGCACTTAAGAGATCGTCTTGGCTATACGACCCAACTGCGAGCCTCGGAGGCGTCTAAGGCCTGTTCCGTTAGCCGATGCCTCCCATCACTTCAATGACTTTTGGCTAACCGGGTTCCCCTCCATACGTCTAACCGAACCACTGAAAATGCTGAAAGGCACAGAATGGGGAAGCGCACAGTACTAAAACGGTAGGACCAGCGTCGCTGCCTTGTCAAACGCTTCCCTGGCGATGATTGTCATCCATAAAGGTGTAACCAGAACCATACCGCAAAGTATCGAAAACGGGACTGATCTGCGAATAATTATCTCTCTTCACAAGTTCTTTATCACTACGGAGTTGATGGCACTAACCGCGTTGCTTTTTAAGACGGTTTGCCTGCAATACAAATTACCAAACTACTCCCCATCCTACATCTCTAATCTTCTAGTATGCGCACTTTCGGCCTTGTCTCCTTGCTTGCGGCAATCTCTCATGTTCTCGCCGACCATTTTTCGGGAGACCTGGAGGTGCTCTTACAGGGAAACAAAGCTTTCCGCGACAACATGGCTGCCAATGCTCCTGGATTCCTGCAGGAGTTGGCGGACGCGAAACACTGTATGAATCGTCTACCATCTAATATTGCATGTCGTATATTGACTTACTTTAATTTATAGTACCTCCGTATATGTTCTTGGGATGCTCAGACCCTCGTGTGGCCGAGGCCACAGTTTTCAACTCGACGCTCGGAATGCTGTTCACACAGCGGAACATTGCAAACCAATTCCTGGGCGCCGATACTGCTATGTAAGTTTACTTCTTGTGTTAAATTATCATTTTATATTGTGTTTGCTTATGAATATACCCGTTCACCAGTCAAGCCAGTCTTGCATACGCTGTTGCTGCACTCGGAGTGAAGCATGTCATCGTCATGGGTCATTATGGCTGTCGTGGTATTGCTGCTGCCATTGCCGCCCCACCTAAGCCTCCAATTGACGCCGCCAATGGTGCTGTTCAAAACTGGGTAGAACCTATTCGCGAGATCTTCCGCATCTCGAACAGGTGAGCGATAATGCAATCACGCACAGTCGAGCGCTTATTGTTGTGGACACACAACAGACCCGAGATCATCGCGTTTAGGAACAACACTGGTGATTTTGATCCCAACCATCCCGATATTAAGAATCGTAAGTCATGCTCAGATCTTCCACAGAATTTTACTTGTGATTAATGAATGATCCTCAGCTGGATATCGCGCTCTTGTCGAGGAGAATGTCAAGGCTTCGGTCCGTCGCATCGCTCAGAATTCCATCATAACCAATGTACGAACCTCTGTTACCCCGGCTTTTTTTAATATTACTTTCACTGACCTTTCTACAGAGGAATGCTCCATTGAAATCAGCCACTGGCAAGTCTACCAACTCTACCCCTGCGACGCCACCCGTCCAGCCTGTTTTCATCCACGGCTGGGTTTACGACCTCGAAACCGGAGAGATTCGTGACCTTGGCATCTCTGTTGGCCCTCCCTCTTCCTGATCCGATTTCTGCTAGGGCGTATGTTACCCCCCAAGTAGAGCATGGCCAAGCACAGCTCAGCGGGTTCCCTTGGCAGAGAAAGTGAATTACTTCACGGACATTCGTTGCTACTTCCATATTTTTAACCCCCTTGCTGTTCTTTTTTGCATTACTGCAACTTGAGAAACTTAGTTAGGCGCTGCCCTTTTTTTTAATATCCAAATGTAGAGTTTTTGATTGCTTTTGAACCATTTTGAATGTTTATAGAATATCCCCATCAGTTTCCATCCGTTTCTAGGACTATTCGATTGGGGTTAAAAATCCACATCAAGAGGGCGAGTACCGACTTATAGAGCCCGATCGGGGCATGTATGTACGGAAATGGCAATACGTACGGAAAAGGGAATGCATTTAACAACTCCTACTTCCTAAATTCTTGTATAAGATGGGCCAAGAAGAACTAAGCATAACTTTAGAGCAGATACGCTTGCTGGCTGCTTTACATACGTACATATGAGAGCAGCAATGGACTCACAGCTATTCTGAAGCACCTATTCGTTATCATTTTTTACAACAATTATAGCACTATTTGTATTGTACTTTGTACCTGGTCGTTCTGGCACTCATCATCATCCGTTTCCCCCTTTTCCCCTTGCCATCCGATCCTCCCTGAGTCTCCTCCTGACAGGAGTCCAAGAGGGCATATTTTGTGCTTCCACATTGACAATGGGCTTCAAGGCACCAGAAATGGTGGTATGATCAACCTTTCAGATATTATAGCCAGTGCCCAAGCTCAGCGCTCGGTTTTGAGGGGCTTCGCGAATTATCTGAATGAAGTACACCAAATCCCAATGACCAAAGAAAAGACCAAACAGCACATAAATATGGGAACTGGTCTGCAAATGCCCATCCAGAGGACGTATAGGCAAAGCGACGAAAATAAGAAATGAGTTTCTCAGCCTAAGACTGATTAATTATTGCACGATTTGCGTAGGAACAAGGCGACAGAAATCTATATGCAAGAGTTCATCCCAAGCCCTACGGGAATTACATATGACGAGAGCCGTGTGTATTGGTATGATCAGCAGAATCAGCGGCTTTAAACAGCAAGGAGCATCTTCGCAGGGTCTTCAAGGTATTCTTTGAGCCTCACTGTAAAGAAATGGGATTCAGTTTATTCAGCGGTACATAAAACAGAAAACTTACCAAGGAAAGTTACAGCTTCGCGTCCATCCAACAAGCGGTGGTCGTACGTCAGGGCAACGACCATGATAGGGCGGATCACTATTTGACCGTCAACCACAACGGCCCGGTCTTTGATGGTGTGCATGCCTATAAAACGATTTGAGGTAAATATCGTTTCGAGTGATAGAGAACGGGACGCACCGAGGACAGCAGCCTGCGGCAAGTTAATGATGGGGGTCCCATAAAGCGAACCGAAAACACCACCATTGGAACTGAATATCGACATTAGATGTGGCTCGCAAAGCAGTAGTTTCAGATCCTCACATGGTGAAGGAACCACCAGCCATATCTTCAAGTGAGAGTTTGCCGTCACGAGCCTTCTTCCCCAGGTTTGCAATCTCCCTCTCGATGTCAATTAATCCCATTGACTCCGCGTTCCTTACAACAGGAGTGACCAATCCTTTGGGGGTAGCCACGGCGACACTCAAATCCACATAATCCCTGTAGACGATGTCCTCTCCCTCAATGCTTGCATTCGCAGCTGGGATCTCTTTCAGCGCAAGCACCGAGGCCCGTGCAAAGAACGACATAAAGCCCAATTTTACGTCATGCTCCTTCTGTACGGATTCTTTGTACTTCTTGCGCATCTTAACAAGAGCAGACATGTCGACTTCGTTGAAGGTTGTTAGCGAGGCCGCAGCGTTTTGTGATTGCTTAAGGCGCTCAGCAATGCGGAGACGCATGCGGTTCATTTTGACCTGTACCGACAGTCAGGTTGTCAACTACCCCCATATATGAGAAACGTACCCGTGTTTCATTCCTGCTGCCGGCAACAGGTTGAGGCGAAGGAGGTGCACTCTTTTCGCTTTTTTCTTCCTTCTTGGGAGTTTTTGTTTCCTTCGGTTTGGGAGAATCGACTTTATCCACCTTCTTGTCGGACTCCGATGGCTTGGGAGGTTGTGGATCGGAAGGTGCTGTGGCACCTTGAGTTTTGGCCTCACTCTCAGTAGGGATTTTCTCCTCCTTGGGTGGTGGTGGCGCGGAGGAGGCTGTTATGTTTGTTTGTTAAGTGCTTGAATTCTTATGGTGATGGGAGCTGATGACGTACATGAGGTGACTTCACCGGGTTCGAGTTCAAAGAGGTCCTGTCCCACTGTCACTGTATCTTCCTCGTTGGCGAAGAGCTTTGTGATCGTTCCGGACTTGGGCGCGTTTACCGACACGTCAATCTGAAGTCGTTGACAGAAGCAAGGGAAAAAAGCGCCGATAGAAATCAGATATAGTCAGGATCCGGAATAGACCGCAACTGCGAAATACGGACCTTGTCGGTTTCTATTGTAGCGATCTCCTCGTCTGCAGCTACGGTATCACCGACTTGTTTTGACCAACTCTTGAGTGTGCCCTCGACGATAGACTCCGCCATCTGCGGGACTTGGACAATCTCGCCTGTGGGCTGTCAAAAAACGTCCAGAACCATTTGGAAGAGCTCAAGAACCTTGCAGGAGGCGAGACGAGTGGAAATGCGCTATCCTGGCGCGATTCCTACTCGCAGACGGTTAGCCCTCAAGTTCCGTCCGTGGCGTATATTGGGTTTGGCTTACAACAACTTTGAAGCCTCGTGCATGTGCGCTGTGCGCAGCACACCGTGACCTCGCGCGATGGCGATAATACGATGTGAGAGCATTTAGGGATGGAAAATATAGGGTAGAATTGGAGGATGAGGTGGTCTGGATTTGACCCGTAATTTGTTTGGTCCAATTTGCTCCGCCCGGCACACCAGGTATACTTGGGCATTATCTTCAAGCACTTATCATTGTCGCAACATGTTAGAGGAAATTTTTGGTTCTGTCCTCCAGCTTGAAAGTTATTATGACCAATTCAAGGCTTCCTATTCTTGAATTTTTTCAAATTCAAAGCAAATTGTAGGTCCCGGAATATGTTACACCGCCACGTACGTCACTTATACCTTTGTAAGTACTATGTATGTGGCTTTCAGTGAGAGAACACCATTTTCTGAATTAAATTTTGAATTCTAAATTTTCAGTGTGACCATGTAAGTAAGAGAACATCACTTAGTGTAGTTAGCGACTCTTCAGTGAGTAGTAACCGACACGATCAACGCGGATCGCCACAGCCATGAGAATAACTGGTGCAAAGTCGGTGCAAATCCTTTCTCTCAAGCTTTCATCGCTCCTCTTGGCCATATACCTGCGTGTCGAACGATAGGAGCATGTCATCAGCGTCTGTATCACCAACTATGTTCCCTAACCCAACAATCAAAACTATCAAGGGAGGAACTTTTGTAGCTGCAGAACAGTACGTAAATTACAATATTCAGGCAAGTACTAAAGAACGCCAGAAAGGTATGGATAACCTACATATATTACATGGCTTGCTAACTGACATTTCGCGGCACCAGCACTTCAAATTCTTCGTAAACGTGTTGCCCTCGGCGCCTTCCACGATGCTGCTGAGAGGTTCGACCCTCCAAAATGTTACCCACACACAAGAGAAGCAATTCTGGAGAAGATAATGACCTGGGTCGAGCAGCGCCTGGAGAACCTGGCTCTCTTTTTCTTGTGGGTATACGGTCCTGCAGGAGCGGGGAAATCGGCGATCGCGCAAACCATCGCAGAGTTGTGTGTGGAGGCAAAATTATTAGCCGCAAGTTTCTTTTTCTCTCGGACCGCCGCTGGACGGAAAGATAACTCGCGCCTGGTAGCGACCCTCACCTGGCAACTAATCCAATCGATTCCCGAAATCCGTGAATACGTCCTTGCTCTAATTGAGCGCGACCCAACCATTGTTTCTCGAACTCCGGCTACGCAAATGAAGGCCTTGATAGTCGACCCTTTGAACATGATATCGAAGGAAATTCTATACCAACGACCGCGGTTTATTATTATCGATGGTCTGGATGAATGTGTAGACCGCAAATCACAAGAGGATATTCTCAAGTTTCTTGCACTATCTACTCAGCAGCTCACCACCCCGATTTACTTCCTCATTGCCAGCCGACCCGAGTTGGAAATTCGTGACACATTCAGCTCAGATATCCTACGTTCCATTACCCACACCCTTCCACTCGAGCATGACTATCAATCCGATGAGGATGTTGGTCACTTCCTTACATCCAAATTTCAGCAACTTCGTTCCAAACGACCGCACCTTCCACAATCCTGGCCATTGAGGGAGGACATCGGTAGTCTCGTTCAAAAATCCTCTGGACAGTTCATTTATGCTGCAACAGTAATGCGTTACATCGAATCCCGTCGTCATCAACCAGAAGATAGACTAAAGACCGTCCTTGAACTGAAATCCTCTAAGACCGATACCCCGTTTGCAGCCCTCGATGCATTATACCTCCAAATCTTCTCATCCGTCGACAACGATCAAATCGATAATATTCTGAAGGTCCTCGGTGCACTCATACTAATAAAGAACTACAATGTCGACGCGCTCAGCCTCTTAGAAGAACTTTTTGAGTATCGATATGGACAGTTGGAAGCTGTGATGGGTGATATGGTTGCAGTTGTCAACATCCCAAGCAACCGACAGCTCCCTATCAAAATTTACCATGCCTCACTTCCAGATTTTCTTCTTGATCCCTCTCGATCGCGAAACTTCTTTTTGGATCCCCCACGAGCCTATGCGCGTCTGGCGCTCCAATGCCTGCGATTTACTCGTGCTCGGTGGGGTATGTGAAATTTTACCATAAAAGGTTTGACCTTGACTCGGACATGCCTTGATTCCAGATCACCAACATTTGGCCCGAGTCATAGAATGTATTGCAAAGTCAGCCCCTACTAGCGAGCTGGTTGATATGTTGCTACATTTTAATCCATGGGAAATGACCAGCCCTGAATTCCGGTACAAAATATCGACGCAAGGTCCCGCTTTTCTTCGGTGGCTTGAAGCACAGGCGAGTCGTGAACTCCTTTTTCTCATTATAATTTACTTGTCACGCTAATGTAGACTCACAGAAGTCATCCAATGCACAAACTGTCGAGTTATATGATGTTCAATTTCGCAACTTTGACAAATGGGTCCTCGAAGCGCTTAGAGATATGCCGCCCGAGTATCAAGCCTATTTCCCTGCAGCCATCTGTCTCTATTCCTCCTCATCTGACGCGAACTCCCTGGCGGAAATGGGTATCGATGTGATTATTGACATTATTTCGCCAGTCACCAAACAATACAAGGGTTCATACCTAACTCTCTGGCTCTCCTACCACTGGGGAGATGATATTTCACTGCCTTTTTGTTACGTCTCCGAACTTCTCAACGACCCTTCTCGAGCGGCCGAATTCCTGGTTACTGAAAAAAAATTCACAGACTTTGCACTTCTCTGTGGCAAGATCGCGTTTGGAGTGTTGCCGTAAGTCGTGCTGTGTATTTATATCTATGATGTGCTCCAAAAACCCATTTCAGCCGCCCAGAAAAGGCAGACCTCATGGAAGACTTCGAGATTACGACTCTGCAGTGCCTATGTTCATGTCTCCTCCATAGCTCCAAATCTCCTGAACTCGTTCAATTACTACGATCCAACGCGTTCAAACCTGGCGCTCCGAGCGATGGAGCCAGGAAGGAGCGGGAAGAGGTTGTTGCTGCGTCATTGAAGTACATCGAGGCCAGTAATAACAGGCCATGCCATTTTTTGCTATCATCCTGATTGTGTGACTTCGTGCAGCGCTGTGAGGCTTCCAACAAGCCAAGCCATCGCCAATGGGATAATGAGCAAACGTTGAAGGAGCATCAAAGCCTTCGGCATCGCCTCCATCGACTTATGACGCTAATTTGTTCTTGAACACTTCTGTTCATGATTTTTCTAGAACCCGAGGAAAACTCCAGTATTTTGGACTGAACGCAAAAACTTACTACAGCCGGAGATTGCGCTCCAACCAACGAACTTCTCCAAGTCATCCCCCCCGTCAAACCTGGTTATTCCATTCGGACTCAAATGTGACTCTGCCAACTAGACTTCCCCTAGACGATGAACGGTCTAAATTTGATCCTTTGGCAGCTGATTCGGGACGTATCCCTCAGGATGGTCGCCAATTCGGCTGAAGATCCACATCTGGGCAGTATTATACCCATCGCGATGTTGAGCAATTTAGGTACCAATGGATCCAAATCGAAGTTGATAACGCGGGTCCCCCAACTTTGCAGTTGGAGGAACGAACGAAACCACTTCGCCGAGTTTGCGCTTCAAGTGGGAACGTTGGGACTGTTAGGAAACCAGAGGTGTTCGCATTGGTAGTAAACATCCCATTGCCCAAGATTGTTAATAAATGTATATCCT
>Ga0307509_10007755_pt1 | contig 13917 bp, 7 predicted proteins | sample 10_EM_MG_FD_202245 | JGI IMG/M metagenome (GOLD analysis project Ga0307509, IMG submission 202245) | Populus trichocarpa ectomycorrhiza microbial communities from riparian zone in the Pacific Northwest, United States - 10_EM | ecosystem: Host-associated > Plants > Roots > Unclassified | place...
CAGCCACATGTCGCGGCGTTCCTTGAAGGTGTCGATCAGCGGGAAGCTCGGGGTGGGCCGCAGGTCGTAGTCGAACTCGGCGAGCAGCATCTTGTCGCGGGCGGTCACCAGCGGGCAGGAGGTGTAGCCGTCGTAGCGGCGGGTGGGCTCGGCGCCCTTCATGACGGCGAGGAGGTTGGCGGCGACCACCGGGGCCTGCTTGCGGACGGCCGCGCCGGTCTTGGACGTGGGCAGGTTCGCCACGTCGCCGAGCGCGAAGACCTCGCGGTGGCGGGGGTGTTGGAGGGTGTGCTTGTCGGCCGCGATAAATCCCTGCGGGCTGGCGGGGTCGGCGAGCGGGCCGGCCTTGACCCAGTCCGGGGCGCTCTGCGGCGGCACGGCGTGCAGGAGGTCGTAGGCGAGAGTCTCCTTGGTCCCGGTGGCGTGATCGGTGACGGTCAGCTCGCGGGCGTCGCCGTCGACGGCGGTCATCTCCGAGCGCAGCCGCACCTCGATGCCGTACCGGGCGGTGACCTTCTCCAGCACCTCGGACCAGCCCGGCACCTTGAAAAGGGCGGGGTCGGGGATCACGAGGACGATCCGGATGCGGTCCAGGACCTTTTGCTTGCGCCAGTGGTCGGCGGCCAGGTAGGCGATCTTCTGCGGTGCGCCGCCGCACTTGAGGGGGGTGGCCGGGTGGGTGAAGACGGCCGTGCCCGAGCGCATGCCGCGGATCAGGTCCCAGGTGCGCGGGGCGTACTCGGGTGCGTAGTTGCTGGTGACGCGGTCATGGCCGATGGCCTCGGCGAGGCCGGGCACGCCGTTCCAGTCGAGCTGGAGGCCGGGCGCCATGGCGAGGAGGTCGTAGCCGAGCCTGCGGTCGTCGGCGAGGGTGACGGTCCGCAGGTCCGGGTCGATTGCCCGGGCGGCCTGTCGGATCCAGTGCACTCCTTCGGGGACGACGGACGCCTCGGGGCGGCGGGTGGCGCGCAACGGGGCCTGGCCGCCGCCGACCAGGGTCCACAGCGGCTGGTACCAGTGGGTGTCGGACGGTTCGATCAGGGCGATGCCGGTGACACCGGCGCGGCGCAGCCGGGCCGCGACGCTGATCCCGGCGCTGCCGCCGCCGACGATGACGACGTGACGGTGGGTGGGGGGTGAGGGTATGGAGGCCAAGGCAGGACTCCCATCGGATGTGGGTGCGGATGCGGTGCCCGATGAACCGGGCCGGGGCCTGGGTCGGCCAAAGGGGGCGGGCTCGGTCAGGCCGCGGTGGCGTGGGGTCCGGTCACCAGCGGGCGCCCGGTTCGGGCCCAGCCGCTGGTGCCGACCGCCACGGAGTACGCGTCGATGCCGGCCCCGCTCATCCGGTCGGCGGCTGTCAGGCTGCGGTTGCCGCTGGCGCAGATCACGTACACGGGCCGACCGGTGGGCAGTTCGCCGATCCGGCCCGCCGGCGCGCTGAGCGGCATCAGTCGCGCGCCCGGTACGTGGCCGACCAGGTATTCGCCCTGCTCCCGGACGTCCACGACGACCCCGCCGGCCGCCAGAGCCGCGGCGAACGCTTCTAGATCCACTTCACGGGCCATCTTCGGAACCTCCTCAAGATACCCTAGGGGGTATCTACGGCAGCGAGGGTAGGGTGCTCCCGGAAGCGCTGTCAAATACCCCCTAGGGTATTTTGCCCGTCAGGTAAGGGCACCGGTCATGTGGGATCACCGGACGAGCCACGAGTCGAAGGCGGTCTGGTGCATCCGGGAGGCGGCGAGCAGGTTGGCGTACACCTGCTCGACGTCCGGGGCGTCGAGCCCGGACCGCGCCTTCGTGAGGGCGGCGATGTCGCCGGTCTCGAACGTGAGGCCGGCCTTGAGTGCGCCGTCCACGCTTGCCGTGCCCTGCTTCAGCAGCCGGTCGTACGTGGCCTGGACGGTGGCATCGGTGAAGTCGCCCGCCGCCTTGCCCGCGGTGGGGTCGCTCACGTCGTAGCGGTCGAGGAGCGTGCGGACCGCATCGAGGTGATGGGTCTCGGCGGCGGCGATCCGGTCGAAGACGTGGGCGTCGTACCGGGCGGCGAACACGGTGTAGAGGTCGTGGGCGAGCTTCTCCTCCTGGGCCATGCGGGCGAGCGTGGTCTTCTGGGCCGCGCTCAGGGTGCCGCTGGGTGCGGTGGTGGCGGCCGAACCGGTGAACGAGCAGGGGCCGTTGCCGTCCCCGACTCCCGTCCCGTCGCCGCCGTGGCGGTGGGTGTGCTGCTGACCGTTCATCATCATCGAGCTCTGCGAGGTGGACCGTACGGACGGCGTCCGCTCTCCGCTCGGGCCAGCGGTGGCCGGACCGGCGACGAGGATGCCCCCGGTCACGACGGCCGCTGCCGCGGCGATCGCGGTGGCGAGCTTGGTGTTGCGCTTCATGACGCACCTTCTCCGGATCTGCTTTCCCTTGACGTGCTCTTCGTCGATGCGCTTTCACCGTCCCGCCGGGCGTCGCAGACGGCATGGCAGTGGTGTGGAGGCGGTATGGAGCCCACCGGACGTGCCCGCGGGGGCTGTTCGGCCCTGGCGGGGGCGGCCCGCGCCCCGTACACCTGGGTGCATGGCCACCACCGTGCTCGTCGTCGAGGACGAGAAGGAGATCCGCGAACTGCTGCGCCGCTACATGGAGCGGGCCGGGTACGCGGTGGTGACGACCGGCTCCGGTGCCGAGGCCATCAGGCTCCTCGGAGACGGGGCGGTGGACCTCGCGGTCCTGGACCTCGGCCTGCCGGACGTCGACGGCGACGACGTGCTGCGCGAGGCGCACGCCTGCGGCGGGATCCCGGTCGTGGTGCTCACGGCGCGCAGCGCGGTCGAGGACCGCATCCACGGGCTGCGGCTGGGCGCCGACGACTACGTGACCAAGCCGTTCAGCCCCACCGAGGTGGTGCTGCGCGTCCAGGCCGTGCTGCACCGGGCCGGGGCGGCATCCGGCACGCCGGGACAGGCGGCGGCCTCCTACGCCGGGGGCCGGCTGCGCATCGACGAAGCACGGCACGAGGCGACGCTCGACGGCACGGCGCTGGAGCTGACACCGACCGAGTGGGGCCTGCTCACCGCCCTCGCCTCGGTCCCGGGGCGGGTGTATTCGCGCTACGAACTCGTCAACCGGGTCCAGGGCTACGAGTTCACCGGCTACGAACGCACCATCGACTCGCACGTGAAGAACCTGCGGCACAAGCTGGGGCCCGACGGCTCGGGCGTCGTCGAGACGGTGCTCGGCGTGGGATACCGGCTGGGACTGAGCCGTGACGCGTGAGGCCGGGCGACGCCTGGGACTCGGGCCCCTGGGCGGGCGGCTGTTCGCGGCGTTCGCCGTCGTGGCCCTCTCGTCGGTGGCCCTGCTGACGGCCGCAGCCCTGGTCGGCACCGACCGGGGGATCAGCACAGCGCAGCAGGCCGACCGGCAGCGCGTCGCCGACCGTACGGCTGCCGCAGCGGCGGCGGCCTACCGCAGGGCCGGCGGCTGGAGCGCGGCCGATCTCGGCCCCACCCGTACGATCGCGGCCGGCGCCGACGCGGTACTCACCGTGCAAGACGCCGACAGCCGGGTCATCCTGTCCACGGCCGACTCCACGGACGACACGGAGCACGGCACGGGCATGCACGGTCAGGGGCACGGCACGGGTATGTCCGGTGCCGGGTCAGGTCGCACCGCGAGCGCCGACATCGTGTCCGGCGGCACCACCGTGGGCTCCGTCCACCTGCGTTTTCCCTACCCATCCGGATCGGCCGGCCGGAACATCGCCTGGGGCTGGATCGCCGGCGCGGCGCTGGCCGCCCTGGCACTGGCCCTGGCCGTGAGCTGGTACGTGACCCGCCGCCTCACCGACCCGGTCGTACGGGTCGCCCGCACCGCCCGCGCACTCGCCGCAGGCGACCACACCGCCCGCGCCCGGGTGGACGCGCCCGGCGAACTGGGCGACCTTTCCCGCGCCTTCGACACCATGGCCGACGACGTCACCCACGCCGAACAGGCCCGCCGCCGCCTCTCGGCCGACGTCGCCCACGAACTGCGCACCCCACTGGCCGCGCTCCAGGCCGGCCTGGAGGAACTGCGCGACGGATACGACGCCCCCTCACCGGCTCGCCTGGCCGCACTCCACGACCAGACTCTGCGCCTGGGCCGCGTCGTCGGCGACCTGGCGGAACTGTCCGAGGCCGAATCGGCCCGGCTGTCCCTGAACACGGTCCCGGTCGAACTCGCCCACCTCGTACGCCATGCCGTGACCGACCGGGAGGCCGAACTGCGCGCCGCCGGACTCACCGTCCGCACCCGCATCGCCACCGAGCCGCTGCCCATCCACGCCGACGCAGACCGCATCCACCAGGCGCTGGGCAACCTGCTGAGCAACGCGGCCCGCTACTGCCGCCCCGGCGAAACCGTCACCGTCACCGCATCCGCCGAAGGCGACGCGGTACTCGTGGAGGTCATCGACGACGGCCCCGGCATTCCCGCCGACGAACTCCCGCACGTCTTCGACCGGCTCTGGCGCGGCAGCGCCGCCCGGAACCGCAGCGGCGGAAGCGGCATCGGCCTCGCCGTGGTGAAAGAACTGATCACCGCGCACGGCGGCACCGTCACGGCCCTCTCGGAACCCGCCACAGGGACACGGATCGTCATCCGGCTGCCGCGCGACGGCGCCGCCAGGCCATCCGGTGACCGGCTGACGCACCTTTGATCCCGGCATCCGGGTTCACCTGTTGTCGGCCAAGGCTTCCACCCGGCGGCCGGCACGCGTCGGGCCTGTGGCTTTGTCCGGATGAGGGTATGCGGAGTCGGCGGGGTCCCGGCTGGTGAGCAGGGACCCCGCCGTCCGCAGGGGTGTTGCGGGGTCACGCCGCCGTGGTCGCCCCGGGTACGCGCCTTACGGCGGTGCAGGGCGAACGCGGTGGTCGTCGCGCCGGCGGTGAGGCTGCCGGCGGCGATGGCAATCGGCAGGCTCGTGGAGGTGGAACCGGAGAAAGAGACGTTCTGTGCGGCGAGGCCCTCGTTGTGTGCGGCCAGGACGAACGCGGACGAGGCAGTCTGCGCGTAGTGGGGGATCCCTTCACCGACTTCACGGAGCCGATCGCGTTCAGCAGCACGTGCGTGTTGTTGGGGTGCTTGAAGTCGAACATGCCGGTGATGCTGCAGGCTCGCTGGATGGCCGCGCCGGCCGAGGTGCGGGCGGTGATGGTGCTGCGTCAGGGCTGGCTGGCGGCATGGGCGTTCAGGTGCAGCAGGGGATAGGCCGGGCGCCCGGTGAGCAACCGCTGGAGCAGGAATCTCCCGGCCAGGACGGCGGCCCCGGCAGCTGCGTCCGCGACGAAGCGGTTGGCGGTGGCCAGGATGACGGTGAACGTCGCCGGCGGATAGCAGGCGCCCGGCACCCGCACCCAGGCGCGGCGGGCCAGGAGGGACAGCGTCAGCCCGGACCAGGTGGACCAGGTGATGTGCACCGAGGCCATCGCCGCGTACTGGTTGGACAGCGACGCGACATCCCCGGACGCCCACGAACCCCAGGTGTGATGGGTGACCACGGTGTCGATGAACCCCTGCCCGGTCAGAAACCTGGGCGGGGCGGTGGCGCAGAACGCGAAGCCTGCCGGCGCCGGCAGGGTGGCTGCATACAGGGCGGTGCGCGCCGAGCGACAGCGGCCGGGGTGGCGGACGTACAGCCAGATCAGGACGGAGAGGGGGACGATGAAGTGCAGGGTGGCAGCCGCCGAGGTCGATGTCTTCCCGGTGCAAGCCAAGGAGTTCGCCCTTGCGGAGTCCGGTGCGAGAGCAGATCACGCGCGGGGCTTGAATGGACGCTGCCTGGCCTAGAGCCAGTCCCGCCGCTTGAAAATAACGTACAAACTAGCGCATACCAGCCCCATCAAGCCGATCGCGAAGGGATATCCGAAGGTCCACCCGAGCTCAGGCATACGTTCAAAGTTCATGCCGTAGATAGTTCCCACGAGTGTCGGAGCGAACAAAATCGCCGCCCACGACGAGATCTTCTTGAAGTTGTCTACCTGGGGGCGCTGACCTGCGGTGATGCGGAAACTAGTGCCGCTGGCCTGCGCAGACGAGTCTTTCGGTGTCTTTCAGGATCGCTCCGGGTTACGCGGCCGATTCTCCCCACGGGCTCCCCAGAGCCGTCCGAACTCCCCAAATACTCCCCAGAGAAGACCCTGCTTGCGGGTGCGGGCGGCGCGGCGCCCATGCCCGTTCGACAACCATGGGTGGTTACGACGGGTGAGCCCTGCCGTTCTAGGCGGGAGCGGCAGGGCTCAAGGCCGACGGATCAGTGCAGCGCGCCGACCTCCGTTGCCGACAGCGTGCGCGGATAGACGTGGGCGTCTGCCACGGAGCCGGGGAAGGCCAGGTATGGGGTCGTGGCGGAGGCGCTGTTGACGCAGCCGCCGATGGTCAGGGGCATGGAGGAGTCGTACTGGGGGCTGAGGTTGGTGGCTGTCCCCACCAGGGTTCCGTTCTGGTAGAGGGCCATGTTGCCGGTGTTGGACCTTCCTGCGACCGGTGCGCGGAAGGCGGCGACGAGATGGGTCCAGGTGCCGACCGGTGCGGAGTTGCTGTCTCCCTCCGCGGTGGGGAAGTCGGCGTTCTCGTCGTTGGTGGTGGTCGTCTGGAACATCCAGGCGCTGCTTGCCTTGTCGTAGGACAGGTAGAACGCCTGGTGTTGGGTCGTGCCCTGGCATACGGCGGTGGTGCCGAGAGCTGAGTTGATCTTCACCCAGGCGGAGACGGTGTAGTCGCCCAGCGTGTTCACCGCGCTCTGTTTGCTCTTGAGGAAGCCGGTGCTGCCGTCGAAGGCGACGCTGCCGGCCGCTCCGCTCGGTGCGTCGGTGCCGAAGGTGGCGCTGCCCGAGGTCGTGAACGGGTTGAGGGCGGCGGTGTCACCGCCGTTGGCGGCGAGCTTCCACTCGTCCTCGGGCATGCCGTTCTCCCAACCCGTCGGCACGATCACGCTGGTGGCACTCGCCTGGCTCGGCTCCATCGCGTACGGGTAGACGTGGACGTCCGCCACGGAGCCGGGGAAGGCGGCGTACGGCGTGGTCGCGTCGACGCTGTTGACGCAGCCGCCGATGGTCAGCGGCATGGACGAGTCGTACTGCGGGGTGAGGTTGGTGGCGGTTCCCATCAGTGTGCCGTTCTGGTAGAGCGACATCACGCCCGTATTGGTGTCGCCGTCCACGGGTGCCGTGTAGGTGACCAGCAGGTGGGCCCAGGTGCCGATGGCACCGGTGTTGCTGTCTCCCTCTGCGGTGGGGAAGTCGGAGTCGGCGTCGTTGGTCGTGGTGGTCTGGAACATCCAGCCCTTGTTGCCGCTGTCGTAGCCGATGTAGAGGGACTGGTGCTGGCTGGTTCCCTGGCAGATGGCGGTGGCACCGACGTCCGAGTTGATTTTGACCCAGGCGGAGATGCTGTAGTCGCTGGAGGTGTTGACGGCAGTGTGGTCGCTCTCCAGGAATCCGGTGCTGCCGTCGAAGGACGCCGAGCCGGAGCCGGCGTTGACCGCGTTGGGGCCGCTGGAGCTGAAGGTCGTGCCGCCGATCGTGGTGAGCGGGTTGTCCGTGTTGGTGTCGGTGCCGTCGGTGGCCAGTTCCCAGTCGTTCTCGGGGGTGTCGCTGCCGGTGGCGAGCGGGACGATCAGGTTCGGTGGGATGGCGACCACGGTGTTGGTGTCATTGAGGTACTGGCCGGCGAGGTCGGTGTAGTAGGCGTTGGACGGATTGCCGCCTGAGAGGTCGGCCGCTTTCACGGTCGAGGAGGTGGCGTTGGCGTCCGTGGACACCGCGGCGGCGAAGTCGATGACCTGAGTGGGGAAGTTGTCGAGCAGGTAGCCGTTGACCAGCTCGCGTGCGGATTCCTGGGTTGCCGTGCCCGGGTGGGAGGCGGTGAAGGGCGGGATGGTGGCGAGGTAGACGGTGATGTTCGAGTACTGGGTGACCCCGGTCTGGCTGTCGTCGGTGTTGTACCAGGACAGCTGGCTGTTGAGGGAGGCCAGTCCGTTCTCCACGTTGGTGGCGCAGGTGCTGGCGTTGCCGGTGCAGTTGAGGAGGTCGGCGGCGCCGGTGGAGACGAGGACGGTGCGCACGTTGCCCTGGGTCAGCACGTTGCGGTCCACGGGGTTGAGTGCGTTTTCCGGGGTGGTGCTGTTGGTGATCTGGGGCAGCAGGTTGTTGTTCAGGCTGGTGCTGTTGGTGCCCGCGTTGAGGACGCCGTAGTCGACGGAGTTGTCTCCGTTGGGGTCGTTGACCAGGGCGTCGGTGATCGCATCGCTGAGGTGGTAGGGGCTGTTGTTGCTGCCTGCGGTGTCACCGTTGATGCTCTGGTCGCCGTAGAGGACGACCGAGCCGGTGGGGGCGGCGGTGGGGGTGGTGACGTCGATGCCCGCGAGGTAGGGCAGACCGGTGTAGGTGGTCTGGGTGTAGCTGGTGGCGGCGGTGTCACGGGTGTGGTTGGCGGTGTCGGTGCTCGCCCAGACGGGGGTCTGGGCCACCGCGTGGCCGGGCAGCGCGGACATCGAGCCGGGCACATGCAGGCTGACCAGGACGGTCGCCTGCTGCGTGACGGGCAGGCTCACGGGGTTGCTGGTGACGTCGCCACCCGCCGGGATGGTGACGGAGGCGGAGGCGGAAGTGCCGAAGGTCAGCGGGGTTGGGGCCGTGGCGGCTGTAGCGCCTCCCGTGGTGGTGTCCTGCAGCGCGACGGAGGTCGCGTCGAAGGTCACCGGTGTGGTGCCCATGGCGTTGGACAGGTGGATGCGTACGCCGTTGCCGTCGTCGGTACCGACACTGACGCGCGCCGGGATACGGAGCGTCTGCCCGCCGCTGATGCCGGCGGCACTGCCGCTGGACAGCTGAACCTTCGCGGTGTCCTGAACCGAGGCCCAGCTCCCGACCCAGTGCTGGGCGTCTGTTCCGCTGCCGGTGAGACTCATCGGCCGTAGGCCGAGCCCGAGGACGTGCAGGGTGGGCTGGCCTGCCTGGACGCCGTTGGTGAACAGAGGCAGGGAGATGCTGCTGATGACCGAGCCGGGGCATTGCAGCGGGACGCTGACGGCATAGATCTTCGGGCCGGAACTCGGGCTGCTCTGCGTGTTGTTGCTGTGGTTCTCGTGGACCAGGCTGAGCGAGGCCGCGGAGGCCGGGCCGGAGAGCCAGTCGGGCACGGTGTCGAGTTGATAGGGCTGATCGAACGGGTTGTTCTGGTCCACGCAGTTGTTCTTGGCGTAGGTGATGTTGCCGCCGGTGCCCTTGGCGGCGCCGCCGGTGGCGAAGGCGAGGAAGACCAGGGCGTCGCCGGTGTTCACGACTCCGCTGCCCGGCAGGGTGATGGTCTGGCCGGAGGCCAGCATGTTGTCGTACGTGCCGGTGCCGAACTTCGGCAGTGTGATGGTGGCGCCGTCCACGGTGACCGTCTTGCTGCTCTGCCAGCCCGAAGTGCTCGTCAGATCGGCGGAGTTGATGCTGTCGCCGGAACCGTCGGCGTCGGCCGTACTGGTCGTGGTGGTGAAGGTGCTCGTGGCGGTGTTGTTCAGGCAGCTGGTCGCGTCGTTGATCGCGCAGGTCAGTGCGGGGCCGAGACGCAGTACGTCGATGCCGGCCTGGTAGCCGGTGGAGCTGGGGTTCTTGCCGGTGAGGGTGAGCGTGAGGGTGTGTACGCCCTGCTTGAGGGTGAGTAGTTGGCCGTTCGCGTCCTTGGGGATACCGAGGTTGAGGAACTGGGTGGTGGTGTACGAGTTGTAGGCGTCGAAGCCGCTGATCAGGGTGGACTGGGTAGTCTGGCCCGCATCCAGGACCAGGTGGTAGATGCCGTAGTCCTTGCCCTTGGTCAGGTTGGCGCCGAAGCTCCAGGGACCGTCCTTGGGGATGTCGAAGCTGAAGGTGGCGCTGTCCCCGCTGACGACCTTCGATGTGGTGCTCTTGTTGCCGAGCATGGCCTGGTAGCCGTCGGCGAACTCGTAGCCGCTGAAGGCGGGTTGGCTGACTACCTGGCCACCGGTGCTTGTGGTCGTGGCCTTGGGTACGGCGGTGGTGGTGCCGTCGGTGTTGGTCGCGGTCCAGCCGCTGATCATCTTGTCGCCGTAGGCGTACGTCGGGGTGCTGGTCCCGGCGTAGAAGGCGTAGGCCGTCTGGGAGATGGACGTCGAGCCGGCCTGATCCACAGCCTTGGCGTACAGGGTGTGAGGTCCGGCCACTCCCGGGGCGAACACGGGGGCGGCACTGCCGTTGATGGCCGAAGTGCCGGTGCCGGGGCCGTTGTCGGACGTCGCGTAGTAGATGTTGCCCTTTGTGATTTTCGTGCCCGCTACCAGGTGGATGACGCCGCTGCTCGTGTACACCGTGCTACCAAGTGTGGCGTCCAGGGCGAACAGGTAGCCGGTGACGTTGTTGGTGTGGTTGTTGCCCAGGACGAAGGTGCCCGGATCGCCGAAGGCGGCGCCGATCTGCTTGGCGGGAAACTGACTTGAAGTCACCGTGGGCGCCGGCGGCGCGCTGGTGTCCACGGTGAAAGTCTGCGTCTTGGTCCAGATGCCCGAGCCGGTGCCGGCCCAATAGCCCGCCGCGTTCTGAGCCGTAGCCTTCCAGGTGTACGTCCCGTCAGGCAGGCGTGGTGTCGTCCAGTCACTGCCGTTGGTGTTGTAGCGTGCGCGTTTTTTGGAGTCCAGGTTGGGTCCGTAGCCCTGGCCCACGAGGGTGCCGGAAGAGTTGAAGACCTGATAGTCGGCGCGTACCAGTTCGCTGCCGCCTGCCAGGTCGGGGTCGACCGCGCGGGCGGACAGGGTCGGGGTGTGGGTGGTCGTCATCGTCTTGCCCGAACTGACGATGGACGGCTTGATCGCGGGCGTTCCCGTGCCGTTCTTGAGCTTGGGGCGGTAGCTGTAGGTGACTGACATGGTGGCGCCGCCGCCGTAGGCGAGTTGCTTCCACTGGGAGGCGTCGCTCATGTTGGGCGACTGGACCATCAGCGTCATGCTGCTCCAACTGCCGCCCGCCGCGCTCTGTGCTCGTGAGGTGACATCGAATTCCAGCGACGGCGGGCTGACCCAGGAGTTGGCACCGTCGGTGACCGGGCAGGTGCCTGCCTCGTGGCTCTTGGGATTGGTACCCAGCGAACCCGTGCGCACGGTTGGCTCGTGGCCCCAGTAGAGCGAGGACGAGCCCCATCCGGCGGGTCGGTCGGTGCCATAGACGGCGGCCGGGGTGTCCGCACAGGAAGCGGCGGAGAGCTGTTTCACGTACAGCGAGGCGTGGCTGACCACTGCGCCTCTGATGCCACTGGTGTTGATCTGGTAGTACGTGCGGGCACGTTCGCCGTTGCCGGGGGTGTTGTTGTCCCACCCCTCGCGGGCGTTGGTCGCACCTGTGGTCGACGTCGAGTTGTAGACGTTCCACCCGTTGTCGGAGATCCGGGCCCAGTCCAGTTGGGAGGGCCTGCCGCTCCACTCCGGGTCGACGTAGACCGGGTAGGTCGTGGTCTTGGCGGTGAGCAGGGACGTGCTCAGGCCGAGCAGCTGCTTACCGGGCTTGAGGGTTACACGGACTTGGGCGCGGTGTTTGCCGACCTTGGCTGCCGCGGTGTGTTCGGCGCGAGCGGCCGAGACTGTCGCGGTGCGGGCGAGGGCCGTGGCCACCGACTTCTGGCCGGTGCTGTCCCACATCAGTGCCGTGTCGCTGTGGAACACCGTCTTGCCGCTGTGCCTGTCGGTGGCCTGGGCGCCGCCGTTGGACGTGGTGGCCAGCTTGAGATTGGCCGAGGTGGTGTTGAGGGCGAGACTTTGCAGTCGCGGATCTGCTGCCGCCTTAGGGGTCTTGATCACCAGGATCGAGGAGAAGCCGGAGGCGTCCGCGGTCAGCTGTAGGTCGACCCCGGGCAGTACCTCGGGATAGGTGGCAGTGTCTTTGGAGATCACGGGTTTCGGGAGGGCACTCGGCCAGGAGAAGCCCAGTTGATCCGCGCCGTCGCGCATGGTGACCAGAGTGCCGGAGCCACCGTCGGTGAAGGCCACATGCGTGACAGCGGCTTTGGGGGCCCAGGTCCCGTCCGCCTGTTGCACCAGGGTGGTGTCGATGGGGACCCATTTCCCTTGCTGCTGCACACGCTGGGGCATCGAGGTGTCGGTCCGGGTGAAGGTGCCGTCCGGGTTGGCCACCACTTGGGTACCGGTGCCGGTGAGCTGGTCAATGGTCACCGGTTGGCCAGTCGCCTTCGCTTGTGCGGAGGCCGATTCCGTGGGATTGAGTCGCGTGGCGGAGGACTCGGGGCGGTCGCTCGGCGACTTGGCCTGGTGTGATGACGTCAGCGCGCTGGTTGAGGCGTAAGCCGGTGCCGTGGCCGCCAGTGATCCGGCAGTCAGGGCAGCGGCGACAGCGGTGGCGATCGGTCTCGACGTGGGGAGCCTGGACGCGCGCACGGTTTTTCGAGAAACGGACATCGCGGTTGGGGTCCTTCGCGGGTTTTGTGCGGTTCCCCCCGTGGGCCCCGCGCCGCTGTGCATTCTGTGTGGCTGGTGTGTGCGGGGTCCATCGTCAATGGATCGTCAAGCGCCTGTCTGCGGATCGCTTTTGACGTATTGGTGTCAACTTGCGTTCCAGTTTGGGTGATTCCTTTGTTCTTCCTGTGGAAATACTTTGCGTATCGAGTCGATCTCGGGCCGTAGCGTGACCCTCTGCGGGGGGACTTGATCGACGTGTGCCTCCGTTTGACGTGCACTCAAATCGCCTAAGTCGAGGGGGACTTGGGTGGTTCGGGGCTGGGGAGGGGACGCACAGCATGGCGCGGATTTCGGGGTGGAGACGCGGTCGGGCGGCCTGGGCTGCCCGGCGGGTTCGCCGCACGGCAGCGGTGATGGCCGGTGCCTTGGTGGTGGGCCTGCTTCCCGCGGGCGTGGCGGCGGCCTCTCCGGCCAAGCCGCACGTGACACTTCCCGCCGCTCCGCAGAACAAACGGGTCCCGTTGGCTCGCCCCTGGCCCAAACGGAGTTCAACTCTCAAGTCGTTCAAGCACTTTGACCCCAGCGGGCACGCGAAGCTCCCCGCGCCGGGCAGCGCCGTGGTGACCCTGCCCAACGCGGCTGCCTCCGCGAGCCTGAGCGCCAAGGCGACTCAGGTACGGGCCGGGAGTCTGCCCGTCCTGCTCGGTGCGGCCGCGGGTCCGCAGGTGCAGTCGGCCGCCGTCACCGGGTCGCAGCGGGTACGCGTGACGATGCTGGCCCAGAAGTCCGCGCGCACGGCCGGTGTTCATGGCGTGCTGTTCACGCTGCAACGCACCAGCCGGGGAAGCGGGAAGGTCGCGCTGCGCGTGGACGACTCGTCGTTCCGCTATGCCTTCGGCGGTGACTTCGCCTCGCGCCTCCACCTGGTTCAACTGCCCGCCTGTGCGCTGACCACGCCGGAGCTGGCCAAGTGCCAGGCTCAGACCCCTGTGCGCACCGCGCCTGGAACCCCGCTGTCCGCGCAGGTCGCTGTTCCGGGCCCGAGTGTGGCGTCGTCGGGTGCCGTCGGCTCTGCCCGGTCGGTGGCGGCGTCGTCCGGCGCCATGGTTGTCCTGGCCGCGACCGCCGGCACCTCCGGCTCGTCCGGCGACTACTCGGCGACCAGCCTGACGCCGGGCGGCTCCTGGTCGACCTCGGGGAACACGGGCTCGTTCACCTACAGCTACCCGATCGCCGTGCCGCCTGCGCTTGGCGGAGTGGCTCCTAATGTGGACCTGTCGTACAACTCCGCCGGCCAGGACGCGCGCACCGAGGGAACCAACAACCAGTCCTCGTGGCTGGGCGACGGTTGGGCCTCGACGGAGAACTACGTCGAACGCACCTACAAGTCGTGCGACGACGACTCCTCGTCCGGCGCTCCCAAAAATGACGGCGACGAGTGCTGGGCCGGCCAGATCCTGACCCTGTCACTGAAC
>Ga0307509_10007757_pt1 | contig 13912 bp, 12 predicted proteins | sample 10_EM_MG_FD_202245 | JGI IMG/M metagenome (GOLD analysis project Ga0307509, IMG submission 202245) | Populus trichocarpa ectomycorrhiza microbial communities from riparian zone in the Pacific Northwest, United States - 10_EM | ecosystem: Host-associated > Plants > Roots > Unclassified | place...
ATTTTACCATGGGATGGGGCCACGCCAGACTCACTCGAACTTGCAATCACATGGTTTACTTGCCGGTGGTGTAATGTGGCGCTGCGGCACCAGGAGGTTTTCAAGCACATGTGTTTCAGGACTCGCTCTCTCGAGGCGGCTAGACCTCGAACACAACTAAACGAGTTCACGGGGAACCCTTGGACCTGGCCGGCGGAGAAGCTCCTTTTTGCAGAAGCCATTTCAAAGGCTACCAGGGGCGTCGTCGTGGCCTGTGGCGGTGACCCCAACAAGATGACATATCGTGAGCTAGACGACATTCCTTGTCGAATTGCTTGGTTTCAAGGCACTTTGGGTTTGCAAGTGATTGATTGGCGTCAATTAGTGAGGTTCTCGCGAACTGGAACCAACTGCAACTTACCTGTGCTTTTTTCAGGCACGAAAACTCCAGGGGTTCGACAAGGGGAAAGAGAAGGGGAAGGATGGGGAGAAACCGGAATGGAGGGTCCTCAAACCAGATGAACTCCCGGAATTTCGACAACGTGAAACCCCTTCAGAGAAGAAACAGTGGTCGTGCATGTACTGTTGGCGGGCTGGTGATTTGACGTCCGTTGGAAGGGGGAAAACTTTCAGCGAGATCAAGACGCACATCATGACCACGTAGGAGTTCCGTATTGGCCTTTCGCTCCAGTCTAACATCTTTTATTAGCCATTCCGTCGAGGTCGTCACGAATGAGGATTATTATCGAGAAGTCAGGAATAGGCGTGATGTCGACTTCTACCGGGAGCCGCAACCCGTAGATGGAGGTGACAAGAAGGAGATCGCGGATGTGGTGGTCGGTGAATTGGCGGAAGAGTAGATTCATAAGTTTGTCATTGTTTTTCTTACGTTCGTGGGTAATTCTGTCGGGGAGCCTTGTGGAAAGCCATGATGCGCTTGGCGTAGCGAGCGTGAGAAAAGGGACCCCGTCCCTATCGCGGCAGTTGCGAGGTGGATCTCCTATTTTCTACCACCGCCTCGACCACCAAAATCATGGCCAGCCGCCGCCGTACACGAGGCAAACAAGCCCCCCACTGGAGTAGCTCTAGTGAACGAGATACCACTGATGAGGAGAATGCGAATGTCCAAGTACCGAAGGCTTCCACGAGTAAAGCCAGGGGTAAGCGGAAGGCCGTAGTCAAATCCTCCGGCGTACGAACCAAGAAGAGGGGAAAGTTGGGATTGATTTCAGAGATGCCTTTGGATGTTCTGTATGAGGTTAATCCCTCGCCTCCTCTCTACAACGAGAGTGACTGAGTCTATGTTCTCCGTTCACAGATATTCTCCTTCTTGGCTCCCCGAGACCTCGTCCGGATGTCATGGACAAGCAAGGAATTCCGGCGCGTGCTCACCAGTCGCTCCGCGAGGAATATTTGGAGAGCCGCGTTGGAGTGCGTCGATGGCCTCCCTCCGTGTCCCTCTCATATGAACGAGATTGAGTACTCGACAGTTCTATTCCACATTGCTTGTCATGTAGGTCCCCCCACGCTTGAGACGATTCCTTGCGTGTTCACGACGGAATAGGGGTGCGGAAGGGCGCGGCCTCCAGTTAACTGGTGCTTCCGGAGGAGGATCTGCAAAAAGTGTTTGCCGGACCAGTAAGTCTTTCGCAGCTTTCCTAGTTGTTCGCTCGTCGACCACTCGTGACTCCCTCGCTTCATACAGAGTGTACACTCCGGAACAGATATGGGACGAGGTGGAAATTGCTGATATTGAGGACGCACTTGGTGAGGTTCGGCTCGGCGGCGCGTTCGAGTTGGGAACTTTCCTCGGCAACGATCTGGTGAAAGGTAAAGATCCCGCGAGACCTACCCCGGGTCCGGAAAGCTTGAAACTTATTTTTTTCCGCAGTCGAAGCAGGTGTTAAAACGTTCGTCACGTTACGAGATGACGTCCACAATTTCATCGATGCGTGTGAGAAGATGCACGATGCTGGGAAGGATTTGTATAGCGTCGTGACGGAGTATGAAGCCAAAAGGAAAGCTCGCCAAGCGGTAAGCCATCGGTTTCCTTCTCATCCCTTATCCGATGGGGTTTTAACAACACGACAGCATACACAGGCGATTGCGCCTTGGGATGAAGCCCAAGCTCACGATAGAGAGGGTACTTTGGACCAAGAGCGTACCAGGCGATACGAACAGTCGGTTTTTGCATTTTCCTCGTGGGTTCTCTTGTTCACGGCCGTCGTCTAGGATTCTCGCGAGGCTCGAAGACGAAGGGTGGGGTAATGAGCTCCGTGCCTACCCCCAGGTGTACGATGGCCTCAGACACCAGCCAGGTGTAGGGATGTCCAAAGCATTAACCGATAAAGGTGCGGTTGTCCATCCGCAGATTTACACTCGTCGCGATTAATCAGCTATGCCCAGGGTGGGAGAACTTAAAAGACTCCTTGATCGCGTACCTTGTGAAGAGGAAGGAAATCTGGCTCGAGGACCAACGTCTAGACAGAGAAGTGATGCGAATCCGTACCCTGGGGGAGGTCGTGTCGGCATTCCACCGATCTACCATGACCCCTTGGGATTTCTTCCCAACGCTTGGCGTCATCACAAGCATTCCACATATCAGCCAAATCATCGGACACGGTGACGAGGGTGCGTTTGAGGAATTGAAGAATGGTATCACGGAACAATTGCCTGGATTTGCGGAAACAATCCGGAGAGAACGAGAGGACACGCTCTTGAAACTTCTCCCGCCAGGTTACACCTCCCCAGAACCGCTGAAACTCGCGACTACATGGTTCAAGTGCCCTCTTGTGGACGAGGCAGGTAGGGTAGGAGACGTGATCAACGAGATGTGGAGCATTACAAGGAGGGAGTGGTGGGATACCAGTCTCAATGGGTGCTGCCAGTGGAGTGCGATCTCTCCCGGGATTGTTTTCAAGGACGAGGTCATGGCCGCGGTTACCAAGCTCATTACGGACCTGGGAGTCGGAGATCCGGAGATGGTCACCGTAGAAGAATTGGATAACGTCTCCTGCAGGGTCGTTATGTTTTCTGAGGGTCCGGGGAAACCTGCGTTGAACATGGAGGTCGGTGGTTGGCGTCACTTGGTGAGAGCGTCTCTTCGCATGCCTTGGGGACGTTGAAAGTCTCACACTAGGGGTTAGGTACAGAAGGTCGCGTCTTGGGGATTGGAAACCACCAATTGGCGGGTACTCAAAGATGACGAACTCCCAGACGTAACACCCCTCGCTCAGTCGTGGATTTGCGCGCATTGTTGGAGGGCGGAGGGCAGTTGTAATCCTGAAGAACCCTTCGAGGCCCGAATGCACCTACGGACTGCGTGAGTTTGAATTTTGTTTGACGTTATATGTTTGGGTGAAGCGACGCTGAAATGATTTGATCCAATAGACACAAGGTTAAAGACCCAACAAAGGATGCTGATTACTGGCTAGACACCGCCAACGTGGGGGTAAGTTTCGATCGCCACCCCGAAGAACAGAGTCAACCGAGTTCCGCCGTAACCCCCCCTGAGGCCTGAGGGATGGGTGAGACCGCAAGATCCCGATGGCATAACTGACCCACCCCCGGATTGGGGCTCCCTATTCACATTCATCCTCTCGATGCCGCGAGTGCATCGGATGGAGATAATTTATCCATCTACTTTGGGCCCGTATTTAACCCTCCTACGCACTATTCTACCATATTTCTCGTAACTTCTCCCCGCCCAATTAAACAAAATGATAACAAAACGATGAGAGCTCGTGGGCCGTGACTACTAATAATACAATGGTTGCATGCGGTACTAATTGTTGGGTACTGAAAAGGGGTCATAAGGATATCCGATCCGAGCCGCCCGCATGAGGATTCGTAATGGGAGAGGAGGGTGTCGGGGGTGAGGAGAATGAAGAGAGGAACGCCCCGCCGGCTAACCAGCTGATCGACGAGGGTCGGACTTGAGGGGAAAGGTCGGCGGAATGACTCCAAGAAAAAGGGAACTAAGAGATCGACTATTTCTTCTTCCTCCCTTTCGGTGGCCCGACCTTTGGGGTGACCTTCTCCTTACCCTTGGCTTTCTGAATCTGACTCCTCGTCTTCCCACGTTGAACGATGGGTGGTGTTGACATTTCAGCGGCTTCGGTACGGCGGTTAGGCCTTTCGTCCGCTTGCGTTTCCGCCCCTTCGTCCCCTGAAGGATCACGATACTGAGCGAAGAAGATCTTGACGGTCCTTTCGCAGACGTTCTTGATGAAGTAGAAATTTCCTTAACGTTGTGATCAGGGTTGGAAACTGGTAGGGTGCCGAAAACGGAGTTACTGACCACGAGGCACCAGGAAACACCCCCCTTGGCAGATCATGAAGCTCGTGGTATGGATTTTAACGTGAACAGCACCCTGAACGACATGAAATACCTACCCTTCCACGGTTAGCAAAGCCAACCAACCAACAGAGGACACAAGAGTGGAACGCACGTATGAATTATCTTTCGAGCTCTTGTTGGGCTTCTCCGCTCCAGGCTCCAACTGGATCTGCCCGGCAGCGATGTTATCTCCCTCGCTAAATATCTTCTGGTAAGAATATTCCGCCTTCTTCGCAGGTATCTCGCGAGCCATCTGCGTAGTGAACGCCACCTTCCGTCTGACCTCCTCCTGGGTGATGTAATCCACGACGTGCCCATGGGATTCCGTGTCCTTATCCCAACCCGCTTCAGGGAACGGAACGGACTCAGGATCAACGGTGACGCTCTTCCCTCGCCTTTTCTTGTGCTTCTTCCCGAGGGGTTCTACGGGCTCCTGCGGTACGCGAATAATGGCCTTGATTGGGGGGACGAGAGTAATGGGCTTGTCGCCCTCGTCATCCTCCTCATCATCATCCTGGTCTTCGTCACGGTCAGCACCATAAACGACCTTTTCCAGGCGCCACCAGTCCAAAGGCGGATACCGGTACCGGCGACCTCTCCGTAATCCATGCGGGTTTTCGGGAGACGCGCTGACTGTGTGTAACGAAAGGCGAAGAAGGTTCGTTCAGATGAGAGATTCATGAAACGCGATCATGAATGAGGCTTACCTGGGCGAATCGAGACGTAACGTGAGCCTGAGGTCCTATCGGCCAAGGGAGTGCGGTTCGAACGAGGCTTCTTGGAAGGACGCCGAGATGTTGTGGAGTTCTCGTCGAAAGAGATTTTCTTACGGCCTCTCTTCTTCGGTGGGCTGACAGGTGGCGGGTCATCCGGCTCCTCTAGCGGTTCGTCAGGCTGGTCTTCTGGTTGCCCGTCAGGTCCATCATCCTGTTCGAAGTCCATCTGCTCTGGTTCGGCCTGTTCCTCCTCCTCCTCTTCCAGTTCAGGCGCCTCCATAATTGACGACAGCTTCCTACTCCGTCGAGAATTGAAGTCTTCTTCAACAGGCGGGTCAAGGTCCATCTCCATGTTCTCCAGGGGGTTCTCCTCGACCTCTTCTTCCTCTGCATCCTGCTCGAGCCCAACCCACGCAACGCTGGCCTTTGATGACTTCCTCCGGTTCGTTTGTTTACTCGTAGACTCTTCAGGTTGCTCGCCCTCGCTATCAGGATCGGAGAGGAAAAGTGGCTTGTCGCCGTTCTTGCTCTTTCGGGCGGACCGACCCCCTGCCTTTTGTCGAGAGTCACCGACGGGAGTAGCGAGATCTGGTTCCGGCGCAACCATTTCGTCTTCATCCCTGCTGAGCTCTCGGAAGCTGGTTTGTTCGGGTGAGGGGGATAGCGCGGCGTTACGCGAACGATATTCGAAAGTCGGTGGTGGCTCGAACCCTTCGTCCAGATCTTCGTCAGAATCCCCAGGTAATCCCGGTGACTCTCCCCCCCTACTCGTCCGAGCCGTAGGCGTCTTCGGTATCGCGCTGAGGTGCGACTGCGATAACCTCGACCGTCCGAGCCCAGAACCGGGTGACTTTCCGTTCAGTCTTGTCGACGATCGTCTCCTCGAAGCAGAAATCGCGGCGACAGATACCCGCGGAGACGGAACCTCGTCGAAATCGACCTCAGGTGAGAAATAAGACGTCCGGGCGGAAGGTCCAGGAGGGATGAGGCTTTCGGGGACTCGGGCGCGCTGAGAACTGAAGTAAGGGATCGGGCTGGCCATATCCATTGACATCTCCCCATCCTCGTCTTCATACACCGGAGAAGGCAGAACACTCTTCCGTTTGGCCCCTTTTACACGTGGTGGAGTCCTGGTGTCGGCCTGACTGAGAATCTTGTCGAACGGTTCGAAGTCATCCGAGTTCCTGTCGATGACGTCCACCGCCATACCAGTTCGCTTGCCATGTTGGAGGTCATCGTGGCGGTACGGAATGTGTTTCTTGTTACGCGTGTTGCCGGTGGATTTGCGCGGCGCGGCGGGCATTTATACTAGAGGGAAGGTGGACGGGTATACAGGCGGAGCAGATCAGGATGGGCGACGTGATCGTGGGAAATATGGTGAATTTCATCGACACAGACAAAGTCACATGACATATGATACACGGACCTGGTCAACGAAGATTATAATACTCCTCGCCAGCGGAAGGGCAGTTTTATTTAGGTAGAGCCTGGATAACGTAAGTGTGTGACGAGCGCTGCTATATCGAAAACAATGTAACGACGAGGAGAGGAAGAGATGATTGTGAGAGAGCGGGTGGATCGGACAAGAAACGAGGGTAGGTCGATTAAAAGAAGTCGGGAGAGGAAGCGAAGGGAGAAGAAAGGGTTTGTATGTATACAAAATATTCGGTGTATCCCAATCAACACTCTATGAACGGCGGTAAGTGGAGAACGGATCACCCAGGGAGGCGAACCAAGAATATTGACAGGGATAAAAAATTGGTGAGGGGAGCGTCGAGATGGGGGAACGGAAAACGGGCGTGTGTTTCTGAAGAAGGGAGTGCGTTGTAAAAGGTGGCGCCGGTGACACGACATAAGTCGAGGCAGGGAGAGTCAGACTTCACCGATAGGAGTGGAACGTGGACCGATAACTTGAAGAAATCGTTGCCGCTTTCCCCAACCCTCCTCCAAGTCCCAGATCCGAATTTGTTCCGAGCTCAAACCCGCTCAACAACGAAGTCCCAGGACCGGTCGGCACGTTCTGAGGAACGCTTGGGAATGCGTCGAACAGTTCAGACGTATCGAAGAACGAAGAAGAGTCGGGTGTGGATGGGGTGAGGGGGAGAGGTGGGAGAGTCTTCGCACCCAGTGATAGGTAGTCCGAAGGACTCGGATTATTGGGAGGGGTCCTCGTCGTTTCTCCGTTCCCGAAGGAAGGGAGTTCGACCCGGGGTGGCGAAGTAATCTGGATCCTTGTGCCCCTCCGGCTTTCACGAGAAGCCTTCCTATCAGAGACCATACTGGATCTCATCGGGCTCAAATAGTCGTTCGAAATCGAATCTGACCGCCAAACATCAGTTACCAGCGAACGTATCAGTCTGTTGGCACACCTTGGGAGTTCTCCAAGAAGCCTGACTTGATCTTCCCCGCACGACTCAACAGCCGATCCGCAAACGACGAAGCTCTTCCAAGTACGTCCCTACTCCTGGGTGGGGAATTCCAATCACTCCCACTTTCTTGGCTGATCTGACTTCGACTCCCGGGGCTTCCAATCCCAAGCCTCCCGTTCTCACCGCCCCCAGTGTTCTGTGGAGTCATAGGCTCAATCGAAACCGTGGTCGGGCCGTCGAACGACACACTCGTCTCGGAACTCAAACTCGGTCGACCCAAAGACCGAAGCGAGTTCGAGCTCGAGTTAGCCAAAGATCGGAGCCTCGCCGACAATTTTCTAGCCCTCGGTATAGAGTCCTTATCCTTCTCCTTGGAAGATTTTTCCGATTTCCTCGACTTATGTGAAGGGGCGAGAGACTTCCGATCGGCCTCCTCGTGCGCTCCGCTCTTTCTCGGCCGAAATTGTGGTAGGAAGGATGGGATCTGTGGGTTCGAGAAAAACCCGGAATTTGAGCTCCCACCGTCGTAAACCAGATCAGGTACCGGTGGGATATGACCTGGAGTGATCACCGAAGTCGACACAAGCGTAGGAGTGGATGCGGATTTGACCTTGGCCATCTCTGATCCAAATGTCGATCGTCCGGGGTGCTTCGCTGAATTCGGCTTATCCCGCTCGTTGTCGCCAGAGGGGTCACCTCTATGCTCTAATTGGGCTTCCAAGATAGCCGCGTTCTTGACAAGGAACGCCAAGTCTGACCCGGGAGAAGCAGGGGCCACCGACTCAGCGAATAAACTCCGTTTCCTCTTCGGAGTCATGGGAGACGTGACGGGTTTGGATGATTTGGGAGCCAGAGAGTCGACCCTATCAGGCGGGATAAAGGTCGATGCCCTTTGTTTCTTGTGGACAACTGCAGAGAAGGAGTGTTGAACGGGAGGGACCGGCGCAGTATCCTTGAAGCTCGAGTGATTCGTATACAACTTCTTACGAATCCTAGGAGGGGATACTTGAGCATTATCGGCCTCGTCAACTGGTGGAAAGGTGTGTTGTTGTGGGGGCGGCGTCCGCACGCGGAAGGTGGTGGCGGATGGGGGAGGAGAGGGCATCGTAACCAAGAGTGTGGGGCTCGCGGGCCTGATGACCTCTGACTGAGCAATCACGATCTCGGCCTGACTAGCATCCAAGGCAAAACTTTCATCCCCAGTGAAACTGGCGTTAGGATCTGACGTGTCAATTGGCGCGTTCCCAGCCGTCATGATAGGGAAGTCAATCGGTGACTGCAGCGTCGGTAGAGGAGATGCGAGGACCTGGTGCATCGATCGGGGCACTACCACCTCTTGAACTGGTGGCAGAGGAGGTAGCTCATCGTCTCTCGGAAGAGGGAGGACAAACAAATCGTGGTCAGGATCTGGATGATTTGATACGCTTTGGTAATCGATGGTGGAGTCGCTCAGATCAGAGGTCGATGTGAGAATGGAGGAAGTGGGCCCAGGAGATTCGGGGGGTGTTTGTAATTGGGAGGAATCGCTGATGGGAGACGTATTGGTTGGTGGGAGTGGGAACGCAAGAGTCGATGGAGCGGGGGTCTCCCCAGGTGCGGGTACATCGTCAAAGCCCCGTGCAACTCTAGGTGATAGAGCAACCTTTTCGACAGGTTCGGGGGTGGTTTGCTCGCCCTCGATGACGGGCGAAGTGCCAGCTACGGCCGTGGGAGATGGGAGCGTGGCGTTCTTGGATGGCGCCAGGAGAGACACGTCCGCCCTATCCACGATGGGTGACAATGAAATGGAGATCGGGTTTGGCTTTGACACTTCCGGGATGGGATCACGATCTTGACCCTGAGTGGCTTGGACTGTATGTGGGGATCGATGATTGTCTTCCATTTCAACGCCCTCCCTGTCAACATCCACTACCGGAACGGGCTCTAGGTTGGGTGGGGAGACCTGGGTGATCGGGGTAGTGGGTTCGGGTGTGGTCTCTGTTGTCGCCTTCCGGGGTGGGTCGATTGGAGGAGGGGAGAGGGGTGTCTCGGGAACAGAGAACTGCGGCTCAGGAACCGGTTGGGTGGGAGGTTGAACCTCAGGCTCCTCCGGGTCGTCCTGCGTTTCGGGCTCTGGCATTGGTTCCGGTTCCGGGAGAGAACAAGCGTCAAATGAAGCTAGTGGTGCCTCTTCCTCGAGCGGCTGCAATGGCATCTCCGGGTCCGGTGTCAAGGCTCTCGTAAAGCCGTAGTTCGCCTGGGAATCCGAAGCAACCCTCCTCTTGAATGAGTTCGGAATCATGACCTTGCCTGGAAGTTTGTCGACCGTGGTGGTGTCCGTGGACGGTAACGAGGGGAATGCCGAAGTGGGGGAGTAAGGCGCGCACGGGGTTTGAGAAGTGTCGTACCCATTCAATCCTCCAAACTCATCAACTTCCAATAGCCCAGCCCCGCCTTCTCCATCATACGCCGACAACGAGGGCGAAGTGAAGGCAGAATACGAAGGCTGTGAAGCGAACCTCCGATGATTACTCCCCAAACTCTGACTTTCTCCTCGACTGTGGCGGTTGACGGAATCATTCGCGACGGGACGGACCGTTAAGTGGGATTTTGAGATCATGCCCAGACCTTCGGTCGGCAACGCCTTCGGCCTGTTCAAACCAGGCACGCGATTCCCCAACATCTCGCCTGTCCTCCTCGAAACGTCATCGTCCTGGGAGGGCGTGGCGCCCATCCCAAAGCTCCCCCTAGGAATAGGGGTCCCGCCAGCTGCTTCAAATCTCGCGATTTTGTCTCGTAGCGAACCGTTCGTGTTGTTGTTTACATTGCTGTTTGAGTTTGTGGCGATGGGAGGAGGGTCGGGGAAAGAGGAAGTTGCGCTCAAGTTCGGGGAGATGGAGGGAGAGTTGTTCTGCTGGTTCAGTCGTTGTAGAGCGGCAATGCGATCCCTCAGGTTTTTGTGAGTTGGCAATTTTGACCCCATCGTATTCGTCGACCTGTAAGCATGGGGTTAAGTTGGCCTGGCAAACGAGCAGAGTGTGACCATCGAAGCGAGCTTACATAGTGGAGGAGCCGAGGCGGGGAAGTCTCCTGGGGAAGAGGGAGTGTGTAACTTGGCCGCAGGGTGAAAGGCCTCTGTCTTCGTCTTCAATCCTGGGGCGGATGGCGCAGCAACGGCCCGCGTTATTCGCTGTCGATATCCGTCTAGGCGAAGGAAAAAGAAAGGGACAGAGGTGGAACAAAGAAATGACAGTGGACGGATTTCGCACCCAATCCCCGGAGGTAAAGTCGTGGGAAATCACCATCACCTCCCGACTCAGCGGTAATAAAAGTCATGTCCGAGATGAACAACATGACGTGTAACAGACTACGTCCCAACGAATACTGGTCGGCCTAGTAGTCATAGTCTTCATCTGTAGTGTACTCCTCGTACGGCCCAGCCTTGCGTCTCTTTGCAGGAGGCGGCCTCGACGATCCCATCCGATACCGACTCTCGCCCTCATCTTCGTCATCCTCGTCGCTCTCGTGTTTGTACCTCTCTGATTCCGAATAGTCCGATAATTCCATGTCAGATCCATCTTCCTGGGGATATACAGCCGAAATGTCGAACTTCTCGACGTCGTTTGTCTTCGGTTGTGGAGGAGGCTGGGGTCGTGGAACACCGAGCATATCGTGAAGCGCTCCCGACTGGTAAACCTCTTGGACTATCTTCCGGTGGTTTATCGTCTGCGAAAATTCTCAGCAATCGACCCAGACGGGCGCCAGACAGGGACACACCTCCTGCGGAATACCCAGAATGCTCGAAAGAATGCTCAAATCCGCAGGGGCCGTCCGCGCTCGGAGGTTCGTATACCGACCCTCCCTTCGCGAGTTGATCAATCCAGCATGCAGAAACGCAGTGGATGTCAAGATCGAATATGCACCCGCAAATGTCGTCCGTACTTTCATGATCCCATAGGAACCCTTCGAGACATCGTTTGCTGTTGAGATAAAATATCAGCAGGGAACGGATCGCTTACGTCCCACAACGTACACATGTCGTTGGGGTCCTCAATGGAAAGTAGGTGAGGACGATTCGAATCCTGCCACCCTCTCCTCGCCTTGGAGAAATACGACCCGCCATTTCGGATCGATATTCCAACTTCTTGATAGTTGAAATAACATCCGTAGAGTTCGAAGAACTCCATAACCAACACGCCCAAGTTCTTTGATGGGTCGATCTCTCCTCTCCGGATCTTCGGGTGCATCTGCAAAAACGAAACGGCCAGACAAACGATGCTGTAACTTCCCAATCCACCGCTAAACACCTCATTCATCGAGCGCTGGCCCAAGAATGCCTTGATGATCAGCACAAGGGCACGGAGGGCTGGAAGTTCCTTGAGGAAACCGAGGACCATTTTGCCAGCAAAAATGCCATTGATCTGGTTTATGTTGATGTCGACGGAAAGGTGACCGTGGGTGGTGACGAATTTAATGATGGGGACTCTTGCTTTCGCTATGATCGTGACATTATTCGTGATCCCTGCGCGCTTCATCGTGTTGGCGAGGGCTCGGAGGACGGTGATCTTGTTCATGTATGCCATGCTGTCAGATTGGATGACCAGGTCTATGTCACTAACACGCTTGCGTTTGAGTGAACAACCCCGACACCGCGAGAGGCAGAGACGAGCAAATACTCACCCCGAGGGAAGGTAAAGCTTCGTCTCGAAACTCCCGAACGGCATAACCTTCGCGTCTGGAAAGTTCCTCACCACAGCTCTAGTGATTAGGTTCACGACCAATCCCCGAACCTCATCCTCGGCCTTGGTAGGAGAAACGTATTCGACAAAAGCCTCAACCTCCTTCTGCAACCTGCAACCCGCATCAGCAACGGGCATGAAAGGTTCTCGACCAGAAGTCACTCACAGATCTGCGACGTTCGGACACCTGTCCCAATCCACGTTCGCAATCCAAGGGGTATGCCTGGGGACGTTATCCATCCGCTGTCTCTTCTCTCCATATCGGTCACTACCTCTATCACGACCTCTGTCCCTCCTATCCCGGTCATACTCCCGGTCGTCTCGAGACATTTCCCCAGACTTTCTCTTCTTACCCCTCTTCTCGACGTCTGGGTTCTGCTTCCCCTGATCCCATTCTCGTATAGGCACGGCAGCAGTCTCCTCGTCAGGGTCGGAGAAAGAAAACGCGACGAACTCTTCGCCCGCACTGAATTGTGCAGCGGATCCTGAGGGTTTCGGCATCGTAGTACAAGGCGGTGGAGGAGCGGGAATAGGAGGAGGTATTACAGCAGGTTTCTTCGTACTAGGTTTTGATTCCGGGATAGGAGCAGGGATAGAAGGGAAACTGGGAAGTGCGGCGGTGCCGATCACATTCAGAACCGGTTCGGGCTCTGGTTCCCCAAGCTGCAGCCTAGAATTCGACGACTGCGACGAAGCAGGTTGAGAGGCGAGATTGGTGAGAGCAGGGTCAGGCCCAGAGTGAGATTTTGCGTTCGGCTCAGTCGAACCCTGAGGAGGATTCAAATTTAGGCTCGTCGACGGTTCGGGAGTGTCATGTTTTGAACCGGATGTGACGGGTTGTGGTTTTGTCTTCCTCCGCCTCGAGTTCTTGGATGGCGGCTTGGTCGTCGTCGAAGACATCGTGGACTCTGCCGCCAGGGGCGGAGGTCGGGTGTAAGTGGTAGGAAACAAGATTAGGCGCCGGTGGCTGGCACTCTTGGACGCCGCCCGCCACCATCACAGGGATCCACAGAAACCCAGACATTTTTAATTCTCCAAGGTGATAACATCACGCGAAGCCCATCGGACGGTCCCACGACTTCTCTTTCAGGAGTCGTACCTTTCAGACGTTCTGGTGGGTACTCCCCGTTTCAGCACCTGTCATTCGGTCCTTTCCCAACGGTTTGTTCCTGCGGTTTCTTTGAAAGGGTTTCCCGCTCACAACTCAGCAGGAAAATGTGTACTGTCGCGTACGTGCATTCGTGGTCGGTGTCGACACGCCCTTGTGGACCCCACCCCTGATTACCCTCGAACCCCTGCGATGGTTAACCAACCTCAGTCCGGCCTTCCACCACCAGGCCAGATACTTGGCGACAAGGCATGCCAACGTGACTGTTGCAACAGATACACACGGATCGAGGCATGGGAGCTAGACCACTCAACTCCGTCTGCCCGACGTGCAATTGAGTAATACAGCAGTTATAGCGGACGCCATGAAGCTCGCCTCCACGCATGTGAACGCCGGATTGTCCAGACCGCACGGGGACTCCCGCGCGGCCGACTCCTCCAATACTCCCCGAAACTGGGGTCTTCCCCCTGTGATAACAGGTGAGAAACGTGGTACGGTTATATCGTTGTCCCTTCTCTTGGTTATTGACACTCGGGGATCCAGACGCTCAGGGCGACACCGCAAAAGAGACCCAACCTATCCATACATACGACGGGGTCTCGCCACCCGATCTCCGAGCGACGCCGACGTCATTCGTCGACTCTCTTAATTCCAATCGCTCCCCAGGTCAGCGAGACATTTGT
>Ga0307509_10007758_pt1 | contig 13909 bp, 18 predicted proteins | sample 10_EM_MG_FD_202245 | JGI IMG/M metagenome (GOLD analysis project Ga0307509, IMG submission 202245) | Populus trichocarpa ectomycorrhiza microbial communities from riparian zone in the Pacific Northwest, United States - 10_EM | ecosystem: Host-associated > Plants > Roots > Unclassified | place...
CAGGTCAACTCGCCGGTGATTTATTATACAATTCAGCAAGAGGTCACAACCAACCGCAGGGACTGGATACGACAGCGCGCGACACACCATCCAATCGAAGGCGAAACCAAAAGTAGCCCGACACCGTGATCCCTGGCTAGGCGATATGTTTCACCGCGCTCGACGGGGTAATTGCTGATATGATATTGCATCAACTCCACTAGGTGGCATCGGATCGGTTCATGATTCGAATGCATTGCATTGAGACAATTTCTCGGTCGATGAGCCCGAGGCGGCCAAAGGTGTTAAAGTACATGTTAAGCGCATCTGGTCGAGCCCAGTTCCACGGCGAATCGTCAACCTTAACATTCAGTTGAGAGAAAGACAGTCCGACACCGGAGGTGTAGAATCCCCCGTATTCAACATTCCACATGTCAATCTGTGCTTGGAGAAGCTCGTTGGCACCCTGTGACACTAGAAATCCCATTTCACCCGATCCAAGATCGATCTTAAGATATAGTTCAAGAAACTCCAATTACTGTTGAAGAGTGCTCGCGTAGACAGGGCGCCAATTTCCGCAGGATCCATCATCATTCGACAAGAAGCACTAGCGGCAGCACCTCCAGCTACGGGGCCCGAGAGTAATATTTAAGAGCAAGCAGCATACTTGGTTACAGCATCATCTAATAATGCCTTTCCGTCGCCCGCGCTTCTGAGTCTTGCTGCAGGCTCCATTCTCATAGCCAGCATAAAGTCACGATCCTGTCTGCCGGATTGTAGGCCGTGGCGGTCGGCAGGGTACTTTCTGGCTGTGGTAATATTAAAGCCACCGGGCATCATGGAAGGGGTCATGCGGGTAATCATAGAGCTAGATCCCTTGCCGAGCTGTCCGTTGAAGGTTGTCTGCATGGCAGTTCCCAGCTCGTCAAGAGGCGTGTCTTCGGTTTTTTCGGGGGTGTGCCGAACTCCTCTTGGAAATCTAAAATCCTACCCTGTTAGTGCAACCGAAAAATAAGATAAACAGATAGAAGGGAATCAGCCTCCGACAATCTCATTCTGCAATGTACTCTTTCCATTCACTAGATCTCGGATTGCTTTTGAGGGTGGAATTTCAGAAAGCGGTCGGTTGAACTTCTGGGCAAAGATGTGTGGGGACAATATCCACAGCTTGAACTGATTCACCTGTAACTTCCGCCGCCGGTCCCGAAGAAGCTGGTGGATCTACCCCTGGAGGAGCAGCACCTTCGGCAGGTGCGGAAGAGGCCGGAGGGTTTGATGAGGATTCTGCGTGCCTCTCCTCCTCCACAACAACAGGCTCAACATCGTGGTAAATCTCTTTGCCGTCTTTATTGTAACAAGTGATCTGACGCTGAAGGAATTGGCCTGCGTCATGGGTTTGGTATTTGGAGGGTAGGGTACTCCCGCGCAAAGTAAGTTATGGTGCATTCCCGGGTGACAGCCAGTATTCCCCACCAAAGATACCAGAACGACCAACCTCAACAAATTCTGTAAAAAAAAGTATCTTGCCAATAGTGACACGAGGGGGGGAGAAGATAGGGCAACCAGAGTAGGAGCTTGGGAAGCATGGAGCAATTGTGGATGGTGATACCTAGTCTCGTGTGATAAGGAGAAGATCTTTGGCGGGGGGTCTGCGTTGCCAGCTTCAACAGGAAACTACACCATACACCCGAAGGACAAAATTGCATGAGTTTTTGTGAAACGCAGCCAGCGCTAAAAAAAAAAACCACCCCAAAACTGCCAAGACAAGAATCCTCACCAATGCCGTCCAAACGGCATACCAGCACACGCCAAAGAAAGAATACCGGGAAGGATGTAGAGGCCTTACTCCACCCGGCACGAACTCTCTCTTATACCCTTATAAACGCTGGATTTAGGCTGGGGTCTATCCGAGCAGAGTGGGTCCACAGTAAGCCACAACCTAGGTTACCCGGCAGCCACCATCAACGAAGATAGAGCTGTTATGCATATGACCATAAACTTAGCACGAGACTATCTTCTTTACTAGGAGTGTGATTTCTAGGAGAGACTTGAGATGGGCATGCTGGGACTCTGCACCGGGAGTCCGTAAAGGCGTGGTTGTTGAAGTTGGTGCTTCGTATGTTTTATTCCTAATGCGAAGATTTTTTTTCGCAATGGTTGCGTTGCACAAAAACTCATGCACTTTTGTCCTCCGGTGTAACGTATTTTGCGCGGGAGTATTGTGACTTAGCGAAAGTAACAGCACACGGCGAGGCAAGGACTCGCGCTTCTTGTCCCCCAACTCAATACGTGACCTGCAAGACTACAACCAAAAAACTATTTAAAAAGGGAAACAACTAGATGATTCTCATTAGAACCTAATGTGTTATCCATCTAGTTTATAGATTTTTTCTTTTCTTGTCATAAATGTATAATGGGTTTAAGGTGGGGGGCAGGGTTGTAATTAGAGTTCGTTACGGCCCCCTTTCCTGGGAACGGGGGTGAAAATAGTACTCGAGTACATGTTATCTGGCTAGACCAAGAAAAACATGTGTGTTTTTTTGAGTTAAGAGAAATAACACGGGTTATTTTGCCCCCGGCCCCTCTAAACAGGGCCCCGTAACGAACTCTAGTTGCAATGCTTGTGGCGGAAAGCAGGCGGGGTGAAATTTTGGTTACTTTTGTTAAAGGACAATAAGTGGGCCATTCACTGTCTCCGCATCTCGCCTCCCGAGAAGAGCTACAATCAGCGGATCTCCGGCCTCCCTACAGAATACGAGCAATGTTCCTTTATCCCAGCAAAAAACATACTGTTCTACTCAGTGGAAAACCATATAATACTTCAACTTCTTGGTGAGAAAGCACACTCAGAAAAAATCTTAAAAATCCCACCATTTTTCTTCAAAATACATCAGCAATACAACAGAATTTTAGAATTTTCTCTAACAGCAAAAGGGCGACTATGGACATGGCCTATATCACTCAATAAGCACGCTTTTAGGCAAAGTGCAATTTAGGAAGACTATCAGGCTATACTGAGACCCTCCATTTTACCCTCTTTAGCACTTTTGTGAATCAGTGGGTGAAACAACGCCAACAGGCTAGGGTAAAAAAGGGTTGCAGGTATTCTATCGGGATGGCCAGAGATCCATCGGTATAGAGTAGATTCCCCCTTCCGACCAGAGAACCGATCTGCTAGAAGGATCCGCCCGAGGCTTGAAAGTCATAAACAATGCCAGATATCTTGGCATTGGAGATCTCAACATTTTGCCACAACCGACCAATGGACAGGGATCAGCGAGGATCTTTGCTCAAGCACGTGAAAAAAAAAATGAAAAAAAAAAGATAACACTTCTTTACTTTTACTTAGAGTTCGTTTTACTTTTTCCCCCCCTTCTTGCCGCGACAGATACCTAGGCTGCTGTAGTAGCTCATGGTTCCCGAGAGGCACAATTGAACCCTCTTTGCCCCCTCCATCCAAAAGACACATGGACGCATATGATACGTGCCGAACTGTGTGCACACCCAAACACCCCCTTCTTATCCTCCTCACACCAAATTGATTCTCCTCATAGGCCCCTCACCTTTTCTATTACTTACCTCCCCCATTATTCTCATCCTCAATCCATCCTCCTTAATCGCCTCCTCCACCCTCTGAAATAGCATTATCTTTCGCGATAATTTCCTTCATATAAATTGTAAGTTTCAAATCAAAGCCTTGTTTTTTTGTTCCTTCTATTGCCGCTTTCATCTTACCCAATTCCCTACTGTATCAGAGTTCCCTACCCCCTACTCAAGTCATGATTAGTTGTGCTAATTACTCATTAGAAAGAATCTCCATTCAGCCCAACAAGTTGCCTTTTGCCGGGCAATCTTCAGCATGTACCGTACACCAGGAACGACCACCGGTCTTTCTAACCCTGATTCTCCATCCTCTCGCCACCCTCTTGTTCTCAATCACGGGTCACTTGAGCATGCCCTCCTTATCCACTCCACCTTCACTATGATGCAACCGAGCTTCGCCAGCGGTTTGTGTCTCGATTGCCACATCCTACACACGAATTTGCTCTCGATAAGGTAGAATCACCCCTGCCCTGAGCTTCTTTGCCAGTTTTTGGCCTTCTCCCTGCGGCAAGTTACTGAAGGGGAGGATGATGCACAAGGAACCGACGAGGACTTTCTACCGCTCGCCCCGAATGAATTCGAAGCCTACTCTTCACGTGGCAATGCAGTTCATCCTCTGGCCCCTCAATTCCCTGGCACCTGGGCCAAGGGGCTGGATGTGGTCGGATCCTACTACTGTTCATGCCAAGCGGCTCATTGACACATCAAAGCAAACTAATCTTCTCTATTTTGTGTCGCCGCCGAACAAACCGCTAGCGTTCATGAAGTCTTCGAAGGACAAAGAAACCTCGAAGAATAACCTAACGAGCTTCTAGAAATCCCCCGCGTTTATGGCGAATTGGCTGAGAATTGTTTGGTGCATTGTGTCCGGTTACTTTCGTCACTCTCTTGATATCCCCGCGGAGGTAAAGTCTATTCAAAGGGGCTTGATATTATGAGATGGCTGCAGGATGAGGAATCTACCCCTGATCTTAACTATCTAGTTTCAGCTCCGGTGTCCTTCCCCTTGATTGGGCTTGTGCAACTGGCGCATTATTGTGTACTGCAGCTTGCAAAACCCCCCGCCAAGGAGCCTGGGGAACTCTGAGAAGGGCTCGCAAGTACGACAGGCTATTATCAAGGCATCGTTACTCCCGCCGCAATCGCATCTGCATCGACTTGGCTTCCATTCCACCATATCACATCCGACACCCGCACCATCCTTTTCTGGACCGGTTGCCGTTCCCAGGAAGCATATCCCCCACCTTACCTGCCCCTAGCACCCCGCAAGACTCCATCAATTAGTGTGAAAGTACTCCATCGCCCATGCCGTCGGTACCAGACCTGCCTCAAGCACAGGGCCAGCACCATGATAATATTACCAATACGCATTTGCCCGAGGATTGGTATATCCACATCTACTTGATTAATAGTGGGGGGAGGAACGTTGTCATAACCGGTCCTCCCCAATCCCTCTAGGCTCTTAATCTTAGCCTGAGCATGGTCGAAGCGCCAACCGTATTGGGCCAGAATCGTGTTCCTTCTATCAAGAGAAAGGTTCGTTTGACGAAGCGTTTCCTGCCTATATCGGCACCGTTCCACTCTGCATACTTGGAATTTGCGACTGGTATCATTTTGGAGGACCTTAAAGAGATAGGAGCTATCACCCGGCAGGATCTCGCAACTCCCACGTTCCACACCTCCACCGGTCAGGACACTCACGATGGTTCAGGCGATGAATCAAGCATTGCTGAATTGGTGAATATCACTACTCAGCAGCCGGTTCATTGGGAAACCGACACGATTTTTCCCCAAGGGAACCCACATCCTGGACTTGGCTCCTGGGGACATTTCCGGTCTTGGCTTTCTGACTCACCGCAATAAAGACGTCACCGGGATACGCATAATCATAGCGGGTGCTTTCGGAGGCACAAGCAGTGAGGCTGGGTTATTTTCAAAAGGCTAAAGTCGAGAGATTCATTATCACCTCCTGCATCCACAGATCTTGTCACCTCGGGAGGGTCCCCAGTGCCGTTTTGCCCGCCTACATTTGGGTTATCGTATGGCATTAAACGCCCCCTTCTCGATCCTTGAAAGTACGATCTTGTCCTAATAAATCTTGAATACAGCGATCGTCCCTGCGCAATCTACGAAACCAAGAATAGACCCCGCGGGAAACTTGGATAGTAACTTCCACGTCTGGCTCGGAAAGAAGAAATCTCTTGCGAGCATCTTGTGGTCTCCCCTCAGTAGGAATGAGTACTCCGTTTACAGGGCACCCGGACTGAAGCCACCGGGACTGAACAACATTTATTGAGACTCCCGTGGCAGGCCGGGGGAGGGCAGGGGGAGGCCCTGGGGAAAGTGTGGCAGTGTTCCCAACCGACCAGTCTGTGCGTCTTCGCGTGAGGACGGGACGGAAAACGGCCCATGGTCCGTCTTCCTGGCAGTGCTAGGACGGACTACGCCCGGGAAGGTGAGGACTAGAAGGAGTATGGTGGACTATAGTCCTAGCGCTTGGGCGACCTGTACTAGCCATGTTGAGATGATGCACCTCCAAACGGATTCATTACACTTCATGAGACATCACTCGTGCCGTCCCCCGCCGTCCCTCACCATTCCCGGCCGTCTTCGTCATTCCCGGGGCGCCCTCAACCGTCCCCGGGCGTCCTCGGCTATCGCCCACCGTCTACCCCCTGCCTTGAACCAATATGTCTCACCCGCCGTCCGACTCAAAGACGTCTGTCCTGCCCTTACGACGCCTCGAACGTTTGGGAACAATGGCAATGTCCGTTGACGACTAACACCTACACCACCCACCCCTCATACCATACCTCATACCCCGAAAGCACACTTGGTACCATAAGTTTAAAATGCCTGGAAGAGTTCGACCCATTCGAGGAGGAGGAGACGATATCGACCACCAAACTCCCCGGGCAAAATCTCTCCGCCAAACCTTCAAGTCTTTCAGGGAAGCCAACTTGAAGATGAAGAAGGAGGTGAGGCTGTTGGAGACGAAGTGTGTGGTGTTGGAGATGAAGGGTGAGAAGTTGGAGACACAGTATAACGAGTTGGAGGAGAAGAACCGGGAATTACTCCCCCGTGTCAACGACATCGTGGTCGGTGAAACCTTCAAAGCGATGTACGACAAGGGGACCCGTGGCAAGTGCCGAAGAAACAATCGTCTTGCAGCGTTAAGGGCCCGCCAGAAGCGTTACCGGGGGGTTTGATCTCGCAAGCCCGGCGGAGGTTGATAGGTTGGTGGAGGAGGTAAGATTTCCTATAGTTAAATTCTGTGTCCAAGATATTGTCAGCTAAACTGATACCAAAACTAGTGGCCCCAAAGGGTGAAGGCTCATAACAAGGCCGCCCTACACCAGCAAGGGGGATGATGTCCGTGCAGCCCTTGACCATATCGAGGGCAATGTCACGGAGCTTGTAGAGCTGGAGTTCAAGACGGTATTCGGTGTGGCCCAGGGGGCTCGCGTGCTGCTACCCCGGAGCAGAAGCGTCGTACCTATGCCTCAAACACCCCTGAGCTATTGAAGGTTGGGATATCATACATTCATATTCGTTTTTCTGGTAGCTTACACCAATCATAGTGCCCCCGGCAGACTCAGCCGTCTCCCCTTCACAGCCACTCCTCCCCCCTATCTCCCCTGGGTATTCCAGAACATTCACCCCCCTGTGCTTTTCCTTTCTTCCAACAATTAGAGCTGTCGCGAAGCATAGAATAGTATTTTTCTTTTTTTTTACTTTTTCAAGTTCCTCATTCCTTTGTGTGTTTTTGTGTTTTCTTATTATTATTATTATTATTATTATTGTTATTATTATGTATAGTGTACTGTTGAAAATGGTTCTGCTCACAATATGCTCAGAATAATTCCTTTCTTGTTTTAGATAGCTTACGGGGATGCGCTTGGCCCAGGATAGGGAGTCAGTGAGGGCCACTTATACTCGTTGTAAGACAATTCATGAACAAAGTCAAAATCCTGACCTTAGTAGCGGTGGAAGAATACAGACCAGATTAATCCCGCGGTGGGTTCCTCAATTCTCAGGAAGAGTTGGGATTGCAAAGGGCTGAATCAAGTCATGAGTAAATATTCGAATGGGTCAATCCCAAAGTCAGTACAAGGATAAAGCAGGAATGTCCCTTCAACCCATTGTCCAATGCCTCCACGCAGGGCTTATTGAGATGGCCATGATTGGAGGCTATCTTGAGGGGTTCTTCGCAGAGAATCAAGATTGTCGGATGATCAGTTGGAATCTGTCAATGGCTACCTTGCTCTTGGCAGATTGGACCGAATCTATCAGAAAGGTGCCGTACCCGGTGTTAGCTGTTCAAACAAATTCTAGGTATTAATACTGCGGCTTGAGAACTCGAATCAAAAGTGGTTGAGAATGGTACAGCCAAACGACGGTCTCCCGTCAACCTAGCAAAATATCCAAAGAGTCACCACCCCCCAGCCCTCCCCATCAATATCTCCCCCATCCAAATTCCTCTCTCTCTGCCCCAGCAAGTCCCTCATCATCTCGAACACTAGATCTACAGCATCACTAGAAACACAAGTACCGTACCAAGTCATTGTAGAGACCAAAAAAGAATTCGCAATCTGACTCCTGTTCATCCAAGCAGATTTGAAAATTTCTTGTTCCTCACAGCCGCAATATAATGAACTTAAGCGGCCTCACCGGCTTTGCAACAGGGCAATACGGAGAACCTATCTTCTCATCTCATATATTTCCCACTCAATCTCCCGGATCATATTACTAACTGCGTGTTCACCAGAAGCACTACCCGATCACTATAACTGTTCTCACAGATAGACCTAAACTGCAATGCCAGCACCCGGAATCTCTCTGATGCCATCACCAACCTAACCAGGCTCACCTGTGGTCACGGTAATAAAGGGTTCTCTATAATTGGCAAGGGCTACCGCTCCTTTTTCATTCACATCAGCAGCCACTTGTACTGAGCATGCGATGCTAGCTCCGTAAATCTCAATAATTAAAATCTGTTGACATGATCTCTTCAATGGTTCATGCTCAGGACATTTACAGCAAGAGGATAAGCTTTCGTATTATACACCAATCAGTGTTTCCAATACGGTAGTCCGTCCGTCTTCAGCCCGGTCAAGGACGGACGAATTTTTCTAGTCCCGTCCCGTCCTCCAGCCAAATTACCTGACGATTCTGAGTTGAGGACATCGAGCCCGGCAGTCCCCCATGATGTTGCCACCCCTGTAGTGTCTCAGTTCGGCTTTTTTTGATTCATTCAACCGGAATATGAGATCCCTCGCCGCACTACTCAGAATACTCGTACTTGGGTCGCTACTACGACCAAGGGATCCACAATGCTCTAAATTGGGCTGAGGTCGGGAGTGTTAAGATACCAAGAAAGGTTCTAACATCAAAATCCCAAATGCTTTCTTGTGATACGGAATCTTCAGGTGGATTTGACATACAGAATAGCAGCTGCAGACAGTGAACCCAAGCGTCCAGTCCGTCGGTCTTTGGCTATGGACGGGACGGACTCCGGACTGGGATGGGTGCCCGGGACGGACGGCGGTTGTGGCGTCCGTCCTGATCGTTGCCCTGGACGGACTGTGGGGACGGCAGGTGTCTTAGATGGAGCAATACACTAACCGAAATGGGTTCCCCCCTATAGATGACAGCCGGGCCCTGCAGGGCCCTACAGTTGACGGCCGGGCCCTACAGACGACGGCCGGGCCCTACAGACGACGGCCGGGCCCTACAGACGACGGCCGGGCCCTACAGACGACGGCCGGGCCCTACAGACGACGGCCGGGCCCTACAGTTGACGGCCGGGCCCTACAGACGACGGCCAGGCCCTACAGACGACGGCCGGGCACTACAGTTGACGGCCGGGCCCTACAGACGACGGCCGGGCCCTACAGACGACGGCCGGGCCCTACAGTTGACGGCCGGGCCCTACTGATGACTGCCGGGCCCTACAGTTGACGGCAGGGCCCTGCAGTTGACAGCCGGGCCCTACAAATGACTACCGGAAGAAGCCATCTTACTAAAGAGGGCAGGGCCCGGCCGTTCACCCCTAGGACGGCCGTCTTAATGAAATTCGGACGCTTTGCCCTGCCGTCCTTACTCACCCTGCCCGGGAGGCCCGGGACGGTTGGGAACACTGGCTGCAGATAATGTAGAGTTGAGATAGGAAAAATAGTTGAAGTCAAACTTTGTACTAAATTGCTGTACCAAGAGTATCTCCCACATGACATCCAGTACTCTCCAGGGTTCCGAATAGTATGACCAGTTAAGTCTTCAAGGCAGGACCAGGCTCCCCAGTCCTGGTGGATGTCCATCACTGGACCTGAATAACTCAGGAGGTCCGGTCCAGTCTAGACCGGTTCCAGACCAGTCTTTATAAAAGATTGCATAGTCTCACAATATCACTTACTTCGGGCACAGAAAAAAATTCGATACTCGCAAACCTTTTTTCACCGCCCCTAATCTAAGTGAACAACTATCTCTATTTCAACCCTTCTCAGATTCTACAATATAACCTATATAAACAATGAGTTTAATCAAGAAAAGCTTTATTTGAGCGTAATACATTGTGAGAAAAATAGTAAAAAGCAAGACACGTTGCTGATTTTGTCAGAGGGCCGTGCACATCCTACAGCTTGGCGGGCCTGGTCGGATCAATCCCGGTCGAGTCTGGTCCGATAATCCTGACTGTCCAGTCGGTCAAATTTCCACCATCAGACTAGACTTGACTTTCGACAGGGCCAGCTAGTCCAGATCAGTCTTCCATGGACCATTCGGAACCCTGGTACTCTCGTATTTTGAACAATTACAATTACCGACTTTACATCCTGTCTATTATCCGTACCCGATGGCTCATTAGCTTAATCCCGCTTCTCGCAACTCAAATTGGAGCCATGAATACCCTATCGCCGATTAGACTCCCCACTCATCTAATACACCAGTCCAGATGATTTTTTAATACAGGCTTGCAATATCTTCCACTCGAACTCACTAGTGCACACAGTTCCCTGTCTTTCATTACAGCCACAGGTATTTACCGGCAGTCCCCGGCAGTCCACCGCTTTCCTCTGCCATCCCGGCCGCTTCCTCATGAATCCTGCAGTTGCCCGCCGTCACCGGTCGTCATTTGTAGTCCCCCGCCGTCCCGTGCCGTTGATTAAAAAACCAGCACTACACCCCTGCTCCTCATGCCCCACACATTCCTGTTTCAGGTTGCCGGGCCCGTCATCCGGGTAATCACAGCCGTCTTTAGACTTTGGAGACGAGGACCGGACAAACTTTGTTGTCCAGTCCGGTCCAGGGATCATGGCAGTCCGTCCTCCGTGCCCTACTGAGCCCCTGGACCGTTGGGAACACTGTCACCAACGGGCGTGAGCCTAGTTGCATTGAGAGTTGCGTGGATCACGACTGGGATTTCCTAAGCGTCTGGGATTCATGTTCCTGTTGAAAATTCACGAAGGTTCCATATCTTGGACATCACTGAAACCGTGATGGTGCACGACTGAGAAGTAATTTGTTGGAAGAGAGTTGCACGATTAAGTAGTATTGTTTTAGGAGAGTGGTAGTATGTTTGGTTCCGGAGTTAGATGGAGTAGGAGTGTTTCGCATGGTTTAGTATTGGGCACTAACGAAGACAGGAGGTTTTAACAACAAGGTTCTAGCACAGCGGATTCAGAGTTCAGAGGTATATAGCGGATTTGTATTTCGGATGCGGAGGCAGTGTAATCAATTGTATATAAAGAATATCAAAATAACAATAAAGAGTGAAGTGGTTGATAACAGCGAAGACAGATAATAAGGAAATGACAAGTAGCAGAGACAAAGAGCGATGGATGATAGTTAACAACAGAAAACAACAGCGGAGGATACTCCTGCTTTTATCTACGAAAAGCCCTTGCTGATTCTCACACAGACTTCTTACACATATTCTCTCGTACGAATAGAAAAGAACCTGCTTGCATATTCTATTCGATAAAGTGGTGTAGTGGTGTCGCATAGAAGGTGTTAGGTGTTTCGGATTCTGTGATGATGCGACATAGGAGTTGGTAGATGTCTGAGGCTAATTCGTATTGCGGCCTCAGAGTTGCATATTGTATTAAACTAACGTCATTTACCTAGAAGCGGCTCGGCACCGGGATGCGGCTCTCCATGGCAACCACAATGAAAATCAAATGTATATTATATTATGTACATAACTAGTATGGATACAATATTGAAAATTTGTTAGAAAGTACTTTTTTTTCAATATGGAGAATCAGAATCTGTAGTTTTTATTTAATAATCAAAAATAATTCTTCTTGTATACTCAATTTATTCCAAACTGGTTCAAATAGCATATTGCTTATGATAGCTGTCAAGAAAATTGAAACCAACTGCAAAAGTAATAGTAGAAGCAAATAATAAGATCACATAACTCATGTATGTGAAGTAGGAACTGCTTTGATATTTGTTGGTAGCCATTTTGGAAGTTATTATGACATTGGAAAAGAGTATAGTTCAATATCTATTATAGAAATAGGATCAGAGGATATCTCCTTATCCGGCTTATGAAAGATTCTCATACTTTGTAATATCATTTGATAAAGTGATTCAAGATTCTCTATAAATTGTGAAGTCTGTTGGTAATGTGTTGCACATTTAATTGCCCGGTTATTTGATACTAATTTAGAGTAAAAAATGTAACATCGTTAGTTCCGCTTTGCTCTCACCTTGCCCCATTTCTTGCAATTTCTCTGATGATAATCACCAGACCGCTGTAGAAAGACTTGTTAACTAACTTTGACTAACAGCCATAAACTCATACCTCGGAAGTATCATCCCGGCTTCCGAATGAACCTGCTCCACCCTGAGTTTCGTCTCGGTGGTCGGTTTCCCTGACGTGGTAGTGATGGAGTACACCCTGGAGTGAGCACCATAGAGGTAAAGCGCAAGGTTGAAGAAGCGCAATATAGGGGTACGGGCGGGCGCATGAGGCTAGTGAACGCAAAGATCCAGTTAGTCGGTCTTTCGCTCAGAACGGGATGCACGCCCGCTAGTGGGGCTCCAGTCCTAAATGACGACATCCCGTAGTCCGTCCGAATTGCTTTTCGGGACGGATTGCGGGGGCCTATTGGTTTCTCACGGTGAAATAACTACAGGCAGAGGCAGGTCCCTATCAATGATGGCAGAGCCCTATGTATCAGGCCCTGTAGCTGATAGCCTCGCCCGACGGGAAAATCTCATTTGGAGTAAGACTGCCTGACTCGGCCGTCAACCCCTAGTACGGCTGTCTTTCGGGGGGGTGCCTCGCCCGTCGTGATTATGTACCCTGCCCGTGATTGTTGGGCAGATTGCATTAGGCCTCCGTATGCGAGGGAGTGGACGAATGCGATTACCGATGCCAATGAGAGGGATTGCTGCGCTGGGAGTGAGGCTGATTTGTGGGAATATCGAGAGAAGTCGTTGTGAGGGGGTTTCCGCACAGTGCTTGCCTTGCGACTGGTTTTATGAAAAAGGTAAATGAGGATGGGAGACTGGATGCTGGACATAACTCTATTTGAGATGTCTTATTAAGGGATTGGATAGTGTGGGTTGGGGTGATGAGGGGGCCGGGGGAATTGCATTGTGTGGGCTGGGCATGGGATAGCGTTGTGGTTGCAATTGTGTGCTTATATGTTTGGCTATCTTGTTAGCTTACCTGACTTGAGAAGTATGATTCCTCTTGCTTGTTTGTATTAAATGCTTTTTTTTTGATACCATCGTTCCCAAATTTCTCGGAAGGAGTTCTCTTCATGAAGTAGCACTTCCACTTTATGATGTTTGTGGGTCTTCTAGCATCCTGTGATGTGACAGTGGTAGCATACCGTAAGAGGAGTGTACATCCGACTTGAACAAGATGACGGGCTTCCATATGGAATTGGTCCTCCGTCAAAAGTGACTTTAGGCCTATGCAGCAGTTCAGCATACCCTGGTTTTATGTCGTCTGTTTTTCATATCAGGTTGAGCAATACCATACAAACTAGGTCATGATAAGAATTCAGAGAAATGGTCTGAGGCCCTGCGCTGTGGTACAGAGATATCAAGGGGTCAATGTTATTGTACGGGGACAAAATTAACCGATCGCGACAACGATCGCGAACACATAATTTGCCCGGTGATGACAACCCCCCATATATTCAACTACCTTAACATCAACTAAAAAAAATCAAAGAATTAAACAAAATACATAGGAGTAATCAGTACTTAGTATACCATCCATCAGCTTTAATAATTGCCTTTACCCTATCCACCATAGATCCTGCCAGAGTATCAAAAACCTTTGGATCAAGAAGTTCCCAACAATGAG
>Ga0307509_10007759_pt1 | contig 13909 bp, 8 predicted proteins | sample 10_EM_MG_FD_202245 | JGI IMG/M metagenome (GOLD analysis project Ga0307509, IMG submission 202245) | Populus trichocarpa ectomycorrhiza microbial communities from riparian zone in the Pacific Northwest, United States - 10_EM | ecosystem: Host-associated > Plants > Roots > Unclassified | place...
TCGTAGCATAGCATTACAATTTCAAAGTAAAAGAACACAAACTATAATCGTCATCATCAACAACTTCTTACAATCTTGGACAAACCAAAAGAAACCAAAAAGGATTCATATGTGACGTCATTCGATAGCAACGTGTCACCTGATGCAATGAGTCGAAGAAATGAGAACCTGCCACCTATGAAATTTGATTTATTTTAACAAAAAATTACTCTCACTATTATCCTATTTGCTTTTAAGTTACAAAAACATCTTTAAAAAAATTAATTTTTATTTATTTTTTTATTTTCTTTAAATTAATATTTTTTGGTGTTTTTAGATTATTTTAATGTGATAATGTCAAAAATAATTTTTAAAAAATAAAAAAATATATTATTTTAATACATCTCCGAGTAAAAAATATTTTAAAAGACAACCGCAACCACACTCTTAAACAGACACAATAGAATACTTTTGAGAATAAATTACCATTTATATTTTATGGTTTATAAGTTGTATAAGAGAATACATCCTCCCGAAAATTTAGACTATTTATAAAATTATTATTATATTTCAATTAATGAATAAAAAGTTTTTATATTAAATATTATAACTTTGTTATTGAATTAAAAAAAAAAACCATTACTTCATAATTTTCTCCTCCTCAGAATCCAACAACTCAATTCTATCAAAAAGCGTGGACTCTTGATCTCCAAGGATAAATGTGAAAAAATCTAGGCAAAAAAATCTTGTAAAGATTTTTATAAAAAAATTTAAAAATCTTTCTATGACAAGTCTTACTAATGGACAAATAATTGTATGATCGTGTTGAATTTGTATGTAATTTTTATCTTTTGATTGGAACAAAAAAGAGATGCACAGAGAGAGAGCTGAGGAAGGAAGGGAGATCGATTAGAAAAGGAAAATGATATGTTGTTTGTCTATTTGTGTTATATTGTATAGGAGAGTAAATTTATTGTTTTATTTTACTTTAAATTTTTGAGTTAATTGTATACTGTAATTTTAAGACAAAATAAAAAATAATAATAATTATACTATAGAAAGATTTTTGCAATTATCCCTTAAATAAAAAATAAATAGTAATTTTAGAATACTTTGATTTTTATTTTATTTTTTTGTTGCATATTGATTCGATAGATTTTTAAAATCACCACGAATATGTTTGACAATTAATTTGGTATTATCATTATTATATTCATATACACCTATCACATATTATAACATCATTGATTAAAGAATCCTTAGTATCTTTGACATAAATAAATAAATAAATAAAATGAATGAATCGTGGATTGACAGGAAATGCAGCAGCCACCTGGCTTCATCAAGATAAAATATAGCTCATTTCATTTCTATTGAGCCATGAGGCATTTTGTTTAAAAAAATAATAAAAAAATAATTTTTTTAAAAAATATTATTTGAAGACAATTCCTAACAACACCGTAGTATTTCGGCCCACCTTAAAGCTCTGTCTGCCGAGATTAATATGCGGCTCTATTTTCTTAGGCCTGGTTCCTGAGCTCTTGGTAGTTGGGTTTGGATTATTAATTTTGGGCACATGTGCTGGGCTGATCTAAATAAATACAGCTGAGGCAGTCAATAATCAATTCTGCATGATTGCTCCTGCATCCCACAAGGCCGAGCAAGAAATTGTTTCCAAATCTTGAGGTAACTAAATTTATTAAATTTTAAATTTGGTTTTTAATAGTTTTGACTTCGAGTTTTTTTAGGGTTATTGTAGATTTATATCATCATTAATTTTAGAATTTATGAGATTAGTCGAGGTACGCACAAATTAACCCGAACATTTATGTTAATAAAAAAAATTGTTTCCATGTATTGCATTTCTCGACAGTTTTTTTTATGGGGTGAACAAAAATGACAGAATCAAATTGCCAGACTGAACCTTTTTTGCATTCATTTTGAGATAAATAGTTTATATAGTTGTTAATTTCAGGGTTCATGAAATTAGTCGAGATGTATGTAAACTGGTCCGAATACCTATATTAATAATAAAAAAAAGTTGTTTCGATGTATTGCATTTCTCGATTTTTTTTTTCTAGGGTGGACAAAAATGGCAGAATCAAATTGCCAACTTTAACCTTTTTTACATTCATTTTGAGACAAATAGCTTGGTAAAAAAGTTAGGAGTCGTGGTGTTTGTTGAGTCGCCTCTTGTGTAAGCTAAGTTTATAATTATTTGATTGATCTAGCTTTATAATTAAACAATCCAAGAGCAGTTTATTATTTTTTTCTAGTGCTGATCGTATCCGATATCCACCCAAAAGAAGGTTAAAATTAAACTCTTTTTTATTTTTTATTTTTTTTGGTATAAACCACGCGATGTCCTGGATGCTGGTCCAGACTAATCCACGCTCGCACCGAGTCAGCCCACAGAAAGGTAAACCCTTTTTTTATGCTTTTGCTTATGTTGTTTTGATCGACTAATCTTATTATACGAAAATTTGATGTGTACAATACGTTACAATTACAATTACATGATATATTAAAATAGCTAGGTATTTCATTGTAGCAATCCTTGGTAGTTATAATTTTTTTAAGAAATTTTGTCCTTCAATTTTTTTTTAATCGTAGCCATCTATGACCAGTTTGATGACTGATTTCTTAAAAAGTTGTTCAAAAAAGATGAAGTTCAACAAAAAAAAACATATACTTTTTTTTTCTTACTCTATAATCCATTTAGTTTTTTTAATTTAAATTTTGATTCAAAAAATTATTTTTTTAACATTTTAGTCTTTTAGTTTGAAAGAGAGTCATCTGAAAAATATAAAGTAGAGAGAAAGTTATCGTTTCACCATAATTTGACAATAAAAAAGTTTGATTTTGGTATTAATGGATTCCATTCCATGAGAGAGTTTTCTTTGAGGTATTTTTAAACCTTTATTTTTGAGGCTATAGATAGATTTATCATGGTTTTGAAGGTGTTTTGGATTAAAAAAAAGGTTGAAAAACATGTTTTTGGGTCTAAGGAACATAAACCCTGATTTTTCAGCTACCACAATGGCCGTAATTCTGAAAAAAAAGACGACGCGTCGTCTGTTTTTTTAAAAACAATTAGGGCAGATGACATATCTTCCGTCCCAGGTACAATTATAAAAAAGACCAAGATGTGTGGGCCTTGATGAAATAGGTCAGGTGGGTTGGCCTGACTTGCTAGGCCTAGCAACACCTGACCCTTTTTTTTTTCTATTTTTTTTATTTCAATTATTTTTTTAAAAAAACTTAATTATATTTATATTAATACTCCTTGTCTTTTTTATTTTGTTCAGAAAACATCTTTTAAATGATGATGATTTTTTGGTTATGTGTTTAATATTTGAAGATGTTTTTCTGATTTATTTCTGATTTTTATTTTTATCTTTTGTATAATTGGACTATATTTTTAAAAATAAAATTTTTTATTTTTAGATAATATTTCTAATATGTGTAGCCTTGCATATTATTTATTTATTTATTTTATTAAATCAATTTAATATCCTTGTCTGTTTTTATTATCATTTGATCAAATAAAAAATGTTTTAATTAAAAAAAATTAGCAAATATGATTTGGTAAATGTCTTGTCTAGCAAGATTAAATATTTTAATTTACACCTGTCTCTTGGTTTTTCATGTTTTATTTTCGAGTGTCATTAACGATGATTTATTTATTTATTAATGCATATAATTATTAGTTTATTTTATTACATTTGGACATATATTTTTTTATTTGGACTTAAATTTTTTTAACTATAAAAATATGTTAAAAAACTTACATATACCATGAGAAATAAAAATATTTGATGCATAGCGGAGATAGTATACATTTATACAATGTATGATGTATAATGTATAGCATAATGAATAACATACAATGAAATGACACTAAGAAATCCGATTCTATTGCGAAACAGCCTGTATAAATGCGCGTGTGCGCACCACATTCACTTCATCCAAAACACGAGGAGAGCCAGCCAGCCAACAGATAAAACGGGTGCAAAATCCCAGATGGCACAGTACCTCTCCCAGCTAACACTATCTCCACCAAAATCGCAACCAATGGCTTCTCTCAGTGGTGGTGCCGCCACCACTTCCCGCCTCCTCCCCTCCGCCTCTCGCGTCCGTCTCTCTATTTGTTCAGCTTCCTCCTCACTCTCTCTTGCCTCCTCCTCCTCCTCCTACTCTCCTTCCTCTCTCAAATGCCGCCGATTCTCTCCCCTCTCACCCCTCATTTTTAAGGATCAGGTCTCACTTCCTCTCCCACTCTATATATAAATAAATTATATTGCGCTGGCTGTCTTTTTTCCGATTTTTTTTTTTTGAGTGTAGAAGCGATCGTCAATGAGCACCGTTGCTGCGGCGTCGGATGCTGCTCAGTTGAAGAGTGCGAGAGAAGATATTAAGGAGCTTCTTAAATCTAAATTTTGCCATCCTATTCTGGTAATACTGTTTTATTATTTATTTTAATTTACTTGATATAAACATTTTTTTGTCTTTAAATTTCAATGATCAACTCATAATAAATTGCTTAATTATTTGCTAGCCAAGTAAAAATTTCGCTTTCTAGTTTCTATGCTGATATAATGCTGTTGTTTTCTTTTATAGGTTCGGTTGGGGTGGCATGATGCAGGCACATACAACAAGAACATAGAGGAGTGGCCAAAAAGGGGTGGAGCCAATGGAAGTCTTAGATTTGAAATTGAACTTAAGCATGCAGCCAATGCAGGTAATTGTTTCACATTTTAATTAGTGTAACTAATAATTAGCTTGGTTCTGTAATATTTGTTGCCTAATTAACTGGGATTTTAGGGCTTGTTGATGCATTGAAACTGATTCAGCCTATCAAAGACAAGTATTCTGGTGTGACATATGCGGATTTGTTCCAAATGGCCAGCGCAACTGCTATAGAGGTCTAGGTTGCTCTTCTGTGGATTTAACGTGATTTGTTTGAAATCATTGTCTAAACATTTTATTGATAAATGTGTTACGGTTTTAGGAAGCCGGAGGCCCCAAAATTCCCATGAAGTATGGCAGGGTGGATGTCTCAGTCCCTGATGAATGCCCTGAAGAGGGGAGGCTTCCCGGTAAGTATTTTCAGTTTGAATCCTTTCTTGTAATAAATGTTTTTCATAAACTTAATGCTTGTTAACTACAGTTTAGTATTGATATCTAAAATTCTAATTGGTGCATAGATGCTGGCCCCCCTAAACCTGCTGATCATTTACGAGAAGTTTTCTATAGAATGGGATTAGATGACAAGGTAATCTTAATTGTATATCATGCTTTGCTTGATGCTATCTCAATGTGTATATTATGTTTGCTGTTTAAGTCTTTAAACTGCAGGAAATAGCTGCATTGTCTGGTGCACACACACTTGGAAGGTCTAGACCAGAACGCAGTGGTTGGGGCAAACCAGAGACGAAGTATACGGTATTAGAGCGACTTCGTCCAATTTTTTAGAATATAAGTATTTCTAGAGTTGCTTAATCATAGACTGCGCAATCATCATTTATTACTGTTATTAATGTGTCATTTCAATATGGAGATTCCATAGACTTTTATGTCTCATTAAGGTTAAATTACTAGTAACTAATTGATTCCATATGCAACAGTAGATATAGCTTTATGTATACTACACAAGTGAGGAATTCTAGGTGATGGTTCCTAGTGATTTCTCAATCTCATATTCAGAGTTACCTTGAAAGATTTATGTAATCCTCAATAACCATTTATCCTGAATGCGCAACCAGTAACTTTGATTTCTATACATCTTCCTTCTCATTTGACATCACTGTGAACTGGGAGCATATCTTTTGGTCATGGGCTAATAATTGTTCGAATGAGATGCTAGAAACTGACTACTGGTCAAACTTTTCCCTCTCTCTCTATATTCTCTATTTTCTGGAGAATTGCAACTAGTGATATATGATTATAGCCGCCAGGCAATTCTTAAAAGCTAAAACATGCAGTTGAGATGTTAGATCTCTATTACAACTTCCTTATTAACTACTACCGTTTCCTCTGTATTCTTTTGTCCTTGATAAAACGTACAGCTGAGCATTTGACATAGGATTATTGCATGTTTTCCAGTTTACAAATATATGTAATTGATGGTTTATCTTTGATATCACCATCAGGATCCTTTTGTCTCATCTTGCAGCATGTATAGAGGGTAGTAATAGAAACAGTAGTAGCTATAGAAAGCATCGACAGTTGGATATTTACATTTTATCTGCTGCTTGACAGAAAAATGGGCCTGGAGCACCAGGAGGGCAGTCCTGGACAGCAGAATGGCTGAAGTTTGACAATTCCTACTTCAAGGTTTGACAATCAGAACGTGCTACTTATACCATAAGAAAGATATAAAAATTTGGGTTGGGGAGTGGGGGTGTTACAATGCTTTGCTGAATATGATTTACCTGCACAGGATATTAAAGAAAGAAAGGATGAAGATCTACTTGTATTGCCAACTGATGCTGCTCTTTTTGAAGATCCTTCATTCAAGGTAAAATGGATTGAGGTTTGAGAGTAAGATGGTCAAGAAGCACATAACAATCTTTTTAATCAGCTAAGCATTGCATAAACTGCAGGTGTATGCAGAGAAATATGCTGAAGATAAGGAGGCATTCTTCAAGGATTATGCTGAAGCCCATGCGAAGCTCAGCAATCTTGGGGCAAAATTTGATCCTCCAGAGGTTTGTTAGCCAAGTGTTGTCCCGAGATGCTCAATTCATGTCTTTCGCCTTTACCCATGTTCTAATGATTACCATAACTGCCCTTGAAAATATTTGAAAGGTCTTGGTCAAATGTTCATCTTATATATGCAACTCAGTTTTTTCAGAAAAAAATAAATTTGAGAGCTTATGATGGCTGATGTTTACGATTTCTAAGCCTTGTAAAATAGTTCCTGATTGATGACATGTCATGTGAATGTGCTTTCACTCACAACTGCGCATGCACACATTCTTTCCATGAACTCCGGGGTTAGATCTAACTAACCCTTTGTTAACTTGTCCATGCATGCTTACCTACACATACACCGTCTTTTAAAGTCTTTTTCTATGTTTAATTTACTGGAACTCCCACGATTAGATTCAATTGTAAAGTACAATGGTTGCAAGAAAGTTTGTAACTTGAAAAACTAATTGATGATTTGGTGATCAGGGAATTATGCTAGATGGTGTTGCAGGAGAGAAGTTTGTGGCAGCCAAGTACTCCTCTGGAAAGGTCGTAATTACAATCAAGTTGTTGCAAAACGTTCTGTTAATTATTAATCATAAAAGTTCCTTGGTTTTTAGGGTTGCATGGATGATTTATATGGCAGAAATATACGTATGCAAAATGTTCATTTTTTCACTTTTCATGATTCACTGCAGGACTAAAAAACAAGCATCTTGTTTTCTAGTGCCGTTTCTTTTAATAATACAGACAGGATGAAGCTATTTGCAATTTTTGTGAAATCACATATAAAACTTGGAAGTCTAAATGAAGAAGAAAGGAATAAATCCAACTAGTGTTGCCTATTTGAATTGCAGAGAGAGTTGTCAGAGACTATGAAACAGAAGATTAGAGCAGAGTATCAAGCAGTTGGCGGGAGCCCAGATAAGCCTCTCCAGTCTAACTATTTTCTAAATATCATTATTGTGATTGCTGTTCTAGCACTTTTAACATCTCTTCTTGGAAATTAAGTTCTTTTCTGAGGATCCTTATAAGATTAGTGTTGGTCTGTATCCACTCTGCTTTAATTGTGGTGTTTCCTGAGGTGCATGATGAGTTCTGCATGCATCGAAAACCATAATATAGTGAGGTAATGAATGGTTGAAGGATCCGAAACGGAGAGTCAAAGCCAATGCATTTATACGTGAACTCCACTGTCCAGGCCTAAGCGGCTCAAGGTTACTCTATACCCAGCCGCGCTCATTTGCAAGTCAAATGCAGAAAGCGAACTCAATTATTACCCAGCCGCACTCTTAAGGCAAACCTCTCTCAATGTTATTATTTTTCAAGTGTCAATCCCACACTTCTTAAAGCATTAAAAACACATAAAATAATCATTTAATTAAAAAATAACCTCTCTCAATGCTATTATTTGAATAAAGTTTCAATTATTACCCACTCTCAAAGCAAACCCCAAGGGCAAACAGGCCACGTCAAATAAAGAAGTCCAGCCAAACAAGATTCAAAGCCCTCAAATAGGCGCAAGTGAGAACAATAGAAAATTACATTAATTCTAAAAATAAAAGATTCCATGAAAAAAAATTAAGGATTTTGTTTGTTTGTTTGGCGGGAAGTAGTTTTTTGAAAATTATTTTCCAAACTTTCCTGTGTTTGTTTGCCATTACAAAAATTAGTCAACAAAAAATATTTTCCAATCAAAGAAAAATTTGGCTTGGTTTCCAGGAAAGTGTTTTCTTTTTATTTGAACGGAAAACATTTTAGAAGTTGTGAAAAATTTAGAAATATCATATTATTTGCTGATTATAATTATAATAAATTTGGTCCTCAAACTTTTGATTGTTATATATTTTGTTTTGAATCTTTTTGTTTTTCAATTTTACCCCTTAGAATTTGATTTAATTTATTTTTTATATTAATTTTGGTCATTATTTTTATGATTGTTATTTGTTTTTCTCTTATTATTTTTTTAATTGAATTTTTTTATATATTAAATTTGATCATCATTCTTTTGATTGTTACTTATTTTATCTGAAATAATTTATGAAATTGTAATTATTTGTAATTATTATTATTTTAATTTCATCATCTTTTAATTTTTTTTATCTGTTAGATTTGATCTCTATTATTTTGATTGTTATTTATTTTATTTGAGATAATTTATGAAAATAGATTTTTTTTTCAATTTCATTCTCATTCAACTTTTTAATTTGTAAGATTTGTTCCTCGTTATTTTAATAAATTTTAAAAAATATATTAATAAGTTATTTTCCAGCTCATTTTCCATGACATAACTAAACATTAGAAAATATTTTCCAATTTATTTTTCATGACGCTACTAAACATAGAAAAATAATTCACTTTTCAAAAATCTACTTTTCAAGGAAATCACTTTCCAAAAAAAAAAAACTATTTTCCAGCAAACAAGCGGGGTCTAAGTTAATTCCTAAGAATAGATGATTTCATTGAAATGGAAGTTTTAACAAAAACAATTAACGTTAATCCTTCAAATAAAAGATTTTATCATTTTAAAAAAGGAACTTTGATTTCTTTCAAAAAGATTTTGATAATGAATGACACTATCCTAAAATACTAGATTAGACTTATTTTAGATTTTTTAAAAGGTTTTGGAATGTCGACTCATAAAGGCTTTTTTAATGTGGGTCAAATTTTAATGGGTTTTATAAACAAGTTATTCAATATCGAAACATGCAATGTAATAAATTCATTTTCTTTTTGAAATAGAGAAATGCAAATGTAAAGTGAGAACATTAAAATAATATGTTAACTACAAAACTTGCATGAACATCAAATAAATATTTTTTTGTTGTGCGAGAGGTTTAGCCAAAATACATGGGATTTGAAACACATTTTTTTAGCATGATCATGAAGACATGGATAAACACGATAATCATAAGAACAAAAACCCAAGATAACAATTTAATCCTAAGAATAAAAGATCTCAAGTCTCCCTTTATTCATTCATGTATCATCCAAGCAACCAAAAACACATGTGATGGTTTTTCTCATTCATAATCAAGGAAGCATGCAACATTTGAATTAAAGCTTGTTTTTCATGCGCCATCATCTAAAAAACAAAGCACATTTCAAAACTCTAACTTTGTCATTCAAAGTCTAGGTTACAAACAAACCCAAAAAAAACAAGTTTTGGTTTTTTCTTTCATGCATTTGTTTTTAATCAAAATCATCACATTTATTCTTCTATTTTTTATTTTTGTTAATAAAGGCATGCAAAACCTATATTAAACACAAATAAGACTTGGAGACTTAAACTTAAAGTTTCATGCATTTTCACATACTTAGTCACCATATGTTTTTTGTATATTTTATAAAAACACTCAATATGTAAATTAAACTCAACTAAGCCCTTGTTCATGCATTTAAAAACCAAAAGTTCGGTGGTTCCAGTAGAGTGGGGAGGTGTTGTTGAGGCTCCTAGTGGTTGTCATGGTGGTGTAGAGAATTTTGGTAGTTTCTTTCTCTAGATTAGGTTTTCTTTTTTTTTCTATGGATTGTGCTTCTTTTTCTATATTTTTCTTTCTTTCTTTTCTTCCTCTCTTGTTCCTTTATCCTCTATGGAACTTTCTAGTTCAAAATGAACTAGTTTAATGATCTAAAAACCCAACTCTTTTGTTTCTCATGATTTGGGTTTTTTGGTGTTTGGGTATGGTTTTCTCTCCTTTTCTTTCCTTTTTCTTTCTTTTTTTTTGGACAACAACTTCTAGCCTGAGTTGAAACACGCCATTTTCTCTCGTATGAGTAAATTACTCGGCCTACCATACATAAATGAATATTTTGAGATGTTTAGTTTTCATCTTAACCAAAATCGCAAGAAAATTTCATTTATAGCTCTAGATTTGGCTCAAACAACACACAAAGGTCTAACTTGGTAAATTTGCAACTTGTTAGCCCAAATATCAAGAATTAGCCCAATCAATTCCTTTTGGATCCACTTAGTTTTAGATCTTGTAATAGGTCTAATTAGTACCTCTAATCCTTTATTGATACTTACTGAATCACACCTTTCCCCTTATCCTCAAAAGAATTCAACATTAAACCATCATCTTATTTGGATGTTAAATTGCTTTTGAAAGACATATTAACCTGATTTTATGATTTTGATTTTTTTTCTTTTTTTATATAAATTATATAACAACTAGTACTCTCATGGATAAAGAAATCTAAAACCTACAATCAAATTGATCTTTCCCAAGCAAAGCTAAATTCAGGCTTGTGATTGAGCTGACACAATAATAACTTGTATCAAGGCACTAAAACTATAAGTAACCAATCCACACCCAACATCTATAATCGAGATGCAAACGAGAAGTATAAAAGATATAATGGAGCTTGCTTAATTCTTTGATAAGTCAAAATAGTTCTTGATTAAGCTAATTTAAGATATTTGAGTTAACAAGTTGCGAATATATCAAACTAAGCCTTTGTATATTGTTTGAGTTATATCTAAAGTTACAGATGGAATTTTGTTGTGTGTTAATTGGGATATAAACTAAACATCTCGAGTTTTCCATTCATATAATAGGTCTAGTAATTCTTTCAGATGAGAGAGAATGATGTGTTTGAAGTCAGGCCAGAAGTTCTTGTGCGGGTTTTGCTATTTGTTTTCTTATGATTTGTGGACTTATTATTTAGTAAGGATTTCTTTTCTACTAGGAAAGTATAGATGACAACAATTAAGATTATTTTGGTAAGGTTTTCCATGTCAACAACTTGTATTTCTTTTTGTTTTGCGGATTTTTCTATTGGCAATGTTTCCTTATCATTCAAGGACATTAGAGGCGGATTTTTAGCTTATTTTCCCTAATGCATAGTCTTATGCTAATAAACATAATTTTTTATCTAACCAATGGATCAAGATGAGATTTTACCAGAAGTTTCTAGAAGTCTTGTTTTATATTGGGTTAAAATATCAACTTAATAGGGCATCAGGAAAGCCTTGCGATAAGGTCCAAAATCTATTATACGGGGAATTACACTAGTTTTCTAATTGATTTAGGATTCTTTTTTCTATTTTATTTAGAACTTTTTATTATTTTTTCCAATATTATTTAAGATATTTTACATAGTATAAATAAGATTATTTAGCTTATATTTAAGTTTTTAAAAATTAATAAGAGATAGATTGATTATTCAAAAATAAAACTTGTGTGAGAGTTTGCTCTTACTCTTGGTTTCTCATAGATCTAAATATCTTAAGTTTTTCATCCAGATAAGAGAGAACGACATATTTGAAGTCAAGCTAGAAGTTGTTGTATGAGTTTTGCTATTTGTTTCCTTATGATTTGTGGACTTCAGTCAATATAAAACAATACCTTTAGAAACTCTCGGTAAACTTGCAACCCAATTCAATAGTCAGATTGAAAAATATGTTTGTTAGCGTAAAGTTGTGCATTATAAAAAATAAGCCAACAATCCACCTCTAATGTCCTTAAATGATAAGAAAACCTTGCTAATAAGAAAATCCACAAAAAAAAAAAAAAACACAAGTTGTTGACATGGAAACCTTTGCCAAGACAATCTTAATTTTTGCCTTCTATGATTTTCTTACAGAAAAGGAATCTTTTCTAAATAAAAACTCTATAAATTATTAGGAAACAAATAGCAAAACTTGTACAACAATTTTTGATCTAACTTGAGAAGAGAGAAAAATGATGGTCCAAAGTTCAGCAAAAAGCTCTTGGATAAAATGAGAAGAAATATAAAATATACATGTAGGCATAAAAAAAAAAGTGAACATCCCCTTGGTCTCTTCAAAATAACATCATTTTGGCGTCTTAGGCTATATTTCCCCTCCCCCAATTTGGTGCAACACACCGTTTTGTTTCATTAAAGTATACACACAAACATTTTCTTTTATTATTAATTTTTTGTCTTTTTCTTTGCTTAAAATTTACTCCTCATACTTTTAATTTCTCAAGTCTCTGTCAATTTGGGGATATTTTCCTTGACTTCTTTTAATTAAGCTCCCAATGAAATTCAAAATTGTTCTCCAATGTCATCACCTTTTACATTTCAGTCCTTGGACTTTCAATTTATGCAATTTCAGTCAGATTGATCTCAAATCTCAATTCGTTTCTTCAATTAAACCCCTAATTGAATTAATAAGATCATCAAGTTTCAACACCTCTTTTATTTTGATTTTTGGTATTTTAATTCTTATAATTTTGGTATAATTGACTCTAAATTTTTATTTTTCTCTTCGTTGAAGTCCTTGATTAAATTAATAGGATCTCTAAATTTCAATGTCTTTTCCATTATGGTCATTGGTTCCTTAATTCTTTTAATTTTTATCAAATTGACTCTAAATTTTATTTTTTCTCCTATTATGTCCGTAATTGAGTTAATTGAAATTCCAAACTTTTCCATTCCTTTTATTTTGGTCATTGGCTTGCAAATTTAGCCATTTTCGCCTTTAATTCCAATCTTTCTCCTTACCTTGGCCCTCAGTTGAATTAATTAGACTTTTAAATTTATCATCTCTTTTATTTTGATCCTTGATCTTTTAATTTGTGAAATATAACCAATTTCATCCTTTTATTCAATTAAACCCCAAATTGCATGCCCGCATGACTTTTTGACTAGTTATAAATTAAATTCTTGCATAATTGCAATTAGAAACTATATTTTTTTAATATATTTTTTTAAATGACTATTTCTGAAAAAGACATTCTTCTTTTTTGAATTTTTGGGAAATTTTAGGGTTAAAAACTGAGTAATAATAATAATAATAAAGCCAAGATCACTAATATACTCAAGCTGCTTGGGGAAATTCTCCAATCCCAGCTATCGTTTTCGATTTAATTTCGTTTTTTCCTTTTTTTTTTTAAAAAAATAGTTGAGTTTGGTTTTGCGCTAACACAGTGCTTCTTTGCAATTTCTCTCTTTTTTTTCTTGCTTTTTCGGTGGAGACATCTGGACGGGGAAGTGATAACGTGCGGCGACTTGCGTTGGCAATTTGTAGACCCTGCAAAAGCGGTCGGTTAGAATTAGCCCACCCATTGGCTACGCTATCAATCAAACTCAAACCCCGTCTATCAAAACAAGGAATAATATTTTGTTTTCCATTCATCAGGAACAATATTCTTGCCACGTGGCAATCCATCCCTTTATGTGTTCCCATCAAACTTCTACTTAACCACAACAACTACAGCAGCAGCTATCGATCCTTCCTCAACCTCTCTATTTGAATATGAAAATA
>Ga0307509_10007760_pt1 | contig 13908 bp, 4 predicted proteins | sample 10_EM_MG_FD_202245 | JGI IMG/M metagenome (GOLD analysis project Ga0307509, IMG submission 202245) | Populus trichocarpa ectomycorrhiza microbial communities from riparian zone in the Pacific Northwest, United States - 10_EM | ecosystem: Host-associated > Plants > Roots > Unclassified | place...
CACTGTCATCTCATTGCAGAGAGCACAATAATTTCCCACTGAGAACTGCTATTCTGACATCACAATGCTGTATTCTCAATTAAGTTTCTTGTCATTCTTTTTGGCTCAGACTAGGAACAAGAACAGGTCAGGGATGCCTGTTTCAAGGAAATAATCTCTTCTGCTAGCTGTATGACTCACAAGAACAGTACAGGATGTCGTCCTGTAAAGCATCGCATACTCGACAGTAGAGAGAGATGAGTAAAAAAACCGATAAACTAATTAAATTGAGAAAACCGGAAAAAAAAAAAACTTAATTAACCGAATAAAAATCACAAAAAAGTTCCGGTTTGGATTTTCAAAGTCTGAAACTGATTGAACTGAACCGAACTGGTTCAACTAGGTCAACACTTAAAAAAAAAAAGCAAGTATAAATAAGATGTATTTGCTAACCTTAAACCTATAGTAACATTTAGCCTTTTTTTTTTTTTGCTCTCTGCATCTTTCCTCTTATGCTTCTAAAGGTCCTAAACCAACCACCCCCCTCTTTTTTCTCCCTGCCTCTCATCTCTTCTCGTAGCCCCTCCTCTTTTTCTCTCTATTTCTCATCTCTTCAAGTTCATCGCTGCATCTTATCTTCTCCATCATATTCTCTTCTCTCCTTGTCAATAAATTCATGAACTTCACCATTTACTTTAATCAAACTACATCACACTGGGTAGATTAAAAAAAAATGGTTTTTTGTTGATTAAGATTCTAACTCTACTTCAAGTTCATCCCTGCATCTTGTGGGTTTTTGCTTCTTTTTTTTTATATTATAATTTGCTTGTAGTTTGTGAGCAGATCTGTTTTCCTTTCAATTATGTCTTGATTATGTAAATAGAAACAAGTTCCTGAATAACAAAAACTTGATTTGCTTTTCGGTTTTACCGGTTTTTGAACAATAAAAACTGAACCAAACCAAATCGAAACCAGTCGGTTTGAATCGGTTTTGATTTTAAATTTTAAAAATTAATATTGGTTTGGTTAATTTTTTCATGTAAAAACTAAACTGAACCAAAAATAATTACTCCTACCAAACAGGCATGAGACGGGTAACTAAAGAAAACAATCTCATAACACCAAAAAAAAATTAGAAGACAGTCGCATGAACATTTAAGGTTGTTCCAATTATACCCTATAGGAGAGGGATCATCGATCTCCTGCTCGTAGTCAAATTTTGAACCCTTCGGCATTTTTTTCTGATATTAGAAATCAAATTTGTATAAAACATTTCCCCAAGCAATTTACAACAAACCTTTCTAGCTGATGATCTGTCCTCCCTCTCTATCTCACTTGATGAGGTGAATCATGAATCTGATCGTGCAGAAAACCATTCCTGGGGGGCAAGAGTATTGGATGAAATCTGGATTTAGAGTAAACCGGTTACATGTTTCTGTAACCAGAACATATAACAAGACAATTCTGGGGAATCTATTGCAATATCACCAAACATTGAACAAATTACAGGGAACATATTTGCAACAGGTTATATGCAGACACAGAGTTCTGACGTGTGTTTTTTGTTTTGAAGCCAGCTTATGCATGATACAGCCCTACAACATATTTCTAACAAAGAGTAAGGGTTAGCACCTTTAACTCTTTAAGTCACCTCTCGAACTGTTCATATAAAGGATTGGCAGCCACGGGAGATACCGTAACGAAAACTTTCCCTCTCCAAAGAGTTCCATATCGATGAAAATAACCTCCAGAAGCCTCAATCTATTGCTTGAATACTGGGAGTACATTTTCTTTTGTTTTTACGTATTATTCTTTAAGTCATCTATTGGTGTTTGTTTTTACTAGCAGTTGTTCATTTTGATTATCATTTACTGCATAGACAAGTCCAAGCAGATAATTTGGCTTAAATCTTATAATTTTCTGGGAAATCTTTGGTAAACACATCTAAGTACTGATAAAATTGTGTGATTGCATTATTCTTCCCTTGCTTTTCAAAGTAAACCTGAATGGTCGAGTATTTTCATTTTTGGTAGATATTTTTTCTTTGGGATTCTTAATCTGAGCACTAAAACATAAGAGCAGATGTATAAAACATCCTCTTTGGTTGGTTCCCTTACTTGATCATAAGCTAAAAGGTTTCTGATGCTTCTGTAAATAATTGTTGTTTAAAGTTCATATTTATGTTTTTAAATGAGGGAAACTGATATGAAAAGGAAAAAACAAAAACTACCCTAAACTTCTACCCTGTTGCTTCCATACCTACGAGCTCTGAACCAGAAATAAGGTTAGGAGTTTGAATGGCTATTTTGCTATGGTAAAAATATAGAAGAGGGTGTCAAATATGAAAGAGTTGAGTCCTCTCAGTTTTATCATTCATGCATATAAAATACTGGCTACGTGTTGACAAACACAGGAAGGTGATTGATATCAACAGACTCACATTGAGTTTGGTTTGGACTTAGGAGAAGCATATTTTAGATTACAGGCATGATTGAATGCATGGATTGCAAATTGCCATTTGGTACACTAGTGGTTTATTAAGCTTGTTGTCAAGAAGCTTAATCATCTTAACAAATGAATTTCTTTCGCATGGTTGGAATTTAGGAATTTGGATAGTGAAGTTTTCTTGTAAACAAAGTGTAAAGGTTTGCACCCTTTATAGGTGTTTTTTGTTGGTTCTTTTGCCATTATTTGGCAGATAATAATCAAATAACAAGCCTCGATTCATGGAATTGCTTGATGGAGGAGATAAAGATATATAAGAACTAAAGGGAGAAGGACAATAAATTGTTTTTTTCAGTTTGGACTGCATACTGCATTTGTTTTTTCAGGGACGGTAGAGTATAACTTCCAAATGACTTCATCTAAATTGGCAATCATATCTATGGTGAGTTTGCTTATATATTCATGTAACTTTTGTAGTTCGTTTCTAAACTTCATTGGACACGTGCTACAATTGTTTAAACGTCCAAGCTTGCATAGATTGCATGCTTATTTACATGCAATGGAACAAGTATTTCAATTGTTGTGTGATATTTCAGTTGTGAAACGTTCTATTTTTTTCTACGGAGCTAAATTTACATTGTCCAGCTAATAATGAAGGTGGACACCTTTTTCATAATGATTTTTTTGTTGTTGTACCAGGGTATCCTCCGGCCCCTTCCGGACCAGGAGACTAATCCCCTTCGTGGCATCACCGGGCACCTTAAAGCGGGTTCCACTACCAGTGAGGATTAGAACCATGTTCGTCTCACGGGGAGGACTAGCCCCTTGCCGCTAGACCCAACCCTCGTTGGTCTTTGCATAATGATTTGATTGCTAGGGACATGGATTTTTCCATTTCTAGTTCCAGTTCCTTGTGGTTGCGTTCATAGTCATTTGCAATTAGCAACAGAGCTATATGATTCAGCATTTTTGTGCCAAATGATTTCCTTGGAGCAAAAATGCTGGATCATTTGTGTGGTATAAGATTTTTAAGACTGGAATTGAAGTTGTCAGCAGTGTTTTAAATCCTATTTTAGCAGCAAGCATCATTATCACGAGTATTTGTAATTTAATTTCTGACTTCTCTAGCCAGTGATTTTTAAATTCAGGCTTTTACTGGATTCAAATACTATATTAATCTGCAGAGTGTGTTTTATCATTAAAAAGGACGTGGCTCACATGTGGTTGCAGATGTTGAAGCCAAAAAACTAGAGCTGTTTTGAGCTCGAACTCTGATATCCCATAATTAAGAGCAAAAATATCCTGAAAAGCTTTTCTGTGGACAAAAGGCTTGATAAGCACCGGTGTTCGCTTTGCCTGACCTCCCACCCTTCAATTTAAGGACAGTTGCAATTTTGCCCTTCAGCTTTCAAGAATACTTGGAGCTGGGGCCTTGATCGTGCTTCCAAGTGTTTTTAACCTTTGAAGACTACATGAAGGTGCCCTTTATGATGATGTTTTGTGCAAGTCAGAGTTCAAGCGAATCAATGGGTTTCCTACAAGTGTATTACCTTGTACAGCTACTGATTCTGGGACATTTTAATGAGGGATAGCTCGGTGAAACTTGAATTTCATCAAAAACTAAAGAGCAAGTAAATAAGGTGTCAAATTTTTTGATTGACAAATGAACTGTCAATTCTTATTATAATCTACTAAATAGAAAAATTCACTTCCTTGAAAAGATGATAAAACAAAAGGTGTTTTTACAAAACATCTAAGAATAATAGTCTCTTCTAGCTAATGTTATCATTCATACTGCAACTTTCCCTGTGTAGATTGTGGCAGGATGAAATTTTTGGGCTGGTCTGATAAACATGTCAGCAGATTCTGCAATTCCTTGTTCCCCAGCTTTCAAAGGAAGTAGCCTAGGCTGCACAACAAATTGCTTGCGTGAACCATTTGTCATGTGGGGCAATGTATCAGCTGTACCTGAAACTCCACGCGCAGTAGTTCCGCCCATGTTACTAGATTGCGGTCCAAATCTGAATTGCTTGGCAGGAATTGAAACATGCTGGTTTGCCCTGTTGAGGTCGCGATGCACAGGCGTGCTCGAGTAAGCGTGTAACTTGTTGGGGGAAGGAAAGCTGTGGTTGAGAATTGAATTAGATAAAGCTCCATGATATCTCTTGTAACATTCCTGCTCTGATTCTCCACTTGTTCCAGCACTAGCAGCATCCCTGAAGCGAAGGGAAGGAGGAATATAAAAGCAACTCCTGAAGAAAGGATGTTTCAAGGCCTCATCCGCAGTGGGCCTATTGCAAGGATTCCAAGAACAAAGCATTGAAATAAGGCTGATTGCATCCTCACTAGCAGATGGTATCAATGCAGAGAGAGGGACACCATCAAACTCTGGAAATTGGTAGTTGATTGTCCTTGCCAGATGAATTCCATCAGCCCATGAATCCATGGTTGGAGCGCCTAGTACACTGCATATCTTGTACATCTGGTTTGCTTCTCCGGTACCAGGAAAGAGCGGACGAAGAGTGAATAACTCGACCATGATGGCACCCATTGCCCACATATCAACTTTAGAATTATAAAAATCTGATTGTAGAATAACTTCAGGCGCCCGATACCAGCGAGTGGAGACATATTGTGTAAACGGTGGTCTCGAATTGATTTCTCTAGCAAGCCCGAAATCAGCAATCTTGACAGCACCTCTGGTAACCAACAAGTTCTCTGGCTTCAGGTCACGGTGAAAATACCCTTGCTTGTGCATGTAAGCAAGACCCTGAAAGACCTGGTGACACAAGTCCCTAACCTCTGCTTCTGAGAACAGGGTTTTCCTGTCCGCAATGACTTGATAAAGGTTCTGTTCCATGTACTCGAAAACAAAATACAAAAGTTTGTTTCTGAGGATTAGTTCTTTAAGCTTCACAATCTTGGGATGGTTCAGCTTCTGTAACGACTTGACTTCTCTCAAACTCAGACATTCTTCCCATGAATCATATTCTCTCTTAATCTGCTTAATGGCAACAACTTCACCAGTCTCTTGATTGATCGCTTGCCTGACACTGCCAAAGGCACCCTCTCCAAGTTCTTTAACTAACATGTACCTCTCCATTATTGTGCACCGATCGAAAGATCAAAATCTAATAGGAAAAAACTGGTTGCGATAAATCTGACCATTAAACAAGAAACCTAAAGAAACTGATAAAAAACCGGAAACCATAAATTGCTGGCTTCATGGACTGATAAAAATACCATTGTGAATGGTGATACAGCGATTTCGACCCAAGCCAAGTGCACAAAACCCTAAAAACAAATCTTTCTTTTGTATGTCTGTGCAAATACTAGCAAGTAAACAGGGTTGGCTCCATATATATGTTAGTGGAATCATATCTGTAATCCGTGGGACTACATGATTTGATATCCTTGTGCGACACGGAGAAAGAAAAATACTCGAGTTAGCATGGAGGGGGGGATGCTGCGAGTTAACAATTGCAAGTAATGTGGGGATCCTCCGCTTTCTTATGGGCCAACTACATATGTATACGCGCGCGCGCGTATGAAGAGACGGGCACCGACTCGGGAAAAGTTATGAAGTTACCAGCTTACAATGAACTCAAAAAGTAAATGCCAACTCTTTCATGCTTTCAATTTGTAATTTGGAGGTGATTCTATTTACTTGTTTTATAAGTTGTTTCAGTACGGTAGGGATATTTTTTAAAATGTATTTTTATTTAAAAATATATTAAAATATCTGAAAATAAAAAAAAATTAATTTGTTTCAAAAAAAATTTTGAAATTCAAAAATAAATTTAACCTTAATGTTCAAGTATAGTAAGGAAAATTGCTTGGTAGATAATCCAATCTCTCTCTCTCTCTCTCTCTCTCTCTCTAATAACACGACACACCTATATAAAACACATTAAATCTAAAACAAGATGTTTGTTTTTTATACTTAGTCTCTTCATACAATCCCGGCTGAGGCATGATTTGAAAATAAATGGGTTGGGAAAGGGGGAAAAATGCTTGAAATTGATGATGTTGATGCTAGACTAGAGCAGAAAGTACTGTTGCTCGATCGTGCAAGTGCATGCTTGTATTTGAGATGTCAACGATCGATATGTTGGTGGTACTGGAGACAAAGCACGGGTGAAAGGGACAAGAATGGCGAGAGGAAAGGAACAGTTAGCTGAAGATCTTTGAATTGAGAGAGATGAGGGATTGTATGGTGGATGCGTTTGTAGAGAAAGACATGATAAATCAATATGAAAAATGGCTGGACTTTGAAGTAGATGAATATATATGCACTTGGAGTAGAGTCTGAAAGCCAAATATTTAATTCACAGAGAGGTTTAGTGTAAGGATCAGATTGGGGAAATTGTATGGTGGTTGTGCTTGTAGAGAACAAACATCTTGCAATTGTGTTTCGATAGAATTGTATAAGGAGATCCCCAAGTATATATGTTTTCCTCGAGGTGTTTATAAGATTCTTAAATTATTTTCTTCATTTTTTTGGCTTGTGAATCAATGAGAGAGTTCATGAGTTGTAATTGAGGGTTCGAGAAGTAGACTTATTAATATTTTCAGGTTTTGAAGAGGTATTTAAAAGTATAGAAATGGTTACGGTTTAAAATATATTTTATTAGAAAATGTATTAAAATAATATTTTTATTATTTTTTAAAATTATTTTCGACATCAACCTATCAAAACGATATAAAAATATAAAAAAATTAATTTTAAATAAAAAAATTTAAATTTTTAAAAAACATGATTTTAACCGTTTTTCCCGCACTATTTAAAACATAAAATTAACTATAGTTCAACTCTCCATTTTATAATAACAATTCTAAGAATAGGAAAGAAACACTTGCAAGAATATATCATGAGAGAGTTGAGATACTACCAAATGTCGTATTAAAAAAATATATCTTAAAAAATTATTATTATTACAGTATGTCTTATTCCTTTTGAAATTATAGCTGCTCAAGGAAATTTTTTAAAAATTTATTATTTATTTATTAAAATTATTTATTTATTTTTAAATTATTATAATATAATGACGTTGAAAATAATTTTTTTAATTTTTTTTTTAAATATTTCCAGGCAACCAGACTTACAAACACTCTGCCTGCCAGCCAGTGGAGAAACCCTAACGAAAACCCTTCATCTTCTACTGTCATCAAATCTATCAGCATTTTGCTTCCCACTAAAAATGGGCACCAATATTAATGGCAATTTACCAGTCAGAAATCTGCTGCTTTCTTTGATTCAAAAGCGTTTCGTGAAAACATCATCTACTACACGACCTCCCAATGCCTCATCATCTTCTTCTTCTTCTTCTTTTACTGTTCAATATCTCATCAACTCATGCGGCCTTCCTCTACAATCTGCTCTTTCCGTCTCCAAAAAGTTCCAAATCGATGAGAATAACCTTCAGAAGCCTCAATCCGTCATCCAATTCTTGAAATCTTACGATTTTCAAGATTCCCACATTGCCAAATTGATCGAAAAGTGGCCCGCTGTCCTCCGTTCCAGAACCGAAGATAATCTCAAGCCTAAGTTTGACTTCTTCATAAAAAATGGCTTTGTGGGTCAGCTTCTGCCTCAGCTTGCCGTATTAGATCCGGTAATTTTTAGAACGTCCTTGGATGCTTCTATCAAGCCATGTTTTGAGCTTTTGAAACGATTTCTTGAAAGTAATGAGAATATTTTAGCTGCTCTTAGTCGTGCTCCTTTTTTAATGTCCTTTAGTTTCAATGCTACCGTGCGACCAAACCTTGACTTGTTGAAAAAGGAGGGAGTGACCGCTGATAGGGTTGCAAAACTGCTATTGTCGCAGCCAAGATCTTTACAACATAGTAATGATAGGATGGTTTATGCTGTCACTTATCTTAAGCAACTGGGCATCGAGCCAGACAAGACAATGTATATACATGCTCTTACAGTGATTGCACGAATGAGTGAATCTGCTTGGAGGAAGAAAATTGATATGTTTAAGAGTGTTGGGTGGACCGAAGAGGAGGTTTTATGGGCTTTTAAGCGATTACCTTATATATTATTAACTTCAGAGGAGAAAATCCGGAGCATGATGGATTTCTTTCTGAATAAGATGAAGTTGGAACGGCAAACTATAGTTGCCAATCCTGCGCTTCTTAAATACTCTTTTGGCAATAGGATTCTTCCGAGGTGCAATGTTTTGGAGGTTTTGAAGTCAAAGAAGCTGATTAAAGGAGACCCAAACATTGCTACTTTATTAAAATTAAGCGAGAAGGATTTCATGGAGAGATGTGTTACCAAGTATGAGGATAAAGTTCCTGGTTTACTGGAGATGTATGGAGGAATTAACAAAGGAAAAAGATGATAATGGATAGCAATGAAGGTATTGTGTCAACTTGTTTTGATTTATATTTCTCAATCTATTACTTGAATACTGTGAATTCATTTTCTTGTGATTTTACATATTCTTTCTGTAAGTCATCCATTGGAGTTTGTTTTTACTAGCATTTGTTCATGTTGAAGATCATTTACCGTGTAATTCTTAGAATTTTCTGGGAAATCTTTAGTAAACACAACTGTCCTGATAAAATTATGTGATCGTATAATTCTTCCATTGATTTTCAGAGTAAAACTGAATGGTCGAGTATTTTCATTTTTGGTAGAGATTTTGCTTTGGGAATCTTAATTTGAGCACTAAAACATAAGAGCAGCTATATAAAACATGCTCTTTGGTTGGTTCCCTCACTTGCTCATAAGCTAAAAGGGTTCTGATGCTTGTGTAAATAATTGTTTTTTAAATTTCATATAATGTTGTTCAATGATAGAACACGATAGGAAAAGGAAAAAAACAAAAACTACCCTAAACTTCTTTAGACCTTGTAGCTTCAATCCCTATGTTTATTTAACCGTAACTTGTGTATGTCATTTCTAAACTTCAATGGACACATGCAACAGTTGTTTAAACGTCCAGACTTGACACAGATTGCATTCTTATTTAGAAACAATGGAACAAGTATTTCAACGGCCGTGTTATATTTCAGTTGAAAAACGATCAATGTTTGCTATGGGGCTAAATTTACATTAACCATCTAATAATGAAGGTGGAGGGCAACCTTTTGTTTTCTATAGTTACATGTGCGCAGTGCATAATGAATTGAAGTTGTCAGCAGTGTTTTAAATCCTATTTCAGCAGCAAGCAGTGTTTTAAATCCTATTTTAGCAGCAAGCAGTGTTTTCTATAGTTATCTTGAGTAATTGCAATTTAATTTCTGACTTATTTATACAGTGATTTTTAAATTCATGTTTTTTCCTGATTCAAATACCATATTATTCTCCTGAGAATGTCTTATCATTAAAAAGGATTGGCTCACATGTGGTTGCAGATGTTGAAAGCCAAAAAACTGAAGCTGTTTTGAGGTCGAACTCTGATATCCCACAATTAAGAGCAAAAACATGCTGAAAACCTTTCCTGGTGGGCAAAAGGCTTGACAAGCACCAGCGTACGATTTGCCGGACCTCCCATCCTTCAAATTAAGGACAGTTCAAATTTGGCCCTTCAACTTTCAAGACTCCTTGTAGCTGGGACCTTGATCGTGCTTCAAAGTCTTTTTAACCTTTGAAGACTACATGAAGGTGCCCTTTATGTTGTTGTTTTGTACTTGTTATTCACCTTGTACAGATATTTTGTAAGAATTGAGCTCTGTTGTTGCATTTAACAAAATTGATTAAAATTTTCATCTATTTCAAGCATTAAAACGAACAATAGAGGTAGATATTTCAAATTTACCCAGGATGTATAGCAAGTTAAAAAAAAAAATTCAGATCATAGAACTTACTGTATAGAAAATTTAATATTTCAGGATGAATGACATTACTCAAAAAGTTAATCTTTCCCTTATTTACCAATTGTATCAACAATCTGATTGCTCTCTTTTTGAAAAAAAAATTATGATGGATTTATGCAGTAATCCATACGTGAACACAAATTTCCATATCTGCAATTTAGTTTATTCTTTTTTGACATTGACTTGGATCAAATGCAAGTGACTTGATAAATTGATCCACAATTTAGATATCATTTTAAACTCGTTTGGGTCAAAATTAACAATTTTATATAAAAAATTATCTGTTTTTATCAAAAAATATATATATATTTATCACGTTCTGAGCTCTTTCTTGAGCTTGACTTGTTTATCTAATCTAGAAACACGTTTAATAGGAATTTCATGTGTTATAATCGCAACAAATTCAAACTCATTATTCAAATCTTCCATAACCTCCTGCATCATATTGGGTTTAGCTTGGTTGGACAGAGATAATGTTGGTTAATTTGTTTCCTTACCTTTTCTTTATATTTCCTTTATAGCATTTTATTTTACTTCTTGTGTATATAAGGGATCATACAAAGCATTCGTTTGATTGTTAAAATGTCACTCAGATATTAATTTTACCTTCATGTCCAATCAGCTCCAGTGATCATGTCTAATATTTTTTTTTCTTTTCTTTTTTAGGTCACACAATCATCTCAAGATAAAATAATTGTATTAAAAATTTAGAAATTCATGGATATCCAAAGTGAATATGGAAAAGTTTGAATATGAAAAAGTGGGAGTAATGATAGTTTAAAATATAGGTAAGAGAACCAATTTGATAATCAATCAGGTTTAAGAAATGAATCGAAAGGTTAAATGGATTGACTTGTAGATTGATATATTAACTCAAATTATGATTTAAAAAAACAAAAACAACATCGTTTTGATAAAAAAAATCTTTGCTCGAACCAAAATCCAACTCGAGTCAGGCTTCAGATTATCAGGTCAGCTCGTTAAGCCAAACCAAGTTTTATAAACATGGTTTAAAAGCCTTAAATGAACCCGAGAAACTCAACTTAAACAAAATAAATAGGGTTTGCATTTATAGAGGTGACTCGACAAAGAGATATCTTAAATACAAAACTATCCTAAATTCTTTCATGATTAATCTTGGCAGCGTTTAACTTAGTGGAACAAAGGTAGTTTTTCTATGGCTTGTTCCAAATTATATTGCTTAATTGTTGCTTGAATCACAGTTTAAGGATGCTAGAGGCACTGTCTTTGCTTGCTTACGACAATTTCTCCAAACATTAAATTATGATTGGATATGACGTTATCTGCTGTTGTTTTCATGGCATGTTTAGACCAAAAACGCCATTGCTAATAAAATGTAGGTTCCAATCATTTTTCAACTACGACAAGTTTGTAGCAGAAAAAAAACAACAGAAAAAACTGAAGGAAAAAAACATGAAAAATAAATTATTGTAAGAAAATCTAAATTCCTTATGTTAATGGTAGGGATGGCAAGTGTAACTACATCCATGGAGGTCCACCTTCATTTACTCGATCGAAAATTAAGTGTGGAAGGAAGTTCGTTCTTAAGGTGAAGGTAGAGGCGAATAAAATACTGGCTTGGTTGGGTGTATTATGTTTGGAAAAATAGTTCTGGTTATTTTTTAAAATATTTTTTATTTAAAAATGTATTAAAATAATTTTTTTAAAAATAATTATTTTTAATATCAGCATATCAAAATAATTAGAAAACACTAAAAATATATTAATTTGAAGTAAAAAAAAATAAAAAAATTTAATTTTTTTCAAAAACATTTTTGAAACGCAAATATAAACAGGTCTATCTCCATACTTAAATTTACACATAAATATATTTTATTTTATTTTTACAAATAAATTTACGATAATTTATGTATTTCTAAAAATATTATTTTAAGTAATTTTTTTAATAAATGTAAAATATTTTATTTTTAATGATCCATGCATATTATTTAATAGAAATTTATCATAAAAAAATATATATGTACTTGCCCGCCTTTTAATCAGAGCGGGTGTGGGTACTACACTCTCAAAGAAGGAGGGGTTTTTTTTTATGGTGCTTTATTGTTCATTGAATTTGAATCACCTTAATATATTTTTTAAATTATTTTATAATAAATTAATGTGTTAATTAGCGTGTGTGACAACCGAAACGTCATGAGTTCGAGCGCTGGGGGAGGTGCATTTATTTTTTGAATTGTTATAAATGACCCGCTTATCATATTTTTTTCAAAACAAATATAGAGTGAATGAATAAAAAGATAAAAACAAGGACAAGTGTGTGTGTGACTAGCCTGCTACTGGTGAGCCAGGTGTTGACCGTAGTCGTTGTTGAGTTTTTATTTCTTTTTATTTTTTTTCATTTACATTCTAAAAATTTTACTAGATTTATTTACTTTTTATTTTTAATATGGTTTTTAAATACTAGTGTAATTCTTTATTTGAATTTTAATATTTTTTTCTCAATTGTTATGTATTTCATATGAAAATAATAATACTATAAATAATAAATTTGTTTATTAAAAATTGATTGAAATCGAGTTTACATTATAAAAAAGTTTAAATAAATTTTGAAGATGATTTCATTACATATTACATTTACTATTTTTTTAGATTTTAATCCCAATGTCTATTTTTTTTGTTAATTTATTTTAAAAATCATAAAATATTTTTTAAAACAAAAACAATGGTTTTAATTAAAACTATTACATTGAATAAGATAAATAAAAGACACATTAATAGAAAAAATTATTTTTAAAAAAAGAAATCCAAAACAACTGTATTTTGAAATTTAATGGTAATATCAAAAAAAAAATATCTATGTATTTTTCATGTTTTAAAAAATTAAGCTTTTCATAAATAACGTGAATATACAAGCTAATTTAACTTTGTACAAATAAAAGCTGATATAAAAGTAAAAAAAATTATTTGAAAGTGTGGTAAATATTATTTTTTAAAAAATTTTACTAGAAAATATATCAAAATAATATTTTTTTTTATTTTTAATATCAACACATATCATCAACAAACACTAAAAATTATTAAATTAATTTTTTTAAAAATAAAATAAAAAACAAAGTTTCACCTCAATTATAAAACGAGCCAAAATATCTTTATAGATGCAAAAACTAAAGGGTGTCTGAGCCTCCTTCAACCTCCATTAAAAATATATCAAAATAATATTTTTTTTATTTTTAATATTAACACATATTATCAATAAACACTAAAAATTATTAAATTAATTTTTTAAAAATAAAATAAAAAATAAAGTTTCATCTCAATTATAAACCGAGCTAAAATATTTTCATTCATGCAAAAACTAGAGGGTGCCTAAACCTCCTTCGACCTCCATTGTAATCCCTACTCAATGGGTTTTAACTTAAAGGCTCTCTGTCCCCCTCTCACTCCAGATTCTCTCTGAAAAAAAGGGCCACCTGAAACAAGCCCATCTGGGCCAGTCAAATTTAGCAGACCGCCAGCCAGCCAGGGGAGAAACCCTCACGAAAACCCTTCTTCTTCTTCTTCTTCTTCTTCTTTTCCTGTCATCAATCTTTCAGCATTTTGCTTCCCACTAAAAAATGAGCACCAATATTAATAGCAATATACCATTGAGAAATCTGCTTTCTCTGATTCAAA
>Ga0307509_10007761_pt1 | contig 13905 bp, 13 predicted proteins | sample 10_EM_MG_FD_202245 | JGI IMG/M metagenome (GOLD analysis project Ga0307509, IMG submission 202245) | Populus trichocarpa ectomycorrhiza microbial communities from riparian zone in the Pacific Northwest, United States - 10_EM | ecosystem: Host-associated > Plants > Roots > Unclassified | place...
AGAAATATTCCATGTGCTTGAATTCGCTCTTCGCCGCCGAGAACAGCTCCTCGACCTGCTCGATGTGCGAATCCATCGACCCGCCGATGTCGAAGAACACCAGCACCTTGACCGCGTTGCGCCGCTCGGGCCGCATATGCACGTCGAGATAGCCGTGATTGGCGGTCTCCTTGATCGTGGTGTCGAGGTCCAGTTCATCCGGCGCCCCGGTGCGTGCGAATTTGCGCAACCGACGCAGCGCGATCTTGATGTTGCGAATGCCAAGCTCGACATTGCCGTCGAGATCCCTGAACTCGCGTTTGTCCCACACCTTCACCGCACGGTTGTTGCGGTTCTTGTCCTGGCCGATGCGCACGCCTTCCGGATTGTAGCCATGCGCCCCGAACGGCGACGTGCCTGCGGTGCCGATCCACTTGTTGCCGCCCTGGTGCCGCCCCTGCTGCTCCTTGAGGCGCTGACGAAGCGTCTCCATGAGCTTGTCCCAGCCCATCGCCTCGATCTGCTTCTTCTCCTCCTCGGTCAGGTATTTCTCGGCGAGCTTCTTCAGCCATTCGGCCGGAATGTCCGCCTTCTCGATGGCGTCGAGCAGGCTCTCCAGCCCCTTGAACACGGTGCCGAACACCAGGTCGAACTTGTCGAGATTGCGCTCGTCCTTCACCAGCGCGGCACGCGACAGATAGTAGAAGGTCTCCACCGACTGGTCCGCCAGGTCGGCGTCGAGCGCCTCCATCAGCGTCAGATATTCGCGCAAGGTCACGGGGACCTGCGCGTCGCGCAGCGATGTGAAGAATTGCAGGAACATGCCTGTGGTCCCGAACAGAGGTTGTGACCGAGCTTCGCATTGACCCGGGGGAGCATTCCCAAGGCGCCGGAACGGCAGATTGCCCGGCATGCGGTGAACGTCAAGGGCTACCGCCGGGCAGTCCAAGGCCCGGCCTCACCACCGCACTGGACCGGGGCGCTTTTTCATCTAAAATCGATGGCAATGAGGATTTCAGTGGGGCTTTTTCGATGGGTATCATAGCGGCTCTCGTGATCGGCGCGATCGCCGGCTGGCTGGCCGGACTGATCGTCCGCGGCGCCGGTTTCGGGCTGATCGGCAATATGGTGATCGGCATCATCGGCGCCCTGGTCGCAAGCTGGGTCCTGCCGCAGCTGCATATTGAACTGGCCTCCGGCACGCTTGGCGCGATCCTCGATGCCACCATCGGCGCGGTCATCATTCTCGTCATCCTCTCACTGGTCAAACGCGCCTGACGACCTCCCTTCATTTCCCTCCGGCCGTCGGGAGACATGATCCCGAACGCCCTTCCCTGTTCCGGCGCGGATTCTGCGCGCAAGACCAAACAACAAGGCAACGATTGAGATGAAATTTACCGGCACCAAGGACTATGTTGCGACCGATGACCTCAAGGTCGCCGTCAATGCGGCGATCGTGCTCGAGCGGCCGCTGCTCATAAAGGGCGAGCCCGGCACTGGCAAGACCGTGCTGGCCGAGGAAGTCGCCAAGGCGCTCGGTGCGCCGTTGCTGACCTGGCACATCAAGTCCACCACCAAGGCGCAGCAGGGGCTTTACGAATACGATGCGGTGTCGCGCCTGCGCGACAGCCAGCTCGGCGACAGCAGGGTGTCCGACATTGGAAACTACATCAGGCGCGGCAAGCTGTGGGAAGCCTTCACCCATGAGAAGCGCCCGGTGCTGCTGATCGACGAGATCGACAAGGCCGACATCGAGTTTCCCAACGACCTCCTGCTCGAACTTGATCGCATGGAATTCTTCGTCTACGAGACCGGGGAGAACATCAAGGCGAAGCTGCGCCCGATCGTGATGATCACCTCGAACAACGAGAAGGAATTGCCGGACGCGTTCCTGCGCCGCTGCTTCTTCCACTACATCAAGTTTCCCGACGCCGACACCATGGAACGGATCGTCGACGTGCATTTCCCCCGCATCAAGAAGCGCCTGGTGGAAGAGGCGCTGCGCATCTTCTTCGAGGTGCGCGAGGTGCCGGGACTGAAGAAGAAGCCATCGACCTCGGAGCTCTTGGACTGGTTGAAGCTCCTGCTCAACGAGGACATCACGCCCGAAATGCTCAGGGAGCGCGATCCACGCAAACTGATCCCGCCGCTGCACGGCGCGCTGCTGAAAAACGAACAGGACGTGCATCTGTTCGAGCGCCTGGCGTTCCTGAGCCGGCGCGAAGTGTAAGTCGGGCCACGCACATGACAGTTCAACCCGTCAATCTCGTCACCCACCCGCTGGTTCAGCACAAGCTGACGCTGATGCGCCAGCGTGACCGCTCGATCAAGGGCTTTCGCGAGCTCCTGAACGAGATCGGCATGCTGCTCGGCTATGAGGTCACGCGCGACCTTCCCTTGGAGATGGTCGAGATCGAAACACCGATGGCGTCGATGCAGGCTCCGATGATCGCCGGAAAAAAACTGACGCTGGCTCCGGTGCTGCGCGCCGGCGTCGGCTTTCTCGACGGCATGATGGCGCTGGTTCCATCGGCGCGCGTCGCCCATATCGGCCTCTACCGCGACCCCGCAACCCTGCAGGCCGTCGAATACTTCTTCAAGGCGCCGCACGATCTGGCCGACCGCATGGTGATCCTGATGGATCCGATGCTTGCGACAGGAAATTCCGCCTGCGCCGCGGCCTCGCTGCTGAAATCCAGGGGCGCCCGCGACATCCGCTTCGTCTGCCTGCTGGCCGCTCCCGAAGGCATCGCCCACTTTCAGGAGGAGCATCCGGATGTCCCGATCTGGACCGCCGCCATCGACGAGAGGCTGAACGATCACGGTTATATCATGCCCGGCCTCGGCGACGCCGGAGACCGGATGTTCGGCACGCGGTAGCTCACCTGTTCGCGCAGACGGCTGCGCTTTCGGCAGCCAACCCTCCGCTCTCGTGCGACGTGATGCCCCCCAGGCGCGTCGCCCAGATCTGGACGCCGGCGAGACAATGGCTCGCCGGCGCCGCGCACGTCACGGTCCGTAGCGCCGGGCCGGCGTCTGGTTGGAGTCACGTTCGTCGGTGACGCAGGTGAAGTTCGCCGCGTCGTCGGTGCTGCCGCTGCCATTGTACTTCGCGACCTTGGGAAAGACGCAAAGCGGCCGCGTCATCTGCACGTTGGGCGGTGTGTCGTTGACGTATTTGGTGGCAAGGATCGTCTCCGGTGCCGTGCCGTTCTCGACCCACGTCACAAGCGCGGCCAGCGCACCGAAGGTGTGAGGGCCGGGTCCGCCGTTCCCGCAGTGGTACATGCCAGGAACCATGAACAGCCGCGCATAGCTCTGGGTCCTCAGCGGCGGCGATTGCCGGCCCTCCTCATCGAACCGCACATCCTCGATGTCATGGTTGCGATGATTGAACGCGAAATGGTGGCCATCATGCGCCGCGAGCGCGTTGAAATAGTTGACGCTGGACAGGGGGGTGACGACCGGGTCGGCCCAGCCGTGATACATGATGAGCTTGCCGCCATGCTCCCGAAAGTCGCTGAGATCGGTGCTGGTCGCGTTCACCGTTTCGGCCAGATTGTCGTCGATGGGCGGCAGATCGCGGTGAACGTCGAAGTTCAGGTAGTTCACCGCACTTCCGGGCTGGCCGAAGCTCGGGCCGAACACCCAGTACCACGCTCCGTCAGAGGACGGCTCGGGCAGCCGCTCCAGGAACGCGAAGCCGGACTGAGCCACGTCGTCGGTTTCGCTGCCACGAACTGCGCCAGGAAGGATGCGCTCGCCGGTGACAGGATCGATGAGGCCAGTGTAATAGCCTCGCATCGCCGTCACTTGGTCGGCGGTCAGGCAAGCGGGTGGGACATCGCCGCCCGTGCATTGCAGCACCCCGGGATCGAAATGGCAGTCGCGGGGATCGGTCAGGAACTGGTCGGTCGCGGCGCCCCCGTCCTGGCCGACGCATTGCTTGATGACCGCCTTGTTGATCAGCGTCATCTGGCCGGTCTGGATGAAGCTGCCCGGATGATCATGGAGACGGCGCCACCCGTAAGCGCCGCTCGCCCACAGCCGCGTGTGGTTGAACGCAGCCGCGCCGGCCACGATGCCGTCGTAGTCATGCGGGAAGCGCTGCGCTTCCATCAGCGCGTTCTGGCCGCCGGTGGAGCAGCCGAAGAAGTAGCTCTTGTCGGCGCTCCGCTGATAGAACGCCGTGGTGATCTCCTTGCCCCGCAGCGTCATCAGGTGGATCGCGCGATAGCCATAATCCTTGATCCGCTCCGGATATCCGAACAGGCCAAGCGTCGGGTTGGGCGGATCGCCATACGCGATCGCCAGCGGGTTGCCCATGTTGCCGGCCGAGCCGCAATATGTCGCGTTACACCCCGCGACGCCGGTGCCGAGACCGGTGTTGGCGACCGCATATCCGGCGTTGAGGCGGAGTGCCAAAGCGCCGTAGTCGATGAAGCCTCCGTAGCCGCCGCCGCCGAGGCCGAGAAACCGTCCGCTCCATGAGGTTTCCGGCAGCCAGACCTCGATCTTGATCAGGGAGTCGACGGTGGGCACGATCGTCGCGGTGACGCGGCAGAACGCCGGCAATCCGGTGAGCTTTTGGCTGGTCCCCGGAATGGTGAAGACGCCGCTCGTGATGTCGGTCGCCGAGGTGATCGTGGTTTGCTCGATCGCGAGCGTCTGTAGGTTGGTGCATGGCGTCGCCATCGCGGGCGCGCTGCCTAGCAGGATCGCCGCGAAGCCAGTCGCCGCGCCAACGAGATAGTCTCGATGCATGGTCTGTCCCCCTGACCTGCCGTTCGTTCGGGCCAGAGATGAACCGCTGGCGCACAATATAAGGTAGCACGGTACTATGATCCTCCCATGAAGGAAATGTCCGATTCTCGACTCGACCAAGTGTATCTGAGCAACTCACTCCCTGTAGCTGCATTGCGAAAGATCGGCGCACCCACCGGCAGCGGCTTCGTCGCGCGCTTACGATGTGCTGGCGCGGAATTGCAGCATCGGGGTCGTCGATTGCCGGGTCATCGCAAATGCCGTTACGGGCGTCCCAGCGCGCGCATCGCGACCGATTGGCCCACCGCGTGTCAGCGATCCATCGCAAGCGATGCGATCATTGACATGATGGCGAGCAGGATGATGACGGCGCCGTAGAGATAGGCGGCAACAGACAGCCCGATCAGCGGGATCGACAATCCGGCCGCCACCGCCGGGACGCTGAAGGCGAGATAGGATTGGACATAGAACGCGGACAGCAGCCCCGCCCGCTGGTGCGGCTCCGCGGTCGGCAGCAATGCGCGTAGCGTGCCCGAGAAGGTCGATCCAAATCCCGCGCCCGCCATCACGGTGCCGGCCAGCAGTGCCGCGACCTGCTGCTGCTGGATTCCGACCATGGAGACCGCCACTCCCAACGACAAGGTGCTGGTGCCCGCCAGGATCAGCCGCCGGGCCGGCCAATGCCTGAAGGCAGCCACCGCGACCGCTGCTGTCAACATCAGCGTCGACACGACCACGCCGCCAACCCAGGGGGAAGCGACCCCCATCGCCGTCGCCACCACGGTTGGCATCAGCGAGAGATACAGCCCGCCGAGCGCCCAGGCGGCGATGTTGGCCGGTGTGAGCCGGATCAGGATCGCGCGCGACTGATGGGGAACGCTGACCTGCGGCTGCAGCGAGGCCAGCGCCCCCGCCTTGCGCGAAATGCTCTCCGGCATGACCCAGAGCAGCGCGACCATGACCGCCGTCAGCCCGAGCAGAACCTCATAGACCCGATGCAGCGGGTCCGGCGCGTAGGTGATCAGTGCCGCGGCTCCGAGCGACCCGGCCGTCAACCCCAGGAATGCCGTGACGCTATTGAGCAGTGGGCCGCGTGAGCGGTTGGTATCCAGGATGGCCGCACCCAGCGCCGTGGTGCCGACGCCGACACTCAGTCCCTGAACGGCGCGCGCCAGGATCAAATCCCCGACATCGCGCGCCTCGGCGAACAGGATCATCGCAGCCGCGTTCAGAAGCAATGCCGCAAGAATCACCGGCCGGCGCCCCACATAGTCGGACAACCCACCGACCGTCAGCAGGGCGACGAGCAGGCTCGCGACGTAAACCGCAAACACCACCGTGATCCAGAACGGCGTGAGGTGCATGGACACCTGATAGAGCCGGTACAACGGAGTCGCGGCGCTGCTGCTTGCCGTAAGCAGGAGGGCGCCCGCGAAACTGAACAGCGTCATGGCTGCTGGTGACAGGACGCGGGGTCGGGTTTGGATTGTTGCAGGGAGCGCGGCGGTGCGGATTTCACACTGCTGCTGCGCGGAACAGGGTTGCATCGGAGGCTCCTAAAGCTAATATGTTGCTTTAGCGATATAAGCCGCAACGCCCTTAACGCAACTTATTTGCTTTAAGTAAGACCCCCATTTTGGCATGGTAAGGTTGCGCGGAGCTGCACGGAGCCAGGACAAAGTGGCCATCAAGGAACGCATCCGCATCGGTGGCCGCAGCGCCCGAATCCAGAGCGCCGTGCACGAGGCGGTGAAACGCCTCAGTGCCGCAACGCCGCGCGAGGACCTGACCGTGCCGCAGATCGCGGCCGAGGCCGGGGTCACACCATCGACGATCTATCGGCGCTGGGGCGACCTTGGCTCGCTGCTCGCCGATGTCGCGGTGGCGCGCCTGCGGCCCAGCTCGGATCCCGAGGATACCGGCGCAACGGCGTCGGATTTGCGCGTCTTCATCGAACAATTTGTGGAAGAAATGTCCTCGCCCGTCGGCCGGGCGTTGATCAGGGATGTGTTGTCCCCGTCGGGAGAGAGTTATCCGTGCAAGTGCGCAAGCTTCACCCGCGACCACCTCACCACGATCGCCGAGCGGGCGACGGCGCGCGGCGAAACGCCGTTCGATGTCGATGACGTGATCGACCACGTCGTGGCGCCGATCATCTATCGCATTCTGTTTGGCGATCGAGACGTCACGCAGGACTACTGCCATGTCCTGTTGAACCGGCTTCCGTCGCGGCCTCCCGCGAGAGCGCAACCGGCGCAAACCGATACCGCCGCCGCCCAGCGCGCTTCCAAGGGCCAGAGTGGACGTGCGCAAGCACCTCGCATCGCTCCACCGAAAAAACGCGCGAGGCGCTAGCCTTTCCGGCGCGTAGGTGATCAGAGCCGCGGTCCGAGCGACCCGGCCGTCACCCCCAGGAATGCCGTGACACTATTGAGCAGAGGTCCGCGCGTACGGTTGGTGTCCAGGATGGCCGCACCGAGCGCCGTGGTGCCGACGCCGACGCTCCGTCCCTGCACGGCACGCGCCAGGATCAAATCCCCGACATCGCGCGCCTCGGCGAACAGGATCATCGCAGCCGCGTTCAGAAGCAACGCCGCAAGAATTACCGGCCGGCGCCCGACATAGTCGGACAACCCACCGACCGTCAGCAGGGCGACGAGCAGGCTCGCGACGTAAACCGCAAACACTGCCGTGATCCAGAACGGCGTGAGCTGCATGGACACCTGATAGAGCCGATATAACGGCCTCGCCGCGCTGGGAATTCCGCCTGCGAGGGGCGAGATCACTACTCAGGGTGGCACGAAGGGCAGCCACATTGTCCTCAGCCGGTCGCTGCACGAAAGTGCCTCTTCTGAAAAAGTCGTTGGTGGATACTGCAAGCGCTATCCCGCGGGCACGCCGGCCAAGGCGAGACCCCGCATATAGCGCTCGCGGTCCGCCGGATTGCCGAACGGATAGACGCGCCCGAAGCTCGCGACCGTAAAACCGGGTTCGAGCGAGAGCAGCTTGCCGATATAGGGTGCGGCCTCTTCGGGTCGGCCCAAATGACCCAGCGCGGCGATCAACGGTTTATAGCCATTGCTGAAATCGGGATTTGCCTTGGCCGCACGGCGCCCGATGCTGACCGCTTTTTGGTAGTCGCCCTTGAAGACATAGGCGATTGCATAGAAAGACTCCCACAGCGGAAACAAAGGATCGGTCGGCGCCAGATCGCGGTAGCGGTCCAGGCGTTGCAACGCGAGATCGGGTTGGCCGATATAGCAGCAGGTCGGGGCGCTGAGCGCCCAGACGAAGGCAAGATTGGGATTGAACCGCAGCGCGCGGTCGAAATAGTGCATCGCCGATTCAAAGTCCTTGTCCAGAAACGCGCAGATATGCGCATAGATGCCGAGCGCCTCGGCGTTTTCCGGATCAATGCGGATGGCGCGCACCGCGAGATCTTGCGCCGTCGCGAAAGCCGCGGCCGGGTCGTGCGCCCAACCCTGACCGATATGCCAGACTTGCCAATAGGCCGCCCAGGCGAGAACGTTCGCGTTGGCGGGGTCGGCATCCAAAGCGCACCCGATGAGACGGCCCGCCTCTTCGTATTTGTCCTGCTCCATGCTGTACATCAGCGGAATCGCATGCAGCACGAGGCTGTCGGCGCTGAGATCGCGAGGCCGCCGCTTCTGACCTTCGATGAACAGGATAACGGGATCGATCCGCGCCACCACGGGCGCCACGACCAGTGCGTTCACCTGATCCAGCATGGTCGCGGCCAGATTGAAGCGGTCACTCCAGACCGGACGAGGCTCGTCCACCACGTCGAGCAGCCGCACACTCAGTTGCATCTGCAACTCGTCCCCCGCGAGGCTTCCGTCGACCACGTAGTGCAGATCGTCCCGACCGGCGACAGCGGCGCCGGCGCCCGAATCCTGCGACCTCTGAAACACGGTGGGCGCGATCACATCGAACCATCGAAAGCGCGCCAGCCCGTCCGCGATCTCCTGGCTGAGCCGGAGGGCAAGCCTCTCGGCGTGCGCTGCATCGGACTGAAATGGAAGGACCTTGACGCGCAATCGCGCGCGGGCGCCGGCCGTGGTTGGCGTGCGCGGCCAGTCTGGGGTCGGCGAACCGGCCGCCTGCCGGATCACGGGGACGGCGGGTGCGTTGAACGCCCGCAGCGCGTCATGTAGAGCGCGGGTTTCCGGAGAGGGCTGAACATCAAGCACGGTCCTGAGCGCGTCCCGACATCGCTCATACTCATGCAGCGCCTGCGCTCGCTCGCCCATCTCGGCCAGCGCTCGCATGAGCGCGCGCGATGCACCTTCGTGGGTAGGATCGAATCCGATCACGCGGCGGGCCACCGCGGCGCGCCGTTCCGGGCCGGAAGCCGTGGCATCCCTCAGTTCCGCTTCGAGCAATTCGCGAAGGCGCTCGTTGAACCGCGTGCGTTCGGTGATCAGCCACTGATCAAACGATACGCTGATCCCGTCAAGCCCCTCGAGCATCTCACCCGAACAAGGGGCCGCAAGGTCGCCTCGGGACCCGCAGGCCGGCGGTTCCGGCGCCAGAACGGCCCGGGCGTCAATCCAGCAGGCGGACGCGTCTAGCCTGATCGTGTCGCGGGACAGGACGATCAATTCGTCGGCAAGCGGTTCCATCGCCACGGTGAGCAGGCGGAGCGCCTGACGAAAGCTCGCATTGGCCTGGGACTCCGGCACGCGGTCCCACAGCATGCCCGAGAGGCGATTCCGCGTAACGGCCACACCGGCGTTCATGCAGAGAAAGCCCATTAGCGCGCGTGCCTTTCGGCTGCGTGGCAGGATATCCTGTCCAAGCCAGGTCGTGACGCGCATGCTGCCGAGCAGATGGATGCGAACGAGAGGCGTTCGCGGGGCGGGTAAGAGCGGCTCAGCGCGTCCGAGTCGCACGACCTTGTCCTGGGCGGTCAGCCCCTGGAAGGGGCGATAAGCACTCCGTGTCGGTTCGGACATGGCGTCCGGCGCCTCGCGCCGTCCCTCGCTTCGAGCAGACCTGAAGTTGCATCACATAGACTATACATCACAGGAGATTTGCCCAAGCATTTTTCACGCGATTTTCACACGCCCTTCACGCCGGCGCAGGGAGCGGCTGCAGCGCGCCGAATTATTCACGCGGGCACGCTGCATCGATCACGTCCGCAAATTGCGGCCTCCTGCTAATGTGTATTGCCGGTCAGCAGACCCGGCGGGGACAGGTTTGCCGACTTGGGAGAAAACGCGTGGACGAGCTGCCAGGGCGCGCTGAACCGCTCGCCACTTGCTTTCATCCCATCCCCGAGGCCCTTCTGCCGCAGCGGGCCGTTCGCCCCGCCGCCGCCGGGATGATGCCGACGCGCTCCTTCCGGCATTGCGACAGGCTCACGACGACGTCGGCTCTCGGCTGGCATGTCTTCCCGCCGAGCCACAGGTTCAAGACTGCGCCCGAGATGGCGGGACCGCGCGCGGAAGACCGGGATCCGTTCCGCTCCACCAGGGTCCGGCCGGACACGGACCCGCACCGCCAGCGCGGCCAATATGGCGCGGCGGAGCGCCGTCGCCGCAAGCACAAGGTGGGACCGTGAGGATGGCGCGCGCTCAGCAAAGGCTGCCGACGATGAGGCGCGCGAGGCGAACCAAGAGCAGGTCCATCAATGCGATCGACCAGCATGTGGGGCAGCGTGTCCGCGCCCAGCGCCTGTTAAAAGGCATCTCGCAGCAGGCGCTCGCGGGCGCGCTCGATCTGACGTTTCAGCAGGTGCAAAAATATGAAAGGGGGGTGAACCGCATCGGCGCCGGCCGGCTGAGCCAAATCGCCACCGTGCTCGGTACATCCATCGGTTTTTTCTATGAGGGCGCGCCGAGAGGCAGCGGACCGGCAAGCGACAACGACGCGCGCATGACACGTCTTACCGGCTTCCTCGCCACCAAACAGGGCCAGCAGCTGGTGCAGTCGTTCGAAGCGATCCCGGACGGCGATCTCCGCCAACGGATTCTCGCGCTGATGGCCACCCTGTCGCGCCGACCGACCGAAAAGTAGCCCACCGGCGACGATTCAAGTCTGGCGTCCCTGGCTCACCTGCCGTCGGAATCTGGCGCAAGGTCGGGATAATGCCCATCGCCGGCAACCGTCTTGGCCTCCAGAGTGGCCATTTCCAGAAGAAAACACAGGGTATTAAGACCGGCACGCTGAGCCACCGACGCCAGCTCTCGCAAATGGGAGCCTATGAATGATGCCACCTGTGCCTGCTCGTCATCCACGACAGCCCCCGTGCTCGTCCGCTTGATCACAAGTTGTATCAAATACCACGCGCTAACAAGAGTTGGATACAGGACGAAGCCCCGCGATCACGGAATGCGAACCTAGTGTTGTGTTGCTGACGCTTCTTACCGCCGTCATTCCGGGGCGCGCCACTTGGCGCGAACCCGGAATCCAGAGGTAAGGGTTCTCGAGATTCCGGGGTCCTGCTCCGCAGGCCCCGGAATGACGGAAACAATCGTTAGAGTCAGAACACTAGAGGTTCGAGGTAAGCACCGCCTCCGGCAGCCTGCGGCCGCGGATCATGTCGGCGGCCTTGTCGGCGATCATCAAGGTCGAGGCGTTGAGGTTGGCCGAGATCATGCGCGGCATGATCGATGCGTCGATCACGCGCAGCCCGTCAAGCCCGTGCACGCGCAGCTGGTCGTCGACTACCGCCCAGCTGTTGTCGGCCGGGCCCATGCGGCAGGTGCAGCCGGGATGGAACGTCGTGGTGGCGCGCTGGGTCGCGGCGGCGAGAAACTCGTCGTCGCTCTCGACGCCCGGACCCGGAAAATCCTCATACGCATAATACGGCGCCAGCGGCGCCGATTTCAAAAGCCGCCGCGCCAGCTTCATGCCGGCGACGATGACGCGGCGGTCGAGCTCGGCGGTGAGATAGTTGGTCTGGATGATCGGCGGCTCGAACGGATCGGACGAACGCGCCCGCACATAGCCGCGGCTCTCGGGCCGTTGCTGCCAGGAGGCGACCGTCATGCCCGGCTCGTCCTCGAGCTGGCCCTGCACGCCCTCCTTGTAGCTCGCGGGCGTGAAGGTGAGCTGCAGGTCGGAGCTCTCGGTGGTCTCGCCCGAATGCCAGAAGCAATAGACCATGGTCGGCGACAGCGAGAGCAGCCCGCGCCGTGTCGTGGCCCATTTCAACGCCTCGACCCAAAGGCTCAATCCGCGCCGCAGCTCGTTGATGGTCCGGATGTCCTTGACCCGCGCGACCGTGCGCGGCGCGTAGTGATCCTGCAGGCCCTCGCCGACGCCCGGCAAGGCATGGCGCACGGCGATGCCGAGCGATTGCAGCAGCTCCGGCGATCCGACGCCGGAGAGCTGCAGCAGTTGCGGTGAATTATAGGTGCCGCCGGACAGGATGACTTCCTTGCGCGCGCGCACCTCGACCGGCGTGCCGCCGCGACCGCCCTTGATGTAGCGCACGCCCGTGGCGCGCTTGCCCTCGAAAATGATGTTGGTGGCATGCGCATGGGTGCGCACCTCGACATTCTGCCGCGCGCGCGCCGGATGCAGGAATGCGGTCGCGGCGCTGACGCGCAAGCCGTTCTTGATGGTGCGCTGGGCGTAGGAGACGCCCTCCTGGATCTTGCCGTTGTAATCGGGGTTGCGCGGGATGCCGAGACTGACCGCGCCTTCCATGAAGGCCTCGCAGAGCTTGTCCTTCCACTCCATGGTGGTGACGGTGAGGTCGCCGTCGCGGCCGCGATAGGCGTCGTCGCCCTCGCCGATGCGCCGCTCCATGCGCCTGAAATAGGGCAGCACGTCTGAATAGCTCCAGCCGCGATTGCCGAGCTGCGCCCAGGTGTCGAAATCCTGGCTCTGGCCGCGATTGTAGATGTGGCCATTGATCGAGGAGGAGCCGCCGAGCGTCTTGCCGCGCGGCGCATAGATGCTGCGCCCGCCGGTCCAAGGGCCCGGCTCCTGCTGGTAGGCCCAGTTGATGCTCTTCATGTGGAAGGTCTTGATGAAGCCCGCTGGCAGATGAATGTAGGGATGCCAATCGCGGCCGCCGGCTTCGAGCACGCAGACGCTCGTCTCCGCATCTTCGCTCAGCCGATTGGTCAGCACGCAGCCGGCGGAGCCCGCGCCCACGATCACGTAGTCGAATGTGTCCATCGTCCTGTTTCCGGCCAATTGTTGTTTTGACGCGTTTCCTTCACGCGAACCGGTTCCCACTTCGCTCGAAAACGCGATCAGCGCGCCTTGTCGGTCAGCTGAAAATTGAGATGCGCCCTCACCGTCGGCCACTCGGCGGCGATGATGCTATAGACCACAGTGTCGCGCAGCGTACCGTTCGGCGCAACCTGATGGCTGCGCAGGATGCCGTCCTGCTTCGCGCCCAGCCGCTCGATGGCGCGCCGGCTCTGGTGATTGAAGAAATGGGTGCGGAATTCGACCGCGATGCAGTTCAATTGTTCGAACGCATGGCCGAGCAGTAGCAATTTGCACTGCGTGTTGAGCGCGCTGCGCTGCACCCATTTGGCGTACCAGGTCGAGCCGATCTCGACCCGGCGGTTGGCCGCATCGACATTCATGTAGGTGGTCATGCCCGCGATCTTGCCGTCGGCATCGAACACCGTGAACGGCAGCATCGATCCGGCCGCCTGCAATCCCAGGCGACGGTCGATTTCCTTGGCCATCCCGTCGGGGCTGGGCACCGAGGTGTACCAGAGCTTCCACAGCTCGCCGTCCCTCGCCGCCGTGACCAGCTCATCACGATGAGTTGGCGACAGCGGTTCGAGCCGTGCATGGGGACCGCTAAGCGTGACCGGTTCAAGCCAGGGCATTCAATACTCCGTTTTCAAAGCGTCATTGCGAGGAGCGATAGCGACGAAGCAATCCCCGACCGTCATTCCGGGGCGATGCGAAGCATCGAACCCGGAATCTCGAGATTCCGGGTCTGGTGCTGGCGCACCATCCCGGAATGACGGCTTCGGAAGCTTAGCGGAAAATTGCTTCGCTTGCGCTCGCAATGACGCGGATAGATATCACTCACTTCACTTGTTCAGGAAATTCAGCGGCAGGCCGGGGCGTGGCCAGTCCATCGCGATCAGTTCGCCCCTGCCCGACAGCGTAATGTAGGCGGTCTTGAGCTCGGGGCCGCCAAAGGCGATGTTGGTGGTG
>Ga0307509_10007762_pt1 | contig 13905 bp, 15 predicted proteins | sample 10_EM_MG_FD_202245 | JGI IMG/M metagenome (GOLD analysis project Ga0307509, IMG submission 202245) | Populus trichocarpa ectomycorrhiza microbial communities from riparian zone in the Pacific Northwest, United States - 10_EM | ecosystem: Host-associated > Plants > Roots > Unclassified | place...
AAAGGTATCGAAGGACGCTGGCAGAGTCATGAGCACATGAGAAATGAACGCTGACTCTGTAATAGGCTCTTCCGTTCCAGACAATATATCCCTGAAGTACAGTAAGGTAGATATGTACTCAGCGATCTGTTTCCCGGGGACTGGACGTGCTCGGGAAAATTGCCGGAGGGCTGACATGCGCCCAGCCCTTGAGGCAACAGTGTTTAGCTTCTCACCCAAGAGAGTCCACATCTCTTCAGGGTCTGTTAGTCCTTGGAGGTACTGTTGGGCACTCGTAGTGCAGGATCCAAATATCAGAGCTATAGCTTTGCCTTTGCGACGACGGTATTCGGTGAGCTGAACTCGTTGGTTATCCGGCGGAGCGTTTTCATTTCCCATTGTGAGCTCAAATGCATCTTCTGCACGTAGGATAACCTCCATGTGCTTGCGCCACTGGGTGTAGTTCAAGTGATTGAGCTTAGGGAATTCACCATACTTGGAGCGATACTTGGTCTGGCCTTGGATGCTGCAGATGCCGCTTTCTGCATTGATGGCAGAGGAAGTGGAGAGGTCTTGTTTGAGCATCTCCGACGGATGAGAGAGAACAAGAAATATAAAAGAACAATAATGAGATTATATTGCAATTGGAGGGTTGGTTGAACAGTCTTTGAATAGGTAGAAAGCCTCCGGGCTCATAACCTGTTGTTTTTCCTTGCTTATTTTTCTCTCTTCTCCCGGCAATGGGGAGAAGCTGCCTCTACTTATAGACACCGAATGCGCTATTGACATGACTTCTGACATACGTACTGTACTCTATTACATCATTGTTCACCACCATGATTACCTTCTTACCACACGACTTGCCCGAAACAGAAAGCGTAGTACCAGTGACGCACCACACCTGTCTGCCTTCCGTGCAGGGTCATCAGGAAGTGAGTGACAACTACCGCCGTAATACAACAGGTAGGTACCTACCGGAAGTTACCATTTCCAAAAAAGACTGCACGGCCCGCCCGTCAACCTACAGTCCTGCGGTCTTTACAAAAGACGGACGCCGTGGACGGGACTATAGGACGCCAGGGCCCTGGCGTCCGGACTGGACGCTTGGGAACACTGGCTCTCGCTAGCGATAGATGGATAGATAAATTACACATAGACTTCTTTCCTCCACACGTGATGACCTAGCGTAGGCGTTCCCGAATCTATAACACTCATACCACGAACAAGAGAATTGGCCCTGGACCCTGTGATTTTGAGACGGTATTATTCCTGGCCTTGATTAGCGCTCTAATCCCTCGTCCACACCCAAAGACGCCCCAATTCCATCCAACCCCTTCCGAATCCCTGTCCGGAGAAATAAATTAGATTGTACATACTTGACCAATCCTGTGGGTTATTCCCAGCCATGCGACGCTCAAACAGAAACATTAAATTAAAGCAAGGGAAGCAACCTGATGGGCTGTGGGTACGTGACAGCTCCTCGAACTCATCACTGCAGATGCACCAGAAATTTAGGTTCCCTTCATATGCGTACAATACAACAGTGGTCTGAGATACGCTGTTTGTGACCATATTTTTCGAAAATGTTCGAAAAATCCAAATCTATCCGTAGCCCACGGGGTTCGAATGTTGGCCTTGGCTGTTGGTAGAAGTATGGAAAGAAGAAGAGGCGCGGTTATGGTGTTATCACAAAAGCCTTACTAGTTGTATGCCCTTAGCAGTCTTGACTAGGATAACTACCCCGGGGCGACTGCCACGCTATCTTGAGACAGGGGTGAGTAAATGGTGTGCCGGCCTGGTGGTGGGCGTGGTCAGATCGTGATCGAGTTTTCCCAGACTACAGGATGCTCGATCACCTCTATCATGGGGCCCCCCGATCATCATCGAGCATGGGCTCCGTGATCTGCTCGATCTAGTCGATCATTGGCACTGCTCGATCATAGGCGATTATGCTCGAGTCTGCTCGAATAAACTCGATCGTGATAGATCACTCTCCTATCTAGTTATAGATCTCCTGTTAATCATGTCCAACAGAAGCGATGAGAGAGAGGACTTGGTTAGGAATAGCTGTTGGTAAAGAAAAGCATCACTTGCACGAGCATACGGAGGGGCGAGGAGACAATACGCGGGCTCTGGGATGTATATCAACTATGGCACATTGGTAACTGAACGATTTCTGCCAAACCAGTGCCCATAGTTCAAGGATATTCTAAATTCATGCAGGCATAATACTAGACTGAGCTTAATGATAATCAAACACCTACGATCACGCTCGGGTAGAGGCAATGATCGATTACTCGATGAGGATCTACCCGCTTGATCTGTTGAATTTTCACGAAGGTTCCATATCTTGGATATAGTTGGAACACTGATGGTATACGGTGGAGATGAATCTGGTTTAGAAATGTTGCACGATTGAATAGTATAGTATCAGACAAACTGTAGTATGCCTAGATCAGGGGTTAGATGAAGCGGAAATGTTTGAGATGCTTGCGGAATTGGCACTAGGGACGACCGGAGGTTAGAGGTTAAGGTTTTCTAGGAGACGGAACGCAATAGTATCGCACTATGAGGGTTAGGAAACAACAGAGGGTGTCAAGACAGTAACGGATCAATGATGAGGGGAACTGTGTATGGGGACGGAGCCGGGGGGGGGGTTATCAGGGAAGATTAGTTTCAGGAATTTTTGATGGAACTATGCGATTAAAGAGACGGAACAAAAAGACGAGAAGATGAGGGGCGATGTTCTGGATGAAGAGTTTTTTCTGTAAAGTCAAGTTTGTGTATATATAGGACACCTCGGGCGTGATATAAAGAATAAGGACTCCAAGATACTCTCGACCCATCATTGCCAAAATTGATTAGCTGGGGCGTTGGAGTTGCCACTCCCAATAAGGTATGTCGTATTATTTCTTTTCCCCGGTCTCAGGGGTCTCGGGTGAGGGCTGAAAGAGAATTTTCCAGCTGTGTTTTCACCCCACTAACCCAACGGGGGGAATCCTAGACCTCTTAGAATCATTCTCAATTATATCGGTTTTTAGAGTTGTGAGTGGCCCCGGCAGGTACGAGTGATTAAGTGCTAGAGAGTCGTTGTAAGTTGGACTATAGTATGAGTTTATCCAGAATCGGCCAGTGGGATTTCTCTCCGACCGGACCTGGGTGCATCTTGTCCGGCTGATAAAATATCTTATCATGTCTGTTGTGTGCAGAATGTGCTATTCCTTGTTGTCGAGTAGTGCAAGAGAGGAAGTTATGTCAGCAGGGAACGTACATGCCAAGCCCAGTTGCTCACAACCAGCGCTCTAACCCAAAGACATGACCTATATGGGCAGCCCTATCTCCACACATATCCGAAAATGTCTCGGTGGGACCATCTACTCGAGCACCCTGGGGCTGTCCTGACCTTTGAGGCACCTGGGTTAGAATGCTACCGGTCGAGGTGAAGGAGACCGGGATGTGTGTGGGGGGCCAAGTGTTTGTTTGTTGTTTTTTATAAAAGAAAATCAAAGTTGTGGCTTCTGTTCGGCATGTACCACTCTAGAAATTCTCGAAAATGGCTTACAAACTAAAATAAAAATACGCTATTATACTCAGATATTTCTGAAAATAAATGCATTCGGATTTTTTATACTGTGTTTTTTGTTTCTAGAGAGGCCTGATAAGATCGCAATACCGTACAGCCTCGTCCCAAAAGTTCTCGCACCCTAGCTGGCACCGTCACAAATTTCTATACCAGATGTATTATAGCCATTTGTGTCACACTACCAACCTAGGTGAGAACTTTTGGAACGAGGCTGTACCATGGTCTAACTGCACAAAGAACCATAAAAAGTTTAACAGAAATAATATGGTACATACCATGGCATTTGTGGCCATGAGCAAGGCTTAAGTATTAATATTTCCCAAGTATTCTCGAGGGTTTCAAAAGTATCCCAATGCTTTGGCCCCAAGACGTCAAAATATACACCTAAATTCTCCAACCCCGGTCCCAAGGCATCCGGATACCTTTGAAAACTGCAAGTACTTGTAATACCAAATAACATTAGAGGTAAAAGAACAATTCCCCTTTCTTAGCAAAAAAGACCAAAAATGGTAATACTAGAGACGGCAGATTCACCAAATAAATTAATTGTGAGAAAATGGCTGCTGTTTTAGTGGGGGGTCAACTATGCGTAGCACAGTCACCAGACATAAGTCTTGTTGATTGCAGATACTGAGACACGTCTATGCACCCAATGGGTATTTAGAGAAGACGGATGATGGTATCGCAATGGCAGAAAAAAGTGAGGAATTGAACATGGAATGTTGTTTTAGTAGTACAGGAAAGGAACAAGAGCATCCAGTACTCCGTATCATGTCCTATTTTTCGCTATGGGGGGGGGTCGTGCTACCTGTACAGGGCCCCAATACCGGGAAGGCTAACAGTAAATGCCTATCGCTCATTGCGCGGTCGCTTAACAAGCAACAGCTGAAGGTAGAGAGGAAAAAAATAAAAGATGGGGAACTTGAAAGAAGTGGGGGGGTCAAGTTACCCTTAAAGCGATCTGATCTCACTGAGCATATCCGGGCCTATAAGCTTCCTTTCTTCCCAAGACTGATAAGTGTAGGAACGTGGTGGTGGTGGAAGAATGACTTAGTGTATTTCCTATCTATGACCGAAGGTATATATAGAGATACATGACCGCCAAGAGCCAACAACCGGTTCTACTAACCCTACTGCTCAACCCCAACACATATGAGGATAGCTACCCGCACCTACTGCTCCCCTAATATCTAACAATAAGCTTCATCAGGCCGATCTAATTCCGCCTCTACGACCTAGGCTATTTGCCGGGGTGGCCCGCCTTGGCCCGGCCCACAGCCTATCAGCAGCCTGGCCCGGTGGGAACACCAGGCCCCACTTACACCCACCCTCCGGCGCTTGAAGGCTGTCGTTACCCACAGCCCACAGACCTCTTGCGCTCATCGGTGATAACCTTGAAATCTGTCAGGAGTATTCCCTGCGCACAGGTTAGGACCGTGCGAAGATGGCGGCTGTCTACTCTATCACCTTGAGTAGACAAGGCCTTCTCATGCAGTTTTCGAGTACAGCTAAAGACATGACCTGGAGGAGGGGGGGGTGGATGTTTGGTAAGCCTGGGGCCGAGTTGTAGGACACCGTGCCAGAGCGGGGAATTATGGGCGCAGAAAACGAGAGGGAATGTAGTAGCGGTTTATACTCGAAGCGGGGTCTCACACTGCACAACAGGGAGGGGGCTGCGGTCGCGACAGTGCATCCGGCACGGTTACATAGAGCGGAGCCAAGTGAGAGGGGGTGAGGAGATGCCGAGTAGGTGAAACCCGGTGGTCTGGAGTTTACAGAGAGTACAGAGGAGAGTGTTTGATTCGAAGTAGAGACTGCCTTCATCCATGAATGCGCTAGTGATGTTCGGTGTTAATGGTGGAGTTGGTCGACCGGCGGGGTGGGAGAGCAGATGAGCGAAGGTCTTAGTGGGGGATAGGCGGGGGATATGGAGGCTAACATTGCGCAATTGAAATCTAGGTGCTACAGGTCAGAGGTTGAGAGCGGCCAGGATTGAGGGGTCTCTCGAACTCCCGGCGACAGAAGGAAGCGGGAAGTTGCGCTGTGCTTGCTGCTCATGTTGTATGCAGTTGGGATGACAATTGTGATTGTTGGGTTATGGTTAGTGCTCTGAAAGACCTTGAATATTTCTCCTATAGGGTTACTGGAGTTGCGCCCTGGGAATATTGAGATCCGTATCACACCTACAACTTCCTCTGCCGATATCTGTTCCCCGCCACGCCTCTGTCCCTCAGCCTGCCCAATAATTCTATCGCCCACGTAGCACTAAGGCTCGTATCAAAGAGTGTGTTTATGTGTTATATCCCCTTGCTATACCTGACGGGTTTCTTGGCACCCTGCAGCTATGAAACAACTCCCATTATTGGCATGCGATACCGGTAGTACAAAACTCGCTAATCCACTATCGGAGCTCTCAACGGTGCCACATCGCTAACCTAGAATAGGCTTAACACAGCAGGTCAACAAGATAACTGATACCGGTACTGGTGCAGTCTCTCATGGGGTCGTGACGAATATCAGCGGATGACGAACAGGGAACAGCAGCAGGTATTGTTGCCCTACTTTGACGAACTAGATTATTTGCTTGCCAAATTCCCCTGTTCCTCGCCCGCTGGTATTCGTCGCGGCCCCATGGGAGTCTGCACCGGCTAATGAGAACCAGCAAACCCACCTCCCCAAGCTACCTATCTTGTCTTGAAAACACTATTCCTTCACAGGATGTTTTGTCCTGGATTCCAAAGGCCAAGGACCCGATCGCCGATAGCAGATTAAGCGGGTTCTTACGATATCATACCCGCAGAATCGGGATAGCTTGGGCGCTAAAGCGAGCTAAAGTGAAACCCAGGTAGCCGGAGGAGGGCACAAAGAACACCAAATTGCCACAGCCCCCACAGCTCAACAACCGGGTGCGGCGATCGGGTGGGTTCAAGAAAATCCACACTAGCGCAATTCCGACTTTGATGAGATTCTACTGTGGATTAGCCCATGATTTTTTGGTAATAGTCTATGACTTCGCAGGGAGATACTGAAAATAGCTCAGCTTCCTAAGCTTCTGCCCCTTTGGAATGTATTGAAAGAAAAAACGGCATGGACGAGTGGGTAACACAAGGCTACTACAAGTACTCGAGTGGTACAAGTAGTACTAGGAGCAGCGTTCAAGTATCGAGACAACTTGCCGTGCCAGTGTACCGGTAATCACTTCATTTGCAGAGTGAGCATTCAGGGGGGTATTTCGGTGAGATTTCAATTTAGGTCCCACCCACGTAGGCGACATCCGTTAAGGGTTGATGCTTTATCTGGGGGGGTTGCGCGATTCCGCCACTGTTTCACTCCATACAAACTCCCGCGCAAGTCCCAATAGCGGTACTGCACCGTTAGCTCGAATACTCGAGCACTGTACATGTGAATTTTCTCAGAGTTTCTGACGGAATCATATCTCGGGCGGTCGTGCAACGAGTTCCAGACCCACCCATTGGAAACAATGTTGTCAATTGGGCGCAAGGCTTTATCAACCCCGTTTTTCCTCGATTTCAGGTAGTCGTTCACGAACACCAAGTTAATCAACACCTTGTTCTCAACAACGTTCAAAGCGGTGAAAAGTGAAAAAATGTCACCAGCTTTCAGTAATAACAGTGGCTGTACCATCATCACAAATAGCTTTAACAGCACAGCCCCCGATGATAGATCTGAAATGCTGGCATGGCTATCTCCGTTAGAGCCACGGGTGCGGCATCGAGACATCGGAGCCCGGAGGGTCGACAGTATAGGAGCATGGCTGCTGGAAACTAAGGAGTTCAGGCGCTGGCACAACGGTAGTAGAGAGAGCGGATCCTACCATCCGACATTATTTTGTGACGGTAACCCAGGGGTGGGGAAGAGCTATATCATGTAAGAGGGCGTGTCATTGCGGGGAATCATAGAATATTATTGCTAATAGGTTGCAATAACAGTTCACTAGTTATAGACAGGCTGTGCGACGAGGCCGTCGAGGGGGATCCCTTAGTTGTGTGCTTTTACTTCGACTTTGCTGCCCGGAATGAGCAGTCACCGGTAAATATGCTTGGCTCCCTGCTAAGACAGCTCGTTAGCGGAGAGGCGGAAATTCCTACAGCGATAACCAACGATTTCCGAAGGGACAGAAGGGTCATCGGGGGTAGAGGGTTACAAGTTTCGGGAATTTTGAAGCTATTCCAGAGAATCGCAGCAACGAGGCGCACATTCATCTGTGTTGACGCGCTTGATGAATGTGTGCCGGAGCATCGGACGGTAGTTCTTGAATCACTAGGTCAGATTCTACAAGGGTCCCCGAATACTCGGTTATTTATCACCGGAAGACCACATGTGCGGAGTGAGGTGGAGAGGAGATTGGATAGAGCGGCAACCTTTGTACGTATACGGGCTTCGGAAGATGGGGTGCTCAGATTCGTACGTGAGAAACTCAGGAAGGACATGATCCCGAATATAATGAGTAGCACATTGAAAGAAGATATTATGAAGAGCATTGCCGCAATAAGTTCGGAAACGTATGTATGAACGAGGCTAAAGGCAAAGCTATTCCAAATTAATGGCTAACATATTTGAACCTAGATTCCTACTAGCCTCTCTCCACATCGACGCAATCCTACGAGGGATCACTGTTGCACAGCGGAGAAACACACTCGAGTCAATCAAAGTTGGGGCAGGGTTAGGGGAGGCATACGGTGGGACGCTTAATCGTATAGAGGCTCAGGACGAGAGAAAAGCAAAGCTTGCGATAGCAACACTCATATGGGTTTGTCATTCGGAACGGCCGTTACAGGTAGATGAGCTGTGCCATGCGCTGGCGGTGGAGATAGGGGCAACGGATTTTGATCCCGAAAATGTTCCTCCGATAGGCATATTGCTAGACTGTTGCCAAGGCCTGATCACTGTCGACTCGGAAGCCTCGACAGTGCGGTTAATCCACTATACGGTTCAAGAATACCTTTGCAGTCATCCAGGCCTCTTCATCAAACCTCAATCGGTACTTGCAGAAACCTGCTTAACCTATCTAAATTCGCAACAGGTCAACAACGTCACATCCTATTCCTTGACAGACCATGGAAGCATGCCTTTCCTTAAATATTCAGCGAGATATTGGGGAACACATGCGAGCAAGGATCTCTCAGACCATTCGAGAGCCCTTGCTCTAAAGCTCTTAAATCAGTACGAAGACCACATATCTGCTGTATCACTTTTGGGACAGGTGCTGGATCCTAGATATATCGGAGGCATTGCTACTTCTTCGCTCTTCTCTGGACTACACTGCGCATCGTTCTTCGGGATTGTTGAACTTGTGACTATATTGATAAACTCTCAAGGTTACAAGATCAACCAACCAGACTGTGCTGGTAGTACACCACTCGCATGGGCGTCGGAAAAAGGGCAGGAAGGAGTGGTCAAGATATTGCTGGAACGTGGGAATGCCGACCCCAATTGTCCAGATACGTATGATCGAACACCACTCGGGTGGGCTGCCATTGAGGGAAACGGAGGCGTGGTCAAGTTGTTGTTGGAGCGGGAGAATATCGACCCTAATCACCCAGATGTGGATGATCAAACATCACTCGGATATGCTGCTGTCAAAGGGCACGAAGGAGTGGTAAAGTTATTGCTGGAACGAGAAGATGTCGACCCCAATCGCCCAGACAAGAATCATCTAACACCACTCGCGTGGGCTGCTATTTACGGACACGAAGGAGTGGTCAAGTTATTGCTGGAACGGGAAGATGTCGACCCTAATCGTCCAGATACGTATAATCGGACACCACTCGGGTATGCAGCTATCAAGGGGCACGAAGGAGTAGTCCAGCTATTGCTCGAGCGAGAAAATGTCGATCCTAACCGCCCAGATAATTATCAAACACCACTCGGGTATGCTGCTATTGAAGGACACGAAGGAGTTGTCAGGTTGTTGCTTGAGCGGGAAAACATCGACCCCAATTGCCCAGATAAGGACGACCGGACACCACTTGGGTATGCTGCTATTAGAGGACACGAAGGAGTCGTCGAGTTATTACTGGAATGGGAAGACGTTGACCCTAACCGTCCAGACAAGAACGATCTAACACCGCTAGGGTGGGCTGCTATCTACGGGCATGAAGGAGTCGTCAAGTTATTGCTAGAACGGGAAAATGTCGACCCTAATCGCCCAGATAAAAACGACCGAACACCGCTCGGGTATGCTGCTATCAAAGGACACGAAGGAGTGGTCTGGTTGCTACTGGAACGGGAAAACATCGATCCCAATCGCCCAGATAAGAATGACCAAACACCGCTCGGGCATGCGGTTATTGAGGGACACGAAGGAGTGGTCAGATTGTTGCTGGAACGGGAAAACGTCAACCCCCAATCGCCCAAACAAGGATGATCGAACACCACTTGGGTGGGCTGCTACCAAGGGATATGAAGCCGTGGTCAAGTTACTTCTTAAACGGAGAGATGTAGACCCCAATCGCTCAGATAAAGACGGTGGCACACCCCTCTCTTATACCGCTAAGGAGGGACATCGCGTCATACAGCTACTACAAGTCCGGGAATTTGTCGACACCCCGGACGATAGCGCTAGGAGAGAAGGGGAGCAGGATGTGCGGAAGAGTCGCGCTTTTTTTTCCCCTTCAAAAAAGCGAAGCTCGTCCGTTAGTTAATGGATGTTGGAACGAGCGCAGGTCCCCCGGAGGAGCGGTAGTGGTTTCGATGGTTCCGGCGTAAGCGACTCCGATCGCACAGAAGCAACCAAAAGAAAGAACTTATATTAATGGCCGAATATATGTAAGCAATGCCAGTAACTCCATCCTTTATGAGAGGCTATCTGTGTCTTGTCTTCGGCTCTAACGCTCCATTAGTTCCACGCGGATATACACCTCCGAGCCTGAAGCGTATAAAAATATCCAAGTTATACAAAATAGCCGCCGGATCACTAGGGCCCAACCAAAGCCGCCTCATCACCTAAGTAATGCGGCCCAATATAAAGGAATGATGCAGGAAGACAACCTATGAGACAAAAATCTTGTTTGTGAGGAACGGAGGACAATGTATCTAACAATACGTATGCCAGAATACCAGCACGTGATGAAAAATGGGCCGCACTCTGGGGCCGCACTCTAGGGCCGCGGCGGTATATGTATGCAGTAGCGGAGGGATGGGCAGACTATGAAATTTTATCTTCTACCTGTTTTTCTTCCTTGCAGTTCTTTCCTCGTCTCACCCTTTACTTCCTGTTCTCAACTTTTCTCAAGCCTTTCCTTTCCTAACACTCGATACAATCATGGAAATCTTCACCGGTTAATACAAAATCTGTGTCTCCACTTGACCCGCTCCACTCCGCTGCCTGAAACCCTCATTGCCGATCATTACCTCCGCATCGATTATTTTCAGCAACATGCATTATTCCAAGCCGAGTGAGAAACTGTGAAGCCGGAGGTTTGGAATGAACTGATTGGAAGAACAGTTTAGCCCATCCGGCTAGGTCTGTCTTGCTGGCTGAGTTAGGTTTAAAGGATTGATTGGTAATCCCATCGTGTTCTCCCATAATGCCATTCCTGGGTTCGGGTCTGAGTTACCTATGTAACAATATTATTACTGCATGTATCACATCTCCCTCAATTCGTAATCTAGTAGTGTTAGAGTTTCTCGCACAGGATGTTGTGCCCAGGGGAGTGATATCGTAGGTGGGAGCAAGCTCCGCTAGTAGGGATTAGAAAGTTGCGGCGGGCTTAGATATGTCTCTCACTCAATCACTTGGAATCTCGCCTTTTGTGTCGTACTTGAAATAGCCAAGGGATGACACTAATAGGGGTAAGGGTTACGACTGGGAAAGATCAGATTGTTTCCCCTCGGGAGCTCGGTTTCTTAGAGGGGGTTCCCCAATCACGAATCTCGGCCTCGAGTATTTGGGTTGATTTTAGTTTGCTATTGAAAGCTGCCCCGGCATTTTCCGCAGTATCATATGACCATAAAAGCATGATCGTAATTGCTGACGTAGCCTTGGAATACGTACACTTGGTAAGATGTCTAGGCTTGCTGCGCTAGAGTGGTGACGACCGGGACAGCAAGTATTTATGGCTAAGTATTGTAAATGGCATTGGATGTATGTGGTGAAAATTCAGAAAGAGGGGCCGAAACAAAACGAAGCGAATTTTTGAAACAGGCTCATGGTCGGGATTCGCCCCCCAACCAAAAACTCAATAGAGAAAAAAGAGATTTACGAAATCCATAGAAACAAACCGCCTCACCAGCCCTCTAAATAAAAGTATCTCCCCCTCCTAATCTGTCTAGACAACCTCCCCAACCACTTCTCCCTAGCCCCCCTAATTACGGAAATGGGCGCCTTAGCATCGCCACACGTACCCCCGCACCTCGCCTACATCTAATCCGCTTCGCCATACTAGTAACTACTTCAGCAGCACTCCCGATACACTGCATATCTTTGGGCAACATCGCCAGCACGATGAACCCCCCCCAACAAGCCTAAAAAGCCCAACTTCCACGGTCCATCCGGCCAGCCCTCCTCCCCCGGCTCCGGGGGTGAGATCACTCCAGCATGTGCCTCGGTATCCACCCCCGTTTCCTCCTTTCCCCGTTGGGATTGAGCAAGGCAGTGGTATGCAAGACATGCTTCTAAACGATCTTTGTAGCTTCCGGCTAGGCGAGGGTCTTACCGGATGTGTGTGGGAGGTTCGCCATGAAAACGAAACCCTTCATTGGACACCTCTATGCGAGGGGCCCAGATCGTCCCTCTGGTGTGCGAAGGGCTCAGTTACCCAGGAGCTTGCAGACCTCTCGCGCTCATCAGCAGCAACTTTAACATCTGTCGGGATTATGTCCTACACACAAGTTAGGGCTGGGCGGAGATGGCGGTTTCCCACGCTGCTGTCCTGCACAAACGAGGGCTTCCGAAGCAGTTTTCGAGCACAGTTAGAGACAAAGCTGGGAGGAGAGGGGAGGGGCGGATGTTTGATGCGCCGGGGGGCAAGGGCAGGACAATGGGTTAGAGGGTGGAATTGCAGGTGCAGGAGGCGAGCGGGAGTGAGGCGGCGGCAGTTCCTTAGCGATAGGGTCTCGCGCTGCGCAACGAGGAGGGGGAGGGGCCGCAGTCGTGACGCGCATCCAGCCCGGCGCAACGTCGTCATACTGTAGAACGAAGCCAAGGGAGAAGGAGGAAGAGGAGCGGTTGCGGAGATGAAACCGGGTGGTTTGGAGTTCGCCGAGGGTAGGGAGGAGGATGTTTGATCCGAAGTAGAGATTGCCTTCACCTAGGAATGCACCGATGATGTCTAGTGTTAGCGGTGGAGGGGTTGGCGGGGAGTTGGCGTGGTGGGAGCAGACGCGCGAAGGTTTTGATGGAGATTGAAACCCTCACGGGCGTCCCGAGTCCGAAGTTCGAGAGCGGCCACAATTGAAGGGTCTCCCGAACTCCTGGCGACAGAAGGAAGAGGGTGATCGCGCTGATCTTGTTGTTCATGTTGTAGGCTAGTAGTTGGAATAGCTATGTCGCTCGGCTGTTGTTGGTGCTGTGGGGGGCCTTGAATATTTTTCCCACGAGTTTCCAGGAGTCAGTCCCGGAGCGCGTCAAGCTTCGTTCCAGGCTCCACCCCTCCTCCCCTGCTAAATGTGTTTTCCGCAACGCCGCTGTCCCTTAGCCTGCGCATCTAAGAGAATGCTCCAAATCGTCTCCTAATACTTCCGTGGCTTGCGCATTACTATCTACACCGAAGCGTGGTCGCGTCTTTCGCTCCCCACTTGCCCCCACACATGCCGACTGTGCTTGGCGCCCTCATCAAAGCAACCTCGAGATATGGCTGGCCGGAGCCGCACATAATTTTTTGAAAAGAGTTTTGAACGGTGCTACCGGTATCATCTCTCAAATTTCTACCGCTTCGGAGTGTGTCGGGCGGAAGGCGTCAAATACCAGAAAGGTTCGCCGTCTCGGCAAGGCTGCTGAAAGTCGGGTGATAAAAAACCCGAGCCGACGGCCATTTTACACCAGAACTGAGCACGCTTTGCCAATTATTTAATCACCCTTAATAAATCCGGGGGCTCCACTTTAGGCCAAGCCAAACTAGGGAACAAGGTAGAGAGTATTTTTCAAGAGAGGGGATCGGGTAGGAGCTTTATGGAATTTACGAACCAGAGATAACCTGCAACCAAGGCGCTTGTCGTGTACAAGTTTGATACCCGGGGATATGTTTTCGTACACTATCCCATGGACCGATGAGACACGCAGATTCCGCACCTTCCGTATACGGTAGCTCTATGCTGTGGCTCAGTGGCTTTGCCTCTCGAAAAGTCATCCATTGTCGAGCTTTTATTGGTTGAAAGTTCCT
>Ga0307509_10007763_pt1 | contig 13905 bp, 23 predicted proteins | sample 10_EM_MG_FD_202245 | JGI IMG/M metagenome (GOLD analysis project Ga0307509, IMG submission 202245) | Populus trichocarpa ectomycorrhiza microbial communities from riparian zone in the Pacific Northwest, United States - 10_EM | ecosystem: Host-associated > Plants > Roots > Unclassified | place...
TGTTCTCCACCCTCTTCTCTATACTTCTGAGGTTTTTTTTGCCCAATAATGTGATTGGCTGTAGAGCCTTTCTATTTCAAAAAGCACTGAAAATCTGGTGCACGTTTTGAATGGCATGAACCATATAATGTAAATTTATTCAACATTACCCCTAATTTTGATTATGTAAAGCATCACATTTCAAATCCCTCACAGGTATAGTACATTTTGGGCCACCCATACCATAATCGTGCCAAGGTTGCAGTGCGCAGCCGCAACCCCTGATGTTTACTGGCTCACAACCTGGGTACCGTACTCCTACTAAGTGCCTGACAGCTCAACATCACATTACGGCTCAATATCACATTGTGGCTCAACATCATCATATTATGGCTGGTTTTCAATATTAACAATATAATATGTATTAATTTGATATATGAATTATTTAGTTAACTAAGTATAATTACATTAATCTTAAAGACTAAGTGATATCTTGTCATCCTAGAATAAAAAGAAATCTACAATTGAAAAAAGTTTCATGGCAAATGAAAGCTTTTTCCTATCAACTGATAATCAATCCGAATTACCAATATCACCGATTATACTGCAGAAACCAAGGTTGAGAAATCTTTTGTAAAATAAAATGCTACTACTTTAAAATGTTATGTTACACTACAGGACTATCTTTAGTCACAATGTAATGTTGAGCCACAATGTGATGTTGAGCCGTGATCTGATGTTGAGCTGTCAGGCACTCAGTAGGAGTGCTCACGTTGTGAGCCAGCGAACATCCGCGGTTGCAGCCCACGATTACCTAGACTTGTCCTCATTCTCCATTTTAAATTTCGTGAAAATTTTCTTTAACCAAAATTTCATTATTAGTTATCAACAACACTTACATAAGATGATTGTGTGGCAATTGAGGGTGCCGTGGCATTTGAAGGGATTATGGCAAACATGAATGCCATATGAGACCTTCACTGTTTAAACAAATATATGAACCTAGAGAAGACATACCTTAGGTCAACATACTAGCATGATGGCCAATTATTCCAGTTTTTACGGTAGTAGTACTAAGCATAAACCTTTTTTCCGCATATCACTCTGGTCTATAACCGATTTTGTTTTGCTTGTTTCGATTTGCCGTCGGGTAGGTTAGTATACAGTTGGAAATATTGCACTCACAAGAGATTCGTATTGCAATTAAGTGTAAAAACCACAAAGGAAACATGAGAAAAAGAGTAAACTGAGGTAACAGAAAAGAGAAGCGAACATTGCAAAGTAACCTTAGTCAAGGTAGAAAAGAACAAGCGCTGTGAGTTTTCGTGACCAATACGTAATAACCCTTCCAACATATACCAACAGCTATAGTAATACCTTCTTCTTTCCGAGTGATACCCCATGATTACCCCCCCCCCCTATCCTCCTCTCTCCCATAATCTTTTCACCATATCATCTTCTCTACCTAGAGATCTCTGTAGCTCCCACACGATTTATAGGATTCGCCGGACATCTACTTGAATTACCGCTTCCCTGCCTGGTTGCCGATAGATAATTACCCCAAGGTTCTCGCATTCCTCCACCATGAGCTAGATACAAGACGCTAACGCGAACTCCGACTTGCTACGCCGCCAGCCCTAATGCTAGAAGCTACCCACCCAATACATTACCCCACCTCGACGCACCACCAACCACCCTCCCCACACGCAACCTCGACACCCACACACCCTAAACTACAGGTGCACCAACTACCATGGCTTTCGGTATCCTCCTGTCACTCAACAATACGGCGCGCACAGCCCCTAGCCTGTCTCATAGGCTATATTTCCCGTAATTTTATCACGCAAAATCCCTACCGGTTCTCATTAGAGGAATTTTCGGGTGTGTATCATGGTGTATCACTCGGTACCCCGTTTTCCCTATCTCTCAATGCAAGAGTCTATGGAAAATCTAGGGCACCGAGCTACCGAGAGCGGGGACCCTAGGAATTTCCTCTATCACAGCATATTTCCCTGTTTCATCTAGCCATTACCCCCGGTCCTCCAACTCCTACAATAGGAACGCTCACGCCCTGGCTGGCCTGTTTAGGCTTCACGATTGCATTCCGTATGTACCACAGCAAAGCGACATGAAACTGGACAAAAGGTAAAATGGCCCCAATCTAGGGAGGCCCACACTAGTCTGAACGAAAAAGCCCAGAATCATACCTCCACATTTGATATCCCATCTTCCACAACAACCGCCCACCCCCTCCCATTCTCCACCACACACTAACCCAGGAGAATACGTTCCCGCTCCATCTCAATAATCGGGAGTCTCTCCGCGATAAAACTATCATCCCGAAGTAAACTTGGAATCTGCTCTGGGGGGTGCATATACAGTCCCTATCATAGTGCCCGACTATTTCAGCCCTTTATACCCCCACGGCCGATGAGGGAGAAAAGAAGCAAAGTGGGGGACCTTACACTTCGGACATTAACGTACGTATCCTCCCTAGCTTGGTACTGTTTAACAATCTCGCCAGTCTCAAATTCAATGAACAACCTGGTGTCTCTGAGGCGGAAGAGCACTCCATCGAGCCGCATGAAGAAACGCTGAAGGATGAGCAGGCGCTCGGGCATCACGCGGATTTTAACACTAAGGATGGAAATGCCGTTGTCGGCGAGCTCGTCCTCGTAAAGCATCACGTCGTCAAAGAGGAGAATAGGGTCAGGGCGCTTGAGCTTGTCGAAGGGTATTTCGCCACCTGTCTGTTGGAATGGCCTGTCGGTATTCTGATCGCGTTAGCGTTTTTCCCCCGCCTAATTATCCAGAAAGAGATGTACAGCGCATGGATGGAGGTTAGCCACATAAACAGTTCCTTGGTAATTAGTAGTGTATGTCCAATCGTAAGGCTTCACAATCTCCTTAATATCCTCATGCACCCGTTCACGCATCTTCTGCCAGGCTTCGGAGTACGAAACCTTTAGCATTGACTCCCCAGACTTGTCGACCAGCTCGAGAGCATCCAGTGCGTTGAAACTGATTGACCAGTTGAGCTTCTCGTTAGCCACCTCGACACTATTATTCCCAAAGATCATCTCTGGAGGCGAGATGCCTAAGGTTGAAGTCATCGCCTCGATTTCGGTGCTATTTAGGATGGGACGCTTGTGAGTTGTTACTTTCCAATCACCTCGGGTAATAGATTTACCCACGTCGATGTTGGGAGCAGTCTGTAGCGGCGGTGATCTCGACATCTTTTTAGTTTGTCGAGGGAATGATGGCCAGAAGGGGAGCCGCCGGTTTGAGATGGGGATGTAGTGTGAGCTTGCTAGGACGGTGGTGGGGTATCGTGCAGCTGCAAGGCCAAGACAAATCGGGACTAGCACACCTCACCGACCTGACATTATCACAACTTAGGTTAGACCGCAACCTTATCGCAAATGATCCGAGTACCGTATTTACTCGTATAATCCACTATCTCCGTATGCGAGGCTATCTCCGTCAATCCCTGGCTCAAGCCACTATAGGCTTAGTTTGACAGGTTAACAGAATTGCGAATACCAGTTAGCGAGATCAAGCACGTCGAGCACACTCAGGCTTGACCGTGTGAGGAAAACACTAATCCTTCCTAGGGGTTTTTGTCTCTGATCATGGAGATAGCCTTGCATACGGAGATAGTGGATTATACGAGTAAATACGGTATTCGAGTATCTACAATGGATAAAATCATGGATGCCGCTGCGAACTACGGAAGTCCGCAACATCACCTTTCGGTATCCTTGGGAGGGTCTCCTTGCAGAACTATGGGCATTTTGGGGGCCATGAGGTCCGATCCATCCAGTAAGTCGGTAAGGGTGCATGACAAAGCGCACCCACCCTTCTCGAGTACTGTCCTCTTTCTAATCAACCAAGCTATCTAAAAATATTATACATTGCAGCGAACACAACCACAGCACCGCACTCCTCCAGCCATCCAAACTCCGCAGATAAATTTGCGGGGAGAACCAAAACTAGAGAACACAGGATCAAAGAAAGGGAGCCAAAAGAAGTACGCCATTATTAAAACACAGATAAAGAGACAAGCAAAAGCTTTGGACTGTCACAGAGAGCCTTCCAATGCTGCCCAAGAACCGTGAAGCCGACAAATAAATTAAGCTTCGATGCGCCCTCCCGGCGTAACTACAACCACCCCCTTTAGACCAAAACTCCATAGTACATAAAGGTCACAACCAGGCTCAGCCAAAATCCCCGGTGCGCCATAAACACCCTTTAACAACCCATACACAAGTCCCTAAAGCCATTGGAACAGTTCATCCCTCGTCATCTGGTTGAAGAGAATGCCAGATGCCCAATTAGTGCCAATTGCTGTCATTGTTTTTCATCTGCTTGCCATTTCTCTCCCCGCCTTGACCCGAAGTCACAACAGCACCCGCTTCTCCATGGCAAACTCATAACCCATTAGCTATGAAGCCTGTGTCTGCCTAGTGGCATCTACCGTGTCCGTTTAGCATGGCGGGACGCTGAACACCACGATGATCGTCGTACTGATCCTTGTTTCGATTCAGCCATCAGGATCAGGATCAAAATCAAAGCAAGGTAACTCTTACTGCAGTCCCGTTCCTCTTTCCCATTGTTTTCGGCCAACCAAAATTATAGATCTTCGTATGGCGCTCGCAGCGTTTGCACACAGTCGGGATATTGAACTTTTCACAATGAAAGAAAGATTCCCGGCAATTAGAACAGATGCAAGATATACTACTCCTGTTCTGAGCGAGGTAATCTCCAGGAACACGCCTCGCGGGGGGTCCAGAGGGATGAAAGCGCGGCTCACTCGCCCTACCCCGGGAGCCCCTTTCTGCCTTGGCCTGTTGTTTCTTCATCAGTCGCTTAACATCGATTGTCCATGTTTCATCATCAAAATCCGAATCATCAACTTCGGTGAAATCAGACAATTCGTCATCCAGAGCACGTCGCGCCTTGCTTTCAAACACCTTCAACGTACCATCCAGGGAACCGCCAGTAACGGTCGATGGCTCCTCAAGACCCATTCCAGAAATATAACCATCGCAAGTTGGATCAATGGTTATCCGTGGCAGGGGCTGGGCTTGCAGCTCGCTCCGAGGAGGATTAGCAACCGCCTCTAATTGCACACCACCGAGAAAGCATCTTTCAGCCAGTTTATCCAACGGAAGCGAACTTGGTGCACACTGTAGCTCTTCATTTATTCTGCCTACACATGCCTCTGATGTATTTAGGAGAACCGATGCTCTCGCAACATCTGTAAAATCCAATGGGGTAACAGCCCCGTCGGTCTCGGGAGGTGTTTCCGGCCCAATCGCGCCAAGCATTGGAGTAGAAGACCTAGAGTGCATGCTCATGTCAAGAACCGGAGGGGTACTACGGAGCCCTTCAGAAAGCCCCCGAATGCTATTCGGGGGGCTTGGAACTAAGGACCCGTTTCCGGAAATCTTGTGCTTTTTGGCCTCCTGGAGGGTTGGCGAGTGAGTAGAGGCTCTCTTTCGTTTGGATCTCCTGGCCAACACAAACCCTCCTGCCACCGCCCGAATTGCCGAGCCATCCTCCTCGATGGGGGGTTGGTCTCCGACTGCCACCTCTGAAGCCCACCCACTGCGTCCCAAGCTTTCACAGGTCCTACACAAACACTCCCGATTACCCTCCCCAAAATAGTCATCCGCATACTTGACCGTGATCTCTTCGCCCACCCTAATATCCCTCTCTACGTATAAATTCACATGCTCCTTCCCCGCGGTGGTGAACTTGCAATTTGGCTCACAGTCATGATTGATAAACCTAGCAGGCCCCAGTAGCAGGCTCATAGCGCCAACCCGTGAAGAATAAATGATGCTGAAGTCTGATTGCACCTGGGAAAAGGATTGCTCCTCGTTATCAGACATCTTGACCAACACCCCAGTCAGATATTTGACCATCTCGCCACGATGAAGACCCTTCCGAGCTAACACACATGCCTCGGGCCTCGCAGGATCAAAACGATTGGTACTAGCGACTTCGAAGGCAGCGTCAGGTTGATAGATTGACAGGTAACGGCGAGCATGTCTATCAGTGCACGGTCAGTCTCGATTATTCGTCTAGTCCAGTTAAAAGAGCCAACATGCTTCGAAAATTCAGTTTCAACATGGATCCCACTCCTCAAATATTGCACGATCCCAGGTAGGCTATAATGAATAGAACATTAGCCCCAGTCAAAGAAATATACTCCTCGATAATATGGCAGATTTGGAGGAGAGAAGAGGAACGGGCGGGCGATCGGCATGCGCAAGGCCCACAGCTCTCCCCCAAACCCCAGAGTTGCGGGTACTGAATCACGAGGGGGGGGGGGCACACCGCAGAAACTTTTCCAAGGCAACTTTAACGTTTCTACCTCTAACCACATCTTCAATAACGATCTTTAAGATGGCCTTGGTGTTGAGGCGACGACTCGAATGGGAGGCGCCTTTAATCTTTCGGATGGTAGTCCAATAATGAACCTGCGACACGGTTGGGCTTCAGTAAGGGTAAATTCTTTCCAAGGACTTCTCGGGGGACAGTACACGGTCGACGAGGGAATCTGTCAGGAAGTCATCGTATTCTGCTAGCAAACTCAAAATTGATTTGTGGCTTGTTGAAGAGAGCATCTCTCCCACACTAGAGACAAGGCTCCTAGCAAAGGGATAAGAATAAAGGAAAGGGGGGGGGGGCAGAAAGAAGAGGGAGAAGCGGATAGCGGTATAAGAAAGACCGGTTGTCTTGAGCAGCAAACAGAGAAGGCAGAGACGCTGATGAAGGAGCAACTAAAGGGAAGAACAGGGAACAAGGAGAAGGAGAATAATAAGGAGAATAAGAAGCAGAATAAAAGGAAGAATAAGGAGAAGAGAAGCATAGAAAGGAAGGGGGAAGGTTAGCTAAAGGTTGGTGTGGGGGGGAGACGGAGGGAAGGAGAAAGATCTCTCTGCCCCTAGGGGAGGCAGGGAGTGAGTAGAGAGAGGTAGGGTTGAGGTAGAAAAGGCGAGGGCGAGGGATAGAGGTAATGAGACAAGTTTTGGGGCAACCAGAATATCGCACACAACTCAAAAAGGCTTGGATACCAGGCCACGCGGGGGAGAGTTGTCCGAATTAGGCACGAAATCAGGGCAAGGAGAAAAAGACTCCGCGACCCGAACCATGCCCGGATAATTTCAACATCATAGAAGCACTGTGCCTTCCACTGCGAGTAAGTTATCTCTCTCATTTAAAGGATTGGACAGCATGACTTTGAGAACCCCCTACCGGTATCCTCTCTCTCTTTCTCTCTCTCTCTCTCTCTCTCTCTCTCTCTCTCTCTTTCTCTCCTTCTCTCCTTCTCTCCTTCTCTCCTTCTCTCTCTCTCTCCCTTTCCCTCTTCCACCTCTTGCTTGTTGCCGCCTGGTGTTGTTCCACAATGCAAAGTGAGGGTAGGGCAGGGCAGATGGGAATAACAACAAGCTCGTGAATTCCTTTTTTCTTTGATGGAACACGATGCACTGCATTTTGTGTCACCATGAAAACTGGTAAGTGGAAAAAGCATCCAAAGAGCAAAACACTCCCTCTACGAGTACCGTACTCGAGTACAGCCTACCCCTGCAAGATGACCTAAGCATCGAGGCATTATCCCCCACCAAAAAAAAAGAAAAGCCTGAATCAGCCTCAGATCACGAACCATTTGCCCTTTATTTGGAGTAATACCTATGGCACCGGTATGATATATACTTGTAAAAACGAGGGGATATCACAAGTCACTCCCGCCAACTTATTTCGACGCAAACCGGGGGCGCGGGGTGAAGAGGTACTGTACCGTCCAGTGCTAGTACCCGCAAACTACTCCTGCAAATAGAGGCCAAAATCCCCCATCTGACCAGGGACAAGCCACATGATGGCTAAAGCTTGATTCATCGGGAACCATATGAACGGATACACGAAACCACAAGCCACTCTAACAAATCATGATTAGCCAATTTTCTATGAGGAAACAGACTACTAATCTCTCCACTCACAACACTTTATCAAGTTCGCAAAGCGTTTACCACAGGAAAATTCCCTGTTCAAGTTTAGCCGTCTGAGTGAGCGGCGTCCGAGTGGCTTATGGCGCGTCCGCTGTGCAGTACTCGAGTATGATACCAGTAGGAGCCTAGGTCCAAGCACAGTGCTCGAGTACAGGCACTTGGAAATTCTGGGCAAGCTCGACCACCTCTACCGGTATGATAGCAGCACTGCTAGTATTATATACCCGTATGGATGGTATCGTAGTTGCTGTCTCTGGAAAAGTTGCATTCGCCGCAGGATCGGGTTCTCGTGTCCTAGGGGCGGCGATATACTCGAGTACTCGTACTCGGGGGTACTTACGGGCCAACATAGTACGCGGGCACTAGTACCGTACTGGTTGGTGCTTCTGCACACATCTCTGTTGCATCCTGTCAATCGATTGACGCTTAACTTGTCCAGGAAGGAGTGCCACACAATACTCTGTACCCAAGTTCTCGAGTACGGTAGTCCAAGCCTCTAAACCTCTACTCGAGTACTGTACCCTTCCTCCCCTATTAACCACTCTCCCAAGACCACTCGAGTAGGTCGACTGCATATAGCGCCAGTACTCGAGTACAAGCACAGTCGCATTGCTAACACCTAAAGAGGATCTGGCCCCTACTGAAATCCACTTTCCGATCCGACAAGCTGTCGCATTGATGGGCACTGGCTCTGTGCTCGAACTGGACCAGTATGATACCTGCGCCTTTCAGATCATTTGTTGTCAGTAGTATCACGGCCTATAGCGCAGTACCTGCTATATAAGTTTGCTTTGTCTTAATGGCATTTATTATGTGATAAATCAGCAGTAAAACCCCTCGAGCGATTGCGAATTTTGACCTTTGTTATTTTCGGCCTTTGGCCTGAGGAACCCGCAGGCGCGCCTGGGCGATCCGTCCAACATACCCGTGCGCCGCCGCGCCTCCGACCTTCCTTGTTACTACTTTTCTAGGGATCAACCTTCAGCGGTTGGACTTTGGCTGAAGATAGTATCATAATACCCACCACTTGATGGCATGGATAATCTCACTCTCCCCTACTCTCCCCCCCATCTCCCTCCACTCAAGCCCTCCACCGTCCATCATACAGCGAAACAAATGACAGTTGTTGGCGGGAAACAACACCTCTTGGAGCCAGTTAGTCGGAAATCACATATAACATGCTCGAGCAAGTCGAGCGAGCAAAACGAAACGCTCCACTTGGCTAGACAAGTCCAGGAGCTCAAACACAGTATAGGGTTACTGTATGACAATATGTGATGTATGTCCGCATTTGCTATCCTCGGAGTAAGCGGTTCAATTTGCGGCGGCCTTTGTGAATCCATCAATAACTCCTCCACCCCCCAAGGCCCCGTAACGCCCATCCAAGCAGCCTATGCACCCAACTTGAGTTACTGTTTGATTTGCATAATCGAGTATGATACCTTCGCTCTCCCTTCCCCCTCGCCCTCACCTCCATATCCCGCCATCCTCTTCCTATCCTCAGTGACCCTTGAGTTCTATCTTCAATCTTCTAACCCACATTTGCCATGCTCTCCCACCCAAGGAACACAACAAGATCTCTTGTATGATAATAATACTTGCCCTACCGGAGTTAAGAATTCTTTCGCTACAATATTACTTACTGTTGCAGAGAGTAAGATACAGTAGTAAAGTATCCCTTATCCCCCTGACCTATCTTGCCCATCAATATCCCCCCCGTTTCTCCCCACATCTCCTCACTTCCTCGCCCCCTCCCCCCAAGCTCCCGCTCCTCTTTTCCCTCCTCCTTCTCCTCCTCCTTTATACCCTTCCTTTCTTCTGTCCTCTTTCCACCCCCTCTCTCTTCCCTTCTCGCCTTATCCTCCTCCACCCTCTTCTGCTCTCTCTCTCTCTTTCCCAGCCCCTCTCCTGCTTCCCCAACCCCGCCCCCTCCACATAAAAGGAATAACACTTGAGCCTTCTGCTACTTTCCGAATACGGTAATAGCCACGCCGATCATTCCAGGATAGCCGCTGTTTCCATTTTGGCCCTTTCTCTGCCTCTGGTCCGAGATCGAGTCTGTGTGGACTCTGTGAACCCAAAGCCCAGCGATCCGGAGCGAGTCCAAGACGAATTCCTTCCGCTTCGTGGGGAGAGAGAAAAAAATAGAAAAAAATCACGACTTGAATCTTAGAGGAGACCCCCTCAGGGAGAAACGGACCATTAGTTGCGTCAACCTTCAGGAAAAAGAAGGAACAAAAAAAGAGGGGAAAACCCTTTAGAGGGGCTCACCTCGCGTTTAAAAACACTTAGGACGCTTCGTCGGAAATCAATCTCCCCCAAAGAACCCAGGTCAAGATCTTCCTTGCCGCTTGCGGCATTGTAACGCTACTTAGCCCCCAGGAACAAGCGGTCGTCTAACAACTCCCCTAGTGGATCATCAGCCCCCAACCCACACTAACTCTACCCCCTCCCTTCAAACACCTTTCTCCATTGTCTCAACTATTGCTGCAGCTGTATCATTCCTTAGCCATCTCTCTCTCTTACCGTCGCTTCGCTGCCCGTGGCTTTCACCGGCCATTGCCGCATTCCCGGCTCTGACATAATCTCGGGCGAGATCTTGGAGGCGGAGAAAGGGAATTGAGGCCTTACTCATCCATCGCCGCTGCCACTGTCTACTATCTTTGATCTTCCCACCCTTTTCTTTATACCCTTGAGCCTCCAGGCTTCTGCCGATTCGTAAAACCCCGCTGGAAACGGACAAAGGGATCGGAGGAGGCCCCCAACAGGTGCCCTTCCTTCTCGATACATCACCGGTTATCTTGCATGCCGGCTCTAGGGTTTCTCAAGAAGAAGAAGAAAGAGAAAGATTCGTCGCATGCGAGAAAGAGCAGCTCCCAATCTGAGATTCGAGATTCGGAACCATCAACGCCAACCTCTGCCACCACACCGGCCGCTTCCCATCACTCATTCAAGCATTCGATCGCGTCAGCCTCCTCAACTTCAACCGCCCCCCCAACCACCCCATCCGCTCCCTCTGCTCCCGCCGCCGAACCCATGGCATTGGTCTCTGATCATCGGCCCATGATACCCGAGCATCAACAGCAACAGCAGCAACAGCAATACCAAAGTTCCACCCACCAGCCCCAAAACCAACCTCACCAGAGCAATATCAACAGCATCATCAATCCCCCCCAGTCCGGTGATTACCCGAGGCCATATGATGGCAACAACACCCCGACAGGCGCCGCGCACTCAAACATAGCGCAATCGCAAGAGACGGGAAACAACTCTACTGGAAATGCTTCACAAGAAGGGCGGTCCGAGGAGCAGCAGCAGCAGCAGCGGCAGCAACAAGCTGCTGTTAGGGCGACTAAAGGGAAGTATTCATTGGGCGATTTCAGCATTTTGCGGACCCTGGGCACCGGAAGTTTTGGTCGAGTGCACCTTGTCCAGTCGCGGCACAACCTCCGGTTTTATGCCGTTAAGGTCCTCAAGAAGGCCCAGGTTGTCAAGATGAAACAGGTGGAGCATACCAACGACGAGCGGCGCATGCTACAGAAAGTTAAACATCCCTTCTTGATAACTTTGTGGGGAACTTTCCAGGATGGCAAGAATCTTTACATGGTGATGGATTTCATCGAAGGAGGAGAACTCTTTAGTCTGCTACGGAAGTCGCAGGTGAGTGTCATGATGCGACTCGGGCTAGCTAAACGAGAAACCTATTAACACCCATATTACCTTTCAATAGCGATTTCCGAATCCCGTTGCTAAGTTCTATGCTGCGGAGGTCGCCCTTGCCCTTGATTACCTGCACTCTCATCACATAATCTACCGAGATCTCAAGCCAGAAAACCTGCTCCTAGACCGACACGGTCATCTGAAGATTACGGATTTCGGGTTTGCAAAGGAGGTTCCGGACATAACCTGGACGCTTTGTGGCACCCCGGATTACCTAGCGCCGGAGGTAGTTGCTTCGAAGGGATACAATAAATCTGTGGACTGGTGAGTTTGGAGGCGTTCGGGTTTCAGCAGATTCCCTCTCGGCTTGGTGGCTTTCGCCGGTTGGCATTGTCTAATGAGTTGGCGCTTCCTAGGTGGTCCCTCGGCATCCTTATCTTTGAGATGCTCTGCGGTTATACCCCATTCTGGGACGGAGGCAGCCCCATGAAGATCTACGAAAACATCCTCAAAGGCCGAGTCAAATACCCCGCATACATTCATCCCGACGCTCAAGACCTTCTCCAACAATTGATCACCCCTGACCTGACAAAACGCCTTGGGAACTTATTGCATGGGAGTAGTGATATCAAGCAACACCAATGGTTCGCAGAAGTCAACTGGGATCGCTTAGCAAAGAGAGACATCGAAGCCCCATATGTGCCACCGGTGCGTGGAGGAGTAGGCGATTCGAGCCAGTTCGACCGGTACCCAGAAGAGCAGGATGAGTACGGGGTAGACGATGGATTCGATCAATATGGGCATCTTTTTGAGGAGTTTTGATGTTCTTTGTTTATGCTTGCTTTTACCCCTTCTCTTTTTTCTCCCTCTTTTAAGCCCACGCTCATGCCTCTGCCAAATTCCCGACAGCTAGTAACCCTTTAAGTTACCTTACTTTAGCTTCTTTCGCAGTTCTTTTTTCCCTTTCTTTTTTCTCATCCAGGTTATCCTGGCGACGCAACGGCTCACCGCTAATACCCACCGGCCCATGCGGCCATCTGGTTGGGTTCCCAGTGGCGGGAAAAATTCAAAGGTTGTATCAAAAAGTACAGTGCATTGGGTATAGCTTTTTTCTTTCTTTCTTCTCAAATCCTCCTTAGGGAGTGAATGGAACTGCCGCTTCCCGATCGTGTCTGCCCCCATCTATGTTTTTTCCCCTTTCTCGCGCTTTCCCTCCTTTTCCTTGCCTTTTACTCTTTTCCATATCGTCATTCCCAGGTACAGAGATTTCCCAATACATCGGGAGGTCGCGCAGGGTGGGGAGGGGACAAGCACAGGTGCAGGCACAGGGAATTCATGAGCTGGAGGCTGGGTTGGTTCAGGCTGGGTTACACAGCTCTACGTTTATCACTATGACTTGCTACACAAAAACTGAAAAAAGCGTCGCCGACCCGGTCATGAGAAGGAGGAAGGAAAAAACAATTTTGAATTCATTGATTGCCATCATTGCGCTCTTCTCTTTGTGTGATATACTAGCGGCGCCGTGACTTGTAGACGGATTGATGGGGGGTGGGTGAGGCTAACTAGGTCGGATGAATACGCCACAGTCCGGGCCCTTTGTCTACGATATTGTATTGACTGCCGGAACGGCACGGCTAGACACGCGGGTATCTCAATTACCGGACTGGTTATGGTGAATGGGCCGGGGGACTCACCGGTGACTGGATCTGTGCCTGTCGCACCTGCCAAGAGTTGGTGTGGAAAAGGGGGATGGGAATTGGTTTAGAGTGAGATCTTGTGATTGGTGGGGTTCTCCGAAGGCAACCAACTATCAGCTGTGTCGTGCCTAGTGCGATACAAGCACATCTACCATGTAACACTACATTCTGCTCGCACCACATTTCACGAATTCAAGCATCGCGACCCTACGGAAACAGGATAACCCCGTCCGTTCCCTTATTCGTACCGTATCATAACAAAGCACAGTGGGGTACCAGTGCTTTTGTAATTATATGCTCCTAGGCACTGCAAGCCACGATACTCGTTGAGCAAGGACACAGAGATAGGGCTCTACTTCCTCGGTGACTAGGATTGAGCAAAGATCTTGACTCGATCACTAGGCCTCCCACTTGCCGTGTTTTCGCCTTGATAGACGAGTAAATACCGTGCCTGGGGGCCCCGCCCCCCCCCCGGCGGGGGGGGGGGGGGGGGGGGGGGGGGGGGCGGGGGGGGGGGGGGGGGGGGGGGGGGGGGGTGGGGTGGTGGGGGT
>Ga0307509_10007764_pt1 | contig 13904 bp, 12 predicted proteins | sample 10_EM_MG_FD_202245 | JGI IMG/M metagenome (GOLD analysis project Ga0307509, IMG submission 202245) | Populus trichocarpa ectomycorrhiza microbial communities from riparian zone in the Pacific Northwest, United States - 10_EM | ecosystem: Host-associated > Plants > Roots > Unclassified | place...
AAGGGTTTCTTGTTGGGGGCGAGATGTGCGGTTGGTTCCACACCAGAGGGACTTGGGGGGTTGGCTTTTTCCCAGGGGTATTGGAGGTTTTTTTATGCCATAGCGCGAGCTGCATGCAAGATTTTGTGCCTTAAACAATAATCATATGATTCAAAAAAAAAAGAAAAAAAAAAGAAAAAAAGGTACAAAGACAGCACAAATCTACCCAACCTGAAACTGTTAGAATGGTTCGTAGTGCGTCTGCCCAGTCGAGCCTCGCGGCTCCCCTGCCCCCAGGAACCTCTTTGGTGCTGGCAGCACGCTCTTCAGAGCTAGCACTGGTGCCGACTGGAGCGAGCCCGCTCAAACCGACGTACACATGGATCTTTAGATGTCGACAAGCCCAGCCCCAACACAGAGTCCTTCACCATCCCAATCATTCCATTATCCTGGTTGTTTAAATATTTCCATTGTTCAGCATAATTGTCTTGGTAGCAGTAATGTTTTTCAAACTCTTTTTAGTTTTTTTACTTCGGTAGAAAGTTCTCCTCACATTGTGGCTCTTCAGGATATTCCTCTCTGGAGGAATTGTCGTCCTGTTTTTCGCAACTATAAATGATTTTTTCCTCCGGAAACTGACAGCTATAAGCCTCGAGTTGCAACCTATGTTCACCAAAGGCTGTTAAGTGTTATTTCTATTCTTCCATTGTTTTTTGAAAGGGGCGACCTCATGGCAGTGAACTTTCACTCCCCTGAGGGACTTTTTGATACTTCTCATAATTTGTTTCGTTTGTGTAACGCCTACTCTATTCCTAATGGTCACACTAGGTCAGTTTCTCCTGTTGATTTGTTTCCCCAGCATGATTTTCCTACACTTGTTCTTTGGGACCTCAACATTCACCACTCCGCTTCCAACCCGACTCGTTTGCTTTCCGGCTACGATCAGTTTATAAGCTCCCCTTATTTCCACAGGGCATCAGCTCAACTGTTTTCTCTCCTCAATACTCCTGGGGTCTACACCAGGTTCCCATTCACCTCCAATCATCGCCCTGCAGTACTTGATTTGTCCTTTGCCAACACTGCTTTGCTTCCATATTTCTCCTCATGGAACCCGTCTCTCCCGCCGACCGGTTCCGATCATACCGCCCTCTCAATCATTCTCTCCACTCCGCTCCTGAAGCCCCCACCCAGGGGCCTTAACTGGAAATTTACGGATTGGGATCACATTTCCCCTCTACTCGCCGATCTTACGCTTGCAGCTCCCCCTGCTCTCTCCACCCCAAGCTCTCTCGACCTATGGTTTGACAACTCCCTTGCCAAAATCACGCACCTCATCACCTCCAACACACCAACCAAATGCTCGTCCTCCTACTCTAAGCCGTGGTGGACTCCAGAACTCACACAGCTACGACGCATCCATCACCATTCTACCCGCCTCATGAGGAAGAATCAGTCTTCGCCCGCCCTGTGTTAGGCGGGAGCCTATCTCAAAGTCTTGCGAGATACATCAGGCCGATAATCTTAATCATAGACGGAGATTGTCTAGGAAGGCTCAATGATTAAAAAACAGAAGTAGATAAAGTAATAAAGATTTTTCTTGCGTAAAAACTTATATTGATAAGATCTCTTCTCCGTTGCTTGATAATGTTCAAATAGCTCGGGAGGCATCTTAAGTTCAGAGCTACATGCATCCTTCTGTCATGTATAAAATAACTATGATCTGGATGAGAGTTGAACCCAGGACCTTAAGTATTCAGTCCTAAAGTAAACCAATTAGGCTACTATCATACTAACTAAGTACCTGCTAACAAACGCCAGCTTTGTTCTAAAAGTGCGAACACCTTTTGACCATGTCAATTCCGTTATCTCACTTCGACTTCCGAATCGCAACACCGTGAAATTTCCTGACGGTGCTCCCACACATCAGTCCATTGGTTACGATCCATCTTCGTCGGCATGGAGTCTTGCTTACCATTTGCATACGCAGAATGGTCTCCATGATCGAACCAACAAAGGGGCCAGCTTTGTTATCGAACCTCTCAGCATTGCAGATATATTCTGCTACCGACATCTGCGAGGCATAAGATAGACTTGTCACGATAATTGCTCCAATAGCCATTATCCCTCCAGTCATATCGTTATCGTATGGTTCCGTCAGTATCCGTAAGATACTATTGAGGTGTGTGAGTGTGGGTATGCCTGATTGCTCAGACTACCTCATCCGACAACACCATTCACTTCTGCAACTTTCATCGCGCGAGCGTGGAGTATAGAATGTGTTGCCTAACCATTGTCCGTACAAACGTCCCGTTACCTAGTGACCACTTTCGCGACTCATGTCTTTAGTGCTCAGTAACATTATGCGACGTTGACCGATTTGGCTCGAACCACTTGCATAAGCTCGCCAAAGGTCTTCCCCCATATATCCTGCGAACGGGATCCGGTCGGACGGACGGCTGCGACGTATACCGGGTTACGAGGAGGGCTCCAATGACCATGTCTTTGGTGAGGGGACGCAACTACGGTGGCGTCTGCCGATGTAGCGCCGTCCCAACGCTGGTGCGGGAGGGGGGTGTTGGCTTGTCTTTTTGAACTCAGAATCCTAAGGTAGGGTAACTATAGGTCTTTATTCACTAATGGAAGGCTAAACCTTCCGGTATGCCTAACACCCTGGCCCATGCAGCTCGGAACACGTATTTCAAGGCGATCCAGACTGCCAAGAGAGTCCACTGGTCCCAGTTTCTGGCCAATGTCGACTTCCAATCGGTCTAGGATGCTCGAAGGATTGCAACCGGCAGAACCCCAGATCGTTTCCCCACCCTTGAGAACGCCTCTTCTCCCATCGATATTAACACTACACTTTTACAACATTTCTTTCCTCCTAGGCCCTCTCCTCCTCCTCCTCTCATCCTTCCTGCGTTTAAGGCCGTCACCCCGGTTTCACCAGCAGAAGTGTCCTCCGCACTTTGAAAATCCTCCAACACATCAGCCCCCGGCCCAAGTGGTATTCCCTACTCTATATGGAAGCAGGTCCACAAGGCCAATGAGCTGCTCCTTCCATCCCCTTTCACTCCCCTCCTCACCCACGGGTACCACCCCCTAGCCATGAAGAAGGCCAACGGCATTGTCCTGGACAAACCGGGCAAACCTGATTACCGTACACCTGCTTCCTTCCGCATCCTTGTCCTGCTCGAAACTGTCTCCAAGATTCTTGAGAGACTTTCTGCTCTTCGTCTCGCCTCCGCCGGCCGCTCCCTTGGCCTCTTACACCCCAATCACTGTGGATCCCTAGCTGTTCTGGGCTGTTTCAATGCTGTTGCAACTCTTACCCACGAGGTGCGCCTGTGTAACAAACCAGCCTTCCGTGAAGGTGTTCGTAACGGGAAACGACTATCTTACTATCATAGACTATTGGCATAGCCTACGTAGTTTGCTTCGTCTATCGTTATAGACTAACATCTTGTGTTCGTAGTAGGTATAGTGATCGTAGGAAGTCCTATAGTGTAGGAATAGAGTACTCGCATACAAGCGAGGTATCATAGAGATAAGGGCATTAGGTATCTCGAACATATTGCACCTATGGAAGGTCACTGTCAATGGGCTTGGCCCGTGCCCCAGTATCTGAGTGGTGTATTACTTAGATGGTTGCGTGAAGAGCTCTAACTACTGTGACCAAGTCTCCTACTTATAGACTCTTCACGCTAACATCCCTAACCCTGGTGACTCATAACTCGAGTCACGCGGTCTTATGACTCATAATGAGTCATGCCCGAAATCCATCAGATGACTCCTATGAGTCACTGCGCAACATGCCTTAAACCAATCGCAAATCATAAAACATGTCAGGTGCGCAAAGCGCGTCACCTGCGTGAAACTCGTGACTCATAATGTGAGTCACGCGCGAAAGTCATTACATCATTATGACTCACAATCGTGAGTCATAGAAACATCAACCAATCATAACATAACGATGACACGCAAGTGCGAGTCATGTGAGAACTATGAGTCAACTGACTGCATAGCGTGAAACATAATTATGACTCACAATCGTGAGTCATAGAAACATACCTTATGACTAATAACTATTAGTCATGTGAAATCTGCCTTGCTTAGTCACGATTTGTGACATTAGCTCCCGTCTCCCCCTAGCTCGAGACCCTTCGAGCTTTCTTTAACATTCTTAACATCTAACATAAAATCAAATAAACAATTTAAAACAATAGACATAGGGAAACAAAAAGTATACGTTACCATCCTGAGGTACCGTTCGTCACCTCAGGTTCCTTCTGGACATCGTCTTCCGTATCCCCATTTGTAGGGGACCCGTTTGGTGTCCGTTCCTTGGGTGGCAGCCCGACTGCCTCCGAGTATTCGTCGTCGTGGTCGATCTCTCTGACCAGGGCGGCCGCTTCGCTTACTGCTCGTCGAATTGGTATCTTGAGTTTGACGCTCTCGTATGCCCGTCGTCGGGCTTCGATTCCGGCCTTCCTGGCCGAGTCTTCTGCGTGGACCACTCGCTTCTTTAGTCCTCAATTCTCTTCCTTGAGGCGGTCCTTCTCTTCGGCCATCCTCAACATCTCCTCCTGGAGATCGTCGACCAACTTTCCTGCCTCGTGGTGTTGCTTTTCCGGTGTTGCTGGCTCACCCCAGCGTACCGTCTTCGCAGCTCATCGAGGTTGGTTTCTTCGTGTTTGCTTGGGCCACCAATTGGCTCCTTCTTTGTCTCTTAGGTGCACATCACACCTGTCTTCGAAACATGCACTCTAGTGCATGGCGGCATGGGGGGTGGTCGAGGGTTCTCCGTTTGAGGGCATCTTCATTTGCGTCTTGGTGATGGTGGTGGTGGGAGTAGGATGTGTCTTTGGTATCGGGATAGGAGTAAAAGAAGAATAAAGAGTCTTCGGTAAGGGTAAGTGGTTCTTGGTCGTCTTCGTATTCGTTGTCTTTGTGGATGCTTCATGTGGAATGATGTTTTCCCTTTCGACGTTCCGAGGGCTTCTTTATAAATCTTTTCTTGGTCCTTGATCTTTCTGTCCATCCCGTGGCTTTCATATTGTCCCGTTGTTCCTTCCTTCCTCTTTCCTTTCTTCTTGCATCACGTCATCCTTATCAAAAGGATTATGTCCCAATCATACCATTGTTCGTGTTTCTTCGTGTTGTTCTTGCATTGGTTAATCCTTATCAAAAGGATTATGCAATAATCGTACGGTCGCTCTTCTTTCCGTTCGTATTGTCCTTGCATCAAGTACTCTAAAAGAATCCTTTGATATTGTCTTGTGATCACTTATTTGATTAAGTGTTTTTCAATCACTCGTCATTCGTCGCATGATTCTTTTGTTGTATGATGTGTCGGTTAATTCTTATCGGAAGAATTGTGTCGTAATCTTTCGGTCGCTTCTTCTTTCTTCATGTCGTTCTTATATCGAGTAATCCTTATCAAAAGGATTATGCGATAGTTGTAAGGTCGCTTTTCTTGCCGTTCGTGTTGTCCTTGCATCAAGTACTCCAAACAGAATCATTTGATATTGTCTTGTGATCACTTATTTGATTAAGTGTTTTTCAATCACTCGTCATTCGTCGCATGATTCTCCTGTCGTATGATGTGTCAGTTAATTCTTATCAAAAGAATTATGTCCTAATCGTTCGGTCGCTTCTTCTTGTTTGTGCATCTTTTTGCATTGGAGGGTGTGTTGACCATTTCCTTATGGTGGTTTTGACATAAGTACTATCATCTGAGGTCTTTTTCCTCATCGATTTGGCTCTCCTTCGCCGCTTGCCCTCTTTTTGTTTAAGCTCTTCTCTTACAAGTGCTTGTCTTTCGTTATCGTTACTTTCACAGTTGCCGTTGCAACTGATCTAGCGTCTTTGTTTGTTTGTTTGGCTTCTCTCCCGGATGTCGTTACAACCGTGATCTTTTCTTGCCCCCAGTCTATTCGGGGTTATGGTTCTTTAACCATCATGAGCCCTTTCGTCTTCTTTCGTTTGTTTGACTATCTTATAGTCTCTTTTGTTTGGCTTCTTCTCTCCCGGATGTCGTTACACCCGTTCGAGCACCTTTGAGCCCTTTCGTCCTCTTTCGTTTGTTTGACTAACTTATAGTCTCTTTCGTTTGGCTTCTTCTCTCCCGGATGTCGTTACACCAGTTCGAGCACCTTGGAGCCCTTTCGTCTTCTTTCGTTTGTTCGTTTCGAAACTGTACTTTCTGGTTTGGTCGTTGCCGTATAGGTAACAAGCCCTATTGAGCAAGGCTCGCCATTCGTCCGGTAAGTTTCTCTTGTCGTCTTTCATGCTTTTATCATTTGAGATCCCCTTCCTCTCAAGCCTTGGTCCCTCAAGGCTTTCAGTTTCGAAAAAAATTTCCCCATTTTCCAGGGTCATTTTTAACTTTCTTATGGTTAGGTTTCTTTTATACATCGTTCGTCTGCGCTGCGCTTGTCGATCTCGCATCGACTTCGTTCGTCTTCGCTTCTCAATTGCTTGTCAAACTTGTCTTATGAGAAAGCCATATTAACTTGATAGATTCCTCATGTACTTCGCTCGTCTTCGCTTCACTTTGTCGATCTCGTATCAACTTCATTCGTCTTCGCTTCTCAATCGCTTGTCGGACTTGTCTTATGAGAAACCCATATAATTAACTTGATAGGTTCCTCATGTACTTCCCTTGTCTTCGCTTCGCTTTGTCGATCTCGTATCGACTTCATTCGTCTTCGCTTCTCAATCGCTTGTCGAATTCGCTAGTCTTCGCTTCGCTTTGTCAATGTCGTATCGACTTCTTTCGTCTTCGCTTCTCAATCGCTTGTCGAACTTGTCTTATGAGAAACCTATATAATTAACTTGATAGGTTCCTCATGTACTTCGCTCGTCTTCGCTTCCCTTTGTCGATCTTATATCGACTTTGTTCGTCTTCGCTTCTCAATCGCTTGTCGAACTTGTCTTGTAAGACCCTATTTCTTAAGGATTAGGGCTCCTCCTAAGCCCTACTCGCCCCTTAAAAAAATCAACTATTTTTCCACTTTTTGCTCTTTCTTTTTCTTAATTCTTTTGATGTTCTCATAGGTCTTCACCCCTTAGGTCTTTGTTCTCATTGAACTTCGCCCCTTAGGCCTTCTCGTAGCCATTTGCCCCTTAGGTCTTGGTTCTCGTAGTTCTTCGCCCCTTAGGTCTTGGTTCTCCTAGTTCTTCATTTCCAGAATGTCTCAATTAAGAGTTCCGGTCGTTGTCTTCTTTGTTCGTGTAGTCGTTTGCCGTTTGGTGTTGACGCAACCAAATGTAACAAACCAGCCTTCCGTGAAGGTGTTCATAACGGGAGACGACTATCTTACTATCATAGACTATTGGCATAGCCTACGTAGTTTGCTTCGTCTATCGTTATAGACTAACATCTTGTGTTCGTAGTAGGTATAGTGATCGTAGGAAGTCCTATCGTGTAGGAATAGAGTACTCGCATACAAGTGAGGTATCATAGAGATAAGGGCATTAGGTATCTCAAACATATTGCACCTATGGAAGGTCACTGTCAATGGGCTTGGCCCGTGCCCCAGTATCTGAGTGGTATATTACTTACATGGTTGCGTGAAGAGCTCTAACTACTGTGACCAAGTCTCATACTTATAGACCCTTCACGCCAACAACCCTAACCCTGGTGACTCATAACTCGAGTCACGCGGTCCTTATGACTCATAATGAGTCATGCCTGAAATCCATCAGATGACTCCTATGAGTTACTGCGCAACATGCCGTAAACCAATCATAAAACATAAAACATATCAGGTGCGCAAAGCGCGTCACCTGCGTGGAACTCATGACTCATAATGTGAGTCACGCACGAAAGTCATTACATCATTATGACTCACAATCGTGAGTCATAGAAACATCAACCAATCATAACATAACGATGACACGCAAGTGCGAGTCATGTGAGAACTATGAGTCTACTGACTGCATGGCGTGAAACATAAACATACCTTATGACTAATAACTATTAGTCATGTGAAATCTGCCTTGCTTAGTCACGATTTGTGACAGCCTGCTTCAGGCTGCTTTCTTCAAAGTATTAACTCTTTTCCTGGATGTCAAGGGTGGTTTTGACAATGTCCTCACTAACAAGCTGGCCAATACCCTCACCAAAGGAGGTGTCTCCGCCTATCTGGTTGCCTGGATTAAGTCTTTCCTCTCCAAACGCCAATGCCGTCTCATTTTCCAAGGCGCGCCTAAAGTTTTCTGCCCAGTCGCGGTTGGCACCCCTCAAGGCTCGCCGATTTCTCCTCTTCTTCTTGTGCTGTGTATAGCCAGCCTCCACCCCACTATACCTCAAGGTCTGGCGATTTCCTACGTCGACGACCTCACGATAACGGTCGGCTCGGACTCTGTTCGTTCAAATATTCGCGCTCTTCAATACTTTTTTGGCATCATCCAAAAGCGGGGTGCCAATCTGTGGGTGGCTTTTTCTGTCCCCAAAACTGAACTCATTCACTGGAGGACTCCGAAGGACTGCTCGGATGTTTCCTTTGCCCCCATAGTGATCAACGACATGCTTTTTCCTCCTTCTCAAGCTGTGAGAAGGCTTGGCTACTGGCTCACCCATACTATTCACTCCTCGGTACATTTCCTGAGACGGCTGGCACTTGCCAAAGCCTCGTTCACCTCAATCCGACAGCTCAGTGCAGCTGGCAAAGGCCTCTCCTCCTGGTGCAACAGAAAGTTAGTCTTCGGCGCCATCCTTCCGATTCTCACATACGGCTACGACCTTTTTGTTCCAGACGCAGCTACTCTCAAGAAACTCTACTCGTTCTGGCATGGTGTGCTCCGGTGGACAACTAATTGCTTTTACACCACTGCCCTCGGCGCTCTGTACCGGGAGGCCTCGCTACCACCCATTTCCTCCATCTGCAAACACCGCTGTTGGTCAGCTGCCCTCCGCTTGGTCTGCGCCCCTTCGGAATTCAACCCTGCCACCGCCCGAATACCCGAGTCTGTGCCCACCTGGGACCAGGGTCGTTCAGCGGACGATCATCGCTTCCTCCTCCGAGGCTCCTCCAAAGCAGTCCACCTCACTTCATGGCTTGGCCCCGCGGTTAATTCCACCAAGCACCTTCCACTAGACTCCATATGTTACGAGGTGTCAGACCTTATTGAGGAAATCTCTATCCTCCCGCTCGCCTCAACCGATCTCGTGGCTCTCCAGCTGTCGAGGGTTCCCTCCGTCACCTACCAGGCCCTCAGAACTCCTCTGATACAGTCACTCCTTGCTGACTGGCTAGACACAAGTCCACCAGTGCCCTCTTACTATCCTTATGGTGCCTGCCTCACTCCCCATGCCTTTACTGGCCTTCCTCAATTTATATGTGGCCGCATACACCAGATGCGTTCAGGTGCCAGCTACCTTGCCGCGCATATATCCCGGAGGAACAGGGACTCAAGCACCCTCTGCCCTTTCTGTGAGGAAGACGATGAGTCTTTCCAACACGCGATTCTCCACTGCCCCGTTAAGGCTCACCATCGCCTCACCCATCTCTCAGGTGTGGACGACATTGGCCCTGACAGTCCCCTTTGGCTCTCGGTCCCCCTCCTCAGAGGGCTAGCTGAGTATCTCTACGCTACTCGCACAGGCCTTCCTCCAGCCATGTTGCGCATTCGAGCTAGTACTGTGACTCCTGAGCCGGGTTCCGGCTCAGAAAGTGCTTGACACATATCTCCCTAGCTTGGCTCCAGCTTTCTAGGTTTTGCTACTTCAAACTCCCCTGCTTGAGTTTCTCTTCAGGGTATTTTCTCTACGGTTTATGAGCTTCCTTTGTTTTTGTTTGACTACGGCGGTAGGCAGGCAGGCCGGGGAGGTTTTTAGTACTTATAAATGTTTTTCTTATGAGTTATAAGGAGGGCTTTGCTTTACTTTGCTTTTGTTAGTTATCGATGGCGATGCGACAGGGTTCTTATGATCCCACTTGGAGAGTTTGCGCATGTGTTGTTTGAGTTTTGTTATTTCCTTTGTTAGTTTTGGAATTAAGGTTTTTTATATGCCATAGCGCGAGCTGCATGCAGGATTTTGTACTTAAATCAATAATCACATGATTCAAAAAGGAGAAGAAAAAAAAAAGAAAAAAAGAAAAAAGGTACAAAGACAGCCATCCTCCGTCTCCTCTATATACCCAGCGATTGAAATCTCAACACCACAGGATTATCACCACTTTTCTTTTCTCCACCCCCCGCCATGAGCTTCCTCTAGGGGCTAGAGTCATACCTCCTCTACACTCCCCTTCCCTTAGGTTCATCGCTTTGGGCTTTCTTCACTCTGGGTTGATGGATTTCGTTTTCTTTTGATGATGTTTCCTCTCCCTACCCCGCTTTTGCTCGGCCTCGCTTAGAGCATTTGCACGGTGGGCAACACTCTTCTCAACACCCATGTTACAGACGGCCGGGTACACGGTTTGCAGTAAGAGTGAACATTTCAACAGGCCACGGTCGATTTCTCTGCTCTCTTTCTCTTTAAGAGGCTGCCTAGTCAAGACACGAACGTGTTTTCCGATAGTTTCTACAGCACAGAGTTGGGTCTACCCCTTATTCTCCTCCTCCTCATAAGGTCGGATCGGCTGGCACCCTACTGCTTCTCCACCTTTTTGGTTGGTACCCACAACCACCTGGCTGGTATCCACAACTATTTCTTTACATTCGGGACTAGAAAGACCACTGTCCATCGGGGCTTGCCTCTGGGAGGATGGTATTGCACTATCTCCTTCTTCTTTTTGGAGTTTGCCAACACAGCGGGTTCGGTCCTCGTGGCTGCGCGCCCCCCCATGTTTCTCTTTGGGCGGGCCTGGCAACCCTCGCGCTGATTGTGCGGGAACTTTCTCAAGTGGTCGCTGCGGTGTTTGATTTTTGCGTTTTCTTTTTGTCTGGATGAATGTGCCATGGGTTTTCCTGACTCTTCATGCTTGTTTTTGATTTGATTCCTTTCGTCTATCTTCTTAGCTAGTCAAGGGTTTCTTGTTGGGGGCAACATGTGCGGTTGGTTCCACACCAGAGGGCCTTGGGGGGTTGGCTTTTTCCCAGGGGTATTGGAGGTTGTTTTATGCCATAGCGCGAGCTGCATGCAAGATTTTGCACCTTAAACAATAATCATATGATTCAAAAAAATAAATAAATAAATAAAGAGGTACAAAGACAGCATTCAGCTTTAACGCAATGGCCAACAAAAACCATACCCTCCTCATACCAGGGAACATCCAAACCCCCAAGTCCCTCTGGTATGAGACCAACCGCACATCTCGCCTATCGCCCAACCAAATCCTACGAACATACACGTACAGCCCCTAGTCAGAAGTGTTCATGAAAGCTTAGTAAGCAACCTTGCTAAATGCTACATCACCGAGCACTGTACATTGCGACCATACTTTCTACTGTACTCAACTGCCACGATCGTCCTACCTTTTAATAATTTTTCCTCTTTACCTTTCCAATGGTTAACCGGTCTGGATATTTAAATTCTGCTTCTGCATCAAAAAAAAAAAAGCGAACCCCCAAGACCACTCGAAGAGAAATGACTAGTGTGGAAAAAAGAATGATTATCGCCTTTGTCTATTGCGTCCAGAACATTACCCTTGTTGCTGAAATTATTGGACGGCCATGGACAACAATTAAAAGCTTCCTTGCTTGTGCATGTGAGAGACAATCTTTGGACAATATTCCTCGCCCTGGTCGCCCACCTGTTCTTACCCAGCGACAGCGTCGCACAATCATCTGGGCAGCCAAATCCAACAGGAAAATGACTAGATCTGACTTCCGGGATAAATATGCACCGGGTATATCACTTTCTACAGGTAAGAAAAAAAAACCCGGAGTTTCTGTACCACCATGAGTGACAGAATATGATTCTTAGTAACTGTAGCTAACCTTCTAGGGAATACATAGTGGACAGAGTACTCAGAGAAGCCAATATCAAGAAATGGATAGCCAAATTCAGGCCCAGGCTTAAACCTCAGCACATTGCCAAGAGATTGAAGTGGGCAATAGCTCATAAGGATTGGACAGCTGAGGATTTTGAGAAAGTTATCTGGAGTGATGAGTGCAGTGTGGAGAAATCCAAGGATCCAAGACAGCATTGGGTTTTCAGAGAACCTGGGGAGAAGTGGCTGGCAGATTGTATTCAGCCAAAGGAGAAGGATAAGGGAATTTCGCTTATGGTTTAGGGCTGCTTTTGGGGCAAGAGAAAAGGGCCTTTAGTCCCTATTACTCAAAATATCAACAAAACCAGGTATATCAGACTCTTGAGAAGATATCTTTTTCCTGTTATTGATGAAATGTTTTCTTTTGGTATGCAAGATATTCTCTTTCAGCAAGACAATGCTCCTGTTCACAAAGCTTATAATGTTATGGATTGGTTGGAGAGACATTCTATTGAAGTGGTGGAACACCCCCCTTACTCCCCTGATTTAAATCCTATTGAGCATGCATGGGTAGAGCTTAAAAAGCGATTACACCAGCAGTATCCAAGGATTGCAGATACCCCAGGAGGAAAAGAAGCTGTTAAGAAGAGACTTGCAGAAGTATTGCCTTTGGTTTGGGAGACAATTCCTGAGGAATCTTTTGAGAAGTTGTGGAAATCAATGCCTAATAGAGTAGCTGCAGTTTTGGAGGCAAAGGGGGGATACACAAGGTATTAGCTAGTATTCATAACTTTTATTTTTATTTTTGTTATTTAATTTATATACAGAGTTGGTTGATTGTGGACATTTCTTCGTTGCCCGTTGTCCGTTCATCGTGCGCGCCCGTTGCCTCAAGGCCCCGTGAACCCCACCACCCCACTACACCACGGCTGCCTATGGCGCAACCGTAATTAAACATGTCTCGGATCACGAACACTTCTGACTAGGGGCTGTACATACGAAGGAAGTAGAAAGGAAAGAAGCAAGCAGGAAGGAGAGGAGAACCCTAAGCGCCTTCTACTACAGAAAGTATAAAAACAAAAGGCATGAATGAACCCCTAACAAAGGAAATTTACGTCTGATAAATGACGTGGATCAGCCTGAGCTAGGAAGCGAGAGTATGGATCTGCACACCGGAGCGGTGCCGGGGGACGAAGCGGTGCCCGATTGCAGGATGGGACAGTGTATGGAGACGACTCTGGTGAGGGGTCACTGGAGGGAGTGCCAAAGCGGCATTAGCGACGGCCAGGAGGACAGGCGTAACCGAGGCGGGTTTTTGTATAGCGACCGAAGATCGACCGCGGGGGGGAGCAGTAATGTGCCAGCTGAGGGGGGGTGGAAAGTGGGGGGGGTGGGAGTAGCTGTAACCGAGCAACAGGACGAAGACCAGAAGGTAGTGGGAGGAGGATGGGAGGAAGAAGGACTGCCAAACACGTGAGACGACCGACTAGAGTAACCGCGGCCAATGCTTGTACGAATGCGAAACGAAGATGAGGTGCTGAAGTTACTAACCGAAGTGTTCCCCGACAGGACCACATAACCGGGAGGGAAAGGTCCTTCGCAAAGGGCTTGGAAAGCTCAGCACCGACTGTGAGCGAAGGGGATGAAATGCCGACAGTGCAATACCTAAGCGAGGTGCAAAGGAAGTGCGGGGTAAGGGGGAGAACTGAACTTCATGAGAGGGAGTCAACGACGAACAAGAACAAGAACCCCGTAGAGGAGGGGGAAAACCCCTCAGGGAGAGGAGGGGAGATAGCATTACTCCCCTAGGCAGAAGCCATCAAGGGGGAGGAGAGGGGGTGGTGGTGGAATCCCATGATGATTTCCCTGGTGTTGAGATATCAATCGCCGGAGGTGTAGGGGAGATGGTTCGTGCTAACTACTGTGAGTGTTTTTTTTTTTTTTTTTTTTAAATCAAGTGCGTTTGTTTTATTAAGGTACAAAGACAGCATGCATCTTTAACGAGATGGCCGACAAAAACCCTGCCCTCCTCACCCCAAGAAACAA
>Ga0307509_10007765_pt1 | contig 13904 bp, 11 predicted proteins | sample 10_EM_MG_FD_202245 | JGI IMG/M metagenome (GOLD analysis project Ga0307509, IMG submission 202245) | Populus trichocarpa ectomycorrhiza microbial communities from riparian zone in the Pacific Northwest, United States - 10_EM | ecosystem: Host-associated > Plants > Roots > Unclassified | place...
CTTACATGACATCGCTTCAACTTTCATACTTCCAAACACTTTCCAAACAAAGAACATCCTGATCCAAACCATCCGTGTAGTACCACTGTCGTAGATATGGAACCTTCGTGAATATTCTAACAATAACTACTAATTAGAGTAATTCTTCAACCCCCTGCTTGTCCCAATATTTCCCCCCTCACCCGAGTACTGCCGACCCATTAAAATCCCAAAATCGGGCTTCCAGTAGGATAAATATTAGTTCCCAAGTTTACCTTTCATGAAATACCTAGCTGGCGCAGTGGTTAACACTCCTGTCGCAATAGCGGGAGCCCAGGAGTTCAATCCATGCTGACAATCAGTTATTATTGAACGATCCGTCATGTAGGGCAGGAGAATTAAAAAATCCTGCCCTATGGGAACTGGGAGATTGAAGAACTTGGCCCTCATCAATAGGGCTGTGGGGTTTACCAATCCTGCTACGAGGAGGTAGAATCCGGCTCTAGACCTTAAAGGTTGGCGATCGGCGGGTAGCAGAAGCGAATGGGAGGGGCGTTAGCAAAGAAAGAAATATAAAAAAAAGTAAAATAAAAACATTTAAAACAAAATATAAAATAATAATTTTTTTAAAAAAGATAACAGAATAGAAAATATAAAAATAAAATATATAAAAATATCTGCTTTTTTTACCTTGGGAAGGCAGCTTTGTCGCCCCTCTCCCTATTTATTGCCTTCTATACATAGCTTTTTTTCTTAGTAAAGCGAGGCAGTACCGTATACGGTACCTGAGGTAACGTAAATCTGTCAAAACAGACCCTTATCCAAAGCCGTATTTGCTAATGGGCAAGGCTGCTTGGCTCTCTTCTTAGCTGGGGCTCGTTTGTCTTAGCTGTGCTTGGGCATGCGATAGAATCTTCACTGCCGGAAAGATTGGTAACTATTGTTGAAACCGTGGATAGGAACCGTTGATTCATGTTTCGTTTTGTGGTTATCGTGCATTAGTTTGTGTTTCTCCTCGTCTCATCGACAGTATTGGAAACAATCGTGCAGTAGTTACTGTTTTTCCTCGTCTCATCAACAGTATCTGGAACACTCTTGTTACGAACTAGCCCTTACCTGTATCATGTGGAGGAAAAGCCTTTTTAGTTACTTTCTTATTGCGCGTTGTTCACGGGATAAAAGCAGGACTTTTCCCTTATTCTTTTATTTTGATCATCAGTCTTTTCTCGTTCACGTCCTCACTCTTTTATCTTGTTTCTATAAGTCAATCAAATTACGTTCGCTCCCCCATAACATATTAAGAACTATATCTCAACTTGACGCGCGATCTTGTCGCTGCAGACATTGTTTGCGGCTTCCACGAAAAAATTGCTTTACAGAGCCAGCCACCTTGGGTACCGCATTTTATAGATATAGCGACTGTAGGTGGCAGTCGCGAGGAAAAGTAGAGTTCCCGCCGACCGCTTAGCATCCAACTAGGCAGTAACACCCCCGCTTTCCCAATCCATTGCTCCGCAGCGACAAAAAGCCTTTCCCCGACAACAGCAGAAGACGAGGGTTAACCACTCCGGTGAGTATTTACACATTTATCGTAATAAGTTTCATAGATATAGGTGTAGTAATTTTCTCTTGGAAAGCAGAAGTTGGTTGGTTGCTGTGGTTGCCAAACAGCCGGTGTGAACTCCACGTTTTCCCAAGACGGGCGGCACTTAGGGGTTTTCGCGCGCAGCCTGTAGGATTGCATGGGGGGCTAAAGGTAAATGAGGCGGTACTGTTCTCATTGGCTCTTCGGCCACTTAGCTAATGAAGGAGTAGAACTTCGATGGGCTCCTGGAGCCTGAATTTTTTTGTGTTGGCTGAACCTTTTTCCACCTCCAAAAAAACCGCCAATATTGGTAGTTTGTATAGTTACATTCAGCAAATTCCAGTTAATCAAACCCATTTCGCCTCACGTTTTTTATTTTTTTATTTTATTACCAGCGTATATTCTCTTGGGTCCTTCTCTGGGACATTGCCTTATCCGCCCTACCTCACTCTCTTAGAGCCACGAAACCTGGCCTTGATGTAGAAACAACTTTCACCTCACTTACCCTCACCCCCTTGCACTAGTACTTGATTTGGTAGAAGTGGCGGCTCGGAAACCTCACACATAACTCTATGATACAACAAAGAAACCAAGCTGATTTTATTATCAAAAAAAAGTTGCAGAATTACTACCACAATACTATTATACCACCAGCCACGCGCCTCCGTATGGCTTGATTGGATATTCTTCCGGACTGTATGTCGCTGTGGGGCGGTGCATTACGATCAGGGACCTCGTTTCGGCCGCCAAGACCCCACTTTTCTTCAGCCTCAACGGACACCATCCATCGACTACCGGTATACCCAACAACTCCTCCACGACAGTATGAGCAGCAAAGACCGGAAGATTGCTCGATATACCCCAGTAATAGTACCCGCTTCCCTGATGATAGAAACTCTTTTAATGTGTTGAATAGCTATAATGTTACTGATGATCGGTCTAAACTCCCAGCCTGGCTATCACCCCTGGAACCGAAGCTACGACATCGAGGCGTTCGGGAGCGCCGCGACGACAAGGTGGGTGAATGGCTTGTGCGGGGTAAGGAATTTCGAAGATGGGGCGGATTGGGTGTGGGAGGTGAGGACGATAACACTGTTCTATTTTGCTATGGAGATCCGGGGGTCTTTATAACATTCATTAGGTATGCGAGAATATTGTTGGGGGAGAGAAGAAAGTTGAACTGTATGAGTACGGTGTTAAAAAGCCCCGGTGACAATAGATAGACTGTGCGACACCGCCGTTACGTGCTTTTACTTTTACTTTGCGACCCCGGGGGAGCGGTCCGTGTCGGGTACGTTGGGTTCATTACCGGAACAGGTCGTTGGTGGAATAGAGAGGATCCCGGAGGAATTACCGCGAGCCCTCCAATAGCAGAAAAAGGCTATCGGTAAATGCGAACTACAACATTGTGAAGATGTTACAGGCCATCTCCTAGAAAGGGAGATATCGTTAGGTACCTCTTCTCCAGACTAAGCGATAACGAAACATAGACGCCATGGATGAGGGCCTAGAGGCAGAAATTCTAGAGAATATTCCTGATAATATATCGGAAGTGTGAGTAGGAGGGATTATGCTGAGAACCCCACCCCACATTATCGGCTAATTGATGTATTTAGGTTTCTACTAGTTGCCTTAAATATGAGACAATCTTGCGGGTACAGGCGATATATCGGAGGCGAGAACGGCTCAGAAAAGTAATAGATGGATTGGTGTTGGGAGATGGTTGTGATGCGACGATGGAACAGATCAGGGTCTAGGGTAGGGTGGGGATAAATCCGTTGGACGGATGTGCTTGGCTTCGTTGCGGGGAGTGTGAATGAATTGTCCAGGAGTTATGCAGATGGTTCGGATACGGGAGATTGTTCAATAGGTTATCCCAACATGGTTTTCCTCTGTTATTATGGGAGCGCACAAAAGCATAAGGGCATGTGTGGTGACCTATGGAAGGGTCGGGACGTAGTATTCGGGTTTTACTCATACATCTATCTTTACCGTTAGTTTAGTTTTAGTAAACCGGATATCGAGTGGCCAAACCTACATTCCATATCCTTCCTACAAAGTGCCTAAGTTCCACGTGAATTCTCTTAGTCTGTCGTCTGCTTCAGTGCGACCCCTCATTTCCCGCATGGGCAACTCCCAATGTATTTAATGTGGGTCAGTCATGCGGAATGGCCGTTGAGGGAGGATGAACTCTGCCACGCCCTGGCAGTCGAGATAGGCTCCTAGGATTTCAATGCCGGCAACGTCCCTTCGACCTCGAAATTGGTGAGCTGTTGCCAAGCTGATTACGGGGGATAAGGAGACATCAACGGTGAGACTTGTCTATTTTACTCTAAATGACTATCGTTCCGCTCGTCCCGGCATTTTTAGTAGACCTGACTTGACCGTTACCGAGAGCTGCTTAGCCTATCTGAATTCCGAAAATGTCAAGGCACCACCGGCCGACCCACCCAGTCACCCCCAAATAGCGCCCAGTGTACTGGAGAGTCCATGGGAAAGGGGAGCTCTTGGATCACGCAGGATCACCCGCGGTAGAGATGTTTCGGGGATGATAATTGCTAGATATGTACCAAACGGTTTTTAGAACAAGCAGGGCATCTGGACCTTGAGACCCCCGATACGGGTATACGATTTACTAGGCTGCGCCGCGCTTCCCCCCCCGGAATTATTGAGATCATAGCTCCTTGGATAGAGGTGGAATGTTACGATGTTGACGCTGGAGATCCTTGGAGGTATACTCCGCTTGCGTGGGCCGCCCGGGAGGAATACAAAGGAGGTGTAAAAATGTTACCTCCGGGGACAGTGGTCAATCCTGACGGGCTAAATAATTATGGTCGAGCCCTACTCTTGTATCCTGCTTGGGACGGGCATGAGGGAGCGGTAAGAATACCGCTTGAGAGGGACGAGGTCGACCCTGCCGGGGCAGATAATTGTATCAAAACTTGTCTCGCATTTGCTGCTAGGTGGGGCTAAGCGAGCGGTGGCGCTGTTGCAGACTGACGATGCACGTGACCCATGGCGCGATCTGGGATCGAGGGCACACCTCCCCCCCCTCCAGTTCCTGTGTTTGTTTTTCTCCGTAGCTTTTATCAAAAAAATAAACAAGTAGCGTCACGATACAGTAAAAAAACAACTCTACCATGATCCTGATTCGAATAAAGACACGGTTGTATTGCCAAGTATTTTATCCCAAAACGTCCCCGCTTGGATTGATCGAACTGTTGTGTATTAACGGCCGGAAGGATAGGATCAAAGCCGCAAGCCACAAACAGGACCTTCTGACGATAATAAAACTATTTCACCCAACGGACCAGAGCTTCCTGTACGCGGGGAAGAAAAATTCGTGTGTCCGCGCAATTGAGTTCGACAAGAGGTTTCGGGTGGGTGTGATAACAACCATTAGATATGCGTTCTCATGCATGGGGATTTCTTCTGCTGCAAAGGATGATGTCCAAAGACAGCTTTGATAGGAAACGTGCTGAGAAAAGGGGGGAGTGGCGGTGATTCCTACGTGGTGGTGTCCTTACTGCCTGAGAGCGTGACATGGGTTGCCACTTCGTGAGGCTGTAGCAACTCAATAACTCGCTGATAACCACGCCTAGCTGCATGCATGAGTGGTGTTTGGCCGCTGTTATCAGCCTTGTTGGGAATGACCCCTTCTCTTTTGAGCAGTATCTTCACCACTCCCTCATGTCCCCGACAAGCAGCGATCGAGAGCGGCGTTTGGCCAGTATTATTTGGATTATCGGGGTTAACTTCTTCTCGCTCGAGTAGTGTTTTTACCACTCTCTCACTCCCACCGAGGGCAGCACATGAGAGAGGTGTGTCGCCATCATCATCTAGATTCTCCGGATCAACCTCTTGTCTCCCGAGTAGTACTTTCACCACATCCTCCTGTCCATGCTCAGCAGCAAGCGAGAGCGGTGTACTGTGGTGATTATCTGGCTTGTCGGGGTTTACCTCTTCCCGCGCGAGCAGTATTTTTACGACCGCTTCATGTCCACCCCGAGCGGCCTCCTGCAGTGGTGTTCGACCGTTATTATCCGGCTTCTCGGGGTCAACATCGTCTCGCTCGAGTAGGACTTTCACTACTCCTCCATGCCCTCCCCAAGCGGCATATGAGAGCGGCGTGCTGCCGGAATTATCTGCCTTGTTGGGGTTAACCTCGTCCCACTCGAGTAGGACGCTCACCACTCCTTCGTGCCCACCCAGAGCGGCAAGAGAGAGCGGTGTGTTGCCGTTATTATCTGCCTTGTCGGGGTTGATGCCGGCTTGTCGAAGTAGTATTTTCACCACTCCCTCATGTCCATGGTTAGCAGCCCATGAAAGTGGAGTGTTCCCCCAAAAATCTCCTTCGTTTATATCATAGCTTTCCATCGCTATCAAAGCAGCTGCTACCTCCGCAATTCCGAAGAACGATGCCCAGTGCAGTCCACTGAATCGGAACCTCATACCCTGCCTCATTTGACCCATATACCCTGAGTGTGCTAGAAGCCATGTGACAGATATGTGGACATTGCAATACTGAAACAGTTCGAGTGCTAGTGATTTTGCATGGTCCGAGAGGTCCCTTTTGGCATGCGCTCCCCAGTATCGAGAACAATATCTTAGGAAGGATGTGCGAGAGATATAGGGAAAGGCATCGGCGGAAAGGGCCTTGACCTGTCGGGAATTTAGATACGTTAAGCAGATCTCTGCCATTTCCGAGTGAGGTCTAATGAATATATCGGGACGAGCGGAAAGATACTCTTTTAGAGTAAAATGGATAAGTCTCACAGTTGATTTCTCCTTGTCCACAGTAATTAGCCCTTGGCAACAGCTCACTAACGTCGAGGTCGAAGGGACGTTCTTGACATCGAAATCGGTGGAGCCTAACTCGACTGCCATGGCATGGCAGAGTTCATCTGCCCTTAACGGCCTTTCCGCATGACTGACCCATATTAAGGCTCCCATTCCGAGCCTACATTTATCACCACCTTGTGCCTTTATCCGTTCGATCGTCGCACCGTAAGCATCTCCCCACCCAAGTCCATTTGTTATTTTGCGAAGTCTTTCTTGTCTTCTATAAATTGTGGGTTCTTGCAAGGTTGCCTCAAGATTTAAGGAAGCAAGTCGAAATCTAAATATATTTATTAGCGGATGACGAGGGTGAGGCTCACAGGACTATTTCCTATACGTACATTTCCGACATATTTTGGGGGATCCTTAGAATTTCTGCCTTTAGGCTCTCATCCATGGCATCTGGCGTTTCGTCGCGGCCCATCCTAAAAAGTAGGTAACTTATGATATCGGCTCTACGAGAACTTATAGAGAAACTGGTCACCTGGCCGGCAAGACGGCTCTTAACCTCAGCACGAATATTGGGTCTTCCAGTCATGAATATTCTGGTTTCCGGGGATTGCTCGAGGATTTCTTTCAGCGAATCGAGGAGCTTGAATCGTTCTGCTCCTGCACATTCGTCAAGGGCGTCAAGGCACATGAATATGCGCCGTGAGGACGTGATGCACTGTATCATCTTCACGATATTAACAAGTTGGGGCCTGCGTCCACCGATGGTTGTTCTCTGCTGTTGAAAGATCCGCGATATTTCCTCGGGAATCTTCTCCATCCCACCAACTATCTGCTTTAGCATTGAACCCAGCACATCGGACGCTGGCTGCTCCTTTCGTGCCGTGAAGTCCAAGTAAAAACATGAAACGGCAGTGTTTTGTCCGCTTGTCTGATCGCACAGCCTGTCAACTACTAGCGAGCTATCATCGCTGTTTGTCAGCACAGGCTCGCTTCCTTCTCACCCCCACCAAGGGCCCTTGGTACCTGATAAAAGTCTTTCCAATCCCGGGATCTCCATAGCAAAATAAAATACCTCTTTCACCTTCACCTCCCTCACAGCCGGCGTACCATCTTCTGAATTCCTCTGTCTCTAGGATCCATTCCCCGACGTCATTGACACGGTGCTCTTGAATGTTCCGATGCCGCAAGATGGGGCTCAGGGGTGATAACCAGGCCAGGAGTTGGGACCGACTATCGGTGGCGGTATCGCTATTCCGCACACCGAAGGCGTTCCCGTTATTGGAGGATTCGGTGTTATTATTGACGATATACTGAGACATCTTCCACTCTTTATTGTTCGCAATGTCAAAGGGGAGGAGTTTCTGGGTATGGTTGGTTGACGATGTTCCTGCGACGGTAAGTAAAGCGTCTTATTTATCGATCTGGATTTGAGAAGAACTGCCTGAACAGATGAAGAAGTATAAAGAAGTCGCGGAGGAAACAGCTGTGTATTCGTAGGATATGTATCCGAGTTGCTTGTCTGTCTAGCTATGGGAGAAGAGGGGTTTATATACAGAATACAAAGAGCATTCGTGAACTTCCCAACCTGCGGGAATCATTCCGGGAATATGTATAAACCAAGGAGTTCCGGTCTCTCTTGCATTCTAAAGTCCGATCATCCCACCGCCCTGCTTTCCGGACCCTTCCGGACATATATGCGAATTCCATACACTATACAAACCAGGTACCTCCGTTCCTCCTCTTTGATTGATAGTGATTCACAAAGCAAACTAAAAAACTAATGAACGACATGTTAGGAAAGGTATAAGAAAGGAATCTTCCTGTACGGAGATAATGGTGTGCGCGGAGTGATTGCCTGTTCAGAGTGATTGCCGGTGATATGCAACAAAGCGGGGTCTAGTTAAACAAAAGAGGGGGTCTGCGAGAGCTAAGGCAGAGCTTAGGAGTCCCTCCTGGACCACTCTTCTGTTACCAGAGCATATTCCAATTCAGCCGCCGGAACCTTGTGAAAATATTCCTCTGACCGTTCTATTAGCACTCTTGGATGTGGAGCCATACCAGCTTCTAATTCCTAAGATATATCACCACCCTCCTGCCGTGCTGTAGTATTTACTGGCCGCTCACGAAGATTGCTAGGTGGTGGCTGTCGAATATTCCCAGAGATCTGAAACTACCGCAGTCTAAGCGGCGAACATTACAGGGCCTTCCTTTGGTGGAAACAACAAACATCATCAGTAGTGAGAATCAGTGCTCCCAACGGGCCAGGTAGGCCTGTGGGAATTCTCCGTGGCCTGGCCTGGCCCGCCTATCGGCCGTATAGGCTTAGTACAGGCTCCCTGATAGGCCTAGGCTATCCCGCTTTTACCGGGCGGATATGTTGTATTTACTGCAAAAATTCAACGTAAATATCCCCCCCATTACCAGACAACGTTAAAAATGCAAGAACTACTTTGCTTTATCCGCAAAAAATGCTAGAGATCGTAGGCCAATTAATTAAATTAATTGTGGAAAAACAGGTCCTGTTGTGGTGGGCCAACTGTGCCGTACTATACTTTCTCTAAGGTGACGACAGAATATCACCGGGTATCGATAGAATGGTGGTTGGTTATAGATGTTTCTGATTACAACTTAACATCCAAAATTCAAGAAAATATCGCTCTATGAGCTTAGGGATCTAATGTAATTATCGCTGAGGAAGCAGAATGGAAGGGATGAATGGTAGTATTTGACTAGTGATGACCCCGGAGGTGAATCATCAAGACATCCTTGAGATATTTGCCTATCACTCGTTCTGTGGTTCCCTAAGAAATGTTCGGGGGTGGTGACAAAAAAAGTAACAGATGAGACACTTGAAACAGGTGTGGGAATCAATATACACTTAAAGCGATCTATTCTCGATGCTAATTACCCCGCGTATAGTCAGGCGCCTATCGGGCCTGATAACTGAAGCTCCCCACTACATGATTTTTATGGTCTGCGGCTATAGGCGGAGGCCACAACCCCTCCAGTGTGAGTGGAAAATTGAATGGTTACGAAAATGATATTACACACACAAAACGGCCGCCTTCCTATGCTCATTCCGGCAGCAATATTTGAATTAAAAATAAGACAACTTGATAGAGCATCCAGAAAAGATGCGGACTACAGTACCCGACTCCTATTGTGACCTCAAATCTCCCCGGTTTCACTGAGTAGTAGGAATAGGAAACAAATCACATTAAGGTCATACTTTTTGATGGAAAGCTGGGTCCTGGGGGAATTTTGAGGGTTTGTTCAAAATTCGAATGCCAGGAGTACAATCTATTCTATGTAGATAATATTGCACATGTGTGAGGGGGTTTGCGTGGCATGCTGAGCAACGAGGTAGGATAGTTGTAGATCCTTAGAAGTCTCCCGAAACTTCTTTCCCCTATCTCCATCCCTTTCGTTGCACCCTCCAACACTACTTCTTCCATCTTCTGTGATCCCTTACAGTCCTGATACCGTCGTCCGTTTCCTAACCATCATAGTGTGACTCTTATGCGTTCCAACTCCTGGTAAACCCTAACCGCTAACCTCTAGTCTTCCCTAGTGCCAATTCCTAAAACATCCTAAATGTTCCTCCTTAAGCTAACGCCTCAACTAAACATATCATTACTCTTTTGATACCATACTAGCCCATAGTGCAACCGTTATCAAACCCAATTCCTCTCAGACATGTCCCATCAGTGTTCCGACTATCACGCAGGTATTGAGCCTTCGTGAATTTTAACAGGCCAGGCTTCCGACTCAAGCTTTGTACTAGGTCACTCAACATGCGATAATAAACCCCAATAGCGAGTCACAAACCTTTGCACTAAGATGGCGGCTGATCCTGAGGATCGGAAATCTTTTAAGTGGTCTGAGTAAATGTTGGCGGCTCGGGGCTCTTTCTTATATTGATGGAATGTTCTGTGAGGCACCTTGGGGATCCTATTTTCCCGCCATGGGTGACATAGTCGAACAGTTGTAGGCCTAAGGCGTGCTCGCACAAAAAAAAGTTTGTCTCCGACCTTTACCCATACCCGAGTATTATACTAGGACGCCACCTGTTGCCATGAGCGAAGGGCAGTTCCGAACTGCGCTCCCAGCGTGTTGGTGCAATAAAGGTCGGGAACAGACTTTTTTTGAACAAGTACTTGTATCTCGCACAGATGTGCTTTGGAGTAACTGGCGGGAGGCGCCGGTATCTAGGCATTCAAACAGCAACCTAATATAGTACTTGCCCATAGCAAAAGTTTCCGGAAATGTGGTGGCTAGTAGTGATGGGCACGATCAGATCATGATCGAGTTTTGCTCGATCAATAGTCTGCTCGATCACCTCGATCATAGGGGTCTCTCGATCATGCTCGACCATCATCGAGTATACTCGAGCATCTTGGTTCATAACCGATCACTCTACTAATCTTAGTGATTGGGTGATGCGATGAACTTATATAAAGGGAGTCTACCGGCAAAATAGATACCAATTCTTTTGGCCGGACTTTACCTTGTTAGCTCCTCAACAAACTGTTGAGCTGGCGTACCTTGGGATTGCACCGCCGTTAAGGATTGGTAAGCCCGGACGGGTGTCATCCTTTACTATTATAGTTAAATAAAATTATCAAACAAACTATCATGACTGCTGACCCTATAATAAGGTCACCACTCCCATTGTTTCGAGTCTATGGCAACTAGTCAATACCACCAATGATTTTCAGTTAATTTATACAACAATAAGTAGGGAGTGGAAACCTATCCGGCCTTCTACACACTCTGGATCAGCCACAAATTACCGTGATACATTAAATGGACGATAGAGTATGGCTCTTCTATTCTTGTTATAACACGAGTGAAAATACTCAGAATCCATATTGAATGAATATTTAATCCCTGATGGGCACAAAATCGATCATACTCGATGATGCTCGAGCAGTGACCATGATCGATCACACGATCAGGGCTCCACCGTTTCATCGATCATTTGATCATAGGGTCCCCTCGATCAGATCATGATCGTGCCCGTCATAGTGGCTAGGCCTGCAACCTCTTGTTAGGCGGCCACACCCACGATAGCGCCAAGTCAAGCTCCACATTTCCGAAAGCTTTTGCAATGCCCGAGTATCGACGCTTTAGGCAACGACAGGAAATTAGGCCTACCATTAAGGGCCCGTTTACCTCTAGACGGCCGGCTAATAGCTTAAAGTAATGTGGACTGTTAAGGGGGGTTTGACAGTCGAGGGAGATGCGGGGAAGTAGAGGACCTTTACCTAGAGTAGGCAATGTAACCTTCTGACTGTTTAGCTATTGGAATCTCGAAGCGTAGAAAATTGGTCAAACACATTCTGGTTGAGACGCCACCGTCTAGTTTAATCATCAATTCATTGAATTTTCAGAAATAGGCAGTCAGATAAACGGGCTTTAAGCTAGATACTAGACAGTATATTAGCTAAACATGCAACAATTCTATTTTCTTCATAAGCCTTGAAATGTATATTTTTCTTTGACGATTAGAACTGTCTCTGGTTGCTAGACGGCCGTCTATAAGTAAATGGTGTTCACAATATGGCTATGGTGCACAATCTATACTGCTATGTGGATAATACTACGCAAGTGGAAGGGGGTTGTGTTCCATGCTAAGTGAGGAGGAGTTGTGTGGTAGGAGAGCAGAGTTGTAGGTATTCTGGTTCTTATTTTTCTAAGCGAGATGAATCGTAACCTCAGGTCATAAACAGGAAGTGCACTCTCCATATAACAATGTGACATAAGGGAAAACATATAATAGTAAGAACCATATGTGCGAACCATGTTTGACCCTGTAAATCTGCCAAGAAAATCCCCGTGAAGTATGGGTAAATCCATAGGGGAGAGAGGGAATAATTAGGCATAAGCATGAATGATATGAAGAAGAAGGATGCATAAGGTAAGGCGTAAACAACCATGATATTCCAAACACGAGATAAGGAAACACATGAGAAACCTCAAATTGTTATCAATAAACAATAATGAAATATATGCAATTATGTCTTAGGTGTAATGTAATTTATGGGGATGTGGCTCATGACAGGGGTCGGCTCACCCATAGCAACCAATTCAAAATCAAATCGACATTTTATTAGCACAACAAATAAATAACCTACTACCCTGAGAATCAAGCCACAGGTACTTTGAAATATAGAGAATATGAAAATCTAGTTTTTATTTCCTGGTGATGAATTGTTATTCTGATATAGTGGTTTAAAGATTGCCTATTTTTTATATAAAGTGTGGTTTTTCATAAGTATAAAAAATTGAAAACCCAGGAAGAATTACATAATAAAATAGATAGAAGGATAGTATAAGTCTTAGATATTCAGAATAACCAGGTTTTAATTTTCTAGATAATTATTTTTGAAAGCCACAGTGATTAAAAAAGAGGTAGAAAATACTTGCAAATTACATACAAATTGGATCAATTTTATGTAATATCTGCATACATAGTTGGCCGATAAACTCAATATCATGGAATTCCTTTGACTATCATATCCTAAGATAGTATATAAATTTTCAAGGTAATTAAACAAGTTTTACATACCTTGTACATTGATCATTAAACTATCAAAGGGTCAGAATAAATTCTTATCATATATTTATTTTGCTATAATAACCTATTTAAACTGACACTGAGGTATTAGATTAAGTTATAGGTTCTAGGGAGTCTGGCAGCACTGTTCAGAACTATGTTCAATAATAGCTGTTGATCAGATTCTATATTAACTACCTTTAGTTACAATCAATAATTCTCCTTCTACTACTTATTATTATTCTGAATATCTGTCACAAATAGTGACTAAGCAAGGCAGATTTTACATGACTCATACTTATGAGTCATAAGGTATGTTGGATTTTACACTATGACATCACTTGACTCATAGTTCTTGCATGACTACTCACTTGTGAGATATTGTTATATTATGATTGGTTGAATGTTTCATGACTCACGATTGTGACGTCATATGATGTAATGACTTTCGCACATGACTCATATTATCAGTCATGGGTTTCACGCATGTGACTCGTTTGAGCACATGACTTGGTTTATGAGTTTTGATTGGTTAAACGGAATGTTGTGCGATGACTCATATGAGTCATCGATGGATTTCGCGCTATGACTCACTACGAGTCATAGAGGTTTATGTAGTGTGAGGTGATGAGTCACCAGGGATAGGGTTGTGGGAAGATGCCTATATAAGGCGCTTGGTTCCGACCAAGGGATAGCACGAACCATCTCTCCTCCACCTCCGGCGATTGAAATCTCAACACCACGAGTAATCATCGTCACTTTTCCCCCACCCACCTCTCTTCTCCCACGATGGCTACTGCCTAGGAGTTGACGTTAAGCCAACCTTCCTCCTCTTCTGAGGCCTGTCGGCCTCCCCTCCTTGGGGTTCTCGTTCTCGGTCGTCGTTGATCTGCTCATGATGTTCGGTTCTCCCCCTTACCCCGCACTTGCTTTGCACCTCGCTTAGCATTTTGCACGGTCGGAAAGCTTCTCGCTTCGTTCACGGTCGGC
>Ga0307509_10007766_pt1 | contig 13902 bp, 9 predicted proteins | sample 10_EM_MG_FD_202245 | JGI IMG/M metagenome (GOLD analysis project Ga0307509, IMG submission 202245) | Populus trichocarpa ectomycorrhiza microbial communities from riparian zone in the Pacific Northwest, United States - 10_EM | ecosystem: Host-associated > Plants > Roots > Unclassified | place...
CTCTAGCGAAATTTTTGTAATTTACAATGTAATTTACATTATTTACCTTCGCCAAAAATCGCCCTCGTAATTTACATAATTTTAAACCTCGGCTGAGTTTTACACGCAACCCTATGTCCGATCTTGGGCAGTACTCACTCGTTCGTCTACCATTGGCACGGTACTGGGCTTCGACTTCTGGCTGGCCAGGTTTTTTCTCGTTCGAGGTTAATTCGGGTGACAGCGGAAAAATATTCAATGCATCCAGCGGGGATTCAGGGGGACAATCTATGTCAATGGTCAATTGAAAGCTTCATATCGAATCAACAAATCAACAATTGAATCAGCGCCTTCAAAGTTCAAGGAAATCCTATAATCAAGTTATTTGCATGTCGTTCAAGAGGTTACTATGCACTTTCGAAATCTTGCGATTCCATGCGTCGACTCTCCTTTGGATAGGTCCCTACACATTACGGCATGGATCAGATATATTTTTCTACTCACGTCCACTGTCGACTGTAACTGAGCCATTGATGCTATCATCAGAACCGCACGACAGCTCTAGCCGGCGTCTCTCGGGTTTATTTTGACTTTCCCCATGCTTTTTGCTCTTCGATTTTTCCCAGTCAAAGATTGGCCAAAAAGACTTCCACGTCACAATGCAGACCCTCAACCGGAACAATGTCCTTCGGATTGCCTGGGCCTGACCAACATAACAGCCCTGTTACGGAATATATGAATGATACATGTGCAATTAGCGCCTTCTCTGCGTGGGTACATACGCGCTCCCTTCTTTCTTTCCCGAAGGTCGGGTCGGTCTGCTGTCGAGTGAGCGGCTATACGACGGACCTCGATGATCATGATTTGTTATTTTCCAAACGGTTCTCTGCCCAAAAGTTCCCGGAGTATGCCGCCAACTTGATGATCTTTCATCAGTGGAATTTAGAGGGTGATACCAAAGGTACATATGTCTAATATGTCTCCGTGAATTCTGACGGGTGTCACAGGAATGTATACTGTCGGCAAAGCCTGTTCCTGGAGCCTGGAATATGTCTTTTCTTCAATTGTGGTACATAATTCCTTTTCCTCTATTAAATCGATCCACCGTTGCTATGCGTAGTCCTCCTCGGTCCGCGCTCTTCGATGCAAAACGTACAATGGAACAGTCCCAATATTGTAAGTTCAGCTCTCGAGATGATTTTTTAGCCCAGATCACTGATGACTTTTATCAGACCGCCTGACTGACATGAAAGTCTCAACACGTTTCACGCGCTCAACGCGAATTTGTGAATGCACAGGCACCCAAAAGCAGGAACCAACTCAATCTCTGTCGAATATTTGCACATGACTGTCAGGTATAAAGCGTGTGCATGGCCGACAGCTCAAAGCCATTTCCATCCTTAGCTCTCGAACTATGCGCTTCGCTCCTGTCATTACTGTAGTTGCTGTTGCGGTCTCCGGCGCAGCGGCGAACCCTCTTAACTTCGACCTCAATGATATCATTGGTCATGATATTAGCTTCAACAACCATTATGGTGCTCCGAACCCACCTTGGGCTGGTGGTCGCCCAGGATGGTACTACGGCAATCACCCGTCTAATCACAGGCAGTACCCATGCCTCACTGGGGTGTGTTAATTCTAGGATATTTGTAATCCTGTTTAATGACCGTTCATTCGCTCCAGATCATCTGCCAGATCTTGAAATATTTCCCCCATGTTCTTCAGTGCCCTCCTAAACCACCGAACCCGACCCCAACGACTAGTTCGGCACCATCCACCACGCCTACTGTTCCAGCCGACGGATACACACAGACGTTCAGCAATCTCACGGGCGCCGTACAGGCTGATGACTACATCACCTTTGGTTTGGTTGATACCGCAGCTGGTGAGCGTTTAATCTGGGGCCCACACATCAAGATCACATTTTAACCGCGCTTACGTTAGATTGCAAAACCATGTGCAACACAGTTCAAGGGTGTAAATTTGCAAATTGTACGTTAGCTCGTCCCTTCGATGGCTGCCCTTTATGTTATTAACTGTGCTTCCCAATAACGATAGCGTACCATGATGTCAACGGCAAGGTTCGTCCTGATTTAGCCATTCAACTGAATGTTCGATTAATGTCTCTCTAGGATGGAAGCACCCAGCTTTCTTGCTCTCTTTTCACTGGCTGCCATGACGCATCATCTGCGAACAACGTCGGGGGTCAGACTCAACCCGATGGCAGCGTCAATTTTATCACTAACTCGGATGGTTGGTGCAAGGTCGCTTGATCGGTCTTAGGCCTCGCGAAGGGCCCAGGACGGCTGAACGATTATTTTTTGGCCTAGTTGTACTCGAGTGGAAGCTTAGTATATACTGTGATACCCCCCAAAATTATCATATTCCAGAGTGTGAAACTTGATTGAAGTGTTTGTAATTTGCTTTTGGAGGGGTGTATGAGGAATCGCTTTTGGAATGTGTGGCGTCCGTGACAAATGCAGGGGTCATAAATAAATGTGGATGTAGGCACCTTGACCAAAAAAAAATCATCAAGGAGAAATTATCAATTATTTCCTGGACCTGGTGAATGGTGCCTCCCGGAAATTTTCCATGCGAAGTCGCAAGGGACTTAAAGCGCCTCGGGCTTGCAGAAGGCGGTGGGGGGAAATAGTAGGTCATAAGGACGGTGGCTGATCATGGCTGAAGTCCGCATGCTAATGAGATCTGCAAGGAATCTGGCCGTCATAGCATCTTTTACGGGTATATTGTTTGTCACTTTTTCAGGATGCGGCTAGGGCTGAGGCTTTAAAAGTGTTGATAAAATTATGCGGCGAAAGCAAAACGTGACTATGAGAGAAGATTACGGACTTTGAATACGGTTTCAGTTTCACCAAGTCTGCGATAACTAACATCTCTAAGATGAACTTTGCAGCAAGCCGTCAAGTCAATCCCTCAGGGGCTTCACCCAAGCTAACGGAGGAACAGGTCTGGAAGGGGTTGGAGATCAAAACGCGGGAACCCAAAAGCTTTGTAGCTGTGATTACCCAGTGCGAGATCGTCAGCGATACAGGCAACAGGGTGGGCTTCTTCGGTTTTATCTGCAGGCCCGAGGTTATTTATCGATCCGGACGTAGGTTGTGCGCAAGGTGAGATTCGGGGAAGCACCAGAGTTGGTAGAAGAAGTGATTGAACTGTATAAGGGGACCATAGTGAGCGAATCATTGAATGGTGAAACGGTGTTCCGACCTCGAGTAACTAGGCCTATTTTGACACCCCGGAGCTTGGTGGACGAATCACGAATCTGCTATCGTATGACAAGGATGGCGAGATGGTGTTGACATTTTCGTTTGCAAATGGGGTTCCAGGAATTTCTGGAGAGAAGCCGCCTTCAGAACTGAATAAGCTGATTGGGGGAGTTGTCGAGCACACGATCGAGAGAATCCGAGAATTGGTTCGTCAAGGGGAGCTAGTCACATGATCAGTCATTAAATAAAAAAGTTTCGAGTTGCTTGACCATCAACCACAACTTGTCAAAGGTATATTACATAGTTTGCAATCCTATCAAGCTCATCTCAAGACCTATGGTTTCAGGGGCCGTCAATTCCTTCCATGAATGTCCCGTCAAGAACCTGAGCCATCCCCCAGGACGCGTCAAAGAGCGAACACAACCTCTTTTGCTGCTGCCCTTACATGGATCAGGCGTCCAGAGCAGTCCTACTCTTTTCAGCAGCCCCCCCTTACCCTCCAGGACCTTATTCGAGCTTTAGCTCCTCCTGCTGTGCCGAGCTTGGTCCATGCTCGAGCTCTAGCTAGCTTACTATCCTCCTGCTCTCCACTTCCCCGTCGAGACGCCTTGAATCCAATCCTCATTTCCCTCTGCCATGCCGACTCACCTTCCTCTCTCCAAGCTGCCGGCTTCGACATTCTATCGGCGTATTGGGAGAACCATGAGGCATCATCTCTCGCAACCGCAGAGCGCCTCTCTTACTTTTCCTTGTTTTTGGGAGGTACCTCTCCTTGGGCTGTGGATTTGTGGGAACCGAGGTTCAAGGCTCTTCGCGCCATAACCAAATACGGCGCGGACGTTGTCGGAATAGAGACAAACCTTATCAAGACTTTGCAATGGTGGATCGAAGGAGCATTTGAGGGCTTACTCGTACCCCCTTCCTCAATGGACCGGTCCGAGATAACAGAGAGAGAGCGCAGTGTCGAGATCCTGGAGAAATTCCTCCATGACCTACTTACCAAACCAGAGAATACTCCAAGAATCACAGACGAAACAATGGCAGATGTCCTTCACTTCTACGCCGACCTCGTGGATCGCTCTATCCTCATTCCTGACCTGAACAAGGAACAATCCCCTATCTCGCCTACCATTGCGTCCAATCCAGCTGCACCTCCCTCCAGGCAAGCGTCGTTACGGCATCGTCGCAACCAGTCTTCTTTATCCACCTCTTCAACCTTTTCTGCAGTGTCAACGACGCAGCCTGCCCCACCACCCAACGTCCATTTCAAGCACCCTGCCGACTTGGCAATCAATCTCTATCTAGGTTTTCTAACCACTCATATCAAAACCGTGCCTTCCATTCATCTCAATTCTATCCTTCCTCTCCTCTTCAGAGCAGTCGCCTTTTGTGCATCTCCTCTTCCCCGTTTAGCCGCGATTCTCCAGGCAAGAAGAAGAAATACCCTAGAGGACAAAATTTCAGAGACCCTTCACTCTCTATTTCTGGGACCTTATGCCACGGCGTGCATGCAAGTTCTCAAATTCTACCTCTTCCCACCTTCCGACATTGGAGGTGACCAGAACCCCGCGTACGTCTCTACACCCCGCAATGAACATCCTCCCCCAAAACTATCACCTGCGACTGCGATAGCAACGTCCCTCGGTGCAAATCGGACGTTTAGGCTATACGTTCGTCGTGCTCTAGCAGCACGACTTGCACGCGCGTACATATCTCGCGAGACATCCTTAGGTTACTCCCATTCGGGTGCTCCAGGTCACATGGAGCTGCAATCTGATTTGATGGAGAGCGCATGGCCGAGGGATGAGAATATGTATACCGCCGGCTCGGTGGGCATCGGAAATAATGGGTGGGATGCTGGCAGGTTAGGGCGAACGCTCGCAGAGAGTGTTGGAGCCTGGGTCGAATACCATTTTGACGACAGCGACATCAGATCCGAGGCGGAAAAACGACAGTTATGGGAGAAAGAGCGAGAAGGAAAAGACGAAATATTGGAAGAAGCTGCAGGGGTTTTAAAGGATATCCTTCAAGAACTGGATCTCAAGGACGATGATAACAGAACAATTGATGACGAAGAGGCTGGAGTCGTTGGATTGACTTTATTGAGACTCTCGCGTTACCTCCTACCTCTCAAGTGAGATCTTTCCTTGGACGAGGTTGATATATAAAACTAATGGCTATTTACGTGTCAGGAATCCAGACGGCACCCCGTTCATCGTGCCAATAGGCCATCCGAATGACGCTCCAACGCCCATTCTGCGCACCATTTCTTCTTTGCTCTCTCGAGACCACTCCAGGGCACTCAACCCTCTTCTTTCGAGCATCCTAATCGGCGTCGCTGAGCATCTCACTGATTCCGATACTGCTCGCTTACCTTTCCTTATGATGGAGCAACACGATCTCTCTCCAACCTCGCCAGATTGGCTCAACAATTGGGAAAGTCTTCTCGGAAACGAAACATTGGTCAGCCATTCTCGTCCTCAAACAAGAAGCGCTATCATGGACACCTTGCAACTTGTCTATGAGAGTGTCAAGGACATGAAGGCCTATCGAAGGCCTCTTGCATATCTCGTTTGGAAGTTCTGTGGAGGGTTGATTGGGCGCGCCGGGGACCAGAGTGACGATGCCGATGTGATGTGGCGAATGATCGGCGAGGAAATTGTGTTGAGAAGCGACGAGCGAGACGAGGCAGATGATTCGGCTGAACTAGAAGAAATCTCTCCCTTCTTGGATCTCTTGGTTGCAGTTGGATCAGCGAGGGCCCGCGAAGAGGAGGAGGACAGCATCGACACAGCATCAGTCAATACAGCAGACACACATTCGCCGTCCACAAATGCCAGTGCTGCCCCGTCTGGGAGTGTTTCGCCGACGATATCTCGAGCGCAGACCGAGCACGGCACAATTCGCGAAAGGGAGAAAGATTCCAGCCTTCCCTCTGTCATGTCCCTTCTAACTTCGTTGACTACTGGTGGCACCGCATCCCGATCACAATCAATGCAGCCTCCACCACTAGACGAATCCAGGGATCAATTCGACAACTCTCCACTGGATCGCGTTCCCCCAGTTCCTCGCGACGTTTCTGCAGTAGCCGCCTTGGTCGAAGTATTCAGCCAGCTCGTTTTCACCCCGTTTTCTCTCGGACTCAAGAACCTACTTCTCGCACTTCGAGTCTACGATATGTTGCTCGGAATCATCACCAATGCGAAAACTACACGCGCCAGGCTTACAGCGTTGCAATTCCTTTCGCACCTGCGAGCTGATCGTGATCACAGGGTATACTACGTCAGTGATCGCTACGACAGACACGGCCTTATTGCCTCTCTTGGGGCCCTCATAAACCGTACGGACCCCGACATAGGACCTGGATTGAGTCGGACATTAGAGGAAACGCCTCTGGAGGCTTTCGATATCAGAAAAGCGCGAGCTCGTTTTCCGCAAGAGCGAAACGGTCGGCATCCCTCTCGAGGACGAGGCGCTGGTGGCCCTTCTCAGCCCACTGCCAGTAGAAGCCGATCTCGCACAATGGCCATCCCAATTCTATTTCCTATCAAACCACTCGAAACGTTATGGCGCATTCCAGAGGTTTATCCTTTCAAAGTGTATGGACCTGACACTCCCAGCGAGGTGCTGGTATCCTACGACCCACTGGGCCCTGAGCATATGCTGGTATTGCCTATATCGCGGTATCTTCAAGCCATCCTTACCATTTTCGAAAAGGAAACCAGTTGGGAGGTACTATCATATGTTCTCTGCCATTTGCCAGTCCAGTTGTCCATCAAGCACCTTTTCTGTGGACCCAAAGCGCGTGCAGCGATATCTAAGATGCTCACACTCTTGTGTACTGGCATTCTTGATGGACAGCTCGCCGCATCCGTCGAGCAATGGCCTCTTGGCCTTAAAATGCGAGATGCGCATGGTCTCGCATACCAAACCCTCTCTGTTCTCGTCAGTTATCGAAGGTGCTTTGATCTGCAACAATGTCATCTGCTGGTGGAAGTTTTCCAAGCAGGCTTGAACGGTACATTACCAACGATCAAATGTTGTTTGCATGCACTTTCCCTTTCGGCTTTCGAACTGCAACCCTCCGTGACAAAGTACCTATCAAGGATCCTCGAAAAGTTTTCGCAGATAATGTCCAATCCAAATATGGCCGTCCACATTCTCGGTTTTCTTTCTATCGTTGGTTCTTTGAAGTCTTTGCACGCCAATTTCACGGAAGGCGACTTCAAAATGGTCTTTGGTGTTGCCCTCCAATACTTGCAACACTACAACCGGCTACACGCATCGCCCACGATGTCGTGGGCTTTATCCCAACACGTTCGCATCTTATCATTTTCTGTCGTCTATGTCTGGTTCTTGGCGGTCAAACTGCCTGATCGCCCTCGTCATATTCCATACATCAATCGCCAGCTTCTCCTTGCCAATGAGGGTAACGCAGAAGTCGATACCCCGACCGAGGTTTGCTTCGACTGGCTCGCTCGATATACGTACGCCAGCGCCGATCCAAGGCCTGCGAATTCGATGTTCAGCGACATTGTCACAAATCCATCCAAACCAGACTCCGACATGCAGGAAAGTGACAACGAGAAGACCTGGTTCTTAGGAAATTCGGTTGTCACTGTGCGTACATTGGCGCGTGCTGGTTGGGTAGAGGTCATGTCCCGAAGGCCTTCAGGTTTCTCTCGATTTATCTGTCGCGTCGAAAATGTGCCAATGGTCGGTCCTGGGGATGTCGACCCGGACTTGCTGTCGGTGGCTGCTGGTCTCGTCATAGAGAGAGATCCACCCCATACGGCCACAAGCCCCGAGGGCGACGAGATAGAAAACGATCCTGTTATGAAGGCAAGTCGTACCACTTTCTCTATTGATGAACAATGTTTGACAGCTGTACAGGAACGTGTTGATGCTCTTTCTAATATAGTCAGCGATGAAGACGATACTCCTCGACCCGATCCAATTACTGGATATGTTTGGAGTGGCTCGGCGCCTTCGCAGAGGAGGAAACAAGTGGAGATCGATCCCGCATTCTTGATCCTTCAGCTATCTCCTTTCCCTGATGGCAAGACAGAGCCGCTCGTGAAACGTGTAACGGACAACGTAGCTGCTTCTAAGTTCTTTAATTCTCTCGACAGGATTCCTGTCATCGATACCCACAAGGTGGGTATCATGTACGTTGCACCCGGGCAAAAAAACGAAATGGAGATTCTTCAAAATACACACGGCTCTCCTGCATACACCCGATTTTTGGAAGGATTAGGCAGGCTCGTCAACTTGGGCGGACAACTTGACGTGTACGTAGGTGGTCTGGATCCGGATGAAGATGGCGAATACGCGTATGCGTGGTGGGACGATATCGGCCAAATTTTATATCATACCGCCACGATGATGCCAACGAGGCTTGATGACCCACATTGCAACAACAAAAAGCGTCATATCGGTAACGACTACGTTCGAATCGTCTGGAATGACTCTGGGGGGATTTACGAATTCGACACGTTGAAGACCCAGTTCCAGTTTGTCAACATTGTTATCGAACCCCATTCGTTCGGCTCTATCGCCGCCTTTTCGAACAATATCCACGAGAATGAGTACTTTAAAGTTACCATTCAGTCGGCACCAGGCATGACCGAATTTGCGCCAATTGGCCACTTCAAGCTCATCTCAGCGGAGAACTTGCCCCTGCTCGTTCGCCAACTCAGCTTGCTGGCCGATTGGTTCGCCTCCGTTTTCTCCGAAACGCAAAGAGACACTGTCCGTGTCGAAACTAAAACCAACTGGCACAATCGCCTCGAAGCCATCCGTCGCTTCAAAAACCAACAGCCACATGAAGATACCGCAACTGACCTCGCAGACGGTGTCATGGGCCAGGAAGCCTTACGAGACTTTACGACCTCATTCTAATCCAATCATTCACTCACTCCTTGTATCAATTGGGACAACCTGTATCTGTTGGATCTGACTTGTTTTCCTTTTTCTGATTGTAGTTGTAATGTTTCTTTCATCCTACCAATGTAAATTTGTCTGGTAACTCGTTGGTGTGATAGTACGCCGATTACGGATACCGGCCCTTGCGTACTGGTTGATTCCATCTATCTAGGTACGCATGGTGCGATTAGCGTTGGCGGGAACTATTACGAAACAATTCCCACTAATATCGACTCTCTGACCACAACCAGTATGGAGGACAACAGTGGACTGCTCTCTGTTTGGTTCATGCCGAACAACGGCAAGTTGTCTCCGGTGTATTAGATAATTTTTTAACCTAAACCTATTCTGAAATTCACCTAAGTAATGTGATTCAAAGGAACTTCAGGGAGTTAGGTCGACGCTGAAGAGTTAGAATAAGTATTCTAAAGTGTAACTTGAAGGAAAGTGCAAGGAAAGTGGGCAAATCCGAGTCAGTTATCCATTTTGTAAGGGTAGATCTAATAACAGTCTAATAACAGGAGCGGAAGGCCGACTTTTGGGCAAGAAAATGTTGAAAAGACCTTGTCAATTCCCTTATTTTATTCTAACAACATTCATGGTGAAAAACATGGGTACCATAGCAGTATGACCTTCGAGTTTTCAAAAAACTTGCGGGCGGGTTACATTGCGTCACACGCATCAACCTTCCGAGCTCAAAGTTCTGAACGAACCAAGAATGAACTAACGAACTATCTGGGGGGTCGTAAAAAAATAATTTTTACCTGAATGTGCAGAGAATGAACTCCTGAGGCAATGGTACAGTAAAACAAAATGCAATTCTTTCAGAAAATAGTTTTTAGATATGCAAGTTAATAGTAAAAACTAGGCAAATATTGCCATCGTAAAAATATAAATGACAGAGCATTTTGGGCAGTGATCCAAGCAGTGATCTACTTGAAAAGATGATGCCTTATGCGGAGATATGTCCTATCCTTATGGAGACAGAAATGGGTCCAAATTCTGCCCATATATCTTCGATCCCTATATGGATGGAAAGCCAGAAATTTGGCTGTATGTTCAATCCAAAGTGGGTACAGAAATGACTGACCGGGAGCAATGCCCAATCCTGAATTTGTACATTTGTCGGACATTTGTACCTTTGAGCGAAATGTTTTTATGAGTGATCCAATCTTCCACTCCATTGCCAAAAACCTTTATTTAAAATTGCTCATTCTCTGAGCATCACTCAGTGTCACATCATGAATATACCCACGGCGCGATGGTGTCACTGACGATGTGAACTCGGTTTGGTCTACTGAGATGTTGACTTCTCAGCTGCTGCCAAACTATGAATCTACCCACACAAGCCATTGATCATAAACATTCATGAGCAGCTGTAGAAATTGATTTTTCTTTTATTTTTTTGGGTACATTTCATGCAAATTGGAGCTTGGAAATTATGTGAACAGAGTCAGATCCCTATTGGGATGAGGCTGGTAAAAAAATCATTCATGCATATGTATGTAATGCCAAAATTTGGCCACTTAGGATCGTACATTGCTCAGCATAAAGGAGTGTTTTTACGTGAATTTGTTCTCTATAGTGTGGATATTTACCAATATTTAAGTACTAGTTATGGGGCACACCATGGCCCTCTGCCATTGCATTATGGCATACCTAGTAAGAACTATTTTTCTGAAAGGATTGCATTTTGTTTTACCATACCATTGCCTCATGAGTTCATCCTCTGAACATTCAAGTAAAAATTATTCTTTTACACCCACCGGATCCCCAGATAGTTCTAGTTTGTTCTGAAGTCAGAACTTTGAGCTCGGAAGATTGCTGTGTGTCACAATGCAATGTGACCTGCCTGCAAGTTTGAAAACTCAAAGGTCGTACTGCCATGGTGCCTATGTTTTTCACCATGAGTGTTGTTAGAATAAAATAAGGGAATTGAAAAGGTCTTTTCTACATTTTCTTGCCCAAAAGTCGGCCTCCCACTCCTGTTATTAGACTATTATTAGATCTACCCCTACAAAACTTGAATGGATAACTGGCTCGGATTTGCCCACTTTCCTTGTACTTTCATTCAAGTCACACTTTCCAATACTTATTCTAACTCTTCAGTGTTGACCTACCTCCTTGAAGTTCCTTTGAATCACATTACTTAGGTGAATTTCAGAATAGGTTTAGGTTAAAAATTTATCTAATACACCAGAGACAACTTGCCATTGTTTGGCACAAACCAAACAAAGAGCAGTCCACTGTTGTCCTCCATACTCTCTGACCACAACCAGTACCACTGACTCAATGAAGCTCACTGTCCCCATCCCCTCTCGCATAGTGGAAGAACGGCAAACTGATTCAGTCATGTTGACACCAGCAATAGATTTTATACAGTGAGGTCAAAATGTGGACAGACATCGCAGCTCACCCAGTGCGACTCCTGACATCAAAAGCTCATGTGAATAGGGCTTGGGCACCATCGTTCACATCATCCGTGTGCTCTCCAGAAGTGTAGGGGTCTTGTGGATATGATAGCTTCCTTCTTCCCACCACATTGGCCCCACTTCACCCTCATCTTTGTACTTTTCCCTTCCTCCACCTCTGTTTTCAAATCTAAAACCACCATGGCCTAACAAATTCCTCTTTCATACCTTAGACATCATGTCAGGAGCATTCCACTGTCCAAAATTGCTAGATGGAGATGAGATGACCTGGAACATCTGGAAGAAATTTAGAGAGGAGGTCCGTCACTTAGACTTGTCACTTTGCCACTCAATGAGATACTAATACAAGATCCATCCATAGTTTAGCCTGCTTTACCTTTCAGCTGGACATCAAGTACTACAACCTGGGCTTAGAATGTAGGCGAGTACCTTTGCCCTTGTGTTCATCCTTATTCCTGACCGTTCATTTTCCCCCCCTGCCCCGTTCATACATCCTTAATTCATTTCACATATATCAATGACTAGATTCTACCAATGCCATCCTGCAATACCATGTCGGCATCAAATATGCAACCATCACCTCGATGAGGCCCACGTGGAAGAGTACAAGTTGGGGCAAATGTGCCTTTCAGCTTCCAACCTACTCAGAGTTGGATCACATTGTATTCTCTTGTCCCATTGTGGCACCATATACCCGGGCCCTGATCTACCAGCATTCCTAGCCCCTCCATTCATTCACCTCTTCCCACTCCTCCCTTCTTCACCTATGTTCCTTGCTTCTCCAAGAATCTCAACATGCACACGAACCTGTGGACAGGCTGCACTCTCCGCTCTCGTTGGCCACCTACCTGCACTTTGTCTAGCACAGTGATTCAATTGCATCGGTTGCATGATTCATGTCCTTGGGAACGAGATCAAAATTTCCACCTATGATTCCCATGCTTTTGGATCAGCACAAACATCAGAACCAAGCTGTGGGACGGTTTTGCCTTTGGGTGTTGCACAGCATACGCCATCGGGCCTTGGAGGTGTCTCTGAGTCTCTGAGTCTCTGACAGTGTAAATGCCTTCTTGATCCATCGTTCAGATTCCTGATTCGAGTGTGGATGCTAGTGTTTGAAGGTCCAGTCTCAAGACTGGAAAAAGACCAAGACTGGACTGGACCTTAACCGATCAAGACCAGAAATATTCAGGACTGATCAAGACCATAACCGCAGTCCAGTCTTCAGTCTTCCAGCTTTTGGGAAAGTATAAAGACCAACAAAAACTGATTTAAATCAGTTTGAACTGGTCTTTAGGTCCCTAAAATTGCATGAAGGTAGCCTCATGTAAAAGCTTTTGAACTAATATAAAATCATAATTTTTGCTTGAGAATGAAGAAAGTTATGCTTAAATTTGTATATAATGTAAGCCTGTGCTGTGTTGGAAATTTCCAGATATGTGATCAACAACCATCACGGTTGTTCATCACTGTCATCAACCACCATTGCTTCCCTCCCTTGCACTCACACTGGTCTCCCACCCCCGGAAACCTGTAAACATCATTGGTAAGTCTTTTCTCGACTGATATATTTGATATTCTAATACTGTGTTACTTAGTTTTTTTATGGCTCATCTTTGCCACATCACACAAGGCTCCGCATGCCTTCCAGCAATGTGCGCTAATGTCAAGAGGTCATAGGTGGTAGCAGAGGGATTAGAGATAACAAGGGGAGACCTGAGCAGAGGGAGGCCCACGAGGTATGCAACAGAACAAGTTTATTTTAATTCCCCTGGCTCACCCTTCCACCCACAGGAGAGGACAATACCCATGTTATGACTACCTGCATCGACCTACGTGTTGACCAGCCACATTGACTATGCCAACCGTCAACCCAAGGTTGTCCACTGCGTCAAACCCATCATTGTCCACTGCTCAAACCCATCATTGTCTGCCACATCAGCCCGACATTCTCCCACATCAGCCCGTCATCATTTGCCACATCAGCCCGTCAAACCGTCGTTGTCCACTGCACTGACCTGCCATTTCCTGAACCCATCATTGTCCACCACAACCCATTGACTGGCACCTCCAACATGCACTGAACTCTAGCACCACCTCATCTCAGCTGCAGTGGTAGGGCACAGTCTTTCTTTTACATTGTAAACTACATGTATCAATGATACTTGAGGCGCTTATAGCAGTTAGTTATTTAAAATACATGTATTTCACCCTGAAACCTAGACAAAAGACTGGTCCAGACCGGTTACAAACCAGTTGAGACCAGAACCAGTTAGGACCAGTCTTGTAACTGCCAAAAGACCAAGACCGACCACTATAAACCAGTCTTTGGCAGTTCA
>Ga0307509_10007767_pt1 | contig 13901 bp, 21 predicted proteins | sample 10_EM_MG_FD_202245 | JGI IMG/M metagenome (GOLD analysis project Ga0307509, IMG submission 202245) | Populus trichocarpa ectomycorrhiza microbial communities from riparian zone in the Pacific Northwest, United States - 10_EM | ecosystem: Host-associated > Plants > Roots > Unclassified | place...
TGGGAAGGCTGAGAGGGGATGCTGGCGATCCCAGGACTCGATGGCAGATTCCTCTACAACCGCTTGACCGATTTTGAATCTGTTACATGGACGTCATTGGGCTCGACGCCAGCTACACGCCGGTATATGGGACGTCACTGTCGCATCAATACTCATGAAATTGCTACCTAGTCTGGGGGGGGGTCCTGGGAAGGCTCAGAGGGGATGCTGGCGATCCCAGGACTCGATGGCAGATTCCTCTACAACCACGGGACCAATTTTGAATCTGTTACCTGGACGTCATTGGGCTCGACGCCAGCTACACGCCGGTATATGGGACGTTGCTGTCGCATCAATGCTCATGAAATCGCTACATAGTCTGGGGGGGGGTCCTGGGAAGGCTGAGAGGGGATGCTGGCGATCCCAGAACTCGATGGCAGATTCCTCCACACCTGGTTGGCCGATTCCAGATCTAAAGGCACGGCGTCGTTGGGCTCAGCGCCAGCTATACGCCGGTATGAGGTACGTCTCTATCGCATCAATACTCATGAAGTTACTATTTACTCTGCAGGGGGTCTTGGGAAGGCAGAAGGGGTGGTGCTGGCGATCCCAGAACCCGATGTCAGATTCCTCCACAACCGCGTCAGCGATTCCAGATCTGAAGATGGGACATCGTTGGACCCGGCGCCAGCTACATGCCGGTATAAAGAACGTCACTGTCACATCAATACTCATGAAATCGCTATCTACTCTGGGGGGGGGGGTCCTGGGCAGGCTAAGAGGGGATGCTGGCGATCCCAGAACTCGATGGCAGATTCCTCCACAAACAGTAAGCCGATTTTGTATCCGTCAGTTGGACGTCATCGGGCTCGATGCCAGCTACACGCCGGTATAAATGACGTCGCTATCGCATCAATACTCATGAAATCGCTATCTACTCTCGGGGGGTTTTGGGAGGGCTGAGAGGGGATGCTGGCTATCACAGGACTCGATAGCAGATTCCTCCACAACCGCATGGCCAATTCCAGATCTAAAGACACAGCGCCGTTGGGCTCGACGCCAGCTACACGCCGGTATAAGGTACGTCTCTTGCACATCAGTATACATGGAGTTCGCCACCCTTTTGAGAGTAGTCTTGTGTCTCTAACAATCCTGAACTCGATGGCAGATTCCTCCACGACCGCTCAACCGATTTTGAATCTGTCACCCGGGCGTCGTTAAGCTCTATGCCAGCTACACACCGGTATGAGGTACGTCTCTTGTGCATCAGTATACATGGAGTTCGCCACCCTTCTGAGAGTGGTCTTTTGTGTCTAACAATCCTGAACTCGATGGCAGATTCCTCCACAACTGCTGAGCCGATTTTGAATCTGTCACTTGGGCGTCATTGGGCTCTACGCCAGCTACACGCCGGTATAAGGTACGTCTCTTGCGCATCAGTATTCATGGAGTTCGCCACCCTTTTGAGAGTGGTCTTTTGGATCTAACAATCCTGAACTCGATGGCAGATTCCTCCACAACCGCTCAACCGATTTTGAATCTGTCACTTGGGCGTCATTGGGCTCTACGCCAGCTACACGCCAGTATAGGGTACGTCTCTTGCGCATCAGTATTCATGGAGTTCGCCACCCTTCTGAGAGTGGTCTTTTGTCTCTAACAATCCTGAACTCGATGGCAGACTCCTCCACAACCGCTCAACCGATTTTGAATCTGTCACTTGGGCGTCATTGGGCTCGACGCCAGCTACACGCCGGTATAAAGAGGGTTCTGAGGTGCCAACTTTACATGGAGCTATATGGTCCCAGGGGAGGCAAGAGGGGAGGCAAGAGGGGGGGGGATTCAATGAGCTGTATAATAGAAGAATAGAAGACTATTAGTAGTAAATTTAATAACTTTTCATGATGTGAAATATATTGTGACCCGGGTGACCAAGGTCAGAAATAGGTAAAGGGGGGAGAGGGGACCCTTCGCTTATTTCAGTTATCTCAGGAAGAGTAGGTACTGCGTCTGGTGGCGTCCTGAGGATTAGGTGCTGTGTCTGGTTGCGTCCTGAGGATTAAGTGCTGCGCCTGGTTGCGTTCTGAGGATTAGGTGCTGTGTCTGGTTGCGTCCTGAGGTTAGGTGCTGCGTCTGGTTGCGTCCTGAGGTTAGGTGCTGCGTCTGGTTGCGTCCTGAGGTTAGGTGTTGCGTCTGGTTGCGTCCTGAGGTTAGGTGCTGTGTCTGGTTGCGTCCTGAGTGTTAGGTGTGCGCCCGGTGTGCCCTATTCGCGATTGACGTTCTGTGCGTCAGGTGCGTCTGACGCACAGGACGCCCAGGACGCAGGCTAGTATTTTTGCTGATGTAATAAGAACGCAAGTAGGTCATTACCTGTTGTTTACCAACCCCTCTAGCCAAGATTGCTACACTTACTATGGCAACTAGTGGAACACCAAATGTATCTTTTATTATCTACACAATCAGTAGTAATACAATATGGAAAATTTGTTAGAGAGAACTTTTAAATATGGAGAATCATAATCTGGTCTTTAAATTTAATAATAATAAAAGATGCTCCTTATATACTCACATTATTCACAACTGATTGAAATACCATATTGCTTACGAAAGTAGTAAAGAAAATTGAAACCAACCACAAAAATTATAGCTTAAGCAAATAGTATGATCTTATAGGTTGCGTATTTGATGTATGAACTGCTTTGGTATTGGTTTGCAGCTATTGTGGATTGTACTGTGACTCTAAACACTAGGATAGGTAAATATATATCTTATAAACTGGATGAGAGGAGATCCGCTCCTGGGATTCATGTAATGTTCCAATACTTTCTAATATACTTCAATCAAGTAATCCAAGATATGATATCAACTTTCAAGGCAGTTGGTCACACCTTGCAAATTTTGTTCCCTAGTGATTGCAGAGTAATTTAGAGAGCAATACTACCTTCTAGCCTCAACCATGCAGGCTATATATCCAGGACAAGGCTAAAAGCTGTTGTATATGGTCTACGCAGATAGCTAAAGTTATGGAATAAGTTTTAGTTATTTTCTGTATTGGGATTAAGAGATATTGCATGTTGACTCTAAAGACCCTGAATATTAGGAGTAAAATCCAGTGTATCTAAAGTTAAGGTGCGATATCTCTTAATCCCAATACCGAAAATGACTAAAACTTATTCCATAGCTTTAGCTATCTGCGTAGACCATATACAACAGCTTTTAGCCTTGTCCTGGATATATAGCCTGCATGGTTGAGGCTAGAAGGTAGTATTGCTCTCTAAATTACTCTGCAATCACTAGGGAACAAAATTTGCAAGGTGTGACCAACTGCCTTGAAAGTTGATATCATATCTTGGATTACTTGTTTGAAGTATATCAGAAAGTATTGGAACATTACCTGAATCCCAGGAGCAGATCTCCTCTCATCCAGTTTATAAGATATATATTTACCTATCCTAGTGTTTAGAGTCACAGTACAATCCAAAATAGCTGCAAACCAATACCAAAGCAGTTCATACATCAAATACGCAACCTATAAGATCATACTATTTGCTTAAGCTATAATTTTTATGGTTGGTTTCAATTTTCTTTACTACTTTCGTAAGCAATTTGGTATTTCAACCAGTTCTGAATAATGTGAGTATACTAGGAGCATATTTTATTATTATTAAATTTAAACACCAGATTATGATTCTTCATATTTAAAAGTTCTCTCTAACAAATTTTCCATATTGTATTACCACTGGTTGTGTAGATAATAAAAGATACATTTAGTGTTTCACTCGTTGCCATGGTGAGCCGCATCTGGGTACTGAGCCAGTACCCTGTAAATTACGTTATACAATAATAACTAGATATATAAGTCCAATAGCTTACAAAATATGTAATAAGATCAATAAATACCTTCTTGCAGCTTCTTTTAGGTTATAACTATCTAATAGATAAAATTGAAAAATTGTAACAAAATCATTGCTTAAGATATTCAGGTTTAAAGTTTAAAAGAGAATTTTAAAAATCATCTAGCAATTCGAAATAGGAGAGTGGAGTGTATTCATACTAAAAAAAGTTGTGAAATATTTTTACAAATTTTGTTGCAATTACAAAGTTAAACTTGATTGATTAAATGAATTATTCACTATTTTCAACTACTGATTGATGGAATATCTATTCAAGCTTCCACTTTATCCTTCTAAATTTATATAATAACAGTAGCAACTAATATCAGGAGTCATATATGATCTCATATGTTGTAATAGTCCACAATAAAATATTTAATGCTGGTTAATTTTACACTATTTTATCATTATTGAAACAAATAATATTTAAAATCACTAAGTTAATCTATAAGAATATAAACTAGAGAATATGCTTTACTACTTATCTTAGAGTTTTAGATATTCTACAAAGTATAATTTGAATGGTAAATTAAAATAAGAAAAATTGATCTATTTGGTGTCTGAATTTGGTAGACGAATTTCATATTAGCTCTTCCCAATTTTCCCCTGACTTCTTCTCTTTGTAAAAACTTTACAAAATTGGACAATATAGGAATTTTAGGATTTTCTACCACCCCCTATTTTATAGAATTATTATATACAAATTTGTCTAGCCAATTAGTTTAGATTGAGGTGGTATGCTGTTGCCATCAACTGTACAAGAACTTATTAGACAGGGCTGTACTCAAATGACTCTGAGACTGTTGCTAATAATATGTGAGTATATGTACAAATATGTTTTCAATATTAATACACAGTAAATTAGCAAAATATACTTCTCTCTGCCTAGCACGTTTAACAATGCAATGATAGATAGCTACAATAACTACCACCTTGACCCAAATGGTATACCAAGTGGTAATCAGAGATGGTATGGTAGAGTATACGTGGTATACAAAAGACTAGTTAACCTTAAGCAAGGTCAAGGAAACGATAGAGTAGCCTTGGGTACTCTGTTAGGCAGGGTGACATTTCGGGAATACATTGGCATAAAGTTAAGGAAACTATGAGAATAGTACACAAGACTTCAAGGTAACATTATATATCACTCTGCGGACCTCCAAAGAGGTTAAAGGCCAAAGAGGGCAAAGTCACTCTACCTTGGAAACTTGACTACGATGCTCAGGGGTTACAGTTACCCTACTGTATAATCCCAGTTACCCTACCTTCACTAGCAAGGAAAATGCAGAACTTAAGAGATGATTGTCTAACAATCTAGAGACTCTTAGATGTTAATAGGCGCATGCGAGATTATATGGGAAAGCCTGTAGCTTGCGAAAAAGCCACTTGAGTATTGGTTTTGATGGTCACTAGTTATATTGGTGTAGTTGCTAAAATACTAGTAAAAGGCGATCCATGAGAATGCTCCAATAACACCATATACATTGAATTGGTCCAAAAAGAAGAATCCTATTTGCTGGATATATAAGGAGGGTATGAGTGGGTGCCAGATATGGGGTCACATATAAATGATCCCTCCGGCACCTAAAAGTCTATCCTTACCTACAGGTAGTAGAGTAGTCTTCTGGAAGGTTCTTAAGTAGTTGTCGCAAATTGTGACTAAGCAAGGCAGATTTCACATAACTAATAGTTATTAGTCATAAGGTATGTTTATGTTTCGTGCTATGCAGTCAGTTGACTAATAGTTCTCACATGACTCACACTTGTGTATTATCGTTATGTTATGATTGGTTGATATTTCTATAACTCACGATCATGAGTCATAACGATGTAATGACTTTCGCGCATGACTCACATTATGAGTCACAAGTTTCACGCAGGTGGGGCAGTTTGCGCACCTGACTTGTTTTATGTGCTTTGATTGGTTTACGGCATGTTGCACAGTAACTCTCAGGAGTCATCTGATGGATTTCAGGAATGACTCGTTTTGAGTCATAAGACCGCGTGACTCGAGTTATGAGTCACCAGGGTTAGGGTTGTTGGCATGAAGAGTCTATATAAGGAGACTCGGTCACAGTAGTTGAGCTGCACGAACCATCTCCCCTACACCTCCGGCGATTGAAATCTCAACACCAGGGAAATCATCGTGAGATCCACCACCGCCCCCTCTCCTCCCCCTTGATGGCTTCTGCCTAGGGGAGTGACGCCATAACCCCTCCTCTCCCTCTGGGGTCTACCCCCTCCTCTACGGGGTTCTCGTTCCTGTTCATCGTTGACTCTGCTCATGAGGTTCAGTTCTCCCCCTTACCCCGCTCTTCCTTTGCACCTCGCTTAGGTTTTGCACAGTGGGCATTCTGTCGTCTTCGCACACAGTCAACCCTGAGCTTTCCAAGCCCTTTGCGAAGTACCTTTCCGTCCTGGTGATGTGGTCCTGTCGGGAACACTTCGGTTAGTAAGTTCAGCACCTCGTTTTTGTTTCGCATTCGGAAAAGCATTGGCCGCGGTTAGTCTAGTCGGTCGTCTCAAGCGTTCGGAAGTCCTTCTCCTCTCATCCCCCTTCCTCTACTTCCTTGGTCTTCGTCCCGTTGCCCGGTTACAGCTACACCCGCTGCCCCTCTTCCCACCTCTCGGCTGGCACCTTACTGCCCCCTTTTCCGTGGTCGATCTTCGGTCGCTATACAAAAACCTGCCCTGGTTACGCCCGTCCACCTGGCCATCGCTAATGCCGTTTTGGCACACCCACCGGAGACCCCTCGACAGAGTCTCCTCCACCCGCTTTCCCATCCTGCCATCGGGCATCGCTTCGTTCCCCGGCACCGCTCCGGTGTGCAGGTCCATACTCTCACCTCCTAGCTCAGGCTGATACGAGTCACTTATCAGATGTAAATTTCCTTTGTCAGGGGTTCAATCATTCCTTATGTTTTTATACTTTCGTAGTTGATGTCACTAAGGGTTCTCCTCTCTTTCCTGCTTGCTTCTTTCCTTTCTACTTCCTTCGGATGTACGAGTATGTTCGTAGATTTTGGTTGGGCGATAGGCGAGATGTGCGGTTAGTCTCATACCAGAGGGACTTGGGGGTTTGGATATTTCCTGGGGTGAGGAGGGTACGGTTTTTGTTGGCCATAGCGCTAAACCTGAATGCTGTCTTTGTACCTTTTTTTTTTTTTTTTTTTTTTTTGAATCATATGATTATTGTTTAAGGTACAAAATCTTGCATGCAGCTCGCGCTATGGCATAAAAAAAGCCTCCAATACCCCTGGGAAAAAGCCAACCCCTCAAGTCCCTCTGGTATGGAACCAACCGCACATCTCGCCCCCCACAAGAAACCCTTGACTAGCTAAGAAGATAGACGAAAGGAATCAAATCAAAGAACAAGCAGGAAGAGTCAGGAAAACCCATGGCACATTCATCCGGACAAAAGAAAAAAACAAAAATCAAACAAAGCAGCGACCACTTGGAAAAGTTCCCACACAATCAGGGCGAGGGTTGCCAGGCTCGGCGTAATCGAAGTCCTGGGGGGGCGCAGCGAAAGAGGAATGAGCCCGCTATGTTGGCAAACCCCAAAAAGAAGAAGGTGATAGAGCAATACCATCTTCCCAGAGGCAAGCCGTGATGGACCGTGGTACACGCTTCCGCTCCCCTCTTTCCCCCCCTCTACATTTCTCAACACCACGTTGTTCTGCGCACGATCTCCTCTCCCACACTTTTCGTCCTCTTTGTTGGGCCTCGCGTCCCCACCCTCACCTCCAGACATGGCCTCCCACCAGGGTGTCCCCTCCAGAATCGGTACTCCAGCCCCTCTCTCTCCCCTCCCAACCACTGGAAATCTCGACCACCTGGTCTCGCTTTTCCATCAAACTGCCACCGACCTAGGGCTCCCCGCCGCAGGTTTTCCCCCCATTACTCCAACAAACATCTCCACACTCTCCATTGGGGAACAAATGCTCCTCCCTCTACTTTGTACCTCGCTTCGATCAAGCGTCCACATCGCTACTGCTCTTGAGAACCTTTCGACGGAGATCCACGACCTTTCTTCTCAGGTAGCCAACCTGGATTGCTCCCGGCAACACCCAAACCTCGCCCCACTCCAGGCATCTCTCCGTGACATTGCCTCCCGTCTTCCATCAACTGCTGAGGCCCTTTTTCCCCCCCAGCGCCCTACAGCCCCACAGCAGACCACAACCCCCTGCGGTGGATCACGCCCCGCCCCCACCAGCAGCACCAACCCCGCTCGCCATGAGAAGGGGAAGGAAAGAGCTCCTCTGGCTCCACCCCCACCACCACCCAATACGGTGTGGCCCTCCCCCGCAGCTGACCCGGATCTCCCGAGATACGACATGTCAACTTCCCCTCCCACACTATATGGCAACCCTGAGGTGTTTGCCAGGAAATACCCCCACACCTGGGAAGCGGAGGAATTCGCGAAAGGGAAATACCCCCCCGGTCCCGCTTGGACCCCCGGTCATTTGGACCCCGACTGGCGTCCCCCCACCACCATGGCCCCCAAGACCACCCCCACATACGCTCAGGCTGTCGCACCCCTGCTAAAGGAAAGAAGGGTCGCCAGGCGAGAAGTCCTATCTCGGCTTCCTCCGTTGCGGTTGCGTCGGGTGAGGTTTTTACGAAATCTCCCCCTCCTCTCCCCCAAGCTGCCGCAGATTTTTCGCCTCCAGAACCACCTTTGAACCCCACTCAGAGGCGCTTAAGATTGCAGCCCACTTCCCAGATATCGCTGCCTCTGTCCTCAGAGAAGCCAACTGCTCCCTCCCCCTTTCTTTCACTTGCACGGTCAACGACAAAGGCTCTGTGTCACTGCTTGGTACCGACCTCCACACCCCCGCCTCCGCCTATACCCCGTATTTTGCTCCCCTCACCTCGAGGTTAAACAAGGCCTTTCCGGTGGGCAACTCCCCTTGGGAACTGTTCAAACCCGCTCCGAACGAAACACAACTTTTGGTTCACTCCATTCCTCTTGCGTTCCTCCCCTCAGACGATGACCAACTCTTCCCCTCTCTTCATGAGTCCATCCGCAACGCCAGGGGAGTCTCCATTCTCTCAGCACGTTACCTTAACCCGGACCCGGAGTCCCGCGATCAGAAATCGGCAACCTCCATTGTCGTCACCGTGGCCCCGCCCGACGCTTTTGCCATCCTCCCCTCCATCAACCTCTTCTCCCGGAATCGGAGAGTGGAACAGATGTCCTCCTCCTCTAAGAACTCCCAATGTAAGAAGTGCTGGAAGTTTGGTCACATCGCCACCCGCTGTCCCAACATACTACCAGTCTGTCCATTCTGCTCGCTCGCCCACACCAAAGCAGAGCATCGCTGCCCTAACCCTTCCTGCCCTAAGGGTGGCAATCTCCGACCTGTCCTCGCCTGCCGTCCATCCTCGGTGGCATGCTGTCCTAACTGCCAAGAAGAGCACTCTGCGCGCAGCAAGGATTGCCCCTCCCGCCCAAAACACACTTCGGAGGCACCAGAGGTGCGATCTCGACAGACGCAGGATAGCATGGATCTCGCTGAAGACCAGGCTGGCCCTTCGACGATCCTTCCCCCAGCACCAGGTACCGCTCCCCGAACCCCGAAAGCCTCTATACTCCCCCGCGATGCTCCTCCACCTAGGCAGAGAGCCCAACGCACCATCACCATCACCGATCTTGCCCCAAGAGAGAGCGGTGATGAATCTCTAGACTCCGACTCCTCCGCGGGCTCTGCCCAATAATGGAGAATTTTTTCACTCGATACACCGACAGCAGTGCTGTCTTCCCGTCCTTTCCAATCGTTCAACATAACTGCCTTGGGAGCTGGGATGATTTTCTTTCACTTTTTCACAGCTTTACCATGCTGCCTCTCCCTCCTTTGCTTGTTGCTATCCAAGATCCCCCCTCCAGACGCTCGTCTCTGCCTACATTCCCAGGGTTTATTTCTTTCCCCCCCCCCCCTCCTGGCCGCCCGCAGGTGGCCATTTAGGTGTCTCATGCTTTAAAATAACACTTGTCCTGCTCAACCGTTTTTTATGATTCCTCGGAGATGCTCTCGGTTGATGTTTTTTCCCCGGAGGCCCTTTTTGGGTCACCTCACCGCTCCCTCAGAGTCACCTCGGTGTACCTCCTTCGCACAAATCGTCCCCCCTATCGCTCCATACTGCCTCAACAGGTTTTTTCTTTTCTTTCCTACCCTCACCTTGTTTTAGGCGACTTCAACCTTCACCACCCGTTGGGAGATCCCTGCTGCTCCCTGTCCGAAAGGGAATTTACTATCTCCACACGCTATTTTGACGCCGCTTTCGACGTCCCATACCACCTTCTCAACACCCCAGGGGTTTATACTCGGTTCCCTTTTGACGCCATTTCGCGTCCCTCTGTCTTGGACCTGGCCTTCGCCAAGAACCTCCCTCTCCCCCCTGGTCTCCACGTAGGACACCCCCCTCCCCTCCACTAGTTCAGACCACGTTCCATGTGTGATAACCCTAAGACCACTCGCGGTCATGCTGCCCCCCCCTACCCCACACTGGGCCCTTCTTGACCTAGATGCGGTGGGGAAGGCACTGTACTCCTTCACAACACTACCCTGTCCGGCGAAACCCACGCCCAACTCCCTAAGTAGATGGTTCTACATCTCCTCTATCCGCCTCACCACCCTCTTAACCTCCCATGCCCCGAGCAAACGCCCATGCTCCCGCTCAAAGCCATGGTGGTCCCCGCTCCTATTGTCTCTCAGGAGGGAGTATCACAGATTTGCAAGGAGATCCCGCCTCGACCCGTCCCCCCTCAACAGGAGCAATGTGAAAAGCTCGAGAAGAACATACTTCAAGGCCATCGCTTCGGCCAAGAAAACACATTGGTCGGACTTTCTGTCCTTGGCCACTCCGTGCTCCATCTGGACGGCCAAGAGATTTGCATTCGGCCGCCCACCACAGAGGTTCCCGGACCTACCAGGGGCCTCCAACCCGGCTGAGGTAGCGGATACGCTCCTGGACCACTTCTTTCCCACCAAACCCCCACCGCCCCCGCTCCTTCGCCTCACACAGTATGATGACTACACTCCCCTCACCTCTGAGGAGGTCTCCAGGGTCCTCTCCAAGTCCTCAAACACCTCCGCCCCTGGGCCTGACCACATCCCATACTCGGTATGGAAGTCTGTACACCGCATCAAGCCCTCCCTTCTTCCCTCCCTTCTGGACCCCCTGTTATCGCACAGATTCCACCCCCCCTCCCTGAAGAAGGCACTTGGTATCGTCCTCGACAAGCATGGCAAACCCTCATACGACTCACCCTCCTCCTTCAGGGTCATCGTCCTCCTTCGAACGCTCTCTAAAATCCTTGAGAGAGTGGTAACCTCCCGCCTCTCGGCCCAAGCAACGATGTGCTCCCTTATCCACCCCCTTCAATGCAGGTCCCTCCCTGGGAGGTCCACCGCCGATGCCGCCCTCGTCCTGCAACATAATGTTGAATCCTTCCACCGCCTCCGCGACAAAGTCTCCACTCTCTTCCTCGATGTGAAGGGGGGCTTCGATAATGTGGAATCTCCCTCTCTCCTCTCCCTCCTTCGTAGAAAAGGGGTCAGCCCATACCTGGTTCAGTGGGTCGGCTCCTTTCTCAGAGACTGCACCTGCCGCCTGACCTTTCAAGGGTCCCCTCGCGTCTTCGCTCCCGTTTCAGTCGGGGTTCCTCAAGGGTCCCCCATCTCCCCCCTTTTATTCGTTATTTATGTTTCCTCTCTCCACCTGGAAATCCCCAGGTCGCTCATTATCTCTTACGTCAATGACTTTGCCGTCACGGTAGCCTCTCTGTCTTACAGGTCCAATGTCCGCCTCCTTCAGAGGTTCTTCTCGGCGCTCAAGAGAAAGGCCTCCCCAATCAACATCTCCTTCTCCGTTCCCAAAACCGAGCTGATCCACTGGAGGACCGCCAGGAGCAATGAGCCACCATGCTCCCTCCCGGTGCAGCTCGAGGAGCAGCTCTTTTATCCACAGTCCCACCTGAAGTGGCTGGGATTCATCTTCACTCCCTCCTTTGATCCAAGGTCTCACTTTTCCAGGAGGTACACACTCGCAAATGCCGCCCTGGCCACGATGCGCCGCCTCTCCCCCCCTGGGATGGGCCTTCCACTCTACCTTTGTCTCTCCCTGGCACGTGCACTTCTTGCTCTGATTCTCCTATATGGATCCGCTGTCTGGTATCCTCCGCCGTCTATCCTAGGCCCAATGTCCGTTTTTTGGCATCGTGTCTGTAGGTGGATCACCAACTGTTGCTCCTCCACCAACTTAGCCTGTCTGCACAGGGAAGCCTGTCTCCCCCCGCTGCCGATTCTAGTACGCCACCAACGCCGCCTTGCCGGCCTGAGGCTCATCTGCTCCCCCCCGGAGATAAACCCGGCCACGGCGCGCCTCCCTAAGTCCGTCCCCACATTCTCGCCGCATCCAGCAGCCTTGATAGCGCGTGGGAAGATAACCTCTCAGCCCTACCTCTTCTTCAACCTCGACTGGTGTTCTGCCCCGGACTAGGCCAAGAAACCGAGATACCGACACAACGCCATCACTGCGCTAGCCAACGCGGCCGTCCCCCTAGTAGATGACGTTTCTACACTCCAACCCATTTCCCTCCACCTAACAGACTACCTGCCGCCAGTACCGGGGGTCGTCCGCTCCTACGCCCGCCTCAAACTGAGGGCCAAACAACACCTCCTCTCCGACTGGGCCGCTACCCCAGCCCCCCCGTACTACCCATTTCCACCCTCGACGCGCCCCCACCCCTTTATGGGCTTGGGGAAGTTCGTTGCGGGCAGGATACACCAGATGCGCTCTGGGAAAAGCTACCTTGCGGCTCACCCCTCATGGGGGAACCCTGACGCCGACTTATCCTGCCAGTTGTGCTCTGAGGCCCCACAAAGCTTCGAACACGCCATCCTGTCCTGCCTCTCGACCGCCCTTCAGAGATCCCGTCTCCTCCAAGGGGTCTCGGACCTGGCCCCCGAGGCCCAAGTCTGGTCTGACCAGCAGCTGCTCATTGCCCTGGCTGAGTTCATTCGCACCACCGCCACTGGTTTTCCCCCTGGGATGCCCCCGCTTGCCCCCTCCCTCCACAACCCCCCGAATCCTCTCCTCACGTTACCTCCCTGCCCGCCCCTGGCCCTCGAGGCTGGTTAGGCGGTCTGTACTTTCCTTAATACTAGCTACGGCTGCTCTGCGACGCTTATTGGTCGTGTTGGGGGAAATGGTTATGTTTGTTTCATTTGTTGATTGTTATTTTGATTTTCGGTTTTATTTTGGCCATATCGTTAAAGATGCATGTCATTTCTTGTACCGTAGAAACAATGAACATATGATTTAAAAAAAAAAAAAAATGAAAAAAATGATGGACCGTGGGAATGGTCCGAATGGTGAAGAAGTAGTTATGAATACCAGCCAGGTAGTTGTGGGTACCAGCCAAAAAGTGGAGAAGCAGTACCGTGCCAGCCGATCCGACCGTGTGAGGAGGAGGAGAAAGAGGGATAGACCCCAACTCTGTGCTGTAGAAACTATCGGAAAACGCGTTCGTGTCTTGACTAGGCAGCCTCTTAAAGAGAAAGAGAGTAGAGAAATCGACCGTAGCCTGTTGAAGTGTTTTCTCTTACTGCAAACCGTGTACCCGGCCGTCTGTAACATGGGCGTCGAGAAGAGTGTCGCCGACCGTGCTAATGCTCTAAGCAAGGCAGAGCAAAAGTGGGGTAGGAAGAGGAAACATCGTCAAAAAAAGACGAAATCCATCAACCCAGAGTGAAGAAAGCCCAAAGGAATAAACCTAAGGGCAGGAGAAGATAAGGGGAGATGCACTCCACCCCCTAGAGCGAACTCATGATGGGGGGTGGAGTTGGGAAAGTGGTGATAATCTGGTGGTGTTGGGATTTCAATCTCCGGGTGTGTAGAGGAGACGGAGGGAGAAGTGTCTTTGTACCTGTTTTTTTCTTTTTTTTTTTTTTTTTTAGTATCATTTTAGTATTGTTTAAGGTACAAACTCCCGTATGCAGATCGATCTAAGACAGGAAAAACCTC
>Ga0307509_10007768_pt1 | contig 13901 bp, 16 predicted proteins | sample 10_EM_MG_FD_202245 | JGI IMG/M metagenome (GOLD analysis project Ga0307509, IMG submission 202245) | Populus trichocarpa ectomycorrhiza microbial communities from riparian zone in the Pacific Northwest, United States - 10_EM | ecosystem: Host-associated > Plants > Roots > Unclassified | place...
TTACGCTACGAGGAAGATGGGCAGAATCACCATCACTTTTATCTCGCTGTTCGTAGTATTGTGTGGTGACTGAGGTCCAGCAGGAGTCGCGGCTGGAGAATCGACTAAGTGTAAACGCTCCGACGCCCACAGGGAAACCTCCCCGGTCACTTCGGCTCGGGATACGGATATTTCTGGTGGTACGGAGACATAGTCACCCAGTTTGACCGGACGACACCCTCCGATCGGTGAAGATCATCATCGGTTATAAGGCGGGGAACGCCTGACCGTACATACGTCGAACGGTCACCACGGGCCCAACTCCGTCCTCGACCTTGAACTCCGGCATGCCACTGTTCAACGTCCAGTGGTCGCCCCGGAAGGACCTTGGGCTCTCCGTCAGACTCCACCCTTCCATCTCTCGCACCCACATCGCCACTCCCGGAGGGGACCTCGAGCTCCTCTGTGCCATACCCGCCCACTACGACTCATCAAAACCTCCTCTCCTCTTCGTCCATGGCGGGTTTGGAGCTGCGACCGAATACCGGTTCTTCCTGGAGTACTTTTCCTCGCGTGGATACCCATCGTACGCTATCTCGGTGCGGGGGCATGGAAATTCTTACGCCGTGAGCTTTTGGAAAATGCTCTTCATATCCCAGCATCAGATGGCCCTGGATGTAACGGCAGGAATTCGCCACGTCATCGACAAGCACCGAAGCGAGGGACGTCCGGAGATCGTGCCCATCGCGCATAGTGCCGGGGGTGCGCTGTTGCAGTACATCCTCAGCGAGAGTCTCCACTCTCCCCCTGATCCCAAGAAAACAGACTCTCAGGCATACGTGATGGGACGTATAGGGCTCCTAGGCGTGATCCCATGTTATGGATCCGTCGGTGTCTATTGGAATTGGGTCAAGCTCGACCCATTCTACCCCCTCCGGATGTACCTTTTCCACTTTGGCCACCCCAGATCCCCTCTTTCCTCGACGAGGCTGGTCAAGCAGGCGTTCTTCTGCGATGAGTGTCCGGACGAGAGGGTCAGGGAGTTCGAGACGCGGGAGATGGCACCGTACGAGTCCGTTGCGTGGCCAATCGGAACCTTAACCGCATTCGCGGACCCCGAGAAGATCGCACGAGCCGTGGGATTGACAAATTCCTCTGGAAGCGAGTCGGCAGGGGACTTGCGACCCCGTGTGCTGGTCGTCGCTGGCGGGAAGGATGTCCTGATGAGACCGGGGGTCATGGCGAGGTTGGTTGGTGTGCTTCGGGACGCTGTCAGATCGGCTTTTGGATCGGGGACGGATACTGGGGAAGCTCAGGAAGGCATCGGGAATGGAGTAGAGTTCAGGGTCGTTCAGGGGAGTGGGCATCATCTGATGGGGGACATCTACTGGGAAGAGTGCGCGGAAAAGGTGCTCAGGTTTTTGGAGTGAAATGGATGTATAGTGTACGGGGACTTTATCACACTGCAATATTTTACTGCACAATGGGAAGCTCTCTCCCTCAGGCGATGGCCGGGGCACGAAACAGAAAACGAATTCAACTTCGTCTCGCTGATTCAATGATCAGGCTGAAACCGGAACAGCCACGAGGATGGTGGGTCCCATCTAACGGTAACGCATGACGCCGACCGCACAAAAATAAAAACAAAACACGAGCGCCGCCTTCGAAATATACAGCTGGAGCAGGGAATCCGACATCGCAGGCTCGATATCTGATAGCGTCAAACTTGCGAGTCGCAGAGCATTGAAAGCGGTGGCATGTGATCGATTGATCCGGACTGAGCCTTCAGTCACCCTCTCGCACCGCCCATCGTCCTCCTCTTCACTCACCCATTCGTCAAGTCATTCGTTCAACACGACGAGTACATCGATACTAGGTTACGAGGCGACGCCCCATCGCTCATCGACCACCCATGGCTAAACGAACCTCATCCACTACGTCCCTGGCCAGATTTGCTCGTGCCAACTCTCCAGAGTTCGCCAACCGTTCACTCGACTTCTGCAATGCCTTCTGGGGGTCTGGAGACGCAGGCGTCGACGTCCTATTTGCTAGGATGCGCGGTGCCACGAGGACGATTGACGAGTTGAGAGCATTTTGGAAAGAGAGGTACGCTATCTGCGCAGCCACCCGTCTGGTGTACTAGGATAGACCTCACCTCACCCTCGATACTCCTCAGAGCAAACATCGAAGAAGAGTACGCGAAACAACTCACACGGCTTGCTAAACTCAACCTGGGTAGAGATGAGATTGGGTACGTCATCCTACTATGGCAGCTGGAGTTGGACGACGCATTCACGTCCGTCTCATCTCCAGCGAACTGCGAAACTCACTCGACACCATTCGACTTGAGACAGACAAGCAGGCTGGATACCACGGCAACGTTGCCAAACAAATTCACGCTGATCTCGAAGCACAATGCGCTGCCTTCCTCGCCCGCCAATCCCATTTCAAACGCACCATCCAGGCCGCGATCGAGAAAGAGTTCAAGACAAAAAATACCCAGGAATCCTACGTCAACAAGGCTCGGGAGAAGTACGAATCCGACTGCGTGAGGATCAACTCCTACACTGCCCAGAGCACCCTGATGCAGGGCAAAGACCTCGATCGGATTACCGCCAAGCTCGAGCGCGCCCAGCAGACCGTTCAGGCCAACGAAAAAGATTTCGCCAATTTCTCCAGGGCCCTCCAGGATACTGTACAGAAGTGGGAACAGGACTGGAAAGCGTTTTGTGACGCCTGCCAGGATATGGAGGACGATCGGATGGAGTTCATGAAGGACAATATGTGGGCTTATGCCAATGCGGTGTCGACCGTTTGTGTTGCTGACGATGAGGTGAGTCGAACTATTTTTATCTCAGGTGCGGAGTGGTGAATAAGGTTGTCAGTCCTGCGAGAAGGTACGCGTTGCCCTCGAGCAATTCGAGCCGGAAAAGGATGCGGAGAACTTTGTTCGTGACTATGGCACCGGAAATGCGATGCCAGACCCCCCTCAGTTCGTCAATTACGCGAATCCCGACGCCATCCCCGCTTCGTCCTCACGGCCAACATCTCGTCCTGCTCACTTTGTTCGTTCGTCGAATCGCACCAACCAACCCCGTCAGGAGTTTATCCCTCCACCTGAAGAGGAACCAAACCTCAACAACAACGTTGCCGGTGTCGGATCTGGTCGTCGGAACTCGGTATCGGTTTCAGACCCGGCTATCAACGGCGCCCCCAGCCAGAGACAGATCAACGGATATAGCGCCGGTGGCTCTGGCCAATCTAGTGGTCCTTCGGCCGGAGACGTCACCTCTCAACAGACGATGCTGAAGGTCGGCGATCAAGCATACTCCGTCAACCCAGACCACGATCCCCAATCCTTCAAGCCTGGTCACTCTTCTGGAGGGTCGAAAGTTGGGCAGGATAACGACCCGTTGGCCAAGCAGATGGCAGAGCTCAGGAGCGCGAGCGCTGCTGGACGAAGGAATAGTTTCGTTCAGAGGGAACAGCAACCGGAGGGCGGCCCCCAAAAAACGAGGGATTACAGCGGTTCGGCAGATATGGTCGTTGGAAGTTATCCAAGCCCCTCGCGGCCTGTCTCTCCCAGTCAACCAACGGCAGCGCTTATGCGACCCCCGACGACCACTGGATCCTCTACTGGCGTGAACGTGGACACCGTCCTCTCGGATTATCACCAGTCACTACCTGGGGAGGGCAAATCCCACAGCAGGTCTGCCAGTCGACAGAGTGAGGTCACACCCGGTCAGCGATTGGAGCGACCAGTTTCCCGGGATGGATATGCAGGGATTGGATCTCAAGGAAGGAGCCCAAGCCCTTCGTTCAACGGGTCGAGGAACGCCAGCCCCATCCCACCTCATCAAGGATCGATTTCACGACCACCTGCCACCTCCACCTCAACAACACCAGGTCACACCGCACGCCAGGAATCCGTCACTGTCCCTCAACAGAAACTTCCCAATCGCGCAACGACCCCGAACAGCGTTGGAATTACTTTGGACTCAACAGGAAAGGTTGCCACAGATTCTTTGGCTGGCCTCTACCAACCCCAGCCTCAACACAACCAGTCCTCCTCTCAGTCGTCGCAGTATCACACTCCTCCACAAGGTCAACAGAGCAGTGGATTCCAGAGGAGGCTCAGCACGAGTCAGAGTAACGGTAGCATGAATGTCCCCGGTCAACACTCGCACATCCCACCACAGACCCAACCTCCTTACGGAGCTCCACCTCCAGCACCTTACCAACAACCGCCTCCAACCCAACCGCCACCACCTCAACAACAACCGCAGTATATGCAGCCACCCACTCAACAACCTCCCCCGATTAACTATCAACAACAACACCACTATCAGCCTCAGCCGGAGTATACTCAGCCTCCCGCACACTCCGGTTACCCCCAGCAGCAACCAGGGTTGGCCAGAGGCCAGAGCGTATCTGGTGGATACTACCAGCCACCGGTGCAACAGCAGCCGCAACAACAACCGCCGCAGCCACAGCAGCCACAGCAGATCATGAACGGGTATACGAGTGCAAGCCCACAGCCTGGACACAACCAACCAGTTCTGGCCCAGCAACACGGTATTAGCGCAGCGCCCACGGGCCAATATACGGAAAATGGGCGACCTGTACTGTTTTATGGTGCGTTCTAAGCGTTTCGTGCACCCACGAAAACGTTCCCTGATGTCCCGTGTTTTTAGTCAAAGCACTGTACGATTACACCGCATCGATCGAGGAAGAATTCGACTTCCAAGCGGGGGATATTATTGCTGTTACCTCGACTCCCGAGGATGGTTGGTGGAGTGGGGAACTGTTGGATGAGGCAAGGAGACAACCCGGACGACACGTATTCCCGAGCAATTTTGTCTGCCTGTTCTAACGTTCCTCTTGCTCTCTTCATCTTAAACTTCCCCTTAAGCCCCATCGTCGAATTCATGCAACTGAATCACATCCTGCGACGCGCAGGCCACGTCCTTGCTTACATCCATTCTCGTGCTTCCCCGCCCTTTCTCTGGTGGCTTCGTTCTGACACTGAACCTAATCTATTCCCTTTTTTCTTCCGTTATGCTTGTCCAACTATTTTATATGCTTTACAGGAATGAGTATGGCGAACTTCCAGCGATAACATTCCGAGGTTATGAAGAGTGAACAAAAAAACAGCCGGTCCGTGACGCGATCGAAGATTAGATCGCCTCTTTGCCTGCTTCTTTTATCATCGAATTCCCTCCCCGCACCTTATCACCCTCGTCCACCTCCGTCATGGATTCCGTGAACGAAGCGATGAAGGCTCTGAAGCAAGTAGCTCTTGAGGGGGAAAAAGACAAGGGACTGGCCGAAAGGGTGGATTCCCTGACGACAACTCTTCGTTTGCTGGTATTCGGTTCCGCACACGACCACAAAGAGGCTTTTACAGACTTTTACGAGCAGGATATTTCTCTAACCACTGATTCCCAAATATTCGAAAAGCTCGTTCTGGCGGTCAGGGAACCGTTTATTCCGTTATACAAGAAGTTTCCATCGCAGGCCTTCCAACTCTCTGCGGCGATCTTTTCGTTCTTGTTCCAGGAGAAGATAGTCATGCAATTAACTGCGGGGAACAAGGTGTTGCAGGCGAGTTGGGAGGACGTCGCGGAGTCGCTACTTTCTGGTGTTTTGGTGAGCGGATCCCCACTTGGATCACGAGCCCCGAGATTGATACGATGATCAGGATTTCTTGGAGACGCGTTCCGATAGTAGGCGATCTCTCACTCGCCGTGAGGCCGAGCGCTGACTCTTCTGGCTAGGCATCACGTTACGAACGCTTGCTTCGGCCCTGTACCCGGTTCTTTGTCGTATATGTTTCTCGACAGCATTTTGTTCAAGTATTACTATGGGAAGCACCCTGCGATACACCGTCCGTTGACGCGTCCCTGCACCTGTGCTTGGCCACGGAACTTACGCGCCCCGTTCTAGGCATTCACACTTCTCGTGGACTCCGCAAATGAACCCGCAAACAAGGAGGTGCTGCGGGACCCGGGATATCTTGGAAGGTTGTGGATACACGTGTGATCCCAGTTCTATGCTGACGCAGTGTCCAGTCGACGGCTCGGTGCCACGCTTTACGGTTCAAAAGGTCGGTCACCTGGAGGTTAGTTCCGATACCATGTACTTATGTTAACCCGTGCAGACTACGTGGTCCTGGAAAATCTCCTCTTGCTCGTGCTTATAGTTGCGCCGGGGTTTGAGTCCATGGGAAAGCGAAGCACCTTCGTGCGTGAGGTTTTCGTCACGGGCTACCCAGAGGACACTATATGCGGCGAAAACCTTGCAAAAATCCTAACAAAACCGACCGAAAGGGATTCGGACATTCTTCAGGCCCAGGCCATCGATATCCTCGCCAACGGTAACCTTATGTTGTAAGTGGGGAGCAATTCGCACCAAATGGTTGCTGAATGTGTCCCACTCATAGCCCTCAGCCATTCGACGTTACCCAGGTTGATTCATGTGGCTTGAGGTTCCCTCAGAAGCCTCCCCAACAACGCCTGATCGTTGATTACAAATCTCTTTTGGCGAACGTGATCAAGGTTTGGAGTACCAGTCATTCTGTCATGAACTCTTACGAGTGCCCTCGCAGGATGAAGGATACGAGTCCTTTCGGGCGCCACTCGATCAGATTTGCAGCGTCACATTCTCCGCGGTCGGTGAAAAATCGCTCATCCAGGTGGTAGTACAACTATCATCCGCCCCGGTGATCCAATCCCGCCCACTCAAGGTACCAGATGGACAATCCCCTTCCGTGACCTTTGAAATTAGGGAAAACGACGTGTCCAGGTTCAAATCCGCGCTGAGATCTCGCGGAATCGTGAGTCTTTCTGTATAGTTTGGCCTTCTCTAATAACCTTGGCCTTGGTAGAAGGAAGGACCCCGGCATATATCGATCAGCCAAGAGGGTCACCGGCTGGAGTTCGATAGAGGGGGTAATGTTGTTCCGGAGATATTGGCGTCTGTGGTGAGCCGTCGTTTAGGAGAAGGCTCAAAACCCGGGGCCCTCACGAGACTCTCCTAGCGTAAGGTTCAGACGATCGAGCGGGTCATGCAACTTAGCCAGCGGAGCGACGATTCGTCCAAGGATAAGGATGACGAGGATTGCGAACACCACCTACTTGTCAACAAACAACCGGTACCTCCCCTCGTACACTCTAGTCGCACTCTCGTCGGTGTTCCCCAGGAAGCTGCTGCTGCTGTTACTTCCTCAGGCACTATTACGTCTGGAGCTTTCCCCGACCTCCCTGCTCACAGAACCAGAATTACAACAAAGGCTACTGCCACACTGCCAAATGTAAAACTTGGCGACACCACTCCCCGCCCGAAGGCACTTCACCAGCCGGTGGTTTTCGTACCTCCGACACCATCCCAGAACAAGGTCTTGCACAAGGATGCCTTTGGGTCTGGCGACACGGACATCTCGGAACTCTCGGATGACTCCGAAGTGGACTCCATGAAAGCCTTGTCTCAGAAAGCTGCTGCGAGGACTGATTCTATGATCGCCATTACAAAACGGGCTTCCATTCTCGTCGATGCTGTTACATCTGCTGGGGCCCCTGGAAAGAAAGTCGCGAAACGAAGGATTCTGGACTCCGATGATGAGGAAGTACTGCCGAGTTCTAGGAAAGGTGCTAAAAGTGGCTTGAAATCTGGTACCGGTAACGCAAGGAAACCCTTGCGAACTGTTGTCGTCTCTGACCTGGAGGATGGCGTGCCTCCTGCTCCCGCCCCTTCGAAAAGTAAGCCCCCCATCCATTTTCGGGCAGACCATGCGCTTATCCTCTGCAACAGGGGGGCGTCCCAAGCCTACTAAGAAGGACCCCATAGACCTTGGCGAGAAACCGAAACCACTCGTGGGGGATAACAAACCCCCAAAGAGGAAGAGAGAGGACGTCGACGATGGCGAAGTGGCAGGGATCTCCGACGTTCAAGATAAACCACCTCCCGTCAAACGAGCTCGAAAAACCGCCGGCGGGAAACCTGCTACTACCAAACCAAAGGTTGACCCACCTGCTCCCCTTCCTGCTCCTCCAAGAGACCCTCAGGTGCTAAGGAAAGTCCGCCTTGGTGCGAAGAAGAATGCGAACTATGGTGGACGTACTAAAGTCACTCGAACCTCTTCCCCCGCTCGCGGCTCCCCTGCACTCTCTGACGACTTCCCTGATGTTCTGGAGCTAAAGACTCTTCCTGTTGATGCCCGTGTTGGACCTCCCCTCATGGGTGATGGCGCCGGCGATTGTACTTCTTCTCCCCCTGCTTCACCGAAACCGAAACCTAAGCCAAAGGCCGCTGCTAAGCCTAAATCTATTCTCACCGAAAAACCCCTCCCCAAAGAGAAACCAAGGACCGCCGCTATGAAAACTAAGGCAAAAACTCAGACTGGGACTCGTACTCGTGCCGCTGCTACAAAGGCTAAGGAGGTTGACGACACAAAGGTCGTGAAGAAGGGCCTTCCTCAGAAGGCGAAAGCGAAGAGGAAACCGGAGGTCGTATCAGCGGATGAAGAAGAAGGTAATAAGGGGGGAGAAGAGAGAGGGGAACTCAAAGTGGCCAAAAACTCCCCGCCAGTCATCGAGGTCCTTTCCAGCCCTCCGGAACCTCCTAAGGCGATCCTTCCGAAACGCAAACCCATTTCTCGAGTGACTCCAAAAGAGGTTTTTCTTTTCAATTCCCTTCGTTGCGTTCACGCTTCTCTTCGTAGCGCTAATCGTTCATAGCAGGAACGTGTTACAAACGACCCACCCAAGACCGAGGAACCGACGAGGGTTCGCCCCGCACTGAAGAAGGTCGCTCAGCCCCAGGTTGAGAAAGACTCCAAAGTCGAAGGAGTGACTGTGGAACCGGAGGAGGTCATCTCTGCCCCCGTTCCTCCCCCAGTGCGATTGACTCTTGCCGAAAAGAGAGCGGAGATCCCGACGAAGCCGATCTCGGAGCGGGCGTTTGCGATGAGTGTATTGCGGGAACAGGATGATCACACAACTAAACCCACTGAAGCTGGGTGGCTGCCTGTGGCTGAGCTACGCGCTTTAAACGAATCTCTCTTGGCCGTCGCCAATCCTCCAGCTGCGGTATCTGGCGGTGTCAGTCGTGAAATCGAGGTTGAAGTCGGGGTGGAGAAGGAAGCGGTGACCACCGATACCCAAGTATGCCACGTTGATGACAACATCCGTTCCCCGTTAACGCGCAACTTTCACCAAGGGTTCACACGACATGGACGTCGAACAAGACAGATCTGATCCCGCTGTCGCTACGTCGCCCATGAAGGTTTTCTTCGTGTTCCCAACTTTCAGGCGTGATTTGCGCTGACGATTCATAGATCCAGACTTGTGGAATCATAGAAGCTTCCTCAGTGCGTATTCGGGAGTTTGCTAAACCCGAGGGGCTTCGCCCACTCGAGACGAATCCCGAAGACGGAGGGTCTTCCGAGGGTGGTGGGATCTGCGGCTTCACACCCCCGCAGCCGATTACGAATCGAATTCCTGTTGGGATTTCAACACCCAGAGAACGCTTGGAGATCAGCACAGGCATGAAGGTAACTATGGAATCGACCCCTGCCACACTACCCCGTGGACAGCAACGAGGGCAGATGATGTTTAGGAAGCCGAAGGTTACGTTTGCGACGGGTCAGTTCAAGGAGAAAGAGGCGGTTCGCGCCGTTCAAAACGAGACCACACCTGGGAGTGGGGCTCAGCGGAAGTCGATTTTCGAGGAAGATATGTTTGGAATGAACAGCGCCTGGAAGCGGCCACCCGCAAAGAGTTCGGAGAAGCACGCTACTCTCATTGAGGTATGGTCTTGTTTGACTTTGATCCAGTGTAACAGGGGATGCTCGAGGCCCTGACCGACCACTGTAGGTCTTGAACGAGATCCAGGAAGTGATTGTGGAGAAGATCACACATCAGTTTGAGGTCGCTGAGGAAGAGGCGCGATTTGCTCGGAATGACGTCCACAACGAAGTCCTGACTGATTTTAAGAAGATGCATTCGCAAAGGTAAGGGGACATGAGGAGCCGCGAATCGGAGAATGATGGAACAGGGCTGATTCAGCGTTTCTTTGTCCAGGGTGGTACAATTCAATGCGCTGGTGGACCTGGAAACGGCTTACGCTACTCGGGAGCGAGCGTTGGTGGCGGCGTACGACGCCACCCTTGCAGCGAACGCTGAAATTCTGGACCACGTCCAGCAGAAGATAAGGGATCACGACGAGAGGAACTTGGTGGGGAGGTTGCCAAAGACGTTGAGGAGGAACCCTGCGTCTGCGCTGATGAACAGTTATCTGAAGTGACTAGGGAGCGCCTTTTCTGTTCCTTGTACTCTGTTTGGTGAGAGGTGAATGAACGGTGATGAGCTTCATTGGACGTTGGGCCGTATAAGGGCTCGAGTGCAGGAAGACGGAACGTCGTCGGCTAAGATTGATGAAACACTGGCTTTGGCTTAGGGTGGGAGATTAGTCGGATGGACCGGGATGTGGGTTCGACAGCCGGTCCGGACAGACACCCCAATCACGAAACGCAGCTTGACCTCGAGGCTGGAGGAAATATTTGTTGGCTGGCCATGGGAACACACCTGTCATAGACTTGGACAAGTACGGAAAACGTTCGCGTGCTATACTTTTAGCCTCCCTCGAACTACTTGAGCGTAGTCCAGGCCAACATCCTCCTCTCTTCCGAACCCTCTCCCAGGTTCTCTCCCTCCCCCATTCTCCCCCCGGCCGCTGACAGCTGTCTGTCTTGGCTGGTCCCCACCTCCGAACGCTGCCATAAAGGCGTTGTACGGTATTCGGCCTGCCATTATCCACCGCCTGTGTTTATCAAGCCAGCCACTCGGGCCAAACGCCACAGCCAATTCAGCTCGGACCCAGCCAACGCCAGCTGTCTGACGTTCTTCCCTTCGGCCAATATCCTCCCTTTTCCCCTTCCACTCTCACCGGCTGATTGCTCGGCCGAGTTGCGCGGCGAGGGACAAAAAGCGATAACTCAAACGCCCGGGCTCCATCCCATCCCGCCCTCCCTTCTTCGCTTCGCTCGCCCTCTTTGGACCTTGGCCATTTTGTCGCCCTCTCTTCTTTCCATTCCACCTTTTCCTCTTCTTGATTACCCTTTGGGCCCGCTTTAGTCTTTCCCTTTCGTTTCCGGAGTTTTGAGTCCGAAGTCAAGGCGGCTTAGAGAGAAGAAGAGGGAAATGAACCACCGATCGCGCCCTGACCTCCCTCCACAGTGGCGACTCTCACCTCATCGACTCCCGCTCCAGGCAAAGAGCCAGACTACCTTCCTTCCCGTCGTTCTCGACCCTCGGGGGTCACTGTTCTCGCCACCTGAATCCCCTTCGCCCACCTTCCCCTCCCCCACGTTCGCTGGCGAGGATCCAACTCGGGGCCATCCAAGGCGCCCTCCCTCCGCCGAGCTTCAAGAAATCGAGGACGAGGAATACGCGACGAGGCCATACAATCCCTACAACCTCCCTCCTGCCTCTCTCATCGCCGTCGAAGTCGGATCCCAATCCCGATCTCACCACTCCCTCTCCCGCGTATCGGAACGTGACGATCTCGATGGTCCCGTCATCCCTCAGGACGAAGAGTACGATGTCACTGAATCACGACCGATAACCATATCGACCTTCTTCTCGCCGGATCTTGACGCTGGACTTCCAAGAACGCCCGATAGCGATGACAACGCTAAACGTGGTCGCCCAGTTGTTCAGAAACGTATCGCCAGTAGGGACGGTGGAGGTGTTGTCAGATCTACAACACGGACCACTCGAGTTTCCCCCATGACTACGCCGACCAAGTCGAGATTCAGCAGGGACACTCGCGATCGGGAGAGCCGCGAGACGAGCTTTGCCTGCGCCGGAGCCAAGGCGGTCACCAACAACCCTAAACGGAGGAACCTCGCTTCGTTGCTGGGTATCAAGAGCAAGGATGCGAACAAGGGCGCGCCTAAACCCCTCCCCGCGAACGACGAGAACTTTATGGATCTTGATGGTGAACTGGATTTGGATCTCAAGAGGTTCAAGAGTTCCGCTTGGGGAGATGTGGTTAGTGATGCTGGGAGTTGGGACGAGAAAGTTTTCGCTGGTGGCGGGGGACGAGAAGATCGTGGAAGTGGTGAAGGGGACAACAATGGTCCGTGGACGGAATACCTCCAGACCGGGGGCGATACGATGACCATAGCGTCGACGGATTTTGTTATGCCGCGAGCAGCGCCTCCGCCCCCGAATCCATCACTCCCAACGATTCCAACCGTGCCCTCCCTCTCACCACTCCCACTCGATAACGAACCGCACTCTGTTTCAGTGGTCACTTCGACGCCAAGAACAAAGGAAAGGGCAAAGAAGCGCGCAAAGCGGACGGGCAGAATACTCTCGACCGGCTTCCCCTCTCCCCCCATGGAAATCCACACTGTCCCAACCACCACATTTGGGCTCGGGTTGGAAGGAATAGAGATGGAATTGGCTATGGCAATGGATACGGATTTCATGGATATCGACAACCACCGCGACGTTGATATTCTCGACGCTGATGGCGATGTACATATGAACCAATTGACGGAAGCTACGCCTACGATGACGATGAAAACGACAATTACGAATGGCACGACGAAGGATAGGGGTCGATATCTCCAACCCACAGCTCCGGATGTTCAGAGACAGCAACAGCCTACCCCGTCAGATTCGATTCTTCGTCTGTCCCCTACTTCCCTCGCGCTCAAGACTCCCTTCGGATCTTCTCGACCCGCTCGCCCTACAACTTCGGGCAACAACCTCCCGGGAACCGCAACGACGACGAAACCCCTCTTGTTAAACCGCACTCTCGGCCCACGGACCCCCTTGTCAGGTTCGAAACCACCGGCGCAGAAGTTGATGGGGAAAATGATGCTCTCGTTACCCTCTGTATCCACTTCTGTTATTACGCCTCGACAGGCGCACTGGAATGAACCCTCGGCAACGCCCACGCAACAATTGTTGTCTCCGATATCCCCCTCCCCGACCCCTTCTCCCCAAGAGACGCCTTGCCCTCCAGAGCGACTGGCTCTCGCGAAGAAACCTCCCCAACCTGTCCATACGTCAGGTAAGGCTCTTCACGTTCCGAAGATCGTGAAGAAGAGGGAAGAGAGGGTCGTTGGGGGTGCTATGCCGACGATCAAGGGTAGGAGGCCAAGTACTATGTGCGAGGTCCAGATGTGTGCACAGATTGACCAGTGCATTGCCGCGACGGACGGGATGGAGGAAGTAAGCCTTCTTCTCGCTGTCATTGTGGTTTCTGTTCTAACTCCACCCATCGTAGACTCTGCGCTCTTGCAGCTATTTCGACTCAACACCATTCACAACCATCTGTGACCTGTTGAAAGCCGCGTTGGTGGAGATGATGGGGACCATTGCGAGAGGGGCCGAGAGCAGCCTTGGCGGTGATGGATCGGCTTTGAGTGTGACCGTGACGCAGGAGTTTATGCAGTGGAGGCAGAAGCACGAGTTGTGGGAGCAGTCCATCCAGAAGTACGTCTTCCGAGTCTTTCCTGCTTTGTGAACCCGCCGATTTACATATTATCGGATAGGAATGTGTTCAAGTACTACCAACTTGTCGAACATACGTGTAGCAAACCTCCGAGGATCAGCAGGATGGAGGAAAGGATGGATAAGCTCGTGGCTTATCTTCGGAAGTTTCGGGATCTGAACATCCGAATCCTCGTACGCCACTTCCTAACCACGCTCGGACTCATGGGCTAACTTGTGGTTGAAAGGCGTCTTACGATAAGCTGCGCGTTCTTCTGCTGAGTGACAAGTTGGCGACCGCGGTCGCTCTTGTTCGCGCAAACTCCGCCTCGAATTCCAAACGGAGGCACGACGACATATCGGCATCCATGTCGATACCCACGAACCAGCGGCCGAAGCAGAGGCAAAGGCCCTCCG
>Ga0307509_10007769_pt1 | contig 13900 bp, 10 predicted proteins | sample 10_EM_MG_FD_202245 | JGI IMG/M metagenome (GOLD analysis project Ga0307509, IMG submission 202245) | Populus trichocarpa ectomycorrhiza microbial communities from riparian zone in the Pacific Northwest, United States - 10_EM | ecosystem: Host-associated > Plants > Roots > Unclassified | place...
CCCGTCCCACAACTATACCCCCCCCCCCCCACCCATCTCACACTACCAAGACTAGTCCCCACTTTCGTGTGCTGCGATTTGAGGGCACGAGGCAGTGGTTCAGCAAAACCTGGACCGGAAACACCCCAAACCCGACGAGAAAGGCTACAAGGGAACAACTTCTCTCTTGTGGGCTATTTGGGAGGGGCACAAAGTAATGGCGAGCCCACTGTTGGGCCGTCGGATGTCAACCCCTGCTTGCCCGATGGAAACGGCCACGTACTGGCAATGATATCGCTCCCTCCTGCGACTGTTACGGGACATAATAGACTGGTGGATTTCCCGCAAGCCTGAAACCTGCAATCCTAGTCTCTTTTGAGGTCAATTGGTGCGGGTTTCCTAATCTGCCCCGACCCTCTGACTGCTAATAAGTACTATCCCAGCACCCTGCCTACCTTCGTACTCCATTCTCTTGTTTTCACCCCTCTTTTATCTCGTATCCTGGCCTCTTATTAGGCTCTTAATCCCACGACACAACCTCATCCCCTTTCTTTCCTTCCTTCACTCTTTCCATTCCTTTTTGCTTAGCCCACATTCCCGGCTTCGAATTTCGTGCAAAGTATGGGGTTTTTGCGTCTCTCTAGAGTGTACATCATATGTATAGTTAGCTCAAACCTTTCGGATATTTAATGATGTGATTAAGTGGAGCCTTGTTAGTTTCCCTTCTAGCCATTTAGCATATAGAAATAGGGGGTGTTGTGCTATTTTGTTTTTGTGCTTATACATTTCTATTCTATTTACTTTTTCAGTCCACTGCTTTCTCATCACAGACACCTTTTTCTTGTCCTGCACTTTTCTTATTTCATATCGCTTGAACTTTTCTGTAACCTTGTTTCCTCGGGTTAATCATGCGGGAGATGTTGCGATTCGAGTTGTACAGTTGGTCAATCTAGTGTCCGGATCACCACTCATCAACCCATCTCCCTATCTACCCCCGGGCCTGATGTCGGACTGTTGCCCACCACTCTTTCAATCTCCCTGTCTGTGCTGTGCTGCCCTTGCCTCGGTATGCTTCTGTATGTCCACCCTAACCCACTAGTAGTGGCGGCTAGTTACCGTTCGTATCGACCACAGATGCTAGAGAGCAGTTCCCCTACATGAACCAATTCACAAATTGTGGGGCAATAAGTACAAAGCTTTAGTTGTGCCCGGATATTCCTAGCATCATTAGACAACTAACATATGAGAATTGAAATACCATATGGAATACCTTCCCTTTGATTTACACTTGAGCTTCGTACCATTTAGGAGGGTAAACCTATTCTGGGCTCTGAGTCATGGCACTTGAAGGCCTAGGTCCACTGTTGGATTGCCTATAGGGCATGCGGTTAGAGGGTTGTGCGGATATGCATTATACGGATATGCGGCCAGGAGACGGGTTGGTTTAGGGCAGGTGGTTTCTTGTTCTTCCGGCGGTTAGGTATTTTCCCACAGGTTGTTGTTCTTACATCCTATGCCGCTAGGCATAGGATATTTCCTTTATGGGTTCGTTGATGTGTTTAGACATAGGGTATGAGGTATCGGGTATTTGGTTTTATGGTTTCTTTCATACCCTTTGTCACTAGACACACGGGAGTCGGTACACGGCAGGGCATAGGCCTTAGGATCATGGGATATCAGGATGAGCCTAGATTGTTTGTGATCATTAGGGATTAGGTTTAGTTAGCTGCGTGTGTTTCTTTAGATTGCGTTGGGTTTCTGGAGTGCTTTATTGTTGTTAGTTAGACAGGGAGATATATCTCCAGGCTTGTCCGCAGCTAGAGAGAGAGCAGCCATCTAGTTAACCGTTCCGCCCTTCCTTGATTGCCCCACTCACTGTCCGTGGTGATCGCTCTTTCGTTCCCTTCATCTTTTGTGCTTTCCATTAGCTTCATCATCCACGAGTTGGATTCGGATCCAATACCTGCGGCTCGGTGGAGCGGGGGTGTAAAATAGGTGAGTCATGACGGTACAGTAGAGTACATGCCTTTGCAATCTGTATGGTACAGTGGTGGGGTATTGCGGGTTGGTTAAGCTTATTACCCTAGGTATCACAATTGTCCGCATGCGACTAAGTCCGAAGAAAACCGCCGAAACGAGCCCTAGCCCTACTCACATCACGCAAAAAACAGTATTATGAAGGATAATTCGGCATAGTGGTTCGATTCCGCAGTTCTCAAGGGGTTTCAATGCGCTAACACGTAAGCCATCACACCCAATGGGTGGGGGCTCTAACTTGTTACCTGTTCGTCCGTGGTCACTTCTTACACAAGGCCAAATTTATCATTTTTTCCCCTCTCGTTAGACCCCCTGGTTCCCGACGGCGAATTGAGGATGGTTCGTATGCAAAATCAGGATTTCGGCATTAAGTAGCGGAACAGTAGTGTTTTGTGAGCATAATTTATCTCGCTTGATAACCCGGAAGCATAACCAAGATCCTGCATGAGATGAAGGCCGTGGCAAGAAAAAAAGCCATTGAGTTAGTCTCCGCACGGCTGTATCACCATGGGAGAAAAGGCTGAACTTAACATATGTCGTGAGATCAGGAACTTGGGTGGATGGGGAAAGATATTTGCGAAAATGAACCAAGGAGTAAAAGATTTAAAATAGAAATGGGGAAATCTCCACTGGTGCCCAACGAAGAGAGAAATGGTCCGGGAGAGCATTATAATTGAGTTTCCTGACATACCCGGCTACGGTATCCAGAGCCCTTGATATTGTGCTTTGGTAAAGTTAAGCGAAGATCAGGGCGCGCCGGGACAACCCATCGCTCCCCACAACAAACCCTCCCAAAAAATCATTACCACACAACTAATACATCATGACTTAATTTCTTCCGCTTTTTTTATTATTATTAAGGCTGATGATACTCTAAGTGCGAGTTACTATTTATTTGATCTTTATTTATTTTTGTTGGTTGATGAAAAATTATGAGTGCTCGTTCGTTGTTCGGTTAATTTTGTCACCGCACAATACCGGTACCATGGGATCGCCGGCCAGGAGGATCTGATACTATATCATACATCTACGATACCGAAGAAATCATTTCTGAGAGGGTTAGGGTTTCTAGTCATCGTGCCCGCCCGAGCGTCCGCCTCCTGCGGCACTGTAAGGTACTGAAAAGAAGAAAATCGGTGGTATAGTATCTACTTTACGGAAGCGGAGAAGTACGGGAAAACCACTGTCACTCTCAAAGAACACTCTAGTATCATAGAAAGAAAATCACACAAGTCACGATCAATCTGAATTCAGTAAGCTATATCGCAAAACCAACCCCACAAACCGCACAAAACAGAAAATTCCCGTCGCAAAGAAAGCCCAACCCAGCAGGTTGTCCGACTAGCTAAGTACAGGTCCAATTTTCCTTCTTCAAAAGACACGATCCTCGTTGCCGTTTTCCTCTCTTCTGTGGGTGGTCGTTCGCCAGGGGAGAAGGAAAGGAAGCGTGAGAGAAGAAAAACCTAACTTACTCGGGGGGTTCATTAAAAACCGGAAAGGGGGGTATCCCTGTTCGAGTAGCTTGGCAACCAGATCTCGAGAAAACTTGGAAAGTAGGAACAGGAAACGGCTTTCATAAACCCGTAGAGTGATTGCTTTCATAAACCCGTGGGATAAAAAAGGAGAAATGAAACCTATGATGGTGTGTAGTGTAGAGCAAGAGGCTTTCATGTGGCAAGAACCTCAATGATGTTTCTTTCTCAAGGTATCTGGTGTTTTAAGATGTCCAGAACGCCGCCACTCTTTCCAGACATTGTGATCGCCCGATTGCCATGACCCCTGCTTCACCACGGGTAGTTTCCGATTTTTAATATACCCCCCGAGTACATAGAAGCCCTGTCCGCCAAGCCTAGGCAACAACCACCCCTGCAAAACCACGAAACCACACAAAGCCAAGATCGTGACTATCTATTTAGCATAGGTTAATTGCACATAAGCTATAACAGCAAGTTAAGAAAGTCAAGTTTAAACCCTAACAGTACTCTAGTATGATACTCGGCTGCAAGCAAAGTGTGGTGCTTGCCCCAAAACCTTGCTCCCAAAGGTAGAGTAGAATAATAAGACAAATTCCCTCTCAATTGATTGGGTTGCAATTAGGCGGTTGCGGGGCTGACCCAGGAACCCCACTTTTCCTAAACCCGCTCGAACTTTCTCAATCGATCCAAAGTTCTTCAACAACCTGCTCTCGACAGTCTTTTGAACAGCGAAAAAGCGAAGGGCGTCTCGAACCTTTTGCCCACAGCATCAATTCCTTCAATAGTGTGTCGCATAGTTTTACCTTTGCTGCTTCTGATGAGTCTAACATCCTAGCCTAGCTGTCTGCTTTAGCGACCGCACATACGACATTTGAGCATCGGAATCGGCGGGCAGATATTAAGGGACTGTCTACTGAAAAAATAGAGTTTGAGAGGCGGTATGATGGTAGTGGGAAGGACGGATCTGATCATTTAGCCTTATTCTACAGTCGCAATCCCGGGGGGGTGTTTCTCGGCGAGGGCTGCGTCATGTGTGGGGGGCTGCCTGCGGGAAACAAACGAAGAACTCCACTCCCCGCAGGTCGCGATGGTGGCCCGGCGCTCGAACAACTCCCTAGTGGGTTGGGCGCAATTCCGGGGGGAATCAGGACGGGGTTTCGATGCCAGAAGGTGATTGGTAACCGAAGAAAACAGCTTCTTGATATTTTAGACATTTTCCCGGCCACGGCGCCCCCACAACGCAGATTCATATCCGCTGACGCTTTTGATGAATGTGCCCTTGAGCATCGACCCGAGCCCTCGAGGCATTGGAACAAATTCTCCAGAGACCGCCGACACACGAATGTGGATGACCGGAAGGCCACACATCCGTAGAGCGATTACGGGGGAGTTTGGTGAGGGGGAGATAAGAGTGCCCATAAACCCCAAGTATAACGATATAGTTGCATACCAGCGCGCGAGACCGAGGAAGGGCCGAACCCCCGAGGTGATAGATAGTGGATTGGAGGATGATATCGTTAGGAGCACCCCCGAAGAGATCTTGGAACCGTAGGTAGTAGTGGGAGATCCAGGAAGCTTTTGTAAGTTATTTACTGATAGGTGCAAATCTAGTTTATACTGGCCTTCCCCAAGATTGAGGCAATCCTAAGACAACGATCTATGGAGGCAGAACAGACTCCGTCGCAGGAGATGGGTTAGGGCTGGGAGATGCGTACGGGGTGATACTAGAATGGATAGCAGCTGAGGACGGGAAGAAAGTAAACTTGCCGTGACCACGTTGGTGTGGACATGTTATTCGGAAAGGCGATTACGGGTAGATGAACTATGCCCTTGTTCGGGAGATTGGATTTGCACATCTTACAAAGGACAATTTTCTTACAACAGAGTCCCTGCTCGCTTGCTGTCAAAGGCTCTTCATGGTAGATAAGGGAGCTTTCAGCTGCCCAGTTGATCGAACATATACTCCGTAAGTACCTCTCCACTTATCTCAATCTTTTCACCCGAGCTCCCTTGGTGATGGGGGAGAGCTTCTTGACTTATCTAAATTCAGACTAAACCAAGGCCATCTCGGCCAAGCCACAACCGGTCATCTGAAGCATTCCCTTCCCCAAATACCGTTCCTGATACCGGCGCACCCACGCAAAGAGAGCACTTTCAAATCTCACGGCGCTCTTGGACCACGACTAGAACTACATAGCCGTCAACTCACTTTTCGAACAGGTATTGGATCTGGATGATTTCTCTGGAGTCAATGCTCTTTCACCGTTTAGTAACTATACTCTGCGTTTCTCGTCGGGAGTGTTGAGGCCATGACCAGTTTTTTTTTAGGAATGATGCTAACAGGGCAGATTCTGCGAGCATAACGCTACTCACATGGGCCGTGGGGCACGGACAGGAGGCAGCGGTAGAACTATTACTGCGACGCGAAGCATTTGACACCGACGAGCCAGACAACACCGGTATGCACCACTTTCGTCGACCTAGATTAACGGGCAAGAGTTGGTGGTGGAACAACCCTCAGACCGGGAAGAGTTAGCTTTGACAGACCAGATGAAAACGGTCACATACCACTCGTATGCCTCTGCAGAGGGACATAAAAGAGTGGGGAATCTACCGCAAACCCAGAGGCTTCAACCCCCAGTCTGGCTTGCAGTCGGGGAGTTCCGCGCTTCTCTACCGCCTCCCCATGCCACCCCCCCCCCCCTCTGCGCCTTCCCCGGGCCCCTAGAGCCTAAGAAACGGTCTACCCGCCATCTCTTCCTTGACATACTCTCTTTTTTTTCCCCTGCGTTAGCCATTATCCCCAGACCCCAAAATTCTCCATACGTGGAATTGGTCGCCTTCGGAATGTAGGGGCATGTTTATAATTACCGGAACCCCCCCCTCCCCCGGATATTTGATGCTGGGATCCAGCAAAGAATTCCGAATTTCTGTTGTGGGCAGTTTGAATACCGTATAAATTCGAATAATTGAACTATGTGCTATGTCGTTAGAGTTGCCTCCTCTAGTAAGGTCTAGTGTTTTCTTGTCTTTTCATGTCTCCCAGTGGGGCTGACCGGCTCTCTTTTTACCACGATTCCCCCCCTTTTTCCGAGGTAGGGAATTCTCGACTACGTGGCACAATGTCGAGTTCTGTTACGATCACTTCCGCTAGCTCTGATAGCACTCCACACGCAAGCTACGAAAGCGTCCGCCGGAAGCGCCTAGACGCAGCCTAGCATGCCTAGGCTATCGCGCCATTGTTTAGATAGGTTTTCGGAAGTGCGCTTAGGCTTGGGATTGATATATTTGTCGGTAGGAAACCGGAAGAGCGGGAAGGGAAACGGAGAGTTGGATGCCCGGAGGCTACGAACAGTGGGAGGTTTTGTCTCTCTTCTGCTACACGGAGATAAGCGAAGGGGAAAGGGAGACATTTGTGGGAGAGAGTGAATATTTGTGGTGATCGGCGGAAGGATAGGAGGACGACTTGGTTGTGATTTATATGCACTCCTATCCTACTATTAGTTAGTTGAGAAATTGAATGAGAACGAGTGGACTTCCCAAAGCCGTGTGCTGGTGCCAGGTCAGGGTCCTATTTTTGTTACTTGAGTTCTTGGTGTTTGGTTGTTGTCGTCGCTGTTTCAAAGTGTTGCGAGAGTTTGAGGGGGGGGGTTGGTAGATTAAGGTGGTTGGAATTGGCTCGGTCGAAGCGTGCTTCGAGGAGTTATGTTGATGGGTTGATCTCGGGGTGGAATAGGGTGGTAGTCTACTAATTGGTGGAAGCATAGTTCACCCGCTTGGTAAAAGTGTTCAGGGAAGGGAGTTTCTCCTTGGTGGGAATTATCGTAGTCTAAGGTGGGCAGGTATTGCGCAATTCAGATCTCCGTCAGGGATCCCGTTTCAGAAAGGGTTATACTGAGTACAGCAAGCACAACATACTGTGGGCTAAAGTTTGTTTGCTGCTATTTTCTATGTGTACAGTATCCACATTTATGTTACCTGCACTTCGCTTTCTCTGGGGTTCGTGAAAGTGATGGTTCCCAAAAAGTATGAATGAGTCATCTTTCACACCTCCATGGCTCACTGAGACATCCAAGAGAAGGATAGCCACGAACATTCCGAAGGATATGACTGCGACGATATTTTACCTACCCTCTTCTCTTTCGTATTTCCTTCTTTTCCCGTCTATTCTGTTCTTTCTGCTTCGCTTGCACCTCTGCTGAACTATCGACAAAAGGTCGACCATGGATATTGGATCGACGATGTTTAATTGTGGATGTACAGTACTGTCAGATGTCTTCCGGGCAAGGCGTTTTTTTGTTGGTATTTGGCAAGAAACTTTCGGACGACCAAAGCTGGCTCAGAAAACAAGAGATAGGTGGAAAGAAAAACCACACCAAAGATCAAATCGTTCTCAATAATTGTGGTTGTTGTTCCTTCCTCCGGTTTATCCAATAAATCTACCGTATGCTATGTGACAAGTGTTCCGCCCACAGAAAACTACGACGATTACGCGGTTTTCCTCGCTTGTTCCCCATAGCCCATTCGGCCCTCCGACAGTGAAAGTGCGAACCCAGCGGTACGGTACCTGCCCCTTCTATCGGTCTTGCCCATGTTGCCTCCCAGCTATGTTCCATTCTCGGGCCTCGTCTTTTTTAGCATCTAATTGTTCCCGCTTACAAATTGAAAGCCCCACAAGTCCACCCTATGGCACCCCACGGGTAAGCTACCGGATCTCTTCGATCGCCTAGAGGGGTAAGAAAGGAAGTCTCCAAGGGGCCCACTGATTGCGGTGGATTTCTCTATTTAATCGCCGTCTCCTACATCTCTGTTAGATATAATAGAAAGTCTGTGCGAATACTATCCCTACAGTGTATATTATTGTCTCCACGTTGCCCCTTACTTAGTTAGAGCGCCAAAAAATGTCTGGAACAGATCTTCGTGTTGGAAACCGCGAGATTCTGCTCGGCATGATAGTTCTTTTGTTGTTCCGGTGGCTTCTGGGAACGCGCGGGTTTGTGGCTTCGGAAATGCGCTTTGGCCCCAGGCATGTGTTTGGGCTTTCGGGAAAGCATTTCGAATGCAGGAATGCGCGGGAGTTTTGGAACGATGCACCTGCCGGAAGGAAAGCGGGCACGCTGTGGGGTACCGTAGCGTGCAAGAGGTGGAATCCCGGAGGCTGTGGGCAGTGGAAGTTTGTCTTTTCTTTGTTAGTTCGGGTGTGAGCGAGCGGAAGGGGAGACTTACATGGAATAGCATGGGCATGTATAATGCTAAGAAGCGTGACTATGATACGAAGTGATGGTGTAGGGGGAGCGGGGGGGCTGGGGAGCGGGTGTGCAATTCCGGGGCTCGCTTAAACTTATGTGAGCAGCCGTGCTTGTGCTTAGTTACAAATTTACATATTCAATGACACTGGGATGCTGATTTCCGGTGTAAAAGATGCTCAATGTGGAGGGTTGGGGGCGGAGCGATTGAATTGAGCATGATGTAACGGGGCCATCGCAGAAAGAAGTGAGGCTAAACCCAATTGAGGTACAGAATGGCTATCAAAATCGCTGTTGTTCGAGGTTTATTCAATATGTATATTATCCAGAAAGTATTTGACAGGCGTTGAGGTGGTTGCATCTTTTCCAACTGAGAAAAGCGATCGCACCCGAGATGCTGAAATTTCCGCAAGCCAGGCTACCCACCAAATATGCAGCTCTAGAGGGCGCGAAATCCTACGGTATAATATCTCAAAAAGCATCCTATTAACTTAACCACTCCCTAGCCTACACCAGTCATGATTTGACGGATTTCACAAAGGGTAACATATTCGATTCCAGTTCCCCATACTAGCAACAGGTGAAAAGCTAGGATTTAGGTTTCGCCGAAGGGACACTGTGGCTCAGGTTGAGCCTAAAAGTTAGCTTAGCTAAGGTGAGAATCAAAAAAATCGGTGAAAACCCCGCTCTTCAAGTTCCTGTGTAGGTGTAGTAGTCACATTGGTGGCTAATAATGATCCCTAACTCTGCGTTGTAAGGTTTCTCTTGCCAAAGACGTTACACCCATTCCACCGTTTGCATGATCTGGTATTTGATCATAGCCCAGACATTCAGCCTGGAAATGTAGCTACTGACTTCAAGTTGTTGCAAAGTGGGAGTTGGGATACCCGCGTTGGTAAATCTGTATGGCAGTGGGGTTCGGCACACAATCTGTGAGAGATACTCGGCTAGCAGGAGGCATGGTGCGGCGCTTCTAGAGAGTCAGACAGGGGAGTGCTTAGAGGCAGTAGACTACCATCAGGAAGGCTTGGCAGACTTGGGCATTAAAGTTTAGTGCCTAGGCGAGGAAACCCGGTAAGCGAAAACAAGTGTTGCAAAGAAGGGCCTTCGGTAATCGGGAGCCTGGAAGGGGGGAGTTGAATCAGGGTTTCTGAAAATCAGGGTTGAAGGGATTCTTTAATGACTTAGTAAGCAAAAATCGCAGGAAAATGATGGTCTGCAGATCGAAGCTAACTCTATAGGAATCACCAGCTCAGTTGCGTGAGTATTTATTGCTCAGAGGTGGGGAGAGAACATCACTACTGGTACAAGCGGTAAATACGGTACTGGTACAGCCTCGTTCGCAAAGTTCTCGCGGATCAAGAGGTACCAGGGAAAAATATTTGCAGTAACAAATGTACTGGTACAAGTGTCTGCAGAAAACCTGAAGTGCAAATTCTTGTACCGGTACATGAGTTGTCCCCAGAAATTTGCTAAGATACCTACTGATCAGCGAGAACTTTGCGAACGAGGGTGTACAAGTACTACTTGTAGTAGGTTGTGACTCCGTCACAACCCCCGATTGCTCGCCTGAGCAATCTTGGGCACGTCTGGAACGTGCCTCTCAGCTCAACGAAAGATCTCAGCTCAACGGAAGATTCCCGCAAAATCCAGACCAGAGTCCCACCAAATGAAAATAAAAGTTGTTAAAGAGAGGGAAAAAAATGGAAGCCTCGTTTGCAAAGACTTAAAAAACAGGGTATGAGAAAGCCAGAACGACATTTAAAGCATCAGAGAATGCTTGGTTGTGGTTTGAAATTCTTAAATTCGCATACAAATTGAAACTTGCGTTGAGCTGAGATCTTTCGTTGAGCTGAGAGGCACGTTCTAGACGTGCCCAAGATTGCTCGGGCGAGCAATCGGGGGTTGGTCACAACCTTGGCACGGTTATTTGCTTCTGCTGCATTTTGGTTCCTTTTCCTTTCATTTCATTCGTCTTTTTGCTCCCAATACCTTCGAGTGTCGCTAGTTACTATTTTGGTAGAACCGGTTCTATCTTACTTGTATAACCTCTCGACTCAAAAAAGAGAGTTCCAAATTTCCAATTCCTTCAATCATTTTTTGAACTTCGGCCAAAACACATGCCAATATTTGCCAAGCCCCTCAGCCTCATAGAGCACTCACCGAGTCCAGGGGTTTCGGTTGCACAAATCCATCGCTGGGCTGCTATTGGATAGTCGCAGGACTTCGCAATCGACGAACTCCGCTTCTCCTAGAACTCTGTCAAGCGATCAAAAGCTCCTCAACAACCTGTTCTTCACCGCATTCCTAGCTGCGAAAAATCTAAGGATGTCTCGCACTCTTACAGACAACACCGGTTCTTTCAATGTGTCGAATAGTTATAACAATGTCATTACAGTAACTGCCACTGATGATGAATCCAAAATGATGGCCTGGCTGTCTCCCCTGGGGCCCCAGGTGCGGCATCAGGACATTTGCAGTCAGCGGATAGATGGTATAGGTGGCTGGTTACTGGAAACCAAAGAGTTTATAAACTGGTATAATGGATCTGGTCAGGCGGTCTTATTCTGCTACGGAAATCCTGGGGCCGGCAAGAGCTACATCTGGTATGAGTGACCATCAGCGGCGAACAGGGAGAGGACATTATTGCTGACAGGCCACGGTGGTAGTTCCGTTGTGGTAGACTATTTATGCAACCATGCCATAGACCAAGACATGACAGTCGCTTGTTTTTACTATGACTTCGCTTCCCGAGAGGCCCAGTCTCCAACAAATATGCTCGGCTCTCTCCTCAGCCAGCTCCTAAGCGCGTTAGAAGCAATTCCGGAGGACATCAGGAAGAGGTTTAGGAGCCAGAAGAAGTTGCTTGGTGGCCGGGGAGTACAACTTCAGGATATTGTGAAAATGTTCCCAGCTGTCTCATCTTTACAGCGAACATTCATCTGCATTGACGCGCTTGACGAATGTATTCCGGAACATCAGGTTGAGGTTCTTGATGCATTGGGCCAAATTTTCCGGAGATCGCCAAATACTCGAATGTTCATGACAGGAAGGTCACATATCCTGGGTGCGGTTGAGAGAGAGCTGGGTGAAGGAGCGACAAGCGTACACATAAACTCGAGGGCTGATGATATCGTCACATATCTGGGCGCAAGATTAAAGAAGGACACAACTCCGGAGGTGATGGATGGTGAGCTGAGGAAAGATATTATGAAAAGCATTCCCGACGGTGCCTCGGAAACGTACGTAGTATTGAGGGGTTTAGGAAATCTTTCTGGGTCATATACTGAAAGGTTCAAGTATAGATTCCTACTGGTTTCACTCAATGTCGACGCAATCCTGAGAGGAACAACGATCCATCGGAGGCGAGAGAGGCTCAATGCGATTGGGGTAGGGTCGGGGTTGGAAGGTGCATATGAAGTAACACTAGAACGGATAAGAACTCAAGAAGGGGAGAAAGCAAAACTCGCCATGACCGCTCTGATGTGGATATGTTATTCGGAAAGGCCATTACTGGTAGATGAGTTGTGTCACGCGCTTGGCGTAGAGATTGGATGTGCACATTTCAATCACAGCCATGCCCCTGCGACAGAGACGTTGCTCACCTGCTGTCAAGGGCTAGTGACGGTGGATAAAGAAGCCTCGACCTTCCGGTTGACCCACCACACACTCCGCGAGTATCTGTGTACTCATTGCGATCTCTTCCCCAGAGCCCGCCTAGTGATGGCGGAAACCTGCTTGAGTTATCTAAACTCGGACAAGGCTAAGGCCCTTTCAGCTAAGCCGCAACCAGACCTATCAAGCATGCCTTTCCTCAAATATTGTTCTAGATACTGGGGCACTCACGCAAAGAGGGAACTTTCGGATTGCGCGAGATTGCTTGCAGTGGAGCTGTTGGACCAGTACGAGAACCACGTTGCCGCCAGCACACTTTTTGAACAAATACTGGACCGGGATTATTTCCGGGAAGTCAATGCTCCTTCGCTGTTCAGTGGACTGCACTGTGGATCATTCTTCGGGATTGTTGAGCTTATGAGAGGTTTGTTAGGAGTGAAAGACTGTGGTGCCAACCAAAGGGACTCTGCGGGTATGACGCCGCTCACATGGGCGGCGTGGGCAGGAAATGGGGAAGCGGTGGAGCTGTTAATAGGGAGGGGGGCTGTCGACCCGGGGAAACCGGACAACGAGGGCAGAACACCACTTTCCTGGGCTGCGATTAAAGGGCACGAGTCTGTGGTGAAGCAGCTTTTAGACCTTAAAGAGGTCGACCCCGACAAGCTAGACAACGATGGCAGTACACCACTTTCGTGGGCTGCGTTTGGCGGGCACGAGTCAGTGGTGAAACATCTCTTGGACAAGGAAGGTGTCAACCCTGATAAGCCAGATAACGAGGGCAATACACCACTTTTGTGGGCTGCGGATAAAGGGCACGAGTCAGTGGTGAAACAACTCTTGGACAAGGAAGGCGTCAACCCCGACAAGCCAAACAGCGAGGGTAATACACCACTTTCGCAGGCTGCGAATAAAGGGCACGAGTCGGTGGTGAAACAACTCTTGGACAAGGAAGGTGTCAACCCCGATAAACCAGACAATGAGGGGAAAACGCCACTTTCGCAGGCTGCAGTAGCAGGTCATGAGTTAGTTGTGAAGCTGTTTTTGGGCCGGGAAGATGTCAACCCTGACAAGCCGCACAATCAGGGTAGGACACCACTTGCCCGGGCTGCAATGGAAGGGCACGCGTCTGTGGTGAAGCAACTCTTGGCCAAGGAAGGTGTTAACCCCGATAAACCAGACAATGAGGAGAATACGCCACTTTCGTGGGCTGCGATGAGAGGGGACGAGTTAGTGGTGAAACAACTCTTGGCCAAGGAAGGTGTTAACCCCGATAAACCAGACAATGAGGGGAAAACGCCACTTTCGTGGGCTGCGATTAAAGGGCACGAGTCAGTGGTAAAACAACTCTTGGACAAGGAAGGTGTTAACCCCGATAAACCAGACAATGAGGGGAATACGCCACTTTCGTGGGCTGCGATTAAAGGGCACGAGTTAGTGGTAAAACAACTCTTGGCCAAGGAAGGTGTCAACCCCGATAAACCAGACAATGAGGGGAAAACGCCACTTTCGTGGGCTGCGAATAAAGGGCATGAGTTAGTGGTAAAACAA
>Ga0307509_10007770_pt1 | contig 13900 bp, 13 predicted proteins | sample 10_EM_MG_FD_202245 | JGI IMG/M metagenome (GOLD analysis project Ga0307509, IMG submission 202245) | Populus trichocarpa ectomycorrhiza microbial communities from riparian zone in the Pacific Northwest, United States - 10_EM | ecosystem: Host-associated > Plants > Roots > Unclassified | place...
TACCAGCTCATGTCTACCGGTAGTATACTAAGTATACTGGCCTATCCTCAATATGGTTACCACTTGGTATGCCATTCGGGCTTGAGTTTAGTCCACTGTAGCTACCTATTCGTAGGGTCGTTACACGCGGAGAGCTTCCTGGTCATGTGGACCGTTCGAACAAAGGCGTCTGCGCCATAGCTGAGGATGGGAAAGAGGAGGGAGGAGGCGAGTCTGTGACAGAGGTACGGGGGGAGGCCAATTCCTGGGGGGGAGAGACGTTTGACCGCCACGAAGGCAGCCTGGGCTTTGGCCAGCCTTTTAACAAAGTGGGTGGTGGTGGAGATCGAGGGCGTGAACGAGTAGCCTAGCCATCTGACCTCACCCGTGGGGGTGAAGACCGACCCATCCAGGTGGATCGGAGCGTTGGAAATGGGGGCCTTATCCCTGTTCGAGCGCCAGTGGATAAGCTCTGTCTTGGAGACCGAGAAGCTGACACCCAGCCTGGCCCCTTTGGCCTTCAGCCTGGCGTAATGCCTCTGCAGGATTCGGATGTTGCCCCGATAGGAGGCAGAGGACGCGGTCAGACCGAAGTCGTCCACGTAGGAGAGCGTGAGGCCCCGGGGAATCTCCGAGTGGAGGCGGGAAACGTAAATGACGAACAAAAGCGGGGAGACTGGGGAGCCCTGGGGCGTGCCCACCGAGACCGGGGCCAACACCTTGGGCGATCCCTGGTATAGGAGCGGGCAAGACCTGCCAGACAAGAAGTACCTGGTCCAAGACACAAGGTACGGGTTGACCCCTTTGGCTCGAAGCATGCCGCAGAGGGTGGTGGGGTTGACATTGTCGAAACCCCCTTTATTGTCCAGAAAGAGTGTGGAGACTTTCCTCCTAGGCATCTGGAGGGTCTTCACCTCATGGGTGAGGGTGGTAACAGCGTCCGAAGCCGACAGGCCAGCCAGCGAGCCGCATTGGTGAGGATTGAGGAGGCCAGTGGCACGGGCCACACCGGAGAGTCTCGAGTTCATTATCCTTTCAAGGATCTTGGAAAAGGTCTGGAGAAGAACTATGACACGGAAGGATGAGGGGGAGTCGTATGAGGGCTTCCCGGGCTTGTCAAGGACTATGCTGTCGGCCTTCTTGAGGGTAAGGGAGTGGGACCCGTAGGTCACCAAGGGGGCCAGAAGGTCGTGGATGAGGTGAGGGGCCACGCGGTACACCCTTTTCCAAACCGAGGTAGGGATCGCGTCGGGCCCTGGGGCCGATGACAGGGAGGAGCGGGCAAGGGCCCTGCTAATCTCGTCTGGTGCCAGCGGGAGGCATTCTCTGAACGGGAGCAGGATGGTGTCGGTGCACCCAGCTGGATCGCCAGGAAAGAAATGATCAAGGAGTGCTTTGTTGAGCTCGGGCGGCGTTGAGGCGCCTGGGAGATCCGGGAAGCGTGGGGGGGGACGCCCGACGGCGAATCTTTTGGCGGTCCACACGGTCTGGGGGGTCGCTGAGGCCAAGAAGGAGGACCAATGGGTCCTCTTTGCCTTCTTGATCGCCTTGAATTAGGCTGATCTCGCCGCCCTTGCGGATGCGAGGAGAGAGGCATCGAATCTATCTTGCTTCGAGGAGCGGAGAGCGGAGTTGTAGGCCTTTCTGAGGACCGACAGGAGCTCGGACCACCATGGTTTGGAGCGGAACGTCACCCTTTTCATCGGGGTGTCCAGCCCAAATTGGGACGTGACCTTCCCCAAGTTGGTACTAAGCCAAATGTCCAGGGAGCTCGTGGTGGGTAGAGGGGGCGGGGGCGAGATGACCGTTGCTTTCAACGAAGTGTCCAGGGCGGCCCAGTCGGACAGGGCCCAGTTGGGGGTTGGGGGGGGAGCCCGAAATAATGGGGCCTCAAAGCGGAGGAGGATCGGGATGTGGTCCGAGCCGGTAGAGGGGAGGTGGTCAGACCATTCAGAGAAGTACGGTGAGAGGAGGGGGCAGGCGAAGGCTAGGTCCAGGACGCCCGGGCGTCCGATAAGCGACATGGAGAACCGAGTGCAAACACCAGGGGTGTTGAGGAGGGAGAACCCTAGGTCCGTGGCCCTGTCGAAGTAGGGGGTCGAGGTGGCAATCTCGTCCTCTTTGAAGGTCTTGAGGGGGTCGGCCGTGGGGTGATGGATGTTGAGGTCACCCAAGGTGAGGGTGGGAAGGGGGCTGGAGGGGAAAACAATGTCAGGAGGGACAGAGCGAGTGTTGTTCGCGCGCCCTTTGGTGCTGTAGGAGTTGATTATTGTAAAACCAGTTGTGGAGGGGTTAAAGAAACCATTCGGGGTGCAGAGGTCAAGTGCCATGACGTCCCCTCGCCCAAAAAACCGCGGAAGAAGGGAAATAGTCGACAAAAAGGAGCTATAAACATAAAAGGCAACCCGGGGCTTGCAGCCACCGGACGTGGGGGGGGAAAAAACCGTGAACGAATTAAATGAAGGAAGTTTGCCCCTGTAGACCAGGGGGTCCTGAAGGGCTACAATGGAAGGAGGGTGGGCCAATTGTGTGAAAGACCCGAAAAGCGAGAGGAACACATCCCAGCTCCCGAGGCAGTTGTGTTGAACAAGTGTGAAGGGTTTCGGCGGGGGGGGCGAGGCCTGCTCACCACCCCAAGAGGAAAGATTGTGCTGCATTAATGGGCCAAGCCCGATGGATTTCTGCTGATAGGGGAGGGGCTCTGGGGCTCCACGGGAGGGAGCCAACCAGCGCCTGGTGCGGGCCTTACAGAGGCCGGAAGTATCGTTGTGCTTCTGGCTCTTGGAGTAGTGATCTCGAACGCCGACTGGAGGGAGCGGGTGGGCGAAGGGGGGGGCGAGACGTCACGGTCGTCGGCGGCCGTGTCCATCTCGTCCCCTGCGGGCGGCGGGAGAACGACCTCGTCGGCAGCGGACGAACGTCTGAGAGGGGGCGGAGTCGGACGGAAGTCACAATCCCTGTGAGTCGCAGTGTGGGCGTCTCCGCAATTTGCGCAGCCCGGTGGCGAGGAAGAACAACAGCCAGGAGCAGCCGAAGGAAATAGGGGGCGGAGCCCGCCTTATATAGAAGCAAATCCTAGCACAGCCTTTGCCGCCCGACTCATACTCCAGTATGAGTCGCATATCCGCGTAACCAAGGAAAACAATACAATTTGTCGTAAACCTTACAAAGGAAATCCCTCATAGCAACCATGTAACAAAAGTAAGAACACCAAAGTTATCCCAGCACGTATCTCGTCAGGGGACGGTGAGAAAAGCCACATTGGAGGCAACTGCTGGTATAGCTGATGGTACTATGTCAGAGGAAGGGGGGGTTTCCTATGTGCAGAGTTGGACAGAAGGGAGTGCTCTGAGTACCTTTCAAATGATGTTGCGAAGTTCAGGAACTTTAGCTGTGTTTACCAATGCTTTACGTAATGTAGTTGAACAACAGGGAGAAAAGATAGTCAACTATCATACTTATGCGATTTTTTACCAAGCGGGAATTCTTGGCATTTTTGATCCAAGTTTTCAATCTGGGGTTGAAACCTTTGATAGATGTACAGGGATTGCATTGGCTAAAGCCTTGGTCAAGTCACTTAAAGCAAAGGGCAGTAAGTGCAAAATCCAGGAGGTTTGGATTGGTGGGGGAGGGAATAAAGGAACAAGATGTCAAGAGATGACAAGAACGTGGCTGGAAGAGGAAATCCAAGTCCACAGGGGATCCAAGCTTGGAAACTGGCAGGAGAGGGCTGGGTGGATTAGGGTTTCCTTTTAAAATGTTTTTTTTAAATGTATTAACTGTTTTGCATATCTGAATTAAATATTTTAAACAACTTAGATTTCTTGAACCATGAATCTCAAAAAATATTTTCCTTATCAGACACCACCGTCGAGGTCTCGAGGGGGCTCCTGCTAGTCATGCTGTACGCCATAGAGCGGGTGCTAATCTACTACCGAATACCCAGTATTATCATCCGTAAAATTCTCTAACAAAATGTAAAAAGAGAGATGTGTTAGCAGCTGCTGACTTGTGGCTCTGTAGCCATCGGATATCTACAGGTCTGAAAAGCCCTATTTTACTTTACACTTCTTCCCGGTCTCGCTACCCACCTGGGTGTCCAAGACTTCTAGGTTAACAGAAAATAACCTGTTTTCCTGCCACCTAGGTCTTCCTACACAAACTGTCTAATCTATCATCCTAGATGAGTCAGGGATGGAGAGGTGGATGTTGCACTGGTGCAACTATTGTAGGCTTTGCGGGTAGAGGCTAGAGAGCAGCTGCAATCACGGCACCTTGCAAACACCAAGAAAGAGATAGTGGAGGTTGTGTTATTTTTCCCGTCTGAGTTGTAGTCAGATGTGTTATTTCCGCTGCCACAGTTGATGCTGCCGAAATGACTAGTTATTTCTCTCAGAGTCGCTTAGTTTCTCTTTTAATGTAAAATTAGATAGGGGTTGGTTGGTGTAATGTACTACGAAAACTCTTGTTCTCTATCAGAGGAACCCAAGACAAAGGTCTTAAAAAGTATTTGAGAAGGTTTCCACGGAAGTGTTGTCGGGAGGAAGGGGCTACGATAAGGTTATCGCTCATCCTATCAGCATGCAGGCGGATGGCGTCATTAAACGGTACGTATCCGCATGTCTGACAGCTGTCACGAAGGGTATCAGAGCGGTTGTTCCCGCACCTGGCCGGTCAGGCAAGGATTTGCCTGGTCCTGATTTCTGGCTAAAGGACGGAGGCGCAAGGGAGGGTAGGGCTTTGAATTGGAATATTGTAGGACCCGGGTGAACTCACGCTAGAACGCTGGACGCTCTTGCTACAAGTGCGACTGAAAAAGTGTGTGCACGCATCAGCGACTGCCGTTACAACCACAGTGATTGAAATTTCAACTTCGGTTGACACATCACATATGGTTTTCGACGAATGAGGGTCCTTGATTCTTATCTCACGATAGCTTCAAGTCTTTGACTCCATTACAATGGTTTCAATATTTCATCATTAGGAGGTTGATTTCATCAGTTTTAGGATTGGTTTGATCATCTTCCATCGATATCTTGACTCTAGATTGCTTAGGGGATCTAGTTTCATCTCGCTGAGTGGCCTTTTCCCTGATTTGGCATGAAGGTGGCTGTTAATATTGGGTTTAGGTGCTTGGTATGGCGGTGCCGTCCAAGTTTGCTTGGATGGTGGTATAGGTGATAATGCTCGGACAAAGTCACGAGAGTGGCAGGTTATTACTCCTTTTCCATCAGGATGTTCGCACTGGAAAAAAGGCAGGGGGGTGATAGTGGGGGAGGTTGTCGGGGTGGCGCACACGGTGGAAGTGGTGTCGCGTGATTAATTAATAGAGGTGGGGTGAAGGTGAAGACGTTGGCACCAATTGCAAGTGTCATCTCCGGATCTGGATCCATAGGTGGTTTGGTTATGGGTTGGGCATAAAGGTATGTTTATACCTGAGGGGAGCGTGCCCTTGTGCTAGTGCCTGAGTGGGTTTTGGTGGGAAGGGTTTCTTGTATTGTAGTAATGGGAGCCGGGAACTTTGTCCAAGGGAGGATGCCCGGTACCAGGCCCGCTGGCATGCAGAGGCTATAGGGGCTGGATATTGGAAGTATTACCTTTGTTGTGCGCTAATGATGTTGGGGAATGTGGGCGGGCCTATTAGGGGGGTAGAGTTCCTGTTTAGGAGAGTTCCTGAACGGTCAATATGAAAGCCATTCCGTTAACGGTCGCTGGCAAACTGTCGGCTTTTGAAAGGTCCTGGACATCGGAGTTCTATTTACAACCTGCTGATACGTCGTTTCGAACTGCTTCCATGGGATGCATGGTGACCCGCTCGGGGTGCAGTTGGCTACCAGGGAATGCATTTAGCCGTTTTGCGGGGACATGAGAGAAATTCAGTAGTACTGTCTTGTATTTAGTTGGGCTTAGATTAGTGGGCACGCCTTAGAGTGACTTAAGTTCCCGAAATGGAAAAAGTTTTAAAAAAAACAAAAGAAGTGGGTGCATGCGTGGGATTTTACACCAAAAAAGGCCAATTTCACCCACTTATTCCACCACCAACAACTCAAGTAAAAATAAGAGAACTTCATAGAATGCTCAGAGAGCTATAGGCTACTCAACCTCTTTTAAAACATTGAATGAATTAAAATTTCTTGAGGAGCAGTATGCAGTTGAACTTTCAAATTCTGCCAAGACACAGTTTTCTCACCAAAAATGACAGTCTTGGCGCAATTTTCAGGAAATTTTTATTTCACTCCCGTACTACTCCTCAGGGAATTTAAATTTATTTCAGATTTCAATAGAAGTTGAGTAGCATATAGCTCTCTGAGCATTCTATGAAGTTATTTTATTTTTACTTCAGTTGTTGGTGGTGGAATAAGTGGGTGAAAATGGCCTTTTTTGGTGTAAAATCCCACGCGTGCACTCACTTTTTCGGTGGCACTTGTATTTTTTGCCCCAAGCTTGGGTTCAAGCAGTCGGTATTAGCGGTGGTTTTTCATCAAATCCGGGGGAGAGGGAATTCTGGACCCCTTGGCCTGAGGTTCAATTATTCTACGATAATATTATCATAGCTCTTACCGTAGGAGCTGGCTCTGGTGTTTTCCCTCGATTTAGAAGCCGTTGTGCGCATGTATTTAGGTGTTCGGTTGCGTAAGCTAACCTGAAATGAGGCTCCAAATAATTTATTTTGTCAACCAGCTGAATTGGGTCAGGTTTTTTTTTTACGTCAGCCGGGTTTTGTTGAGGCTGGCGTATTGCAACGCTTGTGTATAATTACAATTCTTTAAGTATCTGCTGCTGGCTAATTTCATAACCCCGACTGAGCGGGACATGGGTAAGAGAAGGGGGAGAGTGAATTCCCTTTTTTATGCTAGCCGTCGGGAACGCCTAGGCTAAAACCTCTGGTATCGGAAAGGAAAATCTATGTACTGTACAGTTTATCTATCTGTTGATCTATCTATCCAGCGCTAATAGGGGAAAACATTGAAATATATATCGGGGGAGGAAAAATAGAAAAGCGGGATATCCGTGAAAACGGAACTTATTCCGGCGGGGAATTATTGTCATGATAAATAGAGGAGAATGAGAAATGAAACAGTCCTCCGATTTCTGCATGCTCAATCCAATGAACAGGGACTTCTGTACCTTCACATAGAAACATTAACATATACTGGAATGTTTCGGAGGGGTATAAATTAAGATAAAAGTTGCATTTCAACAGAACAGAGCCAGAGAGAAGTCTATCGTCTGGTTTTCGGACTAAGGTAGAAGATACGAGGGGAAAATAGGAGGATCCAAATGCCGACACCAACGCAGAGAAGGCGCCCGGAGGTTGAGAAGGAAGAGGTCTGGAAAAGCAGGAATCCCGTCCGGTTGGAGGGTAATCAATTGGGTGCTCCGGGTTTAACTTGCTGTCGATTATTTCATTGCTGGTTGGGTGGCTAGGCAACCGGGCTTCCCATAGAGATCCGGGCTTGCAAAAGTCTAACAACTTCTTTATGGCCTTTCCGACTGGCACACGCGAGTGGTGTTCGACCATCCTCATCCGGGCGATTCGGGTTGACATCTTCTCGTCGTAGTAATAAGTCGACCACTCCTTCATATCCCTTGCTCGCCGCCCACCCGAGTGGTGTTTTATTAAACTTATCAAGGCAATTGGGGTCTACGTCGTCTCGTGCCAGCAGTAGCTTTGCCGTGCCCTTTTGACCCCAGCAAGCAGCACATCCGAGTGGTGTTGTAGCATCCTCATCTGGGCGATTGGGGTCGACATCATTCCGGTCTAATAGTAGCTTGACAACCTCTTCATGCCCACTTTCAGCAGCACATGAAAGTGGCGTTTTACCATCCAAACCCGACCGGTTAGGGTCGACGTCTTCCCGTCCCAGTAGTAGCTTGACTACTCCCTCATGTCCCTCAATTGCGGCATTCCTGAGTGGTGTCCGATCTTTCTCATCTGAACAATTGGGGTCGACGTCTTCCCGACCAAGCAGTAGCTTGACAACCCCCTCATTTCCCTCACCAGCAGCACACCCGAGTGGTGTCCGATCCTTCTCATCTGGGTGATTGGGGTCGACATCGTTCCGTCCAAGTAATAGCTCGACAACCCCTTCATGTCCCGTGACAGCAGCACACCCGAGCGGTGTTCGATCATGCTGACCAGGACGATTGGGGTCGACACCTTCCCGGCCAAGTAGTAGCCTGACAACACCTTCACGTCCATAATGAGCGGCCCACGAGAGTGGTGTGCCGCCTTGACTATCTGTCCTATCGGGTTCGACATCTTCCCGCTCCAGCAGCAGCTTGACAACCCCTTCATGTCCGTTTCCTGCAGCCCACGAGAGCGGCGTATTCTCCAGCTTGTCTGACCTGTCGGGGTCGACATCTTCCCGGTCTAGCAGTAGCTTGACCACTCCATCATGCCCATTCTTCGCAGCCCACAAGAGTGGTGTATAGCCGGCGCAATCGCCTTGATTAATCTCGCAACCTTGAGCATCCGTTAACCAAGCCACGAGTTCAACAATCCCGAAGAAAGAGACACAATGTAATCCAGAGAAGCGCGGGGATGAACCGATGCCTGCCGCAGATCTGGTAGGGAATACTTGCTCGAAAAGTGATACAGCAGATGGATGGCATTCGTACTGACTTAAGAGCTGTAGTCCAAGGGCCTTCGAATGGCCTGAGAGCTCCCTATTCGCATGTGCCCCCCAATATCTCGAAGAATATTTCAGGAACGGCATGACTTGGAGGCCCGGGGGTGGGTGGCTGGCGAGGTTATTGACCTGTGGCGAATTCAAATAGGTCAAGCAAGCTTCTGCAATTACCGAGTGGGGATGACTGAAGAGATCTGGGTGAGCGCAGAGATATTCTTGGACCGTAAAGTGGATTACTCGGACAGTCGAAGCTTCCTTGTCCACAGTAATCAGTCCTTGACAGCAACCTAGTAATGCACCGATCGAAGGAGCATTTTCACTGTCGAAATCCGTCGCTCCAATCTCCACTGCTAGCGCGTGACGCAGCTCATCTACCTGTAATGGCCGTTCCGCATGACAGATCCACATGAGAGTGGCCATTGCAAGTTTTGTCTTTTCCCCTCCCTGTGTCCTTATCCGCTCCAGGGTCGCACCATATGCATCCCCTAACCCTGCCCCATCTTTCACTGCCTTGAGCCTTTTTCCTCGCCGAGCGATACTTGTCTCTCGCAGAATTGCCTCGATGTGGAGACAAGCTAGCAGGAATCTAGGTTCGGATTTTAGCTATTAGTCTGAGGTAGCTTGGCATCACTTTGGGCCGCTTTTCCATAGAATTGTTTCTACATACGTTTCTGAGCTTAGTTGGGAAATACTTTCCAAAATATTTTCCTCTAATGCGCTGCTCATCATCTCCGGGGTAGTGTCGCTCCTAAGCTTCTCACGTAGATACCCAGTGATACCATCATCTGTTGGCTCTATTAACACAAAAGCAGCCGCTCCACCCAATTTCCGTTCCACCTCACTTCGGATATGCGATCTTCCGGTCACGAATATCCGTGTATCGAGCGACTCCCTCGCGATCTGTCCTAGTGATTCGAGGATTACCATTGGATGCTCCGGCACACATTCATCAAGTGCGTCGATGCATATAAATGTTCGCTTCGTAGCCGTGATTGCCTGGAACATCTTCAAAATACCTGCCACTTGTAGTCCCCTACCCCCAATCACCTTTTTCTGGTTCCGAAAAGATCGGACTACCGCTCCTGGAACTCCATCCAATCCACTGACAAGCTGTCGTAGTAAGGACCCGAGCGTATTTACCGGTGACTGCTCATTTCTGGAGGCAAAGTCGAAGTAGAAACAGGCAACGGTAGTATCTTCCTCCGCCGCCTCGTCGCACAACTTGTCTATCACTAGTGAGCTGTCACCCCCTCTGTTAGAAATACCATATTTTGACTTCCGGCAGTGATAGGCTCTCGCTTACATGATATAGCTCTTTCCCGCCCCCGGATTCCCGTGGCAAAATAAGGTGCGATGATTGGACCCATCTTCCCGATTACCGCCATGCCAGCGTCTGAACTCCGGGGTTTCCAGTAGCCAGGATCCTATACTGTCTAGTCGCTGGGCTCCGATGTCTCGATGTCGTGCCCCTGGCTCTAGCGGAGACAGCCATGCCAATATTTTAGATTCATCATCGGGGGTGAGGTAGTTAAAGGTATTTGTTGTGCCGAAAGTGTTCGTGGTGTTGAAAGAGTTTTGGTTATTGCTGAAACCTTGTGACATTTTTCGCTTTTCACCGCTGTGAAAGTTTGTTGAAAGCACAGTGTTGGTTAGCTTGGAGGGTCTGTTAACGCAATTACTTGAGATTGAGGAAAAGTGGGGTTGATGGCGATGGTAAAACCTCGCGCCTCGCGGACAACATTCCAACCACAGACATCGTTACACAAAATCCCGAGGGCTATTCAGCTCAAAAACCATGTGCTGACTCCATCAACTTATGAACTTGAGCAGATCATCTCTATATGCCTTTTACTTAATATATTCCAAAACAGTAAAAATCTAAGAAACTAATACCCGTCACACCGTCCGAATCTTTCTTTAATACCTACCCGAGATTTGATGGATTCCTCGAAGATTGCGTGCTACTGCTTAAGCGGGGTTCAGAACTCACGTCATCTAGTATGATGGGCAATTTAAGACGCGGGCACAGTTTGGGTAAAAAATTAGTGATTTGCGGGTCTCAGAGTTATTGAGAAACAAGATATATTTTCAGAGTATTCTTTTAAGTCGATCAACTTAGGGGCACTGGGGCTACGGCAAATGCATCTCAGTAGGGGCGATGGTAGGGGTGGAATCAACATTCATGTCTTAAAGCCTATCATAACTCCTGAATGCTCCTATGATAGAACAGACATGGCACCAACAAGCCCGGCAACAGTAATAACCTTTCCGGTTAGAAACACAGATAGCAAAAATATCACTACTTCTATGTTTCATCGCATGCCGGGAGTTTATGAAACACCACAATTGAAGCCGCTGCCGGACTTCCCACCAATAGCACCTCAACTAGTTTCAACCAGGGTTCCGAATGGTCGGCGGAAGACCGGACTCGACTAGCTACTCTGGTCGAAAGTCAAGTCTAGTCTAATGGTGGAAATTAGACGGACTGGACAGTCAGGATTATCGAAACCGACTCGACCCGGACCAGTCCGACCAGGCCCGCCAAGCAATAGAATATGCTATTTCTATCACAATATGTTACGTTCAAATAAGGCTTTTCTTAATAAAACATATTGTTTCCATGGATTTTACGGTGGAGATAGTGCCTTGCTCTGGTTAGGGGTGGCGAAAATAGGTTCTCAAGCATCGAACTATTTTCCATGCATTAAGTGAGTGATATTACATGACCACCTGCCACAATGCCGGTATTCGATGCCAATTATCCATCGGGTAATTGCATTTCCACCACATGCTATCGTCTCCAGGATGTTCTATCAACCTGTGTTGAGGCTTTAAAATCCTACTATATCTATACATCTATGCCCTGCGAGCGCTGGCCCGGTTGCCACCCCGACTATCATGCGATATTTTATAAAGACTGGTCTGGGACCAGTCCAAACCAGACCGGACCACCCAAGTTAGTCGGGTCCAGTCATCAACATCAACCAGGACAGCCCAGTCTGGTCCTGCCTCCAAGACTTGACCGGTCGGACTATTCGGAACCCTGGTTTCAACCGCCTAATATTAACCTCAGCGTCCTTCCTTCAACCTATGCCCGGACCCTCTAGCACCCCTTTCCTTGTCCTTCTAACCTACTACCCCCCCGCCAACCTATTCTACTACTAGGGCTGGACACCGCCAGATCATTCCCCAGGAAAGACGATAAAACCTTATATCAAAGTGGCCGATCGTGAGCTTCGCCCTCATAATGAAGCTCGCGCGTACGCACAATATGATCTTTAGGTAGCCGCCGATTTCCAAAGTTATTCGGCAGGAGATTCCCGATGCATATACTTTATTCAACAACAGTGAGGGAAGGGAATACGCAAAGCGGCGACCCCAGGCACGCGCTTGAAGGAATCTCGTTTGCGGCGAGTCAGATGGACGGATTGCGCAAGTCAGATTTTTGGGCTCGGTGAATTTACTCTAGTGATGTTGCCTGGGAAGATGCTATAGTTTGATTGTTGCTGGGAGCAGCTAGAGCAGGGCAGGTTGAGTGGCAAGGTGAGTGACGGGGAACCTGAGAGACAGACAAGCAACACAGGGCCACAGCGTGGCGGGTGCCCTGCATATGAAGTGTCATACTGCCGGTCACGTGGATGGCCATGGGGAAAACTACACAGGAACGCACAAAACATGGTTAATGTTTGATCCCGTTAGTGTGTTAGCTTGGCTCAGTAGAAAACAGGGGATTTAAGGAGGAAAAAGCGGATGAGAGAAAACAACAACCCCCGCACCCATAAAATAAATTTACTTTCATCACTTTTTCATCCCCTTTTTTCTCATTCTGCAATACGGTTCGAGAGTGTCCTTCGGAATTGCCATAACCCATAAAAGAACGCCACAGAACCAAGGAGTAACGACAGTACCCTGCGTAAGTTAGTTTGTATCATAATAATTATTATGATAAAATATTTAACACATGAATAACATCACTTTTGGTAAGGAAAGTGAATGATATGCTGTGATTCAATTAGTTGGGCCATCTTGTTCCCCTCCAACTGGGGCGGCGAAGTTCAAGCAGCAGTCTGGGCTTCTCTCTGTGTCGAGGCACAACTGCTACGGTAATTCCCGAGGCCCAGTTGGAGCTCGGTTTGGGAGTCTCTGTCCAACTTTAGAGCTGGTAGAATAGGGAGGTTTTGCAAAGAGAATTCGAGTGCCAAGACCCCCGTTTTCTGTTGTCGCTGTGACAACGGGCCACATGTTGATGTGTTGATAACAAAAATTCTGTTATCCGGGATTGGTACCCAAGTTAACTTATCCCAGATAACGGTGGGTCTAAAATAAAAATAACACTAGCAACTGCTGCGTGTATCTCAGCACAGCTTAAGTAATTGTTGTACCTAAGAAAGATTTTTCTCATGACCACTGCGGCTAAGGCTAGATTTCAATTACTCACAGTCCTCTCAGGCAGCTATCTATTTTTTATTCCCCAATCTTCTTCGATTGGCAAAACCTCCTTCCGTCGTTCGGAATTAGAGAACTACCAGCCCCAGCCTCGGCGCCAAGGCTTGGTTGTTATCGCTATCTGAAAGTCGAAAACCTAGAATATATGAGTAATCCACTGGTTTTGCATAGAGACCCTGGAAGTTGGCAGAAGTGGTGGGGGGGGTGTATGAGAGGGGGAGGTGCGTTGAGCCGGCTGCGCGCCTCTGTCTCTGGTAGCCGTTCTTCCTAGGCAGCAATCAATGAAGACATCCATGGTGTCTAGCGTTGTTGGCACTAAGTATTCAACACTATAGGGTTATGCGCAGCGAATATAGATTCCACTGATCTGGCTATGCCGAACTTTTATTGGTACGAACAATTTGGATAGAGAAAAGTTATCAAAGAAACAATAGAGATAATGGAATCGTGTACGGTAATGAATGACTTCAACAAAAGTAGGAGATAAACCAATTGAATAAAATAATGAAATGCGATGACGAACAGAAAACAAGCGAACAAAGGGAAGAACAGGCTTTCTTATATCCTCCATGAGATGAGACCTTTCCTCTCCAGCACACTTCCTGCGCGTGCTATATCTTTGATCAGTTTCTTCCGCATAGTTGCCCTTTCCTACTTCTCAGCCGAATCCCTTCCGAGGTGAAAACCCAAGCACCGAGGTAGTGGTTAACCGGTTTGCTGAATACTGAGTGCATAACCGCGGGCGCCATGGTTGTTCGGCTATTGGTGATAGTTCGTGTTTCGTTGTTGATGAACGGAGGTGTTGATGCTGTCGCACTAGATATGCAGGGTTGATGTCGGGG
>Ga0307509_10007771_pt1 | contig 13897 bp, 20 predicted proteins | sample 10_EM_MG_FD_202245 | JGI IMG/M metagenome (GOLD analysis project Ga0307509, IMG submission 202245) | Populus trichocarpa ectomycorrhiza microbial communities from riparian zone in the Pacific Northwest, United States - 10_EM | ecosystem: Host-associated > Plants > Roots > Unclassified | place...
CAGGATGATGTGGAGGAATTGAACCTCCTAGTGAATGTCGGTAGGTCGGTACTGTACTATTACGACCAATCCGTTCACGATTTTGGAAAAATTTCACTCCGAGATGGCCGATTTGATTTACATAAGACGAATAAATAAAAAATCGGATGTGACAACGACATGAACGACTCTTAGTAGTTTACGCAGTCCGCCTATTTACTTGTTTACAACCCGGCTACTACCACTGCCAGACCGGCGCCCGCCATTCTAACAGTAGGGAAAATATTCTGCTTCTCGTTGCAAACCAACATATATTTGGATCTGGAGATATCTTTCCACACTTGGACATCGTCGTCACCAGCTCGAAGCATTTCTAGTACATATGCATGAAACATTCCTCAGAGAATCCGCTTTGTGTGGCTAGTAGGAGGAATGTTTTATCAGGCACAACTGCCAGCAAATTACTCCCTCTCCTTTCGGATTCTCTCTCGGAGTCATACATCACCCACAAGCGTCACAATGAAATGACCCAGCTTGCCTCCGAGTCATGGACTCTCACATCCTACGATATCCTCCACGAAACTCCTAGTACTAACGTCGACCCGTGCATCGTGTTAACAGTTTGACCTATCCGAAAGGAGCACTTTTTCCGATGTACGGGGCGCTGTTAGTATAAATACACATATTGAACGTTTCCTAATCAATCTAGTAGTACGATGGCTGGCTTCTCTAGCTCTCTGGGATATTTTTTTTTGCTCTCTTCAGCCTTGCCTTGACTGCAACTTAGACGGCCAACGGCCATGTGTTCATGGTTGAGTATAACCCCACTGGAAGTGCTATCACTGGCGCATTTCATGCCAGCTTTGCAACAGTGCTGAATGCAAGCCACCCTGCTTTATATTCCATTTCGAATGCAGTGGGGAGCGATTATGCAAGCCGGATAGATTCTTCATTTCGTTTGATGCTAGTACATCGTTACGTCGTGCTTCCGAAATTAAACTACATTTTTTCACCCCCCCCCACTGATTCGCCATATGCAGTCTGACGTCTCCGGGGGCACACTTTGAGTACACTAGAGGGTCTTTCTAGAAACCAGGGTGTAGCTGAAAATATAATCAAGGTGAGAATAGGAAAATGGGGTAATAAGATAGATTTAGGAGCTGCAATATATGAACCGTTAGGCTTTTGTTCTGGTCGTATTTCGTTGGGAATACCTTATTTGTGGATGCATCGCGGCCGGTTATAGTGTGATACCGGATCCGTAGGTTCATTGGATGTTCATCACCAAGAAACATTTTCAAGGAAAATACGATCGCCACGTACCAAGCGCGACGAAAAGAGCACCTGACAAGACGCAGTTATATGATGACACTTTTTCACTTGATTATCGTTGGTTGATGGGTAGATCTCCAATGTCTAGCGTAAAATATTAGCGAGAAAAGTGATCTGGTAAAATGGATGCTATTCTGCCAATTGGATGTATGGAGAGTTTCACATTTCGAAAGCAAAATTGACAACAAATACGACTAAAGAAAGTGCATAGATACAGCAAATGAAAGTAAAACGCACCAATTCGAGCAATAAAATTAAAATCAAGTCCCTACAAAGAGCTCGCAGGGGATTTATTTCTTTCGAGATTTTTTGCTACCGCTTTCGGCTTTATCATCTCCCTGCAGAATATCGCGACGTTGACATGAGCTCGAGTTGTTGGAAAGATTTATAGAAAACAAACCTTCCGCTTCATTCCCTTCCCTTTAGCATCACCCTTCTTATCAGCCCCCTTCCCCTTCGCCGGAGGTGCCTTCTCTTTTGGTTTGACAGTGAAAAAACCGTCAAGCCGGCCTTGTTGTTTGCTGTTCAAGTACTTCTGAAGTTTTTCGGCACCTTTTCGGACACGTTCCTCACTGAACCAACTGTCAGAAAAGGGCGGGTAAACCATATCAATAGAGACACACTTGAATCCCTTCTCGGTCACAAGGAACTGGACGAGTCCCTCTACGTCGGGATTTTTCCATTCGAGCTGAAAAGCATTGAAATTTAGTGAGAACTGTGCATTAATTGGTCGCGCATACCTCTATTTCGTTTGCAGGCAGCACATCGGGCTTCTCGAAAATCTTTTTCGCGTCTTCCCAATGCCACTCGTCGGGGATGGAGACACCACCCTTGCCCTTGCCCTTGCCTTTACCTTTTGATGGGCCAGCTTTTGCCTTTGCAGTCGCTTTCTTTTTCTTCGGCGTTTCTTCAGAGGTCGACTTGGGTTCTTTTTCTTCGTCATCATCCTCGTCCAAGTCGGGCATTTCGATATCGGATGTAGGACCAGGTTCTTCAACCTCAGATGCAGCTTCTTCATCTTCAGAATCTGCGGCAGTAGCTTTTTTCTTCTCAGACCTGGAAGCAACGCCATGTGAGAGTGAATATGAGAATATATTCAATGATGACTACCCACTTTTCTCTCAGATGTTTAACGACAGCTTTTAGGGTTCCATATTCTTTGATCAATTTCAAGGCAGACTTGGGTCCGACACCCTTGATGGGTTCTAGGTAGTCGCAGCCCAACAAGATACAGAGGTCGATGAACTGAGGAACTAGTAAGGATTTTACGAAAGGAGGGGGGTTATAACGTGCGTACTTGACTCATATCCATCTCTAAACCGTCCAAGGCCGCCTGTAGGTTAATCTCACTGATGGGTTGCTTTTTCGCTTCCGAAAAGGTAAGATGGCGGAATAATATTGGAGCAGAGAAGGTAAGTGTGTCCATGTCCTCAGAGCCTGCCGCATAAACCTGTGTTTTGTCAGCGCTGAACGCGACAGGGAAGAATCAATCGTACCTTCCCCCCGCGAGCAAGTTCTGCACATTGGGCTTCTGCTTCTGATGGTGCCTAGGCACAAGAAATTAGAGAGGTCTCAGAGAGGTTGAAAATTCTCACAACTACGACGGGGATGCCCATGAGTTTCAGGAGACGACGACATTCTTCGTTATGTTCACGGGTGACTTTCACAGTTCTACGCGAGAAACGGTCCAAATCCTCCGCAGTTCCTGTTTCTTTAGCTTCTTCTCCCTCTGCTTTAGCCTCTTCACGCCTCTCAAAACGTTTCGAGAGCTAAAAAATGTCGCAGAATTAGCACCAACGAATGTCGTTACACGAAAAGGCAGTTGACTCACCACTCCCTTTTTCATCTCTGGAGGTTTGCCGTCAAAGATGTAGGCTGGTTTAATACCATTCTCCACAATTCGAATGGTTCGGTAGAAGAATCCCATAAGGTGACTCGTCGTTTCACCAGCGTCGTTCTGCAGCATCTCGCCATCCTTTTGGCGTACGGCGATGAGGAACTGGTAGATTGACATGGAAGCATCAATGGCCACTTTCCGGCCAAAGAGAGTTTTTATATCGTGTTCCTTGATTGCATTTGGTGCATGTTGGGAAAGCAGAGCGGTCAGGCCTTTGATACCCATTTTCCTAAGTGTGAAGGAGAGTTAGCGCGTCAATAGCGCGTGACGTGGTATTGGTGACGTAACGCGACAATTGTCACTTCTGTCGCATTACGTCATGAGATTACCAGCCATAACGGACATCTGCTTGAATATCGCTGCCCTCGCGTCAATGATGGTGAGGCAGCGGGCGTGGTGGCTATTTTATCGCTGTGCCATTGACGAGGGAGGCACCTGTTTGGAGGTTAGGCAAATCGGAATAATTCCCATTGGTCGAATAATCAAGAGCAGATACTGTAGTATTTCATTCAATTCGGCAGTAACGCGTCACGCGGCCTCCAAAATCGCCGAAATGTAACGCTTGTAACACAAATTTTTTTCCAGTGCCGAAACCGCTTGGTGATTAGAAACTCAACATGGTAAAATTTTGCGGCCTGCGGCGCTTTACTGCCGAATTTCTGGCCTTGTCACGGCCAAATTCTGAAAGTGCCGAAACCAAATTTTCGGCAGCGTGGTAACGCGTCACAGGCCCTGCCGAATTGAATGAAATACTACAGTACTGTTCGGCTAAGAATTATCATCAGAGAGGAGTTCGGGGTTTTACATTCAGGATATCCAAGCTGGGGGACTTCGGATGACCCGCCTGAGCACGATGCGGAGAGACTCGGAGGAGGAAGGAAGTCAGACGTCGAAGACTCTGACCCTGAATAGTCAACTTGAAGCGGGCATGCTTGGAACCTAGGCGGCGGGAGTGAATGGTTGCTCTTGTCGAACTTCTTTACGAAAGGACACCACATCATGAAGATGTACGTTTGATCAATTTGAGCGACATATCCAGCAGAGCAGATACCCGGGTTGAGCGGTATCACCCGACCGCAAGTGTTTGATAGATGAAGTAAGGAAAATATATGTTACAACAGTAGAGTTAAATCCAACTACCCTCCACTAATGGGTCAGCAGGAAATTGGCCTGATTCCAGACCAAGTTCGTCGAAGATTTGTTGGATAGGTGCATGTGCCTCCTTCTCCGACACATCGGACAGAGCTAAGAGAAAAAGGGATATGAATGAGTTGAATGAAATTACAAAGATTCAAAACATGTCCCTTACCTACACCTCGACCTTCGCCTAAACTTTTCTCCAGGCCCTCTTCGCCCTCCCTGGCAGCGATGAACAAAAGCTCTGCTCCTCTATAATCCAACAACTCTGGAGTCCCACAGGGCACAAACCTCAACCCATACCGGCTTCTCCCTCTTTCGCCTTGTCCAAATATATCATGCATCACCCAGGTAGGGTATTCTGCTGGTTTAGAATGGACTTGTTGTGGACCAGTCGGAGGCGCCTGAGGGTTCTTCACCTGGAGAATGTATGAAGAGGCGGAATAGACGCCCAGAGATTTCTGAACGTCTCCCATATTTTCCGGGCTTGGATGAGAGACATGGTAACCAAAATGTGTCTCTCGGCTTGAGGGAGTCTTGCCTTCCGAGTTAACAATTGCATAGTCGCCCCGTGCGACAAGACGTGCGGGACCTTCATGGCGAGTTCCTGCTAGAACGTAAGAAGAATACGAGACAACTGCATAAAAACCGAACCTCGAGTCTTCGTGTCGTATGATTGTTCTTGAAGACCTTTCTTGAGCGATTCCAGGTCGTCCCCTACAGCAGTGATCACAGCCCAAAATGTTTCTTTTCGTTTACTCCCTTCAGCGCCAGGATTCTGGGGATCAGGAAGTCTCTTTTTCCCAAGTGTGATCAATCGAAAGTCCTTCTTTGTTGATTGACTATCGTCCTTCGCCGGAACAACATCTGCCCCGGAAGCAAGGACCTTCATTTCAGCTTCTTCCTTTTCCGAAGGGTCAAATTTCTTCCCGCTGTCTTGCAAAGCTGGCTCAGTCATGAACTCTGGAGGACGCGGCACAAGCAACATATGGAAGTTGCGAATGTCGTCGATTGAGTGAACCTCCTCACGTTGAACTCGGGGACGGTATAAAAAGTAAATGTGTCCTCTTTCGATAGCCCCTTGAAAAGTCGTTGTTAATTTTCAATCCTTAAAGGCTCTAATACACACCATGTTTAAAAATGCGCTGTTTCTCTTCGATTCCACTCTTGTCCTCTGTTCTGGATTTCTTAGACAAGTATTCTTCATCAGCCGCCTTGAGGTCTTCGCCAGTTTGCTCTGCTTCGCGTTTCTTCCCTTTTTTCGACTCCACTGCACCTCCACCCGAATCGCCGCCGGATCCGTGTTTTATAACTTTGCTAGAGCGTCTTCCCCTGCGCGTCCTCGACGAAGCAGGTTTCTGAACTTGCTCGTCGGGTTTTATTTTGCCCTCTGCAATGGCACTTTGTCGTCGGGTAGTGGGCATGGTTGCGGAAGTCTGTCTCTCGAGAGAACAAGAACCTGAATGACATAGGTCTGACGTCATTTCCTTCTCAAACCATTCGTTGATGATCGACTTACACGCATGATTTTTGAACCATGTAGGTATGGTAAGTACTTGAAATGACAGGAGGACCCACAAACTCACATAGTAAGTACGCAAAAATTCACCACGTTCGGACGCCACTATGACAGGATTCCACAGGTGTTACTGTGACCGAGTTATTAACAAGAAGGACGGGCCGGACGGGCCTCATACACCCGGAGCCCTGATCGATTGGCGACGCTGCTTTATATCATGATCATGACCCATCCTGCACCGCCGACTTCATTGTCGGCTCTCAACCAGTTTTTATTTGACAGGATTCTCAACGAAGACCCCCTGACGCACTCTCTGATTATCCTTGGAAAATTTCCGAGCACTGATGGAAACAATCAAGTCAGAGCGATTGTGCGCATTGAGAAAACAGCCCTCAATCCAGGCGACAGCTCAATTTTTTTTGGAGACAATGCAATTATAAAGAAGGTGCAACTGGAGGAAAGTACTGATATCGTACGTATGTGGTCAGTAGCATCGTAGAGTCAAGTTGATGTCGTTCATCCAAGTACACATGGCTATTTGGGTGGTTGGGAGAAGATCGCGAAAGAGATGTCAAAATCAATGTGATATGCCCCGCCACTGATGTTCACATACGCAAGGTATTGTTTCCCTTTTGCTTTTGCCTCTGGAAATCTACTCGACATACAAGCCACTGATCGCAAATTAATCACCAGTACACGAAGCAGGACCAAATCATGGTTCATGAAACCCCAGCGCTCTATGAAAAATACGTGAAGCCCTACATATCAGCATTTCCAGCCTCACGAACCACATGGTGAATCATTTACGATCCTGCTCTGCCGACAATTGTTAAAGCACGCCAGGGTGGAAAACATTCTCACAGGCCTATCTGAACAATCCAAGGTCCTGTATTCTTCTCCAGAATTTCTTATACTTCCAGACATGAAATGGGATCTTAAAACCATTTCATCGCTTTATCTTGCTGCTATTGCAAAAGACCGCACGATACGCAGCCTGCGTGACTTGCGGAAACACCATGTTGGTCTCCTCAAATCCATCCGAATTGAGGCAACTCGTGTTGTACAAGCGAAATGGGGTCTTAGCAATGGATCGTTGAGGATGTTTGTCCATTACCAACCGAGCTATTGTAAGTGATTATCCTTTCCCCCTTTCGAACCACTAATGGAAATCTTGAAAGATCACTTCCACGTTCACATCGTAAATGCAAATTATCAGGGTGGCTTGGGCATGGCCGCCGGCCAAGCGCATTTATTGGACGATATCATTGCTTTGGTTAGTACTATAGACCACGTAATTTGTCAAGGCTGATTCCAAACGCAGCTTGAAGTGGATGCGTCTGAGGGCCCTGGGATCTTTGAGCGGATGACACTTACGTATGGGCTGGGTGACCAGCATGGGTTGTTCACAACAATGAGTCAGGAGGCATGCGAGCTGTGACTCGGAAAAATTCTTACCACCTCCCGAATTCTGATAACAGTTTGATCCTCAAATTTGATACCACTGCCAAGATGGGATTCCGTAGTAAACGTCGACTGGACATGACTGGAAAAGGCAATGTTACTGTTACTAGTTTGGCAACAGCCACCGCCAACGTGGAGCTCAAACGTCCACGAACGGCGCAACCGTTTGATTTGGAAATGTCAACCCGAAAAACAACAATTCTTTTTTGTAAAGCAGGTTAGCCCCATTCCCCGATCACCCGTTCACACGCTTTGTTCTTAGTCTTGAACATGAAGTCCCAAATCGCTTAATATGGGTATCCCGGGTTTACATAAAGTGGGCGCTTGTGAACAAGGCGGTGCGACCACCTTCCTTTCTTTCAATTTCCAGACCCAATCTTTCCATCTCCTCTCCCGGGCATGCAGAATAAAATGACCACACCATCTTCCATTCAACAACCACCCCTTCATTCGTTAACGCAGCAAGTAACATCTCGTAGGGGCTCCTTAACCCCGATCTACTCTCCTCTCGATCAAGGACAGGGTATGTTGACCATTCCCCAGGTCCTGCGCCGTCCTGTAATCCATGACGTTTTGAAGAGCCGGGTGCCTGCATCGTCATGTACTGGGGATACAAGCCTGAACAAGCCACCAAAATGTCGACAACGACCACGGACCTCGCCTACGGGTAGGCGGTTTGAATCCGACCTACTTTCAGACCAGGGGGAATCAGATCATGAAACATTTTGCCGACCATCGCCATTAATTAGGGCGCATGCCCTTGAACCTCTCCCACCTCCAATACCAAGTCCACCGTGGAGTAAAGTTTGCCAGAGGACATTGATATTGGATGATACGCCCACGACTCGTGATCTTGATAAACATCCGTGTCGCTACAATTTGTCGTCGGCATCCAAATGTACCACCAGGCCTTTCTTTAAAACACACGGGACGGATGAATACCCTGACGAGGATTCAGAACATAACAGCTCTTCCAGCAGCCTTAAAAATGCAAGAGCTGACGCTATTGCCCTTGCACAATTTCGGCAAATTGTTGAGTTCCGCCAAGTTGTGGATTATTCCTCCAGCGATACAGATCCCTCCTCGCGGGTGTCCACTCCTGAGGGATACCCTGAAGCTTTGCGGAACCGCTCCAAGCGGCCGAGAAGCAAATCCTGGGATCACCCCCAACTGCCTCCTGCTAAAAGACAACCGCCCCGCGTTCCTACAATTGTGGCCAGCCGACTCGGAGCGGACTCGGGTATCGAAATGGCCGACCCTGTGCAAAGAGACCCTCCGAATATCCGACCATCTCCGACGTCTTCTTGTTCTTTTGGTAACAATGATATCCAGATGAATTCTTCATTGGCGTCCACAGCGAGTTCTAATCATATCTCCAGTCCTGTGGTTCTTTCTCTCCCTCCAGTGGACCGTCTGGACTCTGAACGACAAACTTCAGATTCATCACGGAGATTGCATTGTTCTGTTCCTGGCTGCACAGCCAGTTATCACTCTCTCTGGGCGTTCAACAGGCATCAGGCTAATCACGAAGTGTCCCTTCCCAGTCCCACTGTCGCTATGAACTGCACCAAATACGGCGCTGGTACAAAGCGATTCGACTCGAGTGATTCCTGTATGAACAAAGGACAAAGTTCTGGTGCACTTTTGAAAGTCAGTTATCCTTCTCCCAAGTTTGGAAGAAAGAGCTCCATAAAGACCGAATACACAAAAGCAAGGGACTTGAGTACACTGCTGGAAACGCCGTCTATTTGCAGTGCTGAGCTTATGTCTGTCTCTTTTCCTCCCTCTTCTGTTGAAAGTTTCGTTCTGACAGTCATTTGGAAGGGGTATCCCAGAATCCTCGAAGAAGATATCGCAAACAGCGGTGCCATCGCCTATGTTTGCCACGTTCAATTCAACCCCAGAGAATTTACGATCGCGATTGCCCACATCCTCCCGACGAAGTCCCACTAACCCACCACTCGTTTTGAATACATCCCCCACTCAACCAGAGTCACCGCTGATATCAATACCTACTGTATTTTCTCTCCACAGACTAGAGGACAAGGGGACTCAAAAGTTAGAAGACCCAACTGCTTATGGCCTTCCTTGTGCTCTACAGGCGCCTTTTTATTTCGTTCAAGTCCAACCTAATTTGAATACCAAATTCAGGCAAACCATCATGACACGAGACGGCAAAAGGCATACTTTTGCGATATGAAATACAGGTCTTTTGCAATGTACTACTACTTTTCCCTTTTTATTATAATAGATTAAAATTATAGTAAAAAAAAATCTTTGAGATGCTAATGATATCTAAGTTGAGCCAGGAATCATGCTTGGAACCATTCATAGCCCAAATTCGTCTTGGAGTTGCTTGTCTCAACTGATGTTGAGAGCCAGACAGGAACGAACTGTTGTGTTGCATGGAATTTCCAGCTTAGTTTTGCCTCATTTAGTATACGGGCTCTTTACCCAGGAATATACACTCTCTAGATCTGGCGGAAAATTACATACTCCGCACATTATGGAGGCTAGCTTTGCCTCATCTTTAACTCTTACGTCTCCTTGCTCCAGGCCAACCTCCTGGAAATTACATTCCGGGAAAGGAAGGTTTGTTGATGAAACCGATAGTGCACACAGCACATTGTATCCGGGCGATTTCGCAGGACCCTGATAGACACATTCAACAACACTAAATTTACACGCAGCACAAGGTTTGGGCGAGGATGCCCCATCCACGAAACACATTCCTTGGGTAGGACCGTAGGACGTCCGAGTCGAACTTGCTTTTTCCTATATGTTCCTCTTTCTGGCGTTCACCTATCTTTGGGCTCATGCAACGCTTGCCGCCCCAATCAGCGCATTCAATCCTACACCAACTTTGTTGCGTCGTGACGACAATATTTGCGATTGTCAAGGCCATCGGATTCTCTTCGATATCATCTGGAGTTGCCTCGCCACGATGTTCGCATGCTCTTGGATAGCTATACATCCCAATGTCCCGGCTCCTGGTGACGGTTGGCTCACCGTAGGATTAAGGCGCACAAAGATGATGTTTTGGGCCATCCTGGCACCAGAGCTTATCGTCATCTGGGCTATGCGACAATGGCGTTCAGCTTGTGTAGTGAAGAAGAGATTTGAAGGTGCGCCTATAAAAAAAAACATCGTAGGTGAGCACTATTCAAGATTATGATATTTATAGGATATGGCTGGACTATGACGCACGCATTTTTCTTGGGAATGGGAGGATTCATGCTCTATGACGGGGATACGCCAGTGGAAGCCCTTACCTTTGACAGGATGGATGAGCTTGAGCAAGAGGGCCTCATCATCTTTCCCAGCGTCAGCCAAGAAGAAATTAGAGACAAAGAAAAAGGCGGGGCCTTTGCCAAAGCGTTAGTCGTCCTTCAAACAAGTTGGTTCGTTATCCAGTCCATTGCAAGAGTCATTCAAGGCCTCGGTCTCGCCGAATTGGAACTGTTCACACTGGCAACTGCGGCGCTTAATGGATTTATGTACTTTTTGTGGTGGCAAAAACCTCTGGATGTTTCCTACCCCATCCCTGTTTATTTTGCGCCCCCATCCGAAAGCGAGTCTCCACCAAACAGCGAGATGGACCCGCAGGCATCAAGTTCAGGGGATAAAGAAATGGAATACCGCATCACCCCAGAAGTGAGACAATCAGGGACAGATACAGACGAGGTTGGCGAGAAACCCATCCACGACGAATCACCTACTGTCGAAGAAGTTACCCGAACTTTCACGCTGCTCCCCGTTAACATTTCCCTCCCTCCTCCCAGTTTGCGGTCGAACCTCACCGCCAATTCCAATTATCCAACCGAAGTCGATCACTCTTTTCGAGCACAGGTCAAGGCATTTCTACGGAACCTCAGGGCAGATATTGAGAAACATGGAATACCACTCTCCCTCTGTATTTGGTTTCTGTACCGACCTTTCATCCTCCCCGTGACGCAACTTGTCGGACAGGGAGACGAGCTGGTGTCTGGGAAAATGCGGGTGGCCACTTTTTACGCCCCTCATACAGAAGATTCCAATTCACCTTGGCCAAAGTTATTTCTCCTCGGCCTGTCCGCCATTTTCGGGGGGTTGCACTGCGCCGCCTGGTCATTCTACTTTCCATCTCGCATCGAACGAATCCTGTGGCGATCAGGTTCAGTCATAATAACTGCAGTACCATTCCTCGTGGTCACTCAGGAATTCTTGACCACACTTCTGCTTTTGAATTTCCTGCGCACGCGGAGCAAATCGACGGTGGGGAGAACTATCGTATTTTTAATGACTGTGTACACTGGATTTCCTCTCTTTTTGGTGGTTGTATACGTCATAGCTCGGTTTCTGCTTCTATTCCAGTGCTTGTTTCTCCTACGAGATCTTCCACCGAAAGCATTTCAGTCGATAGAATGGACGTATTTCATTCCGCATTTGTAACTCTTTCACAGTGCATAACTATACTTTCCCAAACACCATTTTTGGAACAATCCTCCTTAACTCTTCACGGAGAAATATACCCAAGGAAGAAAGAAGCCGGCCCTTTAAAAAATCACCATCTAAGTACTGAAGCTAAATTTTTGTCCAAGCGGCGGTGACTTGAGGCTCTTTTCTTCAATGCCAACATTGGCTGGTTCCAATGCATTCACGAGTGCCGGCAACAACGTCAACTCCAAAGCCCAATATGAACGTGCTTCATGGCTCCGATCACTGATTTTCACCTTGCCACAGGGTGCCTTTGCTATAAAGATCCCCATAATAACAATAAAATTATCTGGCATGGACCAATACAACAGCTACATCATCGGCCACTCCGAGAACTCTGCTTGCCCAAACCTAAAGAAACTTATATTGCCCGCGTCCACGACGGCGATGACAATGATTTTCTTCCCACTCTTCAAAGCGGCGAACGGATTGGGCTTTCGTGCCGGTGGTGGGGCAGGTGGTGTAGACGGGAACGCCCATGGAAATAGTTTGCGGATAAACGAGGGTTCTACTGCAGGGACGACTGGTAATGCTGGTGGTTGTGGGGCTGGTGGGAGTGGTGCACCGATCGGCGAGCGTCGTTGCCGCGGCTTGGGTAGGGGGGCTTCGGGAAGGACTTGAAATAGGTCTGTGAGCTCATGTAGGGTTGGCATGGGGGTAGTTCGTCCACTACAATAAAAAAAAAAACACGATCAGAAAGATTCGAGAGACTAGACATAATGAAAGACGTACTTGATGACGACGAGATGGAAATCAGGAGGAGGTGGCGCCGACTTTTTAAAGGGCGTGGAGGGTTTATAGATGTTGAAGAAGATGCGATAGGGCGATGAAGCTTTCGCCTTCAAAGCGGTTTCTGAAGTTTTCAACGGAATTGCATGTCCTGCTGGCATGAACCTCAATGAGCGGAATAGAGATCCTGCATGAGAGAATATTAGCAGCCTGTCTTGAGAAAAAGCCTAATCTGCCATACCGTAGTTTTTATCGTGATGCAGCCACTTGCTGATATGGACAGGATGCCACCAGCTAAACCTCTCAAGGATAAATTGCGAGAGGAAAGAAGTCCACAAGGGAAACATCGACTTGACGCATTGCAACAAAGAGAATCCAGGCTTGACGATCGCGAGACTGGGTGGTAGCGGATAATACGGGTCAGGAGGATCAGATCTTGTCACCACATAACCCAATCTTTTGAGATATGCGTAAACCTAAGCCCGTAAGAAATTTAACAGTCGCCAAATAGGAGGGAGAGACATTTGGAACACACCTGGAATTTCTCCATCGTCAAATCTCCCTTGCCAAGCATCTCGCTGAAGGCCTGCTGCACGGTCATGGGGGATCCGCCAACGTCGCCCAATCCAGGTACTTGGCCCAACTCCAAGTCGGTCTGTTTCCAGCAAAACAGAGACCCTCTCTCTATTAGATAAATGGCCTCCTCCGGCAGTAGTTCCAAACGCTTCTGAATTTTCGCTAAACCTTCTTCTCCGCCTCCCGTAGTGGGACGTGGTGCAGAATGCCCCATGGTCGAAAAATGGACTCCACGAGCGAGGGTGACATGAGTGCGCGCGAGGTCAGGGTGCCAAGTTGCATAGCTGATTGCTTTGCTAAAACAGGTGTTTCACCAAAGTTAGATAACCAAAAATTTAAGAGGAAACTCACCTGGAGATCGTTCTTGTCGCCCGAAGAGTTTCAAACATGGCTGATCTTGAACGATCGAGAACATGCAATTGGAGGTTCGTGCCACCGCCTGCACGCGGTTCGAATTCTTTTTCACCTCGTCTGGGGATAACAGGACGAGCAGAAGGGGGACTGGATGATGAAGAACAGAGAAAGACAGTTAGGATCTAGGGGAATGCGATATTTTGAAAAATGATTGATAAACTTGCAGAAGCTTTGTCCAATCCAGATTACCGTCTTCTTCGTCGGACGACCGTTCATCCTCTTCTTCTGGTAGTACATCTCCCAAAGGAGTGGTTGGTGCGTGCGCGGTCGGTATTTCAAGGGAGTCATCCATGGCAGGAGTCAAGGACGCCCCAATCTATTCCTGAAGTATATTTCCAAAGACTTGACCAAACAATCGTTCAGCGATCGGGGTTTCA
>Ga0307509_10007772_pt1 | contig 13895 bp, 13 predicted proteins | sample 10_EM_MG_FD_202245 | JGI IMG/M metagenome (GOLD analysis project Ga0307509, IMG submission 202245) | Populus trichocarpa ectomycorrhiza microbial communities from riparian zone in the Pacific Northwest, United States - 10_EM | ecosystem: Host-associated > Plants > Roots > Unclassified | place...
TGTAGCAAAAGGATGCTAGTGATATGGAAGGAAAAGGATTGTTTGTAGTCACAAGCTAAAAGTAAAGAGAAATAATGTAGCTCTAGTTTGATCTCTCTACTCGCAGAGCCAAGTTGCTCTTAGAAACCGACATAGAGCAGTGAATGCTGAACCTTTAAGTGAACAATCCGATAGTGGTAAGTGGCGTGATGCAATTTGCTATACAGTAGAAATTATATAGGTATGCCATGATTACCTGTTCTTCGTGGGCTGGTCTGGTGCCGCCGGATTTTTTCTAGTATTTATGATTATTAACAATGTTGCGTTCGATGAGCTTGCTATTTGCCCGCTGGATTGCTACTCTATTTGGGTGTCAAAAGGTGACTCGGTCACTCGAGTAATTCCTTCAGATATTACTTATGGTATATCTGCAAGAAGTAAATTTGCTGCTTTGGGCTGGGTCGGTCGGGGCGCAAACCCCCGGGGCAACAGGGTTTTGACAGGGGAGTTCTTTGCAAATATTTTGTGTCGTTATATTGTAATCCAGTCCTTTCTGGCAACACAAACACTAAACCAAACACCGTCTTAACAGAGCATAGTATGAGAGTAGCTATAACAAACTGTATTTATTCTCAGCCAGTTTCCTTTCTCTGTATCATCTACATGCTCATTATAGTTATATCCATCAAGTATCAAACACATCTCTCTTTTCCTATCAAACTTTTGTTCCGGCCCAGAGTCTTTCTCATAACACTCCCTTCTGGTAGTATTAGAGTGGTGCTTGTTTGACAGCATATTTCTACCTGCTAGACTGTACCTCTATCAATAATCTGTGATCAATACCCTAGTAGATGGCATAGATTGAACGGGTAGCCAGGATTGTCATCAGCGGTGTTGTCGAACATTTGTCAAGTTGGAAACCCTAGGATTTGTCGAGGTAGCTTAGGAAGGTGAGACCTGTTTCACGAACACTTCTAACTAGGAGCTGTAAGTAGATATCAGATTTAAGCCTTTGACATTCACCACTACTCCGACCTTGTGCGAGCACCCTGTCCTGCTCAGGGTTTGTCCGAGGTCTACCCTCCATCAGGAATTATCCAGCTGGAAGTGTCGGACCAACTCGGGTACACCTAACTCCGTCAATAGGATATGAGTTTCTGCAATGCATCTCCAATACAACGGCAGGTGGAAAAACTCTTCCTATCGAAGTCATACCAGTGGCTAGCTGTTATGACAACAACCGGAGTCAGTACCTAGGTGGTGGACTCAGTGGCCCAGTGGTAGTTTCGTCTATACAAGCTATGCAGTCCATTATTTAATCTACGCATCTATCCAATGTGATAAATTGACATGCAAGCTCCCCCGGTGAGATGTAGCCAATGGTTGGCTAAGTGGGCGCTACCCATAGCCAGCCCTTCGTGACATACTCTACCGTGATAAGACTCATACCTCCAGAGTCCAATAACAACCCATAGTAATGCTACAAATCAAGGGGAGAAGGTCCGGGCTGGTTACTGAGGTATTTGTCCCGAGAGCACCCTTGCCTTCTAAAACTACCTAAGTACCACTAGGAAGACTACCCTACAACCCATAGGCTAGAATAGACTGCTAGATGCCCGGGAGACCATATATGGGTGACCTCTATTTTGGCGGTTACCCATACTCCCCTTATATATCCGGCGAATGACATTCAGTCGGACGGACGGCAACGACTTATATGGTGTTACGGCAGCTGCTCCAATGACTTCTTTTAACTAGCAAACGAGCAACTACACAGCCCTCTGCCTATGACGCGCCGTCCCAACACTGGGGCCAGAGGGGGGTGTTAGCTAAACCCGCCCAAGTTCAATAGTATGTTCGGGCCACCTTTGCACAGGCGTGGGGCTTCCCCGCGCAGATGCGTGTGCGCTCAAGAACATCTAAGAGCCCATAGAATGTGAGGCAATCTACCTCTCAGTTCTAGGATCACTTTGCTGGTGAAGGTAGGGTAACTTTGCCTTCTTATGCCTTTAACCGCACCGGCAGTCCGCCCGTCAACACTAAATGTTGTCTCGGAGGTCTGTGTAACGTTCCTATAAATTCCTTGACTTTATGCGAACTTACTCCCGCAAGGTTACCCTGCCTCGTTGAGTACCCAAGGCTGCTCTACTATGTCCTAGGCCTCGTCCTAGGTTAACCAGTTATTTGTATACTAAGTATACCAGACCATATCACCTCTGGTTACCACTTGGTATGCCATTTTGGCTAAGGCGATAGTCATTGTAGCTACCTATTGTAGGGTCGTTACAAGTCGAGGTTGAAGAAGAGATAAGGTTGGGAGGTAATTTTCCCACGTGCTATCAAGGTGGCGCGGTGAGGCGAGAAGGTGGGGACGGACTTAGGGAGGCGTGCTGTGGCAGGGTTTATCTCTGGAGGGGAGCAGATGAGCCTTAGGCCAGCAAGGCGGCGTTGGTGGCGTACAAGAACTGGTAGTGGGGAAAGACAGGCTTCCCTGTGCAAACATATTAGGTTGGTGGACGAAATACAGTTGGTGATCCACCTACAGACCCGATACCAGAAGACGGACATCGGGCCCATGATAGACAGGGGAGGGTTCCAGACAGCGGACCCATACAGGAGGATTGGAGCGAGGAGCGAACGCGCCAAGGAGAGACAAAGGTAGAGTGGAAGGCCCATCCCGGGGGGGGAGACGCGGCGAATCGTGGCTAGGGCGGCATTCGCAAGTGTATACCTCCTGGAGAAGTGGGACCTTGAGTCAAAGGCGGGGGTGAAGATGAAGCCCAGCCACTTCAGGTGGGATCGTGGATAGAAGGGCTGATCCTCCAGCTGCACCGGGAGGGAGCATAGCGGCTCATTGTTCCTGGTGGTTCTCCTGTGGATCAGTTCGGTCTTGGGAACGGAGAAGGAGATGTTGATCGGGGAGGCCTTTCTCTTGAGCACTGAGAAGGACTTCTGGAGGAGGCGAACGTTGTTTCTGTATGAGGGCGAGGCCACTGCGAGGGCAAAGTCGTCGACGTTGGAGATAATAAGGGACCTGGGAATTTCCAGGTGGAGGGAGGAGAGGTATATGACGAACAGAAGTGGGGAGATGGGGGATCCTTGAGGGGCCCCGACCGAGACGGGGGCGAAGAGGCGAGGGGACCCTTAGAACGTCAGGCGGCAGGTGCGATCCCTGAGGAAAAAGCCGACCCACTGGACCAGATATGGGCTGACCCCCTTTCTGCGGAGGAGAGAGAGAAGTGAGGGAGACTCCATGTTATCGAAGCCCCCTTCCACATCGAGAAAGAGAGTGGAGACTTTGTAGCGGAGGCGGTGGAATGATTCAACATTGTGTTGCAGGACAAGGGCGGCATCGGCGGTGGATCTCCCAGAGAGGGACCCGCATTGAAGGGGGTGGATGAGGGAGCATATCGCTGCTTGGGCTGAAAGGCGGGAAGCTACCACTCTCTCAAGGATTTTAGAGAGCATTCGGAGGAGGACGATAACCCTAAAGGAGGAGGGTGAGTCGTATGAGGGTTTACCCGGCTTGTCGAGGACCATACCGAGTGCTTTCTTGAGGGAGAGAGGGTGAAATCCGTGGGCTAGCAGTGGGTCCAGGAGAGAAGGCAGAAGGGAGGGCTTGATCCGGTGTACAGACTTCCACACAGAGTACGGGATGTGATCGGGGCCAGGGGCAGAGGTGTTCGAGGACTTAGAGAGGGCCCTGGATATCTCTTCGGAGGGGAGGGGGGTATAGTCCTCATAACGCGTGAGGCGGAGGAGGGGGGGAGGTGGGGGTTTGGAGGGGAAGAAGTGGTCAAGGAGTGTTTCCGCTACCTCGGCCGGGTCGGAGGCCCGTGGAAGGTCTGGGAACCTTTGTGGCGGGCGGCCGAATGCGAATCTCTTGGCCGTCCAGAGGGAGCGGAGAGTGGCCGAGGATAGGAAGTCCGACCAGTGTGTTTTCTTGGCCGAGGCAATGGCCTTAAAGTATGTTCTTCTTGAGCTTTTCACATTGCTCCAGTTGAGGGGGGACGGGTCGAGGCGGGATATCCTTGCAAACTTGTGATACTCCCTTCTCAGAGCCGATAGGCGAGGAGACCACCATGGCTTCGAGCGGGGGCACGGGCGCTTGCTCGGGGCATGGGAGGTTAGGAGGCAGGTAAGGCAGGTAGAGGAGATGTCGAATCATCTACTCAGGGAGTTGGGCGTGGGCCTCTCTGGGCAGGGTTGTGTAGTGAAGGTATCCAGTGCCTTCCCTACCGCGTCTAGGTCAAGGAGAGCCCAGTGCGGAGTAGGATGGGGTAGCATAATCTAGGGAGGTTTCAGTGTTATCATACATGGAACGTGGTCTGAACCAGTGGAGGGGAGGGGGGTGTCCCATGAGGAGACGAGGGAGGAGAGAGCAGTGTTCGCGAAGGCCAGGTCCAAAACAGAGGGTCGCGAAATGGTGTCAAATGGGAACTGAGTATAAACTCCGCGGGTGTTGAGAAGATGGTACGGGACGTCAAAAGCGGCATCAAAGTAGCGTGTAGAGATGATAAATTCCCTTTCAGATAGGGAGCGGCAGGGATCTGCTAACGGATACTGGAGGTTAAAATCACCTAAACCCAGGTGAGGGTAGGAAAGAAAACAAAAAACCCCCTCAGGCAATATGGAGCGGTAGGGAGGACGATTTGTACGAAGAAGGTACACCGAGGTGACCCTGAGGGAGCGGTGGAGGGATCCACAAAGACCTTCTGGGGAAAAAACATCAACTGAAAGCATCTCCGAGGAGTCATGAAAAACAGTTGAGCAGGACAAGTGTTGGTTCAAGGCACGAGAAACATAAATGGCTACCTGTGGGCGGCCAGGAGGGGGGGCCGAAGAACATAAATCCCTGAAATGTCAGCAGAACCGACTGTCTGGAGGAGGGGTCTTGAATGGCAACAAGCAAAGGAGGGTGAGGCAGCATGGTAAAGCTGTGGAAATGTGAGAGAAAAACATCCCAGCTCCCAAGGCAGTTATGTTGAACGATTGGAAAGGACGGGAAGACAGCACTGCTGTCGACAAGCTCAGAACCCAGGGGCTGAGTTGTATAGCCACTGGATAAAGGCGATTCACCAACGAGCGGTAGAAGCGCTAAATTATACTCAAGAGGCGATAAAAAAATACTACAACCCTAAAGCATTACAACAGCCAAACTATAAAGAAGGTGATCTGGTAATGCTAAATGGAAAGAATATTCGTACAAAACGACCCTCAAAGAAATTAAGGCCCACGCTCTATGGACCCTTCAAGATCATGAAATCCAAATGACAATGGGCTTTCAAACTTGAAATATCACCTACATCGAGGATACACCCAACCTTCCATGTTTCGCTGTTAGAACCCTACCGAACTTCAATCCGGGAAGGGAGAGAACAGCCTCCACGAGAGCCAGAAGAGATCGATGGCGATCTCGCGTGGGAAGTGGAACAGATTGTAAAGAGTGAAATCATCTCTTATACAAGAAAGGTTCGCGGTCGCAATAAGGGAATGCGTGAACTAAGATATTTTGTTAAATGGAAAAGGTGCTCTGAGGTCGAGAACACCTGGAAACCACCTGAGTTTGGAAAACGCTCAGGAATTGATAGAAAGTTTTCATGAGGAAAACCCAGACATGGCGAGTGGGGCAGCTGTTGAATATGAAAGAAAGGTTATCCTCGTGTGGACAAGTAAACGTATGAGGTTTTTCACCCTACTACCCGGTGTTCAAAAAGGATTTCATTTGTTTGGAAAGATAGAAGGAAGATCTTAAAAGCGTTCAAGGACGAAGCTTAGAGAGAGGGAGCTCGTGTTAGGCATACCAGAAGGCTCAGCCTTCCCTTAGTTAATAACGACCTATAGTTACCCTACCTTAAGATTCTGAGTTCAAAAGGATAAGCCAACACCGCCCTCCTGCACCAGCGTTGAGACGGCGCTACACCGGCAGACGCCCCTGTAGTTGCGTCCCCTCACCAAAGACATGGTCATTAGAGCCCTCCTCGTAACCCCGTATATGTCGTGGCCGTCCGTCCGACCGGATCCCGTTCGCAGGATATACGAGGGAAGACCTTTGGTGAGCTTATGTAGGTAGTTCGAACCAGATCGGTCAACGTTGCATACCGTTACTGAGTACTGAAGACAATAGTCCCGGAAGTGGGCACTAAGTAACAGGACGTTTTTACGGATAATGGTTAAGCAACACATTCTATACTCCACGCTCTCGCGATGAAAGTCGCAGAAGTGAATGGTGTTGTTGGATGAGGTAGTTTGAGCAATCAGGCATACCAGCACTCACACACATCAATAGTATTCGTAGGATACTGACGGAACCATGCGATAACGATATGACTATGGAGGGATAATAGCTATTGGAGCAATTATCGTGACTGGTCTATCTTATGCCTCACAGCAGTCGTGTGCAGAAAGCATCTGCAATGCTGAGAGGTTTGAGAACAAAGGTTGCCCCTTTGTTGGTTCAATCATGGAGACCATTCTGCGTATACAATGGTAAGCAAGACTCCATGTCGACGAAGATAGATCGCAACTAATAAACTGATGTGTGGGGGCACTGTCAGGAAAATCCATGGTGTTGCAATTCAGAAGTCGAAGTGAGATAACAGAATTGACAGGGTCAAATCGTGTTTGCACTTTTAGACAAGGCTGGAGTTTGTTAACACGTACTTAGTTAGTATGAGAGCTGGATGTAGCCTGCGACCACCCAGACACGGCATATAAATATTGAGGTGCCTCCCGAGCTATTTGAAATCATCAAGCAATGAAGAAGAGATCTTATCAATATAAGCTTTTACGATAGAAAAATCTTTATCACCTTACCTACCTCTATTTTGAAACATTGAGCCTTCCTAGACAATCTCCGTCTACGATTAAGATTATCGGCCTGAGTTATCTTGCAAGACTTTGAGATAGGCTCCCGCCTAACAAGAAGAAACCATATTATGACACATGACTAAGAGCGTGACCTGGTAACTGTTGCCGAAACAGTTAGTGCAGCTGGACTTGTGTTTTCTCCTCTTATTATCTATCGTGGTGCAGCTCAATATTTGGAATGGCATAAGAACCTAACTGCTGTGGAGAAAGATTATATTTTCAGCTACTCACCTAATAGTTGGATTGACGATAGGCTAGCTTTGATGTGGCTTGAGGAGACTTTTGAGCCACAAACAGCACCATTACCGGGCCCATTACCACGGCTACTGATCCTGGATGGCCATGGCTCCTACCTCATCTTTCAATTTGCACAATTTTGTCTTGACCATAGCATTCTCCTTCTATGTTTACCATGAGATAGCACCTATCTCCTCTAACCCCTCGATTTGGGACTGTTTTCGCCCTATCCGCAATACCATAGTTTTGAAGTGGATAACTATCAGAGATCCGGTCACAACTCGAACACTCTAGGGATTAAGAAGTCCTTATCTATTTGAATAGTTGCCAATGCAAGAAAGAAGACCTTTTCATCTTCCAATATTTGTAAAGCATTTGAGGGAGCTAGGATTTGGCCATTGTGTGAACGCAAGGTGTTAGGAAAAATGAGACCAGAGGTCTCCTCACGCCAAGATACTTTTGGGCTAATAGCAACCCCATACAAGAGCCAAGACATTCGGTGGCGAGTTCAGGTTGCTGAAAAATTGCTTGATACAAGTATGGCCTCGCTATCACTGAAGGACAATATTCAGACAATAGATCCCCCATCTCAGGTTATGATATCCCGGGTCAAAACAATTATGAGGGAGATGGGGCACCAATTGGAGACTGAAATTGCACAACAAGAACTCTAGCAGGAATAGTCCCAAAGGCTTCAGGGAATCAATCCCATATACAATAGAACTGACCGGCGGAAGCTTACTGAGGCCAGAATTATTACTGAGGGCGATCTGATGTGGTTGCGGGATATTCGGCTTGAGAAAGATTCCAAACTACGATCTTCAATTAAAGGCATGAGAAGCACCTCCTTACAGAAAAAAAACAAACTGCTACAACAACAAACTCTTCGGAAGAAGCATCATGTTATGATTATTGATGAGCCAATCATAATAGTAGACACTTCAGCGCCCGAGGAAGTTCAAAGCAATGCTTCAGACGACCTTAGCGAGACTGACTGGATTTCCTCCTCAGAGACCGATACTCCACACACAACTCCTTTAAGGCAGGGAACCAGTGTTAGGTACAGACAAATAGCTCACCTATATTAGTACGAGATATACAGCTTCATCAAAGATGACTGTATATCCAAACCCTAACGCTCGCTAGAAGTAGGACGAACCTGGAGGCATCCGTGGTAGCTACTCAGGCAACCGAAAGAGTTCCAGTTCCTGGAAGTACCTCCCTGATTGGAACCATAACATGTTTGAACTCTATCACATATCCGGTACAGCTGCATATATATCCATGCTACTTCGAAAGATGGCCATCCGAACTGATCACTCGGTATTCAATAAGAACTATTGGTATGTTTGCCTACGGGCTGCATATATTAAACCATAGTCTATTAGGATGAAGAGATCAAAGACTATCTACTGGTGGAGTGGAAACACCCCCAGATAAATTAGTAGTCAGGAGACTCTGTGAGTTTGAGCTGGGCAATTACTTTTAGGGTCAAACAGTGTTCGCACTTTCCTGATCAAAGTTAAACAACCGAAAGATACATAAGTCCTTGAGAAAGGAAAGTAGCGCAAACCTTTGTATAAATAGAAGCGCTCTCCCCCAGTGGTTGAGGAGGAATCAAGCAACAGAGAAGAGACCTTAACAATATAACAAGTTATTAAGAAATCTTCTAAGTTCGAGAAACTTTAAAAAACTTTCCAATTATTTTACTGAGCCTTGCTGACATATCTCCGTACCCTCGAACCACAGCCTAGTTAGCTCAATATCTCTTCGTGTTAGCTACCCCGTAACAACCAGCAAGCGAAAAACCACTGATATCCTCCCTGATCGACCTCTTCATATAATGCTGCGCTCACGGAAGCCCTAAGCTTGTCTCTTATCTCTTTTCCTTTCTTGTAAGTTCCCCTATTCATTTATGACTATCTTTATACCTTCTGGACTAAGCTTTCTTCCACACTCCCTAGGTCTACTTTTTACCTGGCTAGTTGGATTCAGCCTATCTCTCCTGTCTTTCTCATAGCTTCTTTTTTATTTTGGGCTTAAGGTTCATGGAGTTATTCAATTTCTAAAGTTGATTGTAGTTCATCCACCGCGTTGTCCCGGATCCCGGTGTTGTCCTGCATCCCCGTACTTGACGTTAGTAGGTTCCAACATAATGTTCGTTCCTCTTCCATATGAGGGCACATTCGGAGTCTGGATTTAAGGTTGCCCCAGGACTAGGAGTTGCGGTTAACAGAGATTTTAGTCCCGGATAAGACTGCCTTTATCAAGAGATCGCCTCTGAGTCCTGTCACCCTTCAAGTGAGATATTCTCCAGCGTCTGTTATACTAGCTGATGGAGTACGTGCTCTCTAGAGATACAATGTAGAATGTAAATACAATCAGCTATATCGACTATCTACCTTTTTTACAAGATGTCTCCTCTTTCCACTTTACTGGGTATGGCCAGTTACTTTGGACTTTGAGGAGAGTAATGAGTACAGCCCGATCATTTGCATCAAAGTCTTCGTCTCTGATCGTAAGGGGACCCCCATTCCAAAGAGCTGGACATGATAACACATAATCGATCGAATGGAAAAACTCCATAACCCGGCAGGTACTGAGCCCGCGGGCTTGCACTTCCTGTTGAAAAATGGTGGTGAATTCAGGAGTTTGTGCTAGCCTATCCAGTCCATGTTGTGTCTCCGCCCTCGACGAAACTTTGATTATCTTATTTGATATTGCCCGTTCGACAATAAATCCTACGGTGGAAGGTCAGCCCTAACTATTTAAACTCAATGGATTCTCACATACCGAGGAATCCGCGAACTTGCAAGATTGTCTCCAACTTCTGCCTCGCTCGTTTTTCCATTATAGCCGGACCCTGCACAGGAATTAGGAAACCTATACACAGGGGAAGCTGGGTGGTCCTACAAGGGGGCCCAGATGTTCTTTAATCTGTTGGTCGATGCTGGCCTTGGCACATCTGTGGTCCAAATTCCAGTAGTGGAGCCACTTGCAATCCACCTCGTAAGGCCGTCTTAAGGACGTATGATGGTTCTGCTTCTTACACTCTTTGAGCAACCAGTCCTTCTCCTGACATTGGCCGAGCAGCACTGCCTTCTCCTCAGATTGTTTGAGTAACGCAGCCTTCAGCTCCCGACATTCTTTCAGCAAAGCGGCCTTTTCCTCCTCTGACTGTTTCTGCAACATGGCCTGATGCTGCCAACAGCCTTTAATCCATGCGGCTTGAAAGCGTTGGAGAGCTGCCAGGTGCATAATCCAAGGTTTGCCACTCTTCTGCACATCGTTAGTCGCCCACTTATAACAATGATCAATAAGGGTACTCGCCCTCTCGATAGCACGGGCAAACGTGAGGATACGAAGCTGCCTGGTGAGTTGAATTGTCCGCTTGGGAAAACACCGCATTTTAGAGATTGGCGATAGAGGACGATGAAGTGCGGTGGAGTCGCTGCTGATGGAGTACGGTGGAGTGGAAAGAGTGCTTGGCATTTGTTGTGTGAGAGCGGGTTAGCATGAAAAACCTTGGTGGTATTAACATATGTTAAAGAGAATGCTTGGCGATCTGGTTCATTCAATCCCCTTGGTCAAGATGTAAAAGCCCTGAAATCGGACATGGAATTGAAGGCCCTAAACACCAACTTCTATACCATCTTTATGCCTAACAGGATTCGCTACTAAGCGCATGGATTGGAAAGAAGGAAAGAGGAATATTTCTCACTAGTTGACTTACCGGATCCAAAATAGCCCATTTTAATATATTATATTACAGAACAACAGCATCCAGCAACGGGCGACAAATGACGGCATACTGTAACACACGAGGCTCTGCTGTCTTAACAATATGCATTAAGCTATGTTAAACAAAAGAAGAGCTGAGAACTACTGTAGGCCGCACATCTTCACCACACTTTGTAAGGACAAGGGCTAGTGGAGCGGGGGTAGCAGAGCATCACACTCAAGGCACCCGAGCATTCAAATACCTGGCCATGGGGCAGACGTACCATATGCAGTAAGCGAGCATCATGCGGCAACGGATATCAACAGGCGAGGAACAGGAATCAGGAGCGGGTATTATTTTTTTTGTTATCCTACCTTGAAAAATTGGATTGTTACTAAATACCCCAGGGTCGGGGTGTTAGCCTGCTGCCATTAACAGCACTGTATTTGTCGCCAGGTGAACTTCGCCTTCCCTCATCTCCCCCAACTATCCTTATTCCGCTCTACCGTTGATTCTGACTGATGAACCAGCGTTCCGAGTAGTCTCTAGTTTTCTACTCCATAAAACAGGGAGAATGATAGAGCAAAATCCGGAATGGGCTATAACCTACCTAAAAGATAGGCAGGAGTTAAAAATACTAGATCCTAGGAAAGTAAGCAAGTTTGGTGAAGTAGCACAGGGCTCAGTTATATATGATCCTGCAGTGAAGCTGTAGACTGTGATACGATAACTCTCTATTGCGTGGACCAGTTATTAGTTCTATACAAATACTCAGTAGTGGTATGGAAATAAAAATATTTAACCCAATTAAAAATGGGGCACCGAATGGCAACAGGGTGGATAGGGCTCAACTTATTCTCTTTTTTCTTGCTTGCTTAAACTAACAGTGAGGAAAGTACCGTAGTATATGTGAATGAATGAAAGAGAGAAAAGGAATAAGCAAGCCATGCTGATCCTCCAATCCATCACCACTGATGTCTGCTTCCTTACCCGAATATTCTGAAACCCCAATTGAAACAAAAGAATCATTTCGGGTAATCCTTTAACAAATGTGCTATTGCGGGGGATAAATCTCGTAACGGTCCAAGGGTCGAACTAAACTACCGGTCCAAGGGTCGAACTAAACTACCGAGTGCTTCACTAAAGGGTAGGTAAAATCAGAAACCTCATTCGCTCGTCACCCGAGAACCAACCAAACATAAGTCTATATAAGAATGATAAAATCATCTCAATTATTCTATCGCCTGCCACACTTATCGATATCCCCTTCATGTATAATCCCGTTTGCCTGCATACCTCAGTAATATCAAGAGAGGAAACGCATGCCAATCAATACTTCCGGATTATCCCCCCGTCAACCCCCCCGTCAACCCCCCGTCTAGAACAAACGAAACCACTACCGCTACTACCCCGTTTTGTCCGACAAGTGCAACACAAAGACCCCCGTCCCCCTGCCCCTTTAATCCAATGCCGGACTCTTGTCCTACCTATATTTCCATGGCCTTCATGTCTTCCTTTGACTGAAAATACTCACCCCATCCATCAACGGAAACATCTCCCCGAGCTTCTAAACTTTTATGAAACAAAAGAAATTATAGCCTGAGAATGCTGGACAGCATCAACTATTCTCAACAAAAAACTCGCTTTAGTGTTCTAGAGGCAATTACGAGAGTTGGGAATCTCCTCGGCAGAGCTGTGATTGGCGAGACGCCTTTGTTTGTCATGAGGCCTCACTTGTAGGCTCGCCGGGTAAATTGATAATGTTGGCTCCCTAAGCGCGCTTTACAAACGAATTGTAGCGAATATTGGGGAATTGGTAGTACTGGTAGGCAGAATAATCCTCGAGTGATTCGGGTGTCCCACCTTTGCCATGTTCGCACTGCGTGACTCTTGGCTCAGGCGTTTTAAAGGTGGGTCAACGGTGGCAGCAATATGTCGACCACGAAACGAAAGGAAACGCCAAGAGTTCTCATAAGCTAGAGGACGATCGCACAACTTCAATGGTTGAGAAAACTCTTCACTAGTCTAACATTCACAGTCTCGCTCAACGGCTACTTCCAAGCTCCGTCCCAACGATTTTCCTGACCCCACCTTTCACCTTCCTATTTAGGAAGGTGGGAAGCGGGGTCAACACCACGAACCCACATCTCACGATCCTGCCCGGCCACTGAACTTGGAGCTTCATAAGTGTGCTAGAAAGGCATCCTCTAAGATAATAAACACTGAGGCTAGCACCCTACTACTAACTAATTCACCACCCTCTCACAGTCGGCATCTCGCCTAATGGCTCTGGGAGGTTACTGCTACTACCTCCTTCCGATCGAAACCTCTCCTCCCCCCAGATCGGTCAAACGTTTCCATCCTCCGGCCATCGGTCGGTTATTACTTTTCTCAGGGGATTGGCACGCCCAGGCCTTACCTCTTACGATAAGACTAGAATCTTTAGGGTTACCCGATGAACCCTCTTGCCCGTCTGGGGCTGGGCCTAGCAAAATGGGACGCGTTGTTTCATCATCAGCAGTTCTTATGTTTTGTTTCTTTTGTGTTTCCTTTGTTCAGAGTATACAGTATGGGTTTTCTTGCTGCTTCCTGGCGGCACTTGTTAGGATTGTCTGCAGTATGGTGGAGTTCTTTCTTTGGGCTGGATGTGCGGTTGGTCTCATACCAGAGGGACTTGGGGTGGCTTGTTTTTCCTAGGCCTGCGGAGGAGGTTTTTGACCGACATGCCTCAGGGCCAAAACACGGGCTTGTATTTGTCTTTATTGTGATACTTGCCTTTAAAGCGGAGGTTTGTACCTTTAAGCAAATAAATTCTAGGATTTAACAAAAAAAAAAAAAAAAAAAGCTCAACGGCTACTTCGACATCAACTCACTAAGGCAGAATAGAAGTATATATCGATCATCAAGTCCTCCTATCCTCCCAAAAACTTATCTCTTCCATGGTGTACCCCCCCCCCTTCCCTTTCTCCATACCGTAAAAACTCGAATAGAAGAAAAATGTGCTAGGACGTTGTAGTTGCCTCTCCTAGTAAGGCGCCGTCCATATTCCTTTTGTTTTGTCTCAACTGAAGGCTGAGTTTGCGGTGTT